>Ga0308010_1000164_pt1 | contig 61262 bp, 48 predicted proteins | sample Neamet129_FD_202368 | JGI IMG/M metagenome (GOLD analysis project Ga0308010, IMG submission 202368) | Marine microbial communities from water near the shore, Antarctic Ocean - #129 | ecosystem: Environmental > Aquatic > Marine > Unclassified | place: Southern Ocean | collected 2014-07-24 | reverse complement strand
GCAAACGATGAAATGAGCGTCAGCAGCAAGGCCCATTTCAGGAAAACAAATCGTTTGTAGTTGAACAGGTTGTCCTGAATCATGTGTTCAGCGCCTAGGCGAATAGTCAGAGGTAATGCTGCTCAGGGTTTACGCTAATTTCTGTATAGCCGTTAATGTTACGTGATCATTGGTGATGTTAGTATCCCTACTTCATGTCTGGGGGTTAACAATTGAGTCTTGGTGTGGCCTTTGTGGGATTTATCTTCCTGTTTTTTCTAGTATTTTGCCTATATTTTGCGTGGAATGGATTTTTTTTCTCCGATGATCAAAAAACCACGAATGGGGTAGGGTCTCTGGAGGATAGCCCTGAGTGGCGTGCTTTTTTGAACCGACGCCAGGAAATTGAAACCGACCCAACACTCGACTCTGCGAGCAAACAGGTTTTGATTGACAACTGGCTGACCATGGCCAGCGAGAGCAAGCCACACATGGCCACGGCTGGCGTTTCCCCAACGCGTCTGATCTGGGCCAGGCCCGCGGCCATGCCTTGGCTGATTGCAGGCAGCCTGGGATTCGCGGTTCTGTTCACCTATTTGATTGGTGCGATGCACCCCGGCGCATTGAAATGGCCTGAAGCGAATTCTGTAGATGCGCTTGCACCAAGTGTTGATCAAGCCGTTGCCGCTTCAGCCGGGCATCCCGGTGACGGTGCCAATTTGCAGGACAGGCTGGCGGGCTTGCAGGCAAGGCTTGCAGCGCAGCCAGACGATTTGCGCGGGTGGGTACTGCTGGCACGAACACATGCCTCCATGTCCAATTACCTTGAAAGTGCGAATGCTTTGAAAAAAGCGCTGGAATTAACGCCAGGGCATCCAGACATTCTTGCGGATCTGGCTGACATGACCGCGATGGCACAGGGAAGGCAACTGGCAGGTGAGCCCGAAACTTACATTGCAGCTGCGCTGCAAAGCGATCCCCGCCACGAAAAGGCGCTTGCCTTGGCTGCAAGTGCAGCGGAGCAAGCCGGTGACAATGACAAAGCGCAGGTGTACTGGCAATTGCTTAGCCAGGTTCAGCAAGCCAGTTTGAAAAATTCAAACCCAACGCCCGAGGACATTCTCACTTCCGTGAACGTCACTATTCCCGAGGCAGCCTTAAGTAGCTTGAAAGAAAACTCTGCACTGTTTGTTTTCTTAAAGGCGCAGCCTGGCCCTGGCATGCCCTTGGCTGTGGTTCGTGTACCCGCATCTCAATTGACGGTGGGTGAACAGGCTGTGCGAATAGGGCCAGGTGACTTTATCCAGGAGGGTGGCGTTGCAGCCATGCCCGACACGGTTCATATTCAAGCACGTTTGTCGATTCAAGGCATGGCCCAAACTGGTATGGGTGATATCGAGTCAAGTTGGCAAACGCTTCCCCGCAATCAACTCGCTTCAGGTGTGGATTTAAGTTTGCCGGAACTTACGGCCAATCGATGATGCATATTTCACTCTTCGCCACTCGCCTGCAAGTTAGAACGCAGGCACTGGAAGCAGCTGGTGTGGTGTTGTCCGGTCCAATCGGATTTGAATTAATGCCGGGTGAGATCAATGTGATTCGTGGTGGAAACGGCGTTGGAAAGTCGACCTTGCTGAGGTTGATGAGTAATGCGTTGCCCGGCCAGTGTGTTTTGTTCAAGCCCGAGTTTGGCCTGCGCGATGAATTGTTGGTCCATACACATCTGCAGATTGTGTTGGATCATTTGGGCGTTGACAGTGCCCAAATTGAACCGTTGCTTGACATGGTAGGGTTGGCCAATTGGCAATACGAGCGAATTGGAACCCTGTCCTCAGGGCAACGTGCACGTTTGGGTCTGTGTACCTTGATGGCTGGGCAGTTCAGGGTGTGGTTGCTCGATGAGCCTTTGAATGCACTGGACCACCAAGGCGTTGCAACATTGGCCAGGGTGTTGGCCGCGCATTTACAGCGGGGTGGCATTGTACTGATGGCCACACATGTGGATGCATCGGTATTAACACAGCACTTGGCGGGCGTCTCCGTGAAAGAAGGCAGGATTGACCAGGGGGCCTTGATCGGAGATTTCTCAACGGATGCTGGCGTGGGTGATGCTTGTACTCAAGCAATCGAGCAGGCCGCAAAAGTCAATTTGCGTGCATTGCTCAAACGAGATTGGGCGGTGGCTTTGGGCAATCCACAAGCCCTGTTGTGGGGTGCTTTGTTTCACTGGATGGTGTTGAGTTTTTTTGGAATCGGGCTTGGAAAGCCAAGCGCCGAATTTGCACAGGTGGCCGTGTGGGTCAGCTTGTTGCTCGCATTGATGTTGGGTGCCAAAGACTGGTTTGCAGACGATCACCGCACAGCTTGGCTTGGTTTTGTATCAGGCCTTAATCCCGATAATATCGCTTTGTATTGGTTGGTGAGGGTTATATTTTTGGTGCTGTGCCAAGTGACCGTGCTGGTACCTGTTACTGGTCTGGTGGCGTTACAACTGGGTTTGCACGCCACGCAAACCTTCGACTTGGCCTTGGCTTTGAGCCTGGGTATTTGGGCTGTGGCACCTGTGTTGGGATTGATTGCCCTGTTGGTGATGTTGACCCGCGGTGGTGCAGTTCTGGTCTATTTGTTGGCTTTGCCATTGTTGGTCCCGGTTTTAATTTTTGGGCTTGAGGCCAGTCAGGCCAATGGCTTGGGTCGCAGTGCAATTGCACCGCTCGCTGTGCTTGCGAGTGTGGGAATGTTGGGTTATTTGCTCGGGCCTTTTGTGGCCAAGCGCCTTGTTGGTTTAATACAGGAATAGTGATGTTTGCACAGTTGGCTTCACCCCCCAAATTCCACGCCCTGGCCAGTTGGCTTTGGGTGTGGCTGCTCGCAACGGGCGTGCTGCTGCTGGGGTTTGGTTTGTACACGGGTTTGTTTCTGGCTCCTGTCGATGGGCAGCAAGGCGAGGTGTATCGGGCCATTTATGTGCATGTTCCAGCCGCCTGGATGTCGATGTTCCTGTATTTGGTGGCCTGTGCCTATGCAGGTTTGAATTGGGTGTATCGCAGCGATGTATCTGCAGTGATGATGCGGGCTTTGTTGCCTACCGGTGCTTGGATGACTGTGTTGGCCCTGGTCACTGGTGCGCTGTGGGGCAAACCCACTTGGGGTACCTACTGGGTTTGGGATGCACGGATGACTTCCGAGCTTTTGCTGTTGTTCATCTACTTAGGTCTCATTGCTTTGGGCCAACTGACCACCAACCCGGCCAAGGCTGATCGTGTATTGGCTGTTGGGCTGTTGATTGGTGCTGTGAACATTCCCTTGATTTACCTCTCGGTGGTTTTCTGGAATACGCTTCATCAGGGTTACAGCGTGTCGATGAGTGGCAGCCGAATTCACCCTGACATTGCCATGGGCATGTGGCTCAGCGTGTTGGGGTTCTGGTTGATTTGTGCCAGCTCGGTGTTGAACCGAGCGCGGCGTTTGTTGGTACAAAGGCGTTGGGTGTAAAGGGCAGAAGGCAAAACAATGATTCTTGATGCATGGCAAACAATTTGGGCTTGCGTAGGTTTAAGCCTCTTGATTCTGGTTGTGGATGGTGTGTTGGCTGGCCGAGCAGGCCCCAGCAAAACCGATCTGGTTCGTCAAAAAAAGAGAGATGACCGAATGGTTGGGCTCGGTAAAGGGGTAGGCAATGAGTAATGCACGCGCGCATCGCGCGGCTTGGCTGGCAGCCATTGTTGTGGTGGCTTTGGGTTTTGGTATTGCCTTGGTTAAAGTGTTTAACGAGAACCTGGTTTTTTTCTACACCCCCACTCAAATACTGGGTGGCGAAGTGCCCACAGGTGAAAAAACCTATCGCCTGGGTGGCATGGTCGAGGTGGGCAGCGTTCAACGCGAGGCCGACTCATTGAAAGTTCGTTTCGTGGTCAGCGACCTGAACAACAAAGTGCCGGTTGAGTTCAATGGCATTGTTCCGGATTTATTCAAGGAAGGCACAGGCGTTGTCGCAGATGGCCAATGGGACGGCACCACATTCAAAGCCTCTGAGGTGTTGGCCAAACACGATGAAGACTACATGCCACCCGGAGTTGAGCAGTGATCGCGTTGATATCCCAGTTCAGTTTGGCACTGGCCACTGTCTTGGCCCTGTTTGGTGCGGTGGCGGGGTTCGCCGCAGTGCGCGGCGTGTACAACCATAATCCAGCAGTTCCTTTGTTGAAATCGATTCAACGCAATGTGTTGCTGGTCTCCGGGCTGGTCAGTACTGCTTTTGTTGGCCTGGTGTATTCCTTTGCTATCAGCGATTTCTCTGTTCGCAATGTGGCTGAGAATTCCAATTTGGCTTTGCCTGTTTTTTACAAGGTGGCTGCAAGCTGGGGTTCTCATGAAGGCTCATTTTTGCTTTGGGTGCTCATGTTTGCGGGTTGGACTCAAGCAGTGGCATGGGCCAAATTCGAGGTGTCTGCCTGTTTCAAAGTGCGCGTACTGGCCACCTTGCAATTGGTGCTGGTGGGTTTTCTGCTTTATTTGTTAATTGCCAGCAACCCCTTTGAATACCTGTACCCCACACCTGTAGATGGACGAGACCTTAACCCGCTGCTGCAAGACATTGGCATGATCATTCATCCGCCCCTGTTGTACATGGGTTATGTGGGCTTCGCAGTGACCTTTGCCTTCGCAGTGGCTGGTTTGCTGGAGGGCCGATTCGACATGACCTGGGCGCGCTGGAGTCGCCCCTGGACCAATGTGGCGTGGGCGTTTCTGACCATGGGTATCGCCTTGGGAAGCTGGTGGGCTTACCGGGAACTGGGTTGGGGTGGTTGGTGGTTTTGGGACCCGGTCGAAAATGCATCTTTGATGCCTTGGCTGGCGGGTACCGCGCTTATTCACTCACTTGCGGTTTCAGAAAAACGCGGTGCCCTGAAAAGCTGGACCTTGCTTCTGGCACTCACCACCTTTGCCTTGTCCCTGCTGGGTACATTCCTGGTTCGCTCGGGTGTGCTTACCTCGGTGCATGCTTTCGCAACAGACCCTGAACGTGGCGTTTTCATTCTCGCCTTGTTGTTTATTGTGGTGGGCGCTTCCTACATTCTGTATGCGCTTAAAACAGGTGAGGTGGGGCAGGGTGGCAATTTCAAGGCCACTGGTCGTGAGTCGCTGTTGCTGTCCAACAATGTGCTCATGAGCGCTGCCTTGGTGGCCGTGATGTTGGGTACTCTTTACCCCTTGGTGGTCGAGGTGATCGGCGGGCGGAAAATGTCGGTGGGGCAGCCTTACTTCGAGGCCATGTTTGCGCCTATTTTGTTGCCTGCGGTCTTACTGATGGCATTGGGCCCTGATTCACGCTGGCGCGAAACGCGTTTGGCGCAATATATCAAGCCGGGGGCGGTGGCTTTTGCTGTGGCTGTGCTGGTGTTGTTGGGCGCAGCGCTATTCAATGGTTATTTCAGCCTGTTGTGGGCTGTTGGTGTGGTGTGTGCGGTGTTCATGGCGGTGGCCACGCTGGCCCACGCAGCGGTGGCCACACGCAGAGCAGGGGCCAACATTCCCGAAAGCGGTTTGCTGTATCGCATACGCCGTTTGTCCTTGTCCTATTGGGGCATGGTGCTTGCGCATTTGGGAGTGGCGGTGTTTGTGGTGGGTGTCAGCTGGGTAAAAACCTTCGAGACTGAAACTGATTCTGTGCTTAAGCCAGGAGAAACCTCTGAAATTGGCCCATGGCGTGTCACTTTCATTGGCGTTGATTCCGTACAGAGGCAAAACCATGTGGCTGCTCTGGGCGTGTTCGAGTTGACCCGTGGCGATGGCACCTTGATCCACTTGCTGGAACCGGAGAAACGTCGCTATCAAAGTTCAGAGCAAATCATGACTGAAGCGGCCATTCACAGCGATTGGTTTTCTGATGTTTACATTGGCCTTGGCGATGCAGTTCAAAGCAGTGAAAACGCCGGGGCGTGGGGCGTGCGCCTGTATTACAAGCCTTTGATCAACCTGATTTGGTGGGGCTGTGCGCTCATGGCACTGGGTGGTTTACTCACCGTATTTGATCGCCGTTATCGCCCCAGAAAGAATGCGGTGGCGTCATGATCAAGAAACGCTTGCGCCTGTATTTGCCAATTTTGGTCTTGTTGTTTTTGGGTGTGTTTTTGCTCCGTGGTTTGTGGCTTGACCCCAAGAAATTACCCTCCGCATTGATTGGTAAGCCCGTGCCTGCGGTAGTGCTTCCCGTGCTCAGCTTTAACGGGCCTGAGGCGGGTGCAGTGCAAATTGCCGACATTCGAACACTGCAAAGTATTGATGCACTGAAAGGCCAGCCTTGGGTACTGAATGTGTTCGCATCGTGGTGCCAAGCGTGTTTGGTGGAGCACCCGCATTTCATTGCGCTGGCAAAACAGAAAAAAATCAAGTTGGTGGGTTTGGCTTACAAAGACGACCTGGCCAACACCCGCCGTTGGCTGGCGCAATATGGCAACCCTTACGATTTGATCCTGATTGACCAGCAAGGGCAGTACGGCATTGAGTTGGGTGTGTATGGCGTGCCCGAAACTTTTTTAATGAGCGCCAACAACACCATTATTCACAAGCAGGTAGGGCCAATACCTGCTGACTATTTCGGCAGCATGGCACTGCCCGCAATAGAGGCTTCCCGATGAATGTGAATGATCTGAATGCAGCAGAGAAAGAACAGTACAAAGAAGTGGCCAGCGAGTTGCGTTGCTTGGTGTGTCAGAACCAGTCGCTGGCTGATTCTCATGCTTCCTTGGCAGTCGATTTGAAAGACAAAATTGCCGAGCAAATTCGTGCTGGCAAAACCAACGAAGAAATTAAAAGCTACATGCAAGATCGCTATGGCGAGTTTGTGATCTACAAGCCCGCTTACAGCATGGAAAATGCGGTGTTGTGGTTGGGGCCTTTTGTGGTGTTGCTTATTGCCGTGGTGCTGGCGCGCAAGGTGGGCAAGGGCGGGGGTGTAAATGGAATATCGAACCCCCCGGCTACGGATGCAACCACAGCTTGGGCTGAAAGCCTGTATGTAAAAATGAAAAACAAGAAAGACGAATAAGCACCAGCGGTATTACCGCATTTGCGGGCTAACCTTTTTTTGTTGAACAAAGCTTGTTGGGGATGCTACTTAAGAATTAAGACCCGAGGAAAAGTCGCGCTTTCAGCCCGCTGACATATTTATCGATAGTACGTTGTCTTGGCTTCGGTTGGTCGTATGTAACCCAGTGACTTTGTAAAATTGCACAAATTTTATAAACAACAGGTACCTATTAATAAAAATTTTCTGCAAAAAAGGATGTCTGTATGGTGGCCTCAGTAAATAGAACCCAACAGTCCCAAAGTTATACAGATGAGATCAATTATAACGATGCCAAACGCCACATCCAAAATGAAAATGGAGTGACCAAAGAAGTATTTGGACGATACATCAAAGCTGAATTTGGTGATGTGACACCACAAGGTGCAATGGCTTTATTTGATGAAATTGATGCAAACAATTCTGGCGGTCTGCGTGAAGCGGAGTTCAGCAGGTGGGCTGCCGATTCAACAGTTGGTATCTCATCTGTTGGTTCTTCATCCAATACATCTGGTGCTGGCAGCAGCGTGTCTACTAAAGGCGTAGATGCCACTTTTGGGGATTATAAAAAGCTGACAAGAGTCGATGGCGGCACGGACAGTTTTAACAACGTTAAATCAGACTACCTGGTCATTGTAGAAAGTCACGGCAGGAATGCCTCCGACGGTGTGGAGGCAAACGAGCTTCCAAAGGTTACAGGCGCCAAGCTTGTCAGCTTCGGTGGTAGTCACGACAAATACATCGCACTGTACAAAGTTACCGATTCAAACGTCTCAATCACTGGCGATGGTGGTTCTGGACAGGCGCTTTTCATCAATACAGACCAGCAGGTAAGTCTTAAGGCAAAAAGGGTTGATCCTTCTCTCGGTAGTGAAAAACTGAAGGGGCCTTCGAAGGCTAATGAACTGGTTATTTATGCCGAAGATGAAGGCGGAAAAGGCGCTAAGACAAACGGTGTCGCTGATCGTGATCGGTTTTTCAAATCATATGCAAATGGCAGTTTTGGTTCGGGCGATGACCTTATCTATGTGATCGATAATCAGCTATCGGCTAACAATGACAAGGGGCCTAACCTCAATGGGGCAGACGGTGTTTTGACATTCACATAATCCATTTTGTCAATTGCCCATTGACTCAGCAGTTTTGAAGCAAATCCCGAATTTTCTCGAATTCGGCCTCCAGCAGTTCTTTGCCAGTTTGAACAATGCTGTCGTCAGTTTCCTGTGCCGCGGTTTCTATCAAACCGCAGGTATCGGCCAGGGTTTTTGCACACAGTCCAAGTGCCGTGCCCTTGATTTTGTGGGTCACCCTGATCACGCCTTGCATGTCTGAATTCCTGATCATGTTGTCCAGCTTTTCAAGTTGTTTGCCTTTGTCTGCGATGAAGGCCAACAGCAGGTCTTTTGCAAAATCCCTGTCGTTCCCGGTGATTTCATCCAATGCGTCCCAATCGATGGGCGATGTCATGGTGGTCACTACGGGTAACTTTTTTCGGCCGGGTTCAAGCCATTCAATCAATACTGATTTAAGGGTTTCCATGCGCACAGGTTTCACCAACACATCGTCCATGCCTGCGGCCAAACAGCGTTCACGTGTTTCACTTAAGGCATCGGCGGTATAGCCAATAAGTGCTTGTACACGGCGATCAGGGCGAAGGGCTGTAATTTCCCGGATGTGTTGAGCCACGTCAAAGCCACTCATCTTGGGCATCTGGCAATCACAGATGAACAGGTCATAATCCTTCTCTATCCACTTCGACAAAGCTTCCAGGCCATCACCAGCCACGTCAACATTGCAACCTATCAGGCCAAGCTGGTTCTTGAGCAATGCCCGGTTGATTTCATTGTCGTCTGCGATCAGGATATTTGCGTTTTTGACGTACTGCGGTACTTCAATTATTTCCTGTGAATTCCTCCCGCTTTCGTTTTGCGTGAGTTTGTCGGGTTCGGTTCTTCTTAAGGGCAGCGTAACGGTCATGCACGAACCTACGTTAAGCACGCTGTGCAAGGCAAGTTTTCCCCCTAGAAGTTTGGCGAGTCGTTGGGATATCGAAAGCCCAAGACCTGTGCCACCAAATTTCTTGCTGGTGTCATGCGCCGCCTGAACAAACGGATCAAAAATCTGATTCTGGACTTCAGGACTGATGCCAATCCCCGTGTCAATCACTTCAATCACGATTTGTTCGCTGCCTTGTTCGTCCCGCTTCATTTCTGCATTGAATTCAATTCCACCTTTGTGGGTAAATTTGACGGCATTGCTCAGCAGGTTGAACAAAATTTGTCGCAAACGCAATGGATCGCATTCCATGGAATGCGGAATGTTTTCATCAAACTTCATGTGCAAATACAGACCCTTGGCCTGTGCAGATTGCGAGAACAGATCTGCCGCGAATTCAAATGCACTTTTCAGTGACATCGGTTCAAGATTCACCTCCAGTTGTCCCGCTTCAATTTTTGACAGATCCAAAATATCGTTGATGATGTCGAGCAATGAATAGGCCGACTGCCGTGTCAACTTCAGCAAGTGCGCGCGTTCCTTTGCCGCACCGGTTTGTTCCAGCAACTCCGACATGCCGATGATGGCATTTAATGGCGTGCGAATTTCATGCGACATGTTGGCAAGAAAACTGGTCTTGGCCTGATTGGCTGATTCTGCTGCTTCGCGTGCCTGCGCCAATTCAGAAGTTCTTGTCGCGATACGCTGTTCAAGGTCGGCATTCCAGCCCCGCAGTTTTGCTTCGAGCTCTTTTTGATGGGTGATGTCCCGAGACACTGACAACAATCTGCCCGGTTTCCCCTGATTGTTGGCAATGGGACTGATAATCACATCCCACCATTTTTCCGTGCCTTTCATGGTGGGGGTCATTGCTTGAAACCGACCCAGTTGACCAGCTTTTGCGCAATTCAGTGCGTCCTGCACTTTTGGCTGGTCTTTCTCGTTCCAGAATGTCAGCCAGTCAGCGCCTTCAATGTCGCAGAAGTTGTCCACTTCCATAATTTGGCAACCACGTGCTGTCATGAAAAGCAGCTTGGCGTCCAGGTCGAGAACTTTGAGGCAATCGGGGCTGCTCTCAATCATGCTGTTGACAAAAGCCATGTTTGCAGCCAGGTCGATGGTCCTTTTCTTGACCAGTTTTTCGAGTTCATTCTTTCGGTTGTTCAGTGCATTTTCGGCTGCTTTTTTCTCGGAAATATCAATATGAATGCCATACATCATCAATGGTGATCCATCCTTGGCGCGGCTCACCACGCGGCCATGGGATTGAACCCAAACCCAGTGCCCATCTTTGTGTTTAAGGCGAAAGGGTTGTTCGAATACATCGATGAGTCCCTGAAAATGCTGCTTCAACATTCGTTCCGATTCAAGCAGGTCATCCGGGTGTACGCGTGATCGCCACACCTCAAGATCAAGTGGTTGAAGCTCTTCAAGCGTGAAGCCCATGATTTGTGCCCATCGATCATTCACAATGATTTTGTTTTCGGGAATGTTCCATTCCCAGGTTCCGGCGCTGGTGCCTTCAATAACGCCATGCAGCCTTTTTTTCTCAAGATAAAGTTCTTCTTGCGTTCGCTGGATGTCGGTCAGGTTTTGCGCGATGTGCAAGTAACCGCTGAACTCTCCGTCCTCGATATGGAGCGGGTTGACTGTCAATTCAACATCGATGTGTTTTCCTGTTCTGGAGATCAGTGTCCAATAGCGGCGTTCTACCCGCCCATCGCGTGCTTTACCGATCAGGGTGTAATGGTCATTGACAAGGGTTTTTTGAGATTCCTGAAGAAGCTGGCTTTTGCGAATCAGGATTTCGTTGGGTTCATGGAAATCAAGTGAATGAAGCTTGTTGATGGCTTGCTCGGCCGTGCATTCCAGCATCAGTTCCGCTGCTTTGTTGAAATGCGTGATCAAGCCGTCGGGATCGGTCGCAATAACTGCAGCATCTGTTGAGTTTAAAATCGATTGCTGGAATGCATTCTCCGACTTCAATAACCTTGCAGTTCGCTTCAGCTCCATTTGCGAAACAACTTGTTTGGCCAGTTGCAACAGGGCTTTTTTTTGCGAATCTTTCAGCTTTCCCGGTTTAAGGTCGATGACGCACAAGGTGCCCAGCGCATAACCGCGCGGGGACACAATTGGTGCGCCCGCATAGAAACGGATGTGTGGTGCGCCGCTCACCAAGGGGTTGTCGCGAAAGCGTTCGTCCTGCAAAGTGTCCTGGATTTCCATCAATCCTGTTTGGGCAATTGCGTGACCACAAAAGGAGATGTCCCGGGCTGTTTCTGTTTCGTCGAATCCGATGGTGCTTTTGAACCACTGGCGTTGCTCGTCAATCAACGAGATCAACGCAGTTGGCGTGCCACAAATTTCAGCCGCCAATTCAGCAATGGCGTCAAAGTCGCTTTCTGCAGGGGAGTCCAGTAACTTGTAGCTGCACAAGTCCTTGAGCCGGGCGATTTCATTCAGGGGGGTGGGTGCTGGCATCATGGCGGGTCTCCTTGATCAATTCGAGCGTGAAGCCTTTGTATAGACAGGTGCCAAACTTGGTTGAATCAGCATGACTAATAATATCACAATTGGTAATATTGGTATAATTGGTAGGTCCGCTTGCTTGAATTACAACATTAACAATGGTTAAAACAATGAATGACGCGACAGATTACTGCTCAATCAAAGAGGCCTCTCAAATATTGGGGGTTTCACCGAAAACGATTCAATTGTGGGTCGAGAAAGGCAGCCTGCGTGCCTGGAAAACTGCTGGTGGGCATCGGCGTATCATCCGCGAATCGGTGAATGCCTTAATCAAGGCACGAAATCCTCAAGCTGCATCCAATGTCGGTTCCGGGTTGCCTAACCTGGAGCAAGGCATGCGGGTGTTGATCGTTGAAGATGAGGAAGCACTTCGCCGACTCTACGAGTTCAATGTCCGGCAATGGGCCAATTCCATTCAGGTTGAACTGGCCAAAGATGGTTTTGAGGCATTGCTGCGCATTGGCAAGACCAAACCCGATGTGCTGATCACCGATTTGAGTATGCCGGGTATGGATGGCTTCAAGATGCTGCGCCGCCTGAGCGAGCTTGGTGAATTGGGCTCCATGTTGGTCATCGTGATCACCTCCTACGATTCAGAGGCGATACAAAACTTGGGCAGTTTGCCCGAAGGTGTCCATGTTTTTGAAAAACCAGCGCCTTTCAAGTCAATCAGGCAGCTGGTTGTGGCTGGCGTGGCGGAAAAAATGGCGCTTTCCAGATAATTCGTGTTCGTTTTTGCTTTTTTGAATTGGTAATAAATTACCAATTTAATCCATTTCTCCTTGACTAAATCGGTAATATCGGTAATCATTTCCTTAAGTGTTGATTAAGCACCTGCTCGTCCTCTGTCATTTCAGGGGTGTTTGCAAACATTGAAGGAAAAATACGATGAGACCCATCACCACAGCAAGTTTGTTCGCGCTGTTGGCCGTTTTCAGCAGTGTGGTCCACAGTAAAGAAGACGTCAAAATTGATCTTCAGGTTCATTTGGTTCAAATGGACGACAAAGGTCTGGAAGTTTTCAAACCAGCCCAACAAGCCAATCCTGGCGACATTCTTCAGTACAAAGTGATTTGCCGGAATCAGGGCGACACCCTGGCTCGCAATGTCATGGCGATCTTGCCGGTTCCCGCACGGGAACTTGTGTTCGTGAAAGACAAAACCGATTTGCAGAATCTTCAAGCCAGTCTGGATGGTCGGGTATTCGGTGATTTGCCACTGAAGAAAATTTCCAAGACCCCGGATGGCCGAATCGAGACCGTCGATGCTGATCCCGCTGATTACCGTTTTCTGCGGTGGGCTGTTGGCGATATTCCCCCACAGAAAAGCGCCACGATGTATGCACGCATGCGTGTAGCACCTGGCGATGATTCGATTGCAGGAGGGCAACAATGAGCAACAACAATTCCTCTGGATCCATGCAGAAATTCACGGCCACCGTTGTATGGGGTTTGTGGGTCGTTGCCTTTATCGCTTTCATGTTGGTGTGGCTGAAAGATGCGCACGCAGCCCCTGTGGCCGGAACGTCAATTGGTAACCAGGCATCAGCAACGTACACCGACGGATCACAAACCACGCGTACGGTGACCAGTAACACAGTGGTCACGATTGTGCAGCATGTGGCCAGCTTGACCTTGACCGCCGATGGCAACAAAAACGTCACCGCTGGCGGGCAGGTAAGCTTCCCGCACACCTTGACCAACACCGGTAACGGGGTTGAGCAGTTCAGTTTGGCCACGGTCAACTCGGGCGCTTTCACGTTTGATCAGGTGAAGATTTATGCCGATCTGGATGGCAATGGTGTACCCGACAATTCATCCGAGATTTCGAACACAGGCGATCTTGCACCCGGTCAGGCATACAACTTCGTCATCGTGGGGCAGGTTCCCACCACAGCCAGTTCAGGTTCAGCCAATGACATCACAGTCACGGCGACCAGCGGGTTTGATTCCACAAAGACGGCTTCAAATACTGACACCACAACCGTGTCCAGCAATGCTGTGGTGAATGTGACCAAGTCTATTGATGTGGCCAGTGGTTCGGCTGGCAGTGGTCCGTACACTTACACGCTGACTTACAACAACACTGGAAACAGTGCTGCGAGCAATTTGGTGATCACGGATGACATTCCGGATGGCATGACGTATGTGCCGGGCAGCGGACGCTGGACCAGCACAGGTGCCACCGTGTTGACTGACCTGGATGCGACCGATGACCAGGGCGGCATTGTTTACGATTTCAATGTCACCACAACAGACACGGTAAGGGCAGTGATTGCCGTGGTGCCTGCTGGTTCCTCTGCCTCAATTTCCTTTCAAGTGAATGTGGATACTGGTCTTGACGCAGGCTCAAACCCAGCCACCTTGAATACGGCTTACTACAGTTACAACGATGGCAGTGCAGATGTTGCGCAGAACTTCACGAACTCGGTGCAGTTCCGTGTTGATCAAACCGTGGCGGTAAGCTCGACTGGTGACTCCGTGGCGGCTGCAGCTCAGGGCAGTACAGTGACTTTCACCAACGTGGTGAGCAATGATGGCAACGGCGAGGACACTTTTGATTTGTCCATGACCAATTCATCGTTCCCGGCGGGCACTGCCTTCGTGCTGTACCAGGTCGACGGCGTTTCTCCTTTGCTGGACAGCGATGGGGACGGTGTGCCCGATACAGGGCCGTTGGGTCAAAATGAAAGTGTGTCGTACGTGGTCAAGGCGATTTTGCCAAGCGATGCATCCGCTGGTGGTCCCTACACGGTTGAGGCAAAGGCGACTTCGAGTGTGGATGTGGCAGTGTTTGCAGTGGCCACCGACACCTTAAGCACCATTACCAGCAACAGTGTTGATTTGACCAACGATGTGTCTGGTGCCGGTGCGCCAGGTTTCGGACCCGGTGCAGAAGCGGTGTCTGTTGACACCAATCCTGTCAACCCCGGAAGTACCACCACATTCACCCTGGCGGTGGCCAATTCAAGCAGTGTTGCAGACAACTTCAACCTGCTTGCCAGTACCGATTCGACCTTCTCCACGATTGGATTGCCAGATGGATGGAGCGTTGTGTTTCGTGATGCCAGCGGTGCCGTGATTACGAACACGGGTGTTGTCAATGGGGGTAGCACCGTCACGGTGACTGCTGAAGTGTCAGTGCCGGCAGATTATGTGCCGGGTACGGAAGACATCTATTTCCGTGCGGTTTCCCCCAACTCTGGCGCAGGCGACATTGTGCACAATGCTGTGACCGTGAATACCGTTCGCAACGTGGTGTTGGAAAGCAACAATTCCGGGCAGGTGTCGCCAGGCGGAACGGTGACCTACACGCACACCTTGTCCAACCTGGGCAATGTGACTGAGGGCAACGGTACCTCCAGCAGCATCGACTTTGCATTGGTCGACGACAAAGACGGCTTCTCTTCAATTGTTCATTGGGACATCAACAACAACGGTGTGCTGGATCCATCCGACCCAGTGGTCACCGATGCGTCGCAGTTGACCGGGGGAAGCAATGGTGCAAGTACAAATCCGGGTCTCGATCCGGGCGAAAGTGCGACGCTGTTCGTGAAGGTTCAGGCGGGCGCAAACGCCACAGCTGGTGCGATGAATACCAGCAGTTTGAGCGCAACAACCAGCGGCACCATCGATACTCAGGCTGCGCCCACAGCAGCCAGCGTGGACGATGCAACCACCGTGATTGCTGGAAGTGTGAAGTTGGTCAAGAAGCAGGCACTGGATGCGGACTGCAATGGTTTGCCGGACACCGCATTCACCACAGCCGATCTGACCAATGGTGCTGTACCCGATGCGTGTATTCGCTACGAGATTACAGCCAGGAACGTGGGTGTTTCTGAAGTGCTTGATCTGGTGGTCAGCGATGCAACACCTGTGCACACCATCTATCACGCGGTGTCCCCGGCTGCTGCAAGTGCTGGCACGGTAACGGCCCCCGCTGCCGATGACTCCGGGACCATTCAGGTCACTGCCAACAGTCTGGCTCCGGACCAGACCCTTGTCTTGACCTTCGGCGTGAAGATCATGCCTTGAGTCCCCGTTTCCGGCCCCGCCCGGGAGGGTAGCGGGCCGGTTTTTTTTCTCAAAACGCTAAAACGAGAGGATACGATATGAATCAGTATCTGATGATCCTGCTCGCTTGGTTTTCAATGTTTTCCGCTGCCTCTGCAGTATTTGCAGCATCGACCACCCAGCCTTTGACGGCTGGTGGCACCGTGCTGAACCAGGCCAGTTTGTATTACGTCGACAACGCAACGGGTTTGCCTTCAAATCTGGCATCCAACGCCGTGCGTGTCTTCATGCAGCAATACGAAGCCGGCCTTCTGCTGAGCGATCAACGGCAACGCCGAACAGCAGGAAATTCGCTCACGTTAAAGCATCGCCTTGTCAATACTGGCAATTCAATCACTGCGTACAACTTGCGTTTGGAGAACCATGCAAACGATCAATTTGATATTGATCCATTGTTGCTGGTGCACGATCTCAACGAAAACGGCGAACCTGATTCTGGTGAACCCACCGTAACGTCCATCGAGCTATTGCCTGGGCAGGCTGTTGCGCTGTTGATTTCGGGCGTGGTGCCTGTTGATGCCAGTGGGCTATCAAAAATTGATGTGGTGGCCGATCGGGGCGACATCGAATTTGCACGCAACACAGACACTGTTGAAGTAACGGCAGGTGCCGTACTGGTTTTGAGCCTTGAAGCGTCCACCCTGACACCGGTGCCCGGCGAACACGTGGAGCTGGTATTAAACACACAGAACACAGGCAATGCAATTGCCGATGGGATTGATTATGAAGTGGACGGTCGCGTTGAATCGGGTCTTCTGATTGTTCAGGAAATCGCACCGAATACGCAGTTTGTGGATGCGGGTGCCAAGGTGGGCCGGGTGTTGTACAAGACAGGAAATAACTATGATTTTTCTGCCACGCCACCGTCCGATTTAAGCCGAGTCACTGCGGTTGCGTATGTGCTTGAAAGCCTGATGCCCACAGCCGATGCTCAGTTCAATCTGACCGTTCAAGCCAATGACAATTCATCGGGTGAGTTGCCTTACCGGTCCCAGGCCTACTACGACAATGCCGTGGCAGTGGACAATTCAATGTCGTCTTCCAACCAGGTGGTTTTGCTGCTTGAGCCCAGCCCACCCGAAATTACTTACTATTCAGACCCTTCGTTTTCTGCGCCTGCCACGGCGACTCGTTTGGGCACTCCCTTGTATTTGCAGGCTGATGCAAGTGCATGCAATTCAAACGCCTCGCTTGTTGACGAGGTGGTGATCACCATTCGTTCAGAATTGTCTGGCGATGAGGAGCAGTTTCTGGGCGTGGAACAGGGTATCAACACTGGGATTTTCCGGATTCCACAAGCCATTGAAACCAGCAACATGCGGATCAGCAACATGGTGCCCGGCAACGGAGTGGTGGAGACTGGAAAAAATGATCGCCTGATCGCCGCAATCGGTGATTGCGGTGTGGGCGAGGCGTTCACCAGCGTATTGATCGATCCTGAAGGTGTTGTATTTGACAGCCGCAACAATTTGCCGATTGCCAATGTGCAGGTGGAGTTGATTGATGTTGATGGCCGTGGCAACGGTGGCAATCCCGGTGGGCCTGCTGTGGTGTTTCAGGACGATGGCACCACACCAGCACCGAGCCGGGTGATCACGGGTGCAGACGGTAGCTACCGGTTTTCCCTGGTTCCAGCCAGCACCTATCGTTTGCTGGTTGTACCACCCACCGGCTATGAGTTTTCATCGCGTTTGGCACCTGATGTTTTACCGGCAGGGCGAAGCATCGACCTGTCAGGTTCCTATGGTGGCAATTTTGCGGTGAATACATTCACAGGTGCAGTCAAGATTGATGTGCCTGTCGACAATGTGAATGCCACAGGCATTCAGGTCAGGAAATCGGTTGCCCGCAAGATTGTTGAAATTGGGGACATCGTTTCTTATGCCGTTGAGGTGCGCAACATCAGTGGCGAAAAACTATTCGGTGTGGTGTTGCGGGATCAATTGCCCCCGGGTTTTCAATATCGTGCGGGTTCTGCAATGCGTGATGGTCAACAGATCACGGACCCGGACGGTTCAACAAGTTCCGTTCTTGCGTTCCCTATGGGCACACTCGAAAACGATGAATCTGCCACCATTGTTTATGTAACTGCTGTAGGAATAGGGGCTCGAATCGGCACCAATGCGACAAACCGTGCACAGGCACAAAGCGCCTCGCCTTTGGCACACACCAGCAATGTAGCAACGGCTTCTGTGCGTGTTGAAGGGGGTGTATTTGATACCCACGGTTTTGTGCTTGGAAAGGTTTACGCAGACTGCAATGAAGACGGCTTGCAGCAAGACGGCGAAAGGGGCGTTCCCGGCGTGCGTGTATGGCTGGAAAACGGCAACTGGGCGACAACTGATCACAATGGGTTGTTCAGTTTTCACGGGGTAACGCCTCAAACCCATGTTGCAAAAGTTGATGCCACCACATTGCCCGCAGACACCCGAACGCTTGCAATTTCAAACCGGCATGCCGGCGATGGCAACAGCCGTTTTATTGATATGAAAAACGGTGAATTGCATCGCGCGGATTTTGCATTGAAAGGTTGCCCCGAGAGCCTTGATCAGGAAATCGACAGACGGGCTCAAAAGATCAAGGTTCAGCCACGGCCTGCGGGGCTTGCGCCGGGGCAGCGGAAAATTGAAGTCGCACCCGCGCGCACCGCGAAATCGCTGGCTGAATCTGTTGAAACCTTGAACAACAGCCTTGATTTCATTGGCATGGAAAAAACCCAGAATGTGGCCACGACCCAAAGCAGTTTTCGCATCAAAGGCCCCATTGGCGCAAACCTTGTGTTGAAGGTCAATGGGCTTGATGTGTCACCCAAAAAATTGGGCACACGGGTGGAGGTTGCCGGGCGAAACATGGAGGCACGTGAGTACATCGGGATTGAGTTACAGCAAGGCGAAAACCAGGTCGAGTTGCTGGACGTGGATGCCAATGGTCGGGTCAGGGCGAGAAAGTCCATTCAATTGTTGGCACCGGGTGCCTTGGCTGCCATACACATTGATTCAGCCCAGCCCGCCATGGCAGGGCAAGGCCAAACAGCGCTGGTCAAGGTGTCACTTTTTGATGCCGCTGGTATTCCCGTGGTCGCCCGTACACCCTTGAATTTGTCAAGCGATTCAGGCCATTGGCTGCATCCGGATCTCGATCCGGTGGCAACCGGCCACCAGGTTTTTGTGGAAGGTGGCCATGCCATTTTCAAGCTTCAAAGCCCCGAGCAAACAGGCCGTGCCACAGTTCAGGTCACATCGGGTTTGGTCAAGGCCGAGTCAGAAGTGAGCTTTCTTGCGCAGTTGCGTGAAATGATTGCGGTGGGTCTTCTTGAGGGGGTGATCAATCTGCGGGATCTGCGCGAAGGCATTCTGAGCACGGGCAATGGCAATGATGGCTTTGAACAGGAAATTCAGCACTTCTCGACACAAGGCAATCAGGTGGATGCAGGTGCACGCGCTGCGCTTTTTCTGAAAGGAAAAATCAGGGGTGATTACCTGCTGACCATGGCTTACGATTCAGACGAGCCCACTCAGGACAAGCTTTTCCGGGATATTGATCCTGATCAGTACTACGCGGTGTATGGCGACGATTCAGTGAAAGGTTCCGATGCACAGTCCAACGGTCGCCTGTACTTGCGTTTGGACAAAAACAAATCCTGGTTTCTGTTGGGCGATTTCAATACCCAAAGCGCTGATCGTCAGGTGGTCAGAAAGTTGTCTGCCTATAACCGGAGTTTAAACGGTGTTCGTCATCATTATGATGCGGACAATATTCAAATCGATTCATTCGCAAGTCGCGAAACCACCCGCCAGGTGGTGGAGGAAATTCCTGCCAATGGTACCTCGGGTCCTTATGCGCTGAAGTTCGACAATCTTGTGGCCAACAGCGAGAAAATCGAGATCGTGACTCGCGACAGCGATCAGCCCGCAGTGGTGATACGCAGTGTGCCCATGCAGCGTTTTGTGGATTACACCCTGGAGCCTTTCAGCGGTCGAATCCTGTTTCGTGCGCCGGTGGCCAGCCTTGACGAAAACCTCAATGAGCAGTTTGTTCGCGTCGCCTATGAAGTTCAGCAAGATGGTGAAGAGTTCTGGGTTGCTGGCGCCGAAGTGCGTGTGGATGTGCGTGAAGATGTGCAAATCGGTGCGGCCATTGTTGATGATCAGAATCCGCAAGACCCCAACCAGCTGCGCGGTATTTTTGCCCGTTATGAGAACGGCAGCAACAGCATCGTGGGTGAACTGGCCAGCAGCAACCGACTTGATGTGGGTTCCGGCAACGCTGCGCGTGTTGAGGGGAAAATCAAGGAAGGGCGTTTGCAGGGGCGGTTCCAGGTGTCGCGTTCAGACCCTGCCTTTTCAAATGCCTCGTCCACGTTAAGCCGTGGAAGAACTGAAGCACGTGGCAAATTCAATTATTCACTTGACGACAAAAATCGCCTGATCGTTGATTTGCTGTCGTCAAAGGATGCGCTTACCGGGCGAACCAAGCGTGGCGTGTTTTTCGCTGCGGAGAGAAATTTTGCAAACAATGTGAAAGTTCAGCTTGGCGTGCGAAGCGAGTCTTTTGATTCGCCCGCACAGGGCGCCCAATCGCGCACAGGCACCCATTACACTGCGAACAGCATTACCGCGCGTGTTGATGGGCCAGCACCCATTTTCCCCAAGGTGTCCTTGTATGGCGAAGTAGAGCAAGACGTTGGGAACAGCAAAAACAGACTTGTGGCCCTGGGCGGCGAATATCGTTTGGCTGGCAAGGGTCGCGTGTATGGGCGGCATGAGCTTTCTTCGTCACTTGGCGGATCTTTTCAGCCTGACAACGAGGATCGCCGAAATACCTCTGTGTTGGGCATTGACTCCGAATACATGAAAAATGGTCAGGCTTTCTCGGAATACAGGGCTCGCCAAGTGTTTTCAGAACGAGAAGTAGAGGCTGCAATTGGACTTCGCAACCGAATCCCCGTGTCGGAAACCTTGAGTTTCAACACCAGCTTTGAGCGTGTGAAGGCCATCACTTGCAAAACCTGTATTGAATCGATTGCAACCACCGGCGCTGTGTCATATAGCCCGAACATCAACACCAAAGCGACTGCTCGTCTTGAGTTGAGAAATGCGACGAATGGCCGTTCGGTGTTGAGCAGCCAGGGTTTGGCACGCAGGATTTCCGAACAATGGACGATCCTGACACGCAATATTTTTCTACTGAATCATTCGGGCCAACAACGCCGCTTGCAGGACCGATTCCAGATCGGTCTGGCATTTCGGAATATCAAAACAAATCGGTGGAATGCGCTGGGCCGTTACGAGTTTAAAACCGACAAAACCCTGACGACAGGCGCTGTCACGCGGCCCGGTGATTATCGCCGTCTGGTGCATGTATTTTCCACACATGCCAATGTGAAAGTGTCCCGCCCACTTGTTGCCACATTTCGTTATGCCGGCAAGTTCGGAAAAGAACGTTACTCGGGAATTGGACACCGTACCCGTGGGCAACTGGTGTCGGGTCGCATGACTTATGACGTGAACCCGCGCTGGGACCTTGGTTTGCAGGGAAGTCTTTTGCTTTCCAACGATTCGTCGGGGCGCCGCACAGCATTGGGTGCTGAAGTGGGTTATCTCTTGCAGGAAAACCAGTGGGTGTCCGCTGGCTACAACGTGTTCGGTTTCAAAGACCGGGATTTGAGCGGCCAGGATACTTTCTCTCAAGGTTTTTATCTGCGTCTGCGGGTGAAATTTGACGAACAGTTGTTCGCCCAGTTTTAAGGTGAAAATCAATATGCATCACATTATTTTTTACGGACTTTTTATTCTGATGATTACAGCGTCTACCGGGGTGCAAGCGAATTGCCGGGGCGATGCCTGTGTCAGCATGGGAAGCAATCTGGCTTCAGTGGACAGCGGTCAAAGTGCGCTGTTCGGTGGGGTGTTGAGCGGCCTGACAGGCAGCGACATCAGTTTCAGCAGCAATGAATCAAGTTCGCTTGCACAGGGTGATGTAGACCTGGAAACACTGCTGCAAAACATTGAAACCCTGAGCGGAGCAGACAGCACAGCTGCCGCTTTGAATTCGGAAATTACCTTGTCGCAGTTCTACGCGGCAGCAGCAGATGCCGCAAATGCTGCAGGCGACAGCGAGGCGGCAGCTGCGCTGAGTAACTTGAGTGCAGAAGTTGCTGGTGTGGCCGGCACCTTCCAGGTGGGGGATTTGATTGCCTTGCAAGAATCCGAAGGCGGCTACGATGGCGTCAACCTGAACGCGCTTGAATTGGTGTCCGGAAGTGCCGAAGTGTTTAGCGGAAATAATCCCGTGACCACATCGGAGCCAGTGACCATTTCAGGTTCGGAACTGGGTATGGCCGGGGTGGTGAACTCGGTAACCATTGCTTCGCAGGTGGTTGAGCCCGCCAAAATAGTGTGTGGACCCGAAGGCAGTACCTTTCACAGTTCCTCAATGCGATATTCCCTGTCGCTTGATCTGGTGGACACCGGTCTTGACATGTCATCGTTGCTGGCGTTGCCTGGAATCGCAGATGTTGATGCAAGCATCGGGCAGCTTGATCTTTATGTCGAAGTGTCCCGTGCGGAAGGTATTATTCAAAGCATTGACGCGCTTAACCAGGCCGTCACCATCAGTGCTGTTCCGGGGGTGACCGACATGTATCTTGGGCAGTTCCCGGAAGGCGCTTTTTTTGACACCAGCGTGTCGCTGGATCCGGCATTGCTTGATTTCTCGACCATAGGCAGCGTCACGGTGACCGAGCTTTCCGGCACTGCCACCACGGTGTCCATTCAGGCCAAAAGCAGCGCACAAGGTGAACAGTCCTTCGCAGACACGCTGGTGTTTAACGGGCCCTATCCTGAAACACAGCGCTCAAGCACTTCTGCGGACGCGGGGTCGCAGCTGCTTGATTCCTTGATGTCCAACCTCGTTTTGCAACTGTCGCCTGAAGACCTGGGTTTGCTCAATGACCAGGTTTTGGTAGCTGTTCAGGATGCTAGTAGCAACACCTTGCCCCCAATATTGTCATCCGTGCTGACCGGTATTGTCGACCCCGTGATGGAAAGCATGGGAACGTCTATCGGTGAGGTGGACACGACAGTACACGCAGTCAGGCAGGTTTGTAGTTTCAGTGGTCTGGTTTATCACGACCTGAATCACGACTACATCAACAACACAGGCGATGGCCTGTGCAGTGAAGCCCTGTATGTAAAACTTGTGTCGAGCGACACGCCCGCCGGTCCGGCTTTGGCCGTTGCCACAGTGGAGCCAGCCACAGGGCAGTACACCTTCACCACTGCGTCTGCAGGAAACTACAGCCTTGTGCTGGATACAAACAGTGATCCCAGTGATGTAGCATCCAGCGCGCCAACGGGCTGGTTGCACATGGAGTCTGAAGACGGTGTTCAGCCTTTTCTGCTACAAGCCAACGGCGCAACAGAAGCTGGCCCGAATTTTGGCCTGTACCACGGCAGCACCCTCAGTGGATTTGTGTTCGAAGACAATGGCGCTGGTGTTGCCAATGCCCATGATGGCGTGTTTCTGGACGACGAGGCAGGTCTTGATGGAATCGTTGTGAAGCTGACTGATTTCCCCGCCGCCGCAACCGGGCCTCTGGATGAAGTGATCACGCAGGGTGGGGGTGCCTATAGGTTCTGGATTCCAGCGGGTGCAGGTGGCTCTGTGTTGGCTGTTGTTCAAACCAATCGCGAAAACTATCGATCCATTGGTGCCAATGTCGGCAATACGGGTGGCACATATGACCTGCCACAAGATCATATTTCATTTAACCGTGAAAATGGCAAGCGGTATGAAAGCGTTGATTTTGGTGACGTGAAGACCAGCGCCCTGTATTCCGACAATCAACGCACCAGTGTGGCTGGTTCCCCGGTTTTTTATCCACATGTGTTTACCGCCGGCAGTGAAGGCGACATTGCTTTTGAGATTCGAAGCGACAGCGTGTCTCAAGAAAGCTGGCAATCTGTGCTTTACCGCGATGGCAACTGCGATGCTCAACTGGATGCTTCTGAAGCAATAATTACCGAGCCCGTCAACGTACAGGCGGATGAAAAGTTGTGCGTAATCATGAAAATTTTTGTGCCTTTGACTGCGCCAGCGGACGAACGGCATGTTGACACCTTACAGGCCACATTCACCTATTCAAACACCACTGTGGATACAGCCCATTTGGTGAACAATGTCACCACTGTGGGGGCGTCGGATTCGCCCGGTTTAACCCTGCTTAAAGAAGTTGAACAGCCCACAGCGTTGCCGGGAGAAACACTGGTTTACACCGTTCGTTACGAGAACCAGGGGGCAGGAAATCTTGAGGCACTTGAAATTCACGACAGCACCCCCGCGTACACTGTATTTTCAAGTGCCCAGTGTGTAGACACCCAGGTGGATTTAACATGTGAGGTGTCGGAGCAACCCGAAGTGGGTGATTCGGGTCGTGTTACCTGGAAAGTGATTGGACTGGTGCCGCCCGGCACCAGCGGTGTGGTTCGTTTCAGTGTTGTGGTTCAGTGAGCAACTACTTTACTTCAGTGGCTTGTAACGAACACGTTTTGGCCGCGCACCTTCCTCACCCAAACGCTTCACCTTGTCGGCTTCGTATTCCTGGAAGTTGCCATCAAAAAACACCCACTGTGAATCGCCTTCACAGGAAAGAATGTGCGTGGCAATGCGGTCCAAAAACCAGCGGTCGTGTGATGTCACCAGCACAGTGCCCGCAAATTCCAGCAGCGCGTCTTCCAGCGAACGCAGTGTTTCCACGTCCAGGTCGTTCGAGGGTTCATCCAGCAGCAACACGTTGCCGCCGGAAATCAGTGTTTTGGCCAAGTGCAAGCGGCCACGTTCACCACCCGACAAATTGCCGATCAACTTTTGCTGGTCGCCACCTTTAAAGTTAAAGCGGCCCAGGTAGGCACGCGATGGCATCTCGAACTTGCCCACGGTCAAAATGTCTGCACCGTCTGCCACGCCATCAAACACGGTTTTGTCGTTGGGCAGTGAATCGCGGGCCTGATCCACAACAGCCATGCGCACAGTTGAGCCAACTTTGATTGAACCACTGGTGGGCTCTTCCTTGCCCGCAATCATTTTGAACAGGGTTGATTTACCCGCACCGTTGGGGCCGATTACACCCACAATTGCACCAGGTGGAATCTTGAAGCTGAGGTTGTCAATCAACAAGCGGTCACCAAAGGCTTTGCTCACATTTTCAAACTCGATCACCTCATTGCCCAAGCGCTCGGCCACGGGAATAAAAATTTCCTGTGTCTCGTTGCGCTTCTGGTACTCATGGCTAGACAATTCTTCAAAGCGTGCAATACGCGCTTTGGATTTCGCCTGGCGTCCTTTCGGGTTTTGGCGAACCCATTCCAGTTCTTTTTTCAAGGCTTTCTGGCGTGCGCTTTCGCTGCTTTCTTCTTGCTTCAGGCGGTCCTGCTTTTGGTCCAGCCAGGAACTGTAGTTGCCTTTCCACGGAATGCCAGATCCTCGGTCCAGTTCCAGAATCCATTCGGCGGCATTGTCCAAAAAGTAGCGGTCGTGGGTAACAGCCACCACAGTACCGGGGAACTTGTGCAGGAACTGCTCAAGCCAGTGCACCGATTCAGCATCCAGGTGGTTGGTGGGTTCGTCCAGCAGCAACATGTCCGGTTTGCTCATCAACAGGCGGCACAATGCCACACGGCGTTTCTCACCACCGGAAAGCGTGGCCACGCTGGCTTCCCAAGGGGGCAGGCGCAGTGAATCGGCTGCAATTTCCATCAGGTGTTCAGCATCGTTGCCCGCAGCGGCAATCACAGCTTCCCACTTGGCTTGTTCTTCAGCCAGTTTGTCGAAGTCTGCTTCAGGGTCGGCGTAGGCGGCGTAAATTTCCTCCAGCTTTTGCTGGGCCATGCCCAGTTCACCCAAACCTTCTTCAACGGCCTGGCGCACCGTGTGCTCGGGGTTCAGTTCGGGTTCCTGGCTCAAATACCCAATATTCAAATTGGGCATGGGCACTGCTTCGCCTTCAATGTCTTTGTCCACACCAGCCATAATTTTCAGCAGGGTAGATTTGCCAGAGCCGTTCAAGCCCAGCACACCAATTTTCGCGCCGGGAAAAAAGCTCAGCGAAATGTTCTTCAAAATCTGGCGCTTGGGGGGAACAATTTTCCCCACGCGGTTCATGCTGTAGACGTACTGGGCCATTCGGTTTCCAATTCAATAGGTTTAACGTTGCCGCAATTTTAAATCATCGCAGGCAGTTGGGGGGTTAAAGCTTGGCGTTCTTTGCTGGCCTCACCCAACAATGCCATGCCCAGCAGCGCGCCATCTGCGCCTTTAAACAAGGCTTTCACACCGTTGTCATCGGCTGTTATTTCCCATTCACCCTCATGCTCGGGCAGGGGTGGGTTCACCACCGCAGGGCAATCGGGCGTTTTAATGCTCACCGGCATTGCAGGGAATTTGATTTCAGTGGGTTTGCCAGCCAGTGTTTGCGCCATGGCGCGCGCAGCTTGCATCACCGGCATGATGTACGGCAGCACAAACTTGCCCAGGTATTCGGCGCAATCACCCAAGGCATAAATGTTTTTGTTGCTGGTCTGTCCAAGGTTGTTCACCACGATGCCGCGCGCCACTGTAACGCCCGCATTTTCGGCCAGTGCAGTGCGTGGCTTCAAACCGACTGCAGACAACACCAAATCAGCTTGGGTTGTTTCGCCATTGGAATCCGTCAGTGTGTAGCCAGCCCCGCTCTTCACGATGCTGTTAACGGTACGCCCCAGTTTCCAGCTCACGCCTTTCTCGGCCAATTTGTTTTGCATGAAGGTACTGGCTTGTTCAGGCAGTAGGCGGGCCAGGGGTCGGTCAGCCAAATCAAACACGGTGGTGTGAATGTCTGCCTTCAGCAAATCGTTGGCAAATTCGCAACCGATCAAGCCTGCACCCAACACGGCCACTTCTTTCTTGCCATCCAGCAGTTTTCGAAATTCTGCATAATCATTCAAGTCATTCACGCTGATGACGTCGCCCGCGCCATCGCCTTCAATCGGCAGTTTGATGGTGTCGGCACCCAGAGCCAATACCAAGTTGTCGTAGCTGAACTCGCCTGCGCTGCTTGTCAGTCTGCGCGATTCAGAATCCACCGCGCTCACTGTGGCGTTGGGCACCAGTTCAACTTTCTGTTGTTCGGCAAATTTTGCAGCAGGCGTCATCACCAGGCTCTCGGCTGTTTTGCCACTGGCCAGCGCATTGCTCAACATGGGCTTGGAGTAAAAGTCGCCGCTGTCTGCCGTGATCAGGCGAATCTCCGCCTCGGGGTCGGCTTTGCGAAGTTCTCTAACCAAAGTCCATGCGGCCACGCCGCTGCCAATGATGGTGGTGTTCATAGTGTTAATCCTGTGTGTTGCACGTGAGTTTCAATAGTCAATTTCTATAATTGAAGCTTATTAATCACGAATTGCTATCGTAAACGTTGAGTATTGGCATTGTAAGCGGAATTCAAATGTATACGGGTGTTTACCAAACAGAGTGGCATTGGTTAAGATGCGCGTAGACATTCGATTTTCAAGCCATATTCTCAGGTAGGCTTGCTTCATTCCTTTATTATCAAACGACTTCTACACAATACACATCAAAGGGAGACAACTTTGAGTACATTTGATCGCATCGGCACTTCTCGTTTTATCAAAACCGCGGCCTTGGCTTTGTCAGTGACTATTTTGGCCGCTTGCGGATCAATGACAGGCATCAAAGACATTCCCGAGTACCTCGATTCTGATTTCGAGCATGTGGGTCCGCGTGATTTCATCACCAACATTGATTTGGCCCGAATCAAGCTGGGCATGTCGCCGCTTCAGGTTCAAAACCGATTGGGCATGCCCATGTTGAGCGCGAAAGATCAAGACGATCGTTGGGACTATGTGTTGAAGAAAGGCCAGGGAGCCAGCGAAGAATTTGTGCCCTATGCCGTTTACTTCAAAGATCAAAAAGTGGTGCGTTTGGCGCCATTGACGCCACCGCCCGCACCTTTGGCTGACGCACCTGCAGAGGCACCTGTAGTTGATGCGTCTGCTGTTGCTGCACCTGAAGCCAGCGCTGGCGAAGTTATGGCCCCAGAACCCAGTTTGGCTGTTGGCGCCGATGTGGGCGATGCTGCTGCCATTAACGACATGTTGAGCAACTGGGCTGCCGCCTGGTCGTCTAAAGATGCAAACGGGTATCTCGGTTTTTATGCAGACACCTTTGAGCATGGAAAGAAATCTCGCGCCGCCTGGGAAGGCCAGCGTCGCGCACGCTTGTCTGACAAAGAAACAATTTCTGTCAGCGTGTCCGATGTGCAAATTGACGTGCAGTCCGAGGCCTTGGCCACTGTCAAGTTCAAGCAAGACTATTCATCAAATCGTTACAACGACTCAGGCATTAAAGTTTTGACTCTGTCCAAAGCCAGTGGCACCTGGAAAATTCAACGCGAAGAGTTTCAGAAGTAATTTTTGAGCCAAAGAAAAACCCCTTGCTGCATTAAGCAGTAAGGGGTTTATTTATTGAATCTGCCAGAAAAAGTTACTGTTCGAAAATCTGGATTTTTCCGCAACCATCCAAACGTTCGACCAAATCGCTGCCCATCAGCTTCGATGGTGTGTAGGCACCGCCAGCAACATTCTTTTCCATCAAGATAAAACTTGCCACTGCCAGTGATCCCATCACGGTCAAAGAATATCCATTGGCGGTTTTTACCCGGGCAACCACCTTTTTACCTTCGGCATTCGTGGCCTCGCCCCACACATACGCAGGCATTTTGGCGCGTTGCTCTTCGTTGGGACCTTCTACTTTCGCAGCCTGTTTTTTCAGAATTCCCTGAACCAGAGACATGCCCAGAATAGGGCGGGCCAGGTTTGCAGCACGCATCATCCGCACCGATTTCGGTGAGGAAGGAATGTACACCTCAATATTGCGAATGCCGGTGCTGTGGAATGCAGTGGACACGTCGCCCCAGGGAATCGTGACCGCAAACTTGGTGCCGTTGCCAAAATTGATTTCGCGAGTGTTGTAGCCCAAGCCCACTGCCTTGATTTCACCCTCTTCACGAATGCGGCCGCCCAGCTTCATGGCCTCGACGGTGGTTTTCGCAGTGCCTGCTGACAAGCCACTGCGGGAATCAAAACCAAGCGCCAGGTGTGTGGCATCAGGCAACAACTCGTGCAGGCGGGCAGCCACGCAATCGGTTGGAATCACATCGAAGCCAACACCCGGACACAGCACAATTTTTTGTTTGCGTGCCTTGCCGCTCAGTGACTGGGCCAGCTCGAACACTGAAATTTCACCGGTAATGTCGAGGTAGTGTGTTTTGGTTTGCAGACAAGCCATCATCATCGGCTCGGCTGTTTCTGAAAAGGGGCCTGCGCAATGCAAAACCAGGTCAACTTCATTCAATCCTTCAAGCACTGCGGCCTCATCACTCAACGAGAAGACGCGACTTGGCAAGCTTAGTTTGTTGGCCAAGGCGGTCACTGCCGCTTCATTGCGGCCAGCCAGAATGGGGCGCATGCCGCGTTTGGCCGCTTCACGCGCAATCATTTCACCGGTGTAACCATTGGCACCGTAAATCATCCAGGGCATTGCGTCTCCTAAAGCGCTTTGGAGCCCTTAATCGGGCTCCCTTGTTGTTTTGTTCAAGATTCCAGTTTGGCTTTCACACGGTCGAGAAACGTACCGACCTGCGCGTCGAACTCAGATTTCACGATACCTTCCGCAATCCCCTTCATCAGGCGGGGCACCGGCATTTCGAACTCGCCAGTTGAGCGGAACGAGATTGTACATGCCTTGGGGCTGTCTTCCTTAATCACCCAACCGCCAGCCACAGTGGCATTGCCTTCGCCCGCAACCGGGTTCCAGTCAATCTTCGATTTGCCATCGTTGCTGTACTTCACTGCGTACTTCACCTGATGGGAAATACCGGCCGCGCCAATCTTGGCCATTTCCCAACGCCACACCGCATCGCCCAGGTCAACAATTTTGTCCAGCTTGGGAAACAGGGCCACGGTGTCGGCAACATCAGCCAACTGGTCAAATGCTTTCTTGGCACTGCAGGCCACTTTGAACGACTTTTCGATTTTCACATTCACGTTAACTGCCATATGTCCCTCGCTTTTTATTGTGGATGTTGTACTGCATGGGGTGAAGTGTATCGGTTAATTGGCGCGCTTGTTAGCCCGATGAGGCAACTGGGTGGCGCTTGATTGGGGGCTTGTGAAATCTCGTGAAATACCGGGTTCAACTAAAAACAGCCGTGTTGCGCCGCACTTAATCATTGCTTCCTTTAAATCGTTGTGTGTATTGCTTCTTGCCTGTTTTGCTGTGAATACATGTTGCGGTGCAAGATAAATCATTGATTTTTTTCGAACGGAGGCTCTAGAAAAGTCGCTGTTTTTTTGGTGCAATGAGGTTGACAGTTGTTCACTGAAAGCGCATGTTACGCCTAAGTAACTTAGAAGTAACTTTGATGACATTCAAGGGGTATAAACATGTCAAATTCACTTTTTGCCGTTTTCTCAGCAGTTGTGCTGATCGGCCTCGTCTACAGCGGTGCAAACCTGCTGACCTTCACCGCTGCCATTGGCGCATCCGCTTTGGGCTTCTATGCTCTGGGTGGCTTGGGTGAGTTGGGTCTCATTGTGTTTGCCGCAATTTACCTGCCGATCGCCGTAGTTCTCAACGTGCCAGGCCTGCGCCGTGGTGTGTTGACAGCGCCAATTTTCAAGGCCTTCAGCAAGGCCCTGCCAGCCATGAGCCCGACGGAAAAGGACGCCCTCGAGGCTGGCGACACCTGGTGGGAAGCCGAAATGTTCGGTGGCAAGCCAGACTGGTCCAAGCTGATGAACGTGAAGTACACCGAGCTCACAGCAGATGAGAAGTCTTATCTCGACAACGAGACTGAAGAGCTTTGCAAAATGCTCGACGACTGGAAGATCACTTTCGAGCTGAAAGACCTGCCGCAAGAAGTGTGGGATTTCATGGGCAAGAAGAAATTCTTCGCCATGTTGATCGCCAAAGAACACGGCGGTTTGGGTTTCTCTCCCTACGCACAAAGCTGCGTGGTCGCGAAAATTGCAACCCGTTCATTGACAGCATCTGTCACCGTGATGGTTCCCAACTCCTTGGGCCCAGGCGAGTTGATCATGCACTATGGCACGCAAGAACAGAAAGACTACTGGCTGCCACGCTTGGTAGACGGTCGCGAAATTCCATGTTTTGGCCTGACCGGCCCTGAAGTGGGTTCGGATGCCTCTGCGATTCCAGACACTGGCGTGGTTGTGAAGCGCGTTGTGAATGGCAAAGAAGAATTGGGCATCGTACTGAACTTCAGCAAGCGCTATATCACATTGGCACCTGTGGCCACTGTGGTTGGTTTGGCATTCAAGCTGAAAGATCCAGAAGGTTTGTTGGGCGACAAAAACAAGGTCGACTACGGTATTACCTGCGCCTTGCTGCCGGCCAATACACCCAACGTTCAAATTGGCCGCCGCCACTTCCCTGGCGCGGTGTTCATGAACGGCCCCATCATCGGTAACGACGTTTACATTCCGCTGACTTCCATCATTGGTGGCCGTGAAATGGCCGGCAAGGGTTGGAGAATGCTGGTTGAATGTTTGTCAGCAGGCCGTGGTATTTCATTGCCAGCCCTGTCGGCAGCTTCAGGCTGGGGCATGTACCTGGCCACTGGCGCCTACGCCCGCATTCGTCGCCAGTTCAAGATGCCGATTGGTCGTTTTGAAGGCGTTCAGGAAGCAACCGGCAAAATCGGTGGTCTCACTTACAAACTGGAAGCCTCACGCGTGTTGACAGCAACAGCTTGTGCCGAATGTGCACCATCTGTGGTCACCGCCATGATGAAGTACCACATGACCGAAATGATGCGTGAAATTATTCTGCGCTCTATGGACGTTCATGGTGGTCGTACGGTAATTCTTGGCCCACGCAACTACCTGGGTCAGGCTTACCAAGCCATGCCAGTTGCCATTACCGTTGAAGGCGCGAACATCATGACGCGTAACCTGATCGTATTTGGTCAGGGTGCAATCCGTTGTCATCCCTGGGTGCTGAAAGAAATGCAGGCAGCCCAAAACCCCAACAAAGAAGAGGGTCTGCGTGATTTCGACACCGCTTTCTTTGGTCACTTGGGTCACATTTTCAACCGTGCCATGCGTGCTCTGGTGTTGGGCCTGACCGGCAACCGTTTGGCGAAAAGCCCCGTGAGCGGCCCAATGGCTGATTATGCAAAAGCCATTGAGCGTCGTTCTGCCGCCCTGGCATTCACAGCCGACGTGGCCATGGGTGTATTGGGTGGTGAACTGAAGCGCCGCGAGCGTTTGTCGGCCCGTTTGGGTGACGTGCTCAGCCACCTGTACATGGCCACAGCTGTGCTGAAGTACTTTGAAACCAATGGCCGTTTGGCGGATGAACTGCCCCACGCACAATGGGCGATTGAAGATTCATTGTTCGAAATCGACAAGGCTTTCACCGAGTTCAACCGCAACTTCCCCAACAAGGCTGTTGGCAAACTGCTGAACTTCGTGGCCTACCCATTGGGCATGGGCAAAACCAAAGGCCCAAGCGACAAGGTGAACGCCGAAGTGGCAGAACTCCTGATGACTCGCAATGCTTTCGCAAATCGCCTGCTCGACAAAGTGTTTGTGGGTGAAGGTTTGTCCGACCCAACTGGCCGCATTCTGGAAGCAGCCGACAAACTGTTGTCGATCGAACCTGGTTACAGCAACTTCCTAAAAGCAGTGTCTTCAGGCAAGGTTGTCGGAGAAGGTCTGGAAGCCCAGTTGAAAGACGCTGTGGCCAAAAACCTGATCAGCCCCGATCTGGCCCAAGGCATTCGCGAGTACGAACCAATTCGTTTCGATGCGATCCTGACCGACGACTTCAGCAAAGACTACTTACGCACCAATGGTCAAATTCCCGACGAGATCATTGAAGCCAAGCCAGTCACGGAGTACAAGGCAGCTGCTTGATTTTAAAGGGCAAGTTTTTCGGCAACATTTTGTTGTAGCGAAAACATCGAAAGGCCTCGCGAAAGCGGGGCCTTTTTTGTTACTCGTTCAGAATTTTTTGCGCTATGCTGAATGCATGGCAATTGAATTGATTCGTGACAATCGTTTTGGTGCATTCTTCTGGACGCAGTTTCTCGGCGCGTTCAACGACAACCTTTTGAAATTTGCGGTTACGCTTGCAGTCACCTACAACGATGCGCTTCGCGGCAGCTTTTCCCCTGGTTTGCTCATCAATCTGATTGCGGCACTGTTCATCCTCCCCTTCGTTATTTTCTCCGCCACCAGCGGGCAACTTGCCGACAAATTCGACAAAACCAAAGTGATGCGATTGGCCAAGTGGCTTGAGCCCCCAATTGTATTGATCACCGCCGCTGGCTTTTTGTTGAATTCCGTTGAACTGCTCATACTTGGCGTATTTTTGCTGGGCACGCAATCCGCATTTTTTGGCCCTGCAAAATATGCCTATTTGCCTGAACAACTCAAGTCGAGCGAGCTGGTCATGGGCAATGCCTTGGTCGAGTCTGCAACCTTCATGGCCATTTTGCTGGGCACAATTGCCGCCGGTAGTTTGATGAGTCAGGAGGCCGGTGATGTCGCAGTCTACATCGTGTGCGGGTTTGGTTTTCTGGTGGCCCTGTTGGGCGTATACCAAGCGCAGCGCATGCCTTTGACGCCATCGCATTCACCTGATTTGAAGGTGAATTGGAACTTGTTCACGGAAACGTGGCGCAATGTCAGTTTCGCAACCAATTTGCCCAAAGTATGGCCCGCCTTGTTGGGAATTTCCTGGCTGTGGTTTGTGGGGGCAACCTATTTAACCCAGTTCCCGCTCTTGTCGAAAACCCTGCTCAATGCCAGCCCGGGTGTGGCCACTGTTCTGCTTTTCGCGTTTACCGTTGGGTTGGGTATTGGCGCATTTTTGTGCGAAAAATGGTCGCGCAAACGCATCGAAATGGGTTTGGTATTGTGGGGCTTGGTCGTGATGATTCTGGCCGGGGTATTGCTGCATGGTGTTTTGGTGGCCTATCAAACCAATCCGGATCAACAAACCGTGGTCGAATTTTTTAGCCAACTGAACAACCTGGCCGTGCTCGGACTTTTTGTACTGATTAGTGTTGGCGTGGGTTTGTACAGCGTTCCCCTGTACGCCACCATGCAAGCTTTTGCGCCCAAGGAAAGCCGCTCGCGGGTGGTGTCGGCCAACAACATCATCAATTCTTTTTTCATGGTGGTTTCCGCCGGGTTCGCTATCGCTATTTTGCTGGCCATGAAAGGCGAGGTGCTCTGGGTGTTCACAGCAGTCACTGCCATCAATGTGGTGGTTTTGGGCCTGTGGTTGTTCAAGCAGCCTTATGTGGCGCTGCGCGCCCAACTGCTGTTGAAGGTGCCAGGCAAACAGTTGCCACGTATTGAAAACATGGATCATCTGGGCGATTCGGGTGGCAACCTTATTGTGTTCCCAACTTTGCTTCATGAGAATTATTTGCAGCGTATGGCGGGTTTGCCCATCGAAATGACAGTGGTGCTTTCCGGGCGTTTAAAACAATCCAGGTTTGTGAATCGTTTGCGCAAACACGGCTTCGTACTCGAGTTCAGCAAACTCTCTGAAATTGATACTCAAAAGGAATTAATCAAGGCGATCGCGTCACATATTCAACAGGGCAGGTCGATCGCCATCGACAAACCCATGTTTGAACTGCTGCGCAAACAGTACCGCCTTGATGACATGCCCGGCGTGTTGGCCAAAAAGGGCGTGGTCATGAATGTGCTGGAGTTTATGGAAGAGCAGGTACAACAAAAAGTTCAAAAAAGTGCAATTTCTCAAACAGTCTGGCGTCTAAACAAAAGAGAGGCTCTAACCGCTTCAGGGGTTTGATACCCCACTAGATAGGGAGATAGTGGTAACAGCAAAGTTAACTAGAAAGTGTTGCAAGCACCAAAACAGCACAAAAATGTAAACAAACAAGCTGGCCTGTTTTTTGCAACTTTTTCGAGAGATGAAAGTGAATGCTTTGGGCGCGAAATAGGTTCACGGCCGAAGCAAAAGGCAAAGAAGCGTTGTGCAGGAGGACATCATGAACACAGAGCTTGAACCGCGTGATTTGAATTCCAGCGATTCTGACATTTTCGGTCAGTTTCAGTCTCGTTTTGCAGCTTTGCAGCAAACCGAGATGAGCCTCGAAGAATACCTCGACCTGTGCAAAGCCGACCCCCTCACATACGCCAGCGCGGCTGAGCGCATGCTTCATGCCATTGGCGAACCCGAAGTCATCAACACCCGGCACGATCCCCGTTTGTCTCGTATTTTCGCCAACCGGGTGGTGCGCCGTTATCCGTCGTTCAAAGAGTTCTACGGCATGGAGGAGGTGATTGAAAACATCGTCGCCTATTTCCGCCATGCCGCCCAGGGTCTTGAAGAGCGCAAGCAGGTGCTTTACCTGCTGGGCCCTGTGGGCAGTGCCAAGTCTTCACTGGCCGAACGTTTGAAAGCCTTGATGGAGCAGCAACCCATTTACGCCTTGAAAGGCTCGCCAATTAACGAATCCCCATTGGGTTTGTTCGACCCGACCCAGTTTGGTGCCTCGCTTGAAGACAAGTACGGCATTCCTCGCCGTTACTTGACCGGCATTGCCAGCCCTTGGGCCACCAAGCGCCTGGCTGAATTTGGCGGTGATCTGCGCAAATTCCGGGTGGTTCGTTTAATGCCTTCCACCTTGAATCAAATTGCGATCGCCAAAACTGAACCTGGCGACGAAAACAATCAGGATATTTCAGCACTGGTGGGCAAGGTCGACATTCGCATGCTGAACCAGTTCAGCCAGGACGATCCCGATGCCTACAGCTTCAGTGGTGGCCTGTGCCTGGCCAACCAGGGTTTGCTTGAATTCGTGGAAATGTTCAAGGCACCTATCAAAATGCTGCACCCCTTGCTTACAGCCACGCAAGAACGCAACTTCAAGGGCACGGAAGGTTTCGGTTCGATTCCTTTTGACGGCATTATTTTGGCCCACAGCAACGAGTCGGAATGGCAACAGTTCCGCAACAACAAAACCAATGAAGCGTTTCTGGACCGGGTATACATCGTAAAGGTGCCCTACTGCCTGCGCGTGTCCGAGGAGGTGAAAATCTACGAGAAGCTGCTCGAGCATTCTTCGCTGAACAAAGCACCATGCGCGCCCGGAACCCTGAACATGATGGCGCAGTTCAGCGTGCTGACGCGCTTGAAAGAACCTGCAAACAGCAATCTGTTCAGCAAAATGCGCGTGTATGACGGTGAAAACCTGAAAGACGTTGACCCGCATGCCAAGCCCATACAGGAGTACCGCGACCAATCCGGGCCCGACGAGGGCATGAACGGTTCTTCCACCCGCTGGGCTTACAAAGTGTTGTCCAAAGTGTTCAACTTCGACCACCATGAAGTGGCAGCCAACCCAGTGCATTTGTTGTACGTGCTTGAGCAACAGGTGATTAAAGACAACTTGCCCGAGGAGCAAACCCGCAAGTACCTTGATTTCATCAAGAGCTACCTGACTCCCAAGTACGCTGAATTCGTGGCCAAGGAAATCCAAACGGCTTACCTGGAAAGCTACAGCGAGTATGGACAAAACCTGTTCGAGCGTTACATACAGTTTGCCGACAAGTGGATTCAGAACGAGGAGTTCCGCGACCCGGCCACTGGGCAAATTTTCGATCGCGACTCACTGAACGACGAATTGGTTCGCATTGAAAAGCCCGCAGGTATCGCCAATCCGAAGGACTTCCGCAATGAGGTTGTCAACTTTGTGTTGCGGGCTCAGGCCAGCAATTCTGGCACCATGCCCGCGTGGACCAGCTACGAGAAATTACGCGAAGTGATTGAGCGCAGCATGTTCTCGAAAACCGAAGATCTGCTGCCTGTCATTTCTTTCGACCACAAAGGCTCGAAAGAAAGCCAGGAAAAGCACGAGAACTTTGTGGATCGTATGGTGGCCAAGGGCTACACCGAAAAACAGGTTCGTTTGTTGGTGGAATGGCATTTGCGCGTGAAAAAGGCGTCCTGATCACGCAAAACGCATAGGGAGTTTGCCATGGGCGATTCAACCATTATTGATCGCAGGCTCAACGGCAAAAACAGAAGCTTGCCCAACCGCGAGCGCTTTATTCGGCGTTACAAAACGCAATTGAAAAAAGCGGTCGCGGATGTGGCTGGTGAGTCGTCAATTTCTGATGTCAGCGGCGATGGGCGCGTGAAAGTGCGAATTCCCACCCGCGAAGTATCCGAGCCGACCTTCATTTTTGGCCAGGGTGGTGATGTAGAGCATGTGGTTCCTGGTAACCGCGATTTCGTACCTGGCGACCGCATTCCACGACCCAGCGGCGGTGGCGAAGGGCAGGGGGGTGGCAAACCAGGCAAAGGCGAGGGAGAGGACGGATTCACCTTTGTGTTGTCGCGCGAAGAGTTCCTGAACCTGTATTTTGACGATCTTGAGTTGCCAGAACTCCTGAAGCGGGAAATTTCATCGGTTAAGCGCATGAAAAGCCGAAATGCGGGTTACTCCCGCACGGGTGCACCCACCTCGCTTTCCGTGCTTCGGACCATGAAGGCCTCGCTCATGCGTCGCGTCGCGCTCGAGCCCAGGGGCGATGATGAGGACGATGACGAAGACGAGAAAGGCCAGCTTGATCTTCTCGAGGATGTGAAGAAGAAGCCCTATGTGCCTTTTCTTGACGAGGTCGACCTGCGCTATCGCAATCGCGTAACCTACCCCGAGCCCTCCACCAACGCAGTGATTTTCTGCCTGATGGACGTTTCTGCTTCAATGGATGAGGCCAAGAAAGACCTGGCCAAACGGTTTTACACACTGCTTTACCTGTTCCTCACTCGCAAGTACGAGGAAGTGAAGCTGGTTTTCATTCGTCACACCGATGAAGCGGAGGAGGTCAGCGAGGAAGATTTCTTCTATGGCAAAAAAAGTGGTGGCACGGAAATCATGCCCGCCATGGAATTGATGCACCACATCATCGAGACCCGCTATCCAGGCAGCGCTTGGAATGTTTACGTGGCGCAAGCCTCGGATGGCGATGCAACCTCGCGTGATGCGCGGGCCAGCGCGGAGTATCTCTCTTCCAAAATCATGCCGCATGTGCGCTACTACGCTTACGTGGAAACCATGCCCACACCCATGTTCGGCATGGCTCGCGCGTCTGATTTGTGGGAAAGTTTTGAACGGCTGGAAGACAGTTTTGCAGGGCACTTTGCCATGCGCAAGCTGTTCAACCGCCGCGACATTTACCCCGTTTTTCGTGGCTTGTTTGAAAAGAAAGAAGTCGCCTTTGGGCGTTAGGAGTAGCAACAATGGCCCAGCAACTTGACCTGGCCGGCAATGAATGGACATTTGATCTGCTGCGTGACATTGACACGCAGCTTCACGACATTGCAGCCAACAAATACAAACTCGACACCTTCCCCAATCAAATTGAAGTGATCAGTGCCGAGCAAATGCTGGATGCGTATTCCAGCGGTGCCATGCCCGTGATGTATCCACACTGGAGTTACGGCAAATCCTTTTCGGTTAACGAGCATTTGTACGAAACCGGGCAGCAAAACCTTGCCTACGAGGTGGTGATCAATTCCAACCCCTGCATTTCTTACCTCATGGAAGAGAACACCATGACCATGCAGACGCTGGTGATCGCTCACGCCTGTTACGGACACAATTCCTTTTTCAAGGGCAACTACCTGTTTCGGCAGTGGACCCAGGCCGATGCAATCATCGATTACCTGGTGTTCGCCAAGAAGTACGTCATGGAGTGCGAAGAAAAATATGGTATCGATGCAGTTGAAGAAGTGCTTGACGCTGCGCATGCCATACAGCATTTTGGGGTCGATCGTTACAAACGACGTTTTGAATCCGAAGCATCACTGAAAGTGAAGCGCGATGACCTGGCTGAGGAAAAGCGCCGTCAGTACGATGAAATCATGGCCAAGGTGTCGCCAGTCGAGGCGGCTCAAATTGAGCGCCGGCAAGACAACTACCCCCGTGAGCCCGTCGAAAACATTTTGTACTTTGTCGAGAAAGAAGCGCCCAAACTGCGCGACTGGGAACGCGAACTGGTACGCATTGTTCGCAAAATGTCCCAGTACTTTTATCCGCAGGGTCAAACCAAGGTGATGAACGAAGGCTGGGCCAGCTTTTGGCATTACACCTTGCTCAATACCCTGTACGACGAGAAACTTGTGTCCGATGGATTCATGCTCGAATTCCTGACGTCTCACACCAATGTGGTTTTTCAGCCCGATTCGCGCGACGGACGCTTCAGGGCCTTGAACCCCTACGCCCTCGGTTTTGCCATTTTCAGCGATATTCGTCGCATGTGTGAAAAGCCCACAGAAGAGGACAAACGCTGGTTTCCTGAAATTGCGGGTAGCGGCAATTGGTTGAAAGCCGTTGATTTTGCCATGCGCAATTTCAAGGATGAATCATTCATCCGCCAGTTTCTGTCCCCCAAGGTCATTCGAGACTTCCGTTTGTTTGCAATCGCAGATCACAAAACTGAAAGCGAACTGTTTATCGATGCCATTCACAACGACGAGGGTTACAAGCGAATCCGCACCCTGTTGGCAAACCAGTACTCCCGGGAAAGCATGGTGCCCGATATTCAAGTGACTTCCTATGCCCGCATGACAGATCGATCCCTCACGCTTACCCACATGAGCCGTCGTGGAAGGCCACTGAATACGGATGAAGCCGAGAAAACCCTTGCTCAAGTGGAGCGTTTGTGGGGTTTCCCGGTGCACCTGGAAACATCGGATGCGCATTGAAACTCACGTCCGGCAGCAGGCCAAACTAGACCTGTCCGGCTCGGTTGCCCCTTTTGAGTTGAAATTGCCTGACATGCCAGCTTCGGTATGGGCCAGCCCCGACTTGTTGCGCTCTCGTTTCCATCTTGAAGCCGCCCGTTTTTTCGAGTGCGAATCTGTGTTGGCGGTAACCGGCATAGAAAGCGGTATCTCGGCGCTGGCACGTTTGTTTCAAACCTGGTACGGGTCAATGCGGGTGGTGCTGGCCGAGCCCAGCTTTGATCAATGGGACAAACGCTTTCGCCGGGCCAACCATGTTGTACTCGATTGGCCTGTGGATCTTGTGCTTGAAGGGGATATTCCCGAGTGCGATGTGGTGGTGCTGGGGCGCCCGGTCAACCCCACCTGCCAAATGATTAGCATCCAGCAAATCAAGCCCCTGGCCCGAAAGCTTCGGGAGCAGGGCGGCTGGCTTATTCTTGATGAGGCCTATCTGGACTGGACTGGTGAGGAGTCCTATGCCTCGTTCATCGAAGCCGAGCCTGCCATTGTGCTTCGCTCAGTGGCGCCTTTCTCAGGCTTGGCTGGGGCAAACCTGGCATTTGTGTGCGGCCCCAAGGCTGTGTGTACAGCATTGCTCAACGAGGTGGGTACACAAGCCGTTTCTTCGCCGCAATGGTGGCTGGCATTGCAATATTTTGCAGCAGAAGACTGGAGGGCCAAGCAGCTGATTCGCCTGGATGCGGTGTGTACAAGGCTCGAGTCGGTCTGGCGAGTTCGATTGGGCGAGCACATTCAAATTCACAAAGGCGGTTACTTCATCAGTTTTGCCCATCCTAATAATGAGCAATGGGCTGCCGACCTTGAACATGTGGGAATTCTAGTGCGTGCCTATCCAACTGAAGACAGCATTTTGCGATGCGGTGCACCGAAATCCGAGGCAGATTGGACCCGCCTTGAAAATGCGGTGAAGTCGCTCAGCGATTAGTCGTGACGCATCACTTCTTCAATGCCTCGTTCCCGTGGTTTGGTTGAAACCAGCAGGGTTTTCGCCAGGCGGTCTTGAGGAAACTGCCCGTTTTTGTCAAAAAACGAATAAACGAAGGCAATGCCTGTCAAATTGAAAAACCAGCACAGCACATATCTCAGTATGGCTTGTGCCAGCCCAACATGCTCTCCGTTTTCCTTCACCAGTCGAATGTGCCAGGTTTTCATGGCAAGGGTTTGGCCACCATGGCGCCAAAACCACACAAAATACAGCCCCAGTACGGCGAAAAACCACCACTGGCGTGCCTCTCGAAGGTATAAGGCATGTCTGCTTTGAGTGAGTGTGTCGAAAAAGTAGCCGGCAATGAATAAAACGCCGAAAAGCAGCATGCTTTCATACAACATGCTTGCAAACCGGCGTTTTCTGCTGGGGCTGATAAGCCCGTTGTCGAGTAGTCGTTCCATTTCGCTATTTTATCGCTGGCGCGCTAGCCAAATGGATGCGGGTTTTAATTCAGTGAAGGTTTGTTGCTTTTTCCCTTGAATTCATCGCGCTGTTTCGGATCCAGACTTTGATAGCTGTTCCAGCTTGAATTTCGCTCGCCCTGGCGCTTCTCTTTCAGGGCCTTGTAGTTTTCACGGGCCGCCGCTTTTTCCCGCGGGCTTAGTTCGCTCCAAGTACTCACCCGTTCACGCATGATTGCCTGGCGCTCAGCGGGCTCACTTTCATACTTCCTGCCAACCTTTAACCAGCGTTCCTGTTGGGCATTGGTCATGGAATTCCAGTCATTTTTCAGTGGTGCAAGCAGCTCCTGCTGTTTGGCAGACAGCTCAGACCAGTCCGTTGCAGCCAGCGCATCCGTGCTCTGAACGCAAAGCACCAGAACCAAGCCCAAGGTCATCAATCCGGAATAGAGTCTAGTCATCATCATGCCCCTGAATCCTTAAATGCTAGATCGACGTGGTGAAGTCGGCGGGTAATGAATCCATCCATTGTTCAATTCCGTCTTCCGCTGGAATTGCATTGTTCTTTTGCAACTCAGTGGCGTAATTGATAAAGCCTGGATCCAGATAAGCATCGGGTGGCAGGTCGTCCGACAAAATCGCGGCGTCGAGATCTGCAGTTTCAGAAATGCGGGCGTCGTAGTTCTCCAGACCAAATTGAGCCACCCCGAAAACCGCACCTGCAATGAACAAGGCACTCACCGCCATGGACAAGGCGGGGCGATTGAACCATTCTGAGAACTGTTTGAATAAATCTGCAATCTTGCCAGCATTGGCCTGTCTGGATTTGGCATGCTGCCCATGTTTCTCGGCATGAAGTTGCACCGATTTGGAGATAGCCAGGTTAAGGCGATCTTGAATGTGGGGCGGAACTTGACCTGCCGACTCATCAAGTAGCCTTTTTACTACATTTGCGGTTAGCCGATCTTCATTCATTCCCGAAACCCCTGTTGCCTCAATACCTGTGCCAATGCCTTTGTCGCTCTGGAGCAGTGCGTTTTCACACTGCCCTCAGAACACCCCATGATCTCTGCCGTTTCTGCCAAGTCCATCTCTTCCCAATAACGCAAGATGAATGCCTGGCGTTGACGCTCTGGCAAATTTGCGATGGCTTCTTCGATGGCCGCCATGTTCTGTGATTGTTCAATCTCGTCCTGGGCACTCGCATTCTGGGATTCATCCTGTGCGAGAAGGTTCTCGAGCACATCGTAATCTTCTTCATCTTTCTTCTGAAAGCTTGAAAACAGCGTTGTCCAGGTGTTTCTGACCTTCTGGCGGCGATGATGGTCCAGAATCGTGTTCTGCAAAATGCGGGTAAACAGCATTGGCAGTTCTTCTTTGGGTTTGTCGCCGTATTTGTCAGAAAGCTTCATCATGCTTTCTTGCACCAGGTCCATGGCGCTTTCTTCATTCTTTACGGCAAAAAACGCCTGGCGATAAGCCCGGTGCGACACCTCTTTCAAAAAATCCTCTAATTCTCGCGTGCTGGCCATAAATGTGTGTGTCGAGGTGGTGTCAGAGGGTTTGGGGGTCGAGGCGAGAATGATTCGCAATATTTAACAATACGGCATGATATCAAAGCCACAAGCTTTTTTCTTGACCCACAGCGGGCTTCGCACTAAGATCTCGTTCTACCCTGTTTTTGTCTCTAGTTAATCAGCATACCCTTGTTGTTTTAGCGAAAGACGCGCTAGGGCGCTGAACTTGTAGTTCAGAAGCCCATGGCCAACCTGCCCGACATAATCGGGTTGTGATCGCCAGCGCTTTGCGACATGTCCACACCCACAAGGTTGTTCATTTTCAAAAAGCCTGTGCCCCACGGCAATGCGATCCAGGACGGCATCCGACCAATGTCCCGTGGATTTTGTCAGGATTTTTTAAAAATGGAATATACCGGCGCGGAAATCGTTGTCAAATGTCTGGAAGAAGAAGGCGTCAAGCACGTTTTCGGTTACCCAGGCGGAGCAGTACTCTACATCTACGATGCCATCTTCAAACAAGACGGTTTCGAACACATTCTGGTACGTCATGAACAAGCTGCTGTGCATGCAGCCGATGCCTATTCGCGTTCAAGCGACAAGGTTGGTGTTTGTCTCGTGACCTCAGGCCCAGGCCTGACCAATGCCGTTACAGGCATTGCAACTGCCTACATGGATTCAATTCCCATGGTGATTTTGTCTGGTCAGGTGCCCACGCACGCGATCGGTCAAGATGCATTCCAGGAATGCGATACCGTGGGTATTACACGCCCCTGCGTCAAGCACAACTTCCTTGTAAAGGATGTGAAAGACCTGGCACGCGTCATGAAAGAAGCGTTTTACATTGCCCGTACAGGCCGTCCAGGCCCTGTGCTGGTTGATATCCCCAAAGACATCACCATTCACAAAACCACGTTTGATTACTCCGAGCCGGTCAAAATGCGCTCGTACAACCCGGTGGTCAAGGGTCACCAAGGGCAAATCAAAAAAGCCGTGCAAATGATTCTGGAAGCCGAGCGCCCCATGATCTATTCCGGCGGTGGTGTTATTTTGGGTGATGCCTCTGCTGAACTGACTCGTTTGGTAGAGTGGGTTGGTGCGCCAACGACCAATACCTTGATGGGTTTAGGCGCATTCAAGGCCAGCGACAAAAAGTTTGTAGGTATGCCCGGCATGCACGGCACCTATGAGGCCAACCTGGCCATGCAAAATTGCGACGTACTGATCGCCGTTGGCGCCCGTTTTGACGATCGCGTGATCGGTAATCCCAAAGATTTTGCATCCATTCCACGCAAAATCATTCACATTGATATCGACCCGTCTTCCATTTCCAAGCGCGTGAAAGTGGATGTGCCCATTGTTGGCAACATCAAAGACGTGCTGGTTGATTTGATTCAGTTGCTGGAAGAAAGCGGCAAGCGAGTAGACCAGGGCAAACTGCAAGGCTGGTGGGAACAGGTTGAGAAATGGCGTGGCCGCAAATGCTTGGACTACGCCAAATCCGATGAACTCATCAAACCCCAGTTTGTGGTTGAAAAGTTGTGGGAAGTGACCAACGGCGATGCCTTTGTTACATCCGACGTTGGCCAGCATCAAATGTGGGCTGCCCAGTACTATCGTTTCGACAAACCGCGTCGCTGGATCAACTCCGGTGGTTTGGGCACCATGGGTGTGGGCTTGCCCTACGCCATGGGTGTTCAAATGGCCAACCCCGATGCGCAGGTGGCTTGTATTACAGGTGAAGCATCCATCCAGATGAATATTCAGGAATTGTCCACCTGCTTTCAGTACCATTTCACGCCGAAAATCGTGAACCTGAACAACCGCTATCTGGGCATGGTTCGCCAGTGGCAACAGCTGGATTATGGCTCACGCTATTCTGAAAGCTACATGGATGCACTGCCAGATTTCGTCAAGTTGGTTGAAGCGTATGGCCACATTGGCATGCAAATCACCAAGCCGTCAGATGTAGAACCGGCATTGCGCGAGGCCTTTGGCAAGTACAAAGACCGTTTGGTGTTCATGGACTTCATCACTGACCGCACTGAAAACGTGTGGCCCATGGTCAAGGCTGGCAAGGGCTTGTCCGAAATGCTGCTGGGTTCGGAAGAACTGTAAAAAGGAGATGGCAAATATGAGACACATTATTTCCGTTCTCCTCGAGAACGAACCGGGTGCGTTGTCCCGCGTGGTGGGCTTGTTTTCTGCCCGTGGCTACAACATTGAAACATTGACTGTGGCCCCCACCGAAGACGAAACACTGTCGCGTATGACCATTGTGACAGTGGGATCCGATGACATTATCGAACAGATCACCAAACACCTTAACCGCTTGATTGAAGTGGTGAAAGTGGTTGATCTAAGTGATGGTGCGCATATTGAACGCGAGCTGATGCTGGTAAAATTGCGCGCAGTGGGCAAAGAGCGTGAAGAGCTGAAGCGTACTGCGGATATCTTCCGTGGCCGCATCATTGATGTCACCGAGAAAAGCTACACCATCGAGTTGACCGGTAACAAATCCAAGCTGGATGCCTTCCTGGAATCGATCGATCGCACTGCCATTCTCGAAACTGTCCGCACGGGCAGCTCCGGTATTGGCCGCGGCGAACGCATTCTTCGCGTCTGAACGGTGGGCCCAGCCCAGGCAAACGAATCTGGTAACTGGGCCTTGAAGATGAATTTAAATACCTGAATCAAAAGGAAAATGACATGAAAGTTTATTACGACAAAGACGCGGATCTGTCCCTGATCCAGAAGAAGAAAGTATCCATTATTGGTTACGGTTCACAAGGCCATGCCCACGCGCAAAACCTGCGCGATTCAGGCGTTGAAGTGGTTGTTGGCCTGCGCAAGGGCGGTGCCTCCTGGTCCAAAGCCGAAGGCGCGGGCTTGAAAGTGAAAGAAGTGGCCGACGCCGTGAAAGAAGCGGATGTGGTCATGATTCTGTTGCCTGACGAAAACATTCCCGATGTGTACAACAAAGAAGTAGCCCCCAACATCAAGGCTGGTGCTGCTTTGGCATTTGCCCACGGTTTCAACGTGCATTACAACCAGGTTGTACCACGTGCAGATATCGACGTCATCATGATCGCCCCCAAAGGCCCAGGTCACACAGTACGTTCTGAGTACCTGAAAGGTGGTGGTGTACCCTCACTGATCGCAATTTACCAAGACACAACCGGCAACGCGCATGACATCGCTTTGGCCTATGCTGCAGCGAATGGCGGTACAAAAGGTGGCGTGATCGAGACCAACTTCCGCGAAGAAACAGAAACCGATTTGTTCGGTGAACAAGCCGTGTTGTGCGGCGGTGCGGTTGAGTTGGTAAAAGCTGGTTTCGAAACTTTGGTTGAAGCAGGTTATGCGCCTGAAATGGCTTACTTCGAATGCCTGCACGAGCTGAAGCTGATTGTTGACCTGATGTACGAAGGCGGCATCGCCAACATGAACTATTCCATTTCCAACAACGCGGAATATGGTGAGTATGTAACAGGCCAACGTGTAATCGCAGACCAGGCTCGCGCAGCCATGAAGGAATGTCTGGCCAATATCCAGAACGGTGAATATGCCAAGCGTTTCATTCTGGAAGGCAAAACCAACTATCCAGAAATGACAGCGCGTCGCCGTTTGAACGCACAGCACCCCATTGAAATCGTGGGTGCCCAGCTGCGCGCAATGATGCCTTGGATCAGCAAGAACAAGTTGGTTGATCAGTCCAAGAACTAATCGACCGATTGATCGCTGCTCTAGAAACCCGCGGTGCGAAAGTGTCGCGGGTTTTTTTGTTATTCATCAAGTGCCCACCCATTTCGACAAGCCTTTGATTTCATCAATAGTTTTTGGCGTCACACCCATTAGTTTGTTGTAGTAGGGCAGTTGGGATTTGCTGCCAGCCACACCAGTATTGAGTGCCTGTATTTCACGATCACCACCCGCAAAAAACAGTTTCTGAAAGTTTTCCTGGGCGATTCCCTGGCGCTTTGCATTGATTTCACGCAATAGTCCACCAGTTGCGTTCAAATGCGCATACAAGTCGCGAATTTCAACGTGAAGTTGTCCCGTCCTGTCTTTGCCGCTTTTGCAATTGAAGGCTGGGGTAGCGCCAATTTCATTGCTCAGCGCCAAAAGACGTGTGGGCAATTTGTAAGGTTCATTGCCAACCTCGTGGTGCAAGTCTTTGAGCATAATTTCCCGCACCTGGTTTACCAATTCTTTGATCAGGCTTATTTTTTCAGTCAGTACCTTGCGTTTGCTGATTTGTGCAGGGCTCGCTCCGTCCGTGTTGGCCAGTTCGGCATTCAACTTTCGCAGTTGGTCTCCCGCAAGGCCACCGATTGGTTTGTTTTTTTCAATGGAGCCAATCAGGTGTTTGACTGATTTTTTGTTGATTGAGTCTGCTGTTCGCCAAATACCGATCAATCTCCCCATTTTGCTCAGCGACAAATGATTCACTGGTGTGCAAAAAGTGAAGATACTTGGTTTAACTTTCAGCTCTTTCTCGTGGCCTCGTCCATCGGCAATTCGGATCCGCATTTCTTGCCCATTGGCTCTGGCAAATGCACGCTGTTGCTGCTCAATCATCTCTTTTTCTTTGCCAGCGGCAGTCAACAGATTCACTGAAACAATCTTGATTTCAATGGCTTCTTCTGTGTTCATATTGCGGACATCCAATTCATTCCGCTTCAAGTGATCCAGCAAGCTTGCGTGAATAAATTCTTTGACGCGTGCATCATTCGCAGCATTTCGCTGATCAGGCATTTTGATGCCATACGCATCATGCACGGCATGCCTTAGCCCGGAGAACACATAGCCAGTGTCAGTGTCTGAAATTGGATATGGTCTGAATTTGGTTCTCCACAAGTTCACTGCATGGCGTGCTTCTTGAATTGCGTAGCTGCAAACCCCGTTGATGCCATCCCGTCGATAACTCTCCGTCAGCGCGCTGTCCAGGTTTTTTGCGGGAGTCATGGTTGTCAAAAATTTCAAATTCTTGAATTTGCTCTGCGGCTCAGTAAAACGCAGATCATGCAACACAGAAATGTTGTTCCAGTCTTTCGACTGAAGTACATCGATGTATCGCTCAAAAATCTGTTTGTCCAAGGCATCAATACTCATGTTTTTTGTTCGAAATCCAAGGCTGCGGAACCTTCCGTGGATTACTGAGGCCAAGGCCGTACGTACGTGAACATGTCGGGTCGACTCCGGGATGCCACTGCCCCAAGTGCCCGCGTGAACCAGCGCCGTTTGCTCTCGTTTGAATTGCCGGAAAACATCAGTTATCTTGCTCCGCTTGTGTTTTCCGCCAATGCCTTGCTTGATGCTGGTGTTGTCAAAGCTGATATTCTGCGATTGCTTCTCGCGAAGGGCGCTGGCCGCCCTGTCAATTAGCGAGGAGAATTCTTCAAGCGAAATGTTGGCATCAGGTTTTGAATTTTGTTTGAGTATTTCGTTGACCACTTCAAGCGCGGCTTGGTAGTGAAGTAGTTTGAAACCTATCGCATCGGCAGTGGATACCGATTCGCCGGATGAGCTTCGCTCGAGCTCCTCTATGTAGCTGGTGTCGCTACAGGCGCTAAAATAATCAGCTTCGTTCTCGTTGTTCTCAGTGATTTCATCCTTCTTGTGTGTGTTGCGCACTGCCGCAGGCGCATTTCTCGATTGGGCTGTTAACAATTTCAAACTTTGTGCCATCGATCCGGGAAAGCCCGAAAGCAATAACTTCACCAATTGAACAAGCGGGCTGAAAATGCGAAGCAAAGCGCTTCCAAACACGCCATGGTTTACTTGGTTGACGGTTTGTTCGCTCGGCGAAATCGTGTGGCTTCGGGGTGGTGTGTGGATTGAATTGTGGGGGGGCATACTTGATGAGCAATTTGCGGTTGTGTGGGGGGGCTGATGATAGGTGGTTAGGGGCGAACCAAAGTTCAATAGTCAAGATACCTGCCCTGTACCCGAATTTCGAAGGTGGTCTTGTTTGAAGGGGTTGTAGGGGGCTCATTCTGATTCTTATTGGTCAATTCGCACAAAACTTATCGCACTTGGTCGTTTTGGCTTATAAAATCGGGTTCATAACCATTCTCAACAAAGAGCCATGAACTATCCACATCCCATCATTGCCCGCGAGGGTTGGCCTTTCCTGGCAATTGTCGCAATCCTGGCGCTTGCACTCCAGTCGTTTGGCCTCACATTCCTGTCGGTCCTTGCTTGGATTCTGTTCATTTTTGTATTGCAGTTTTTCCGTGATCCCCCCCGTTACATTCCTGCCCAGAAGAACGCGGTAGTGTCACCAGCCGACGGGCGCATCGTGGCCGTAGAGCGTGTGGAAGACCCTTATGCCCAGCGTGAAGCCCTGAAGATTTCCGTATTCATGAATGTGTTCAATGTGCACTCCAATCGAATTCCGATCGGCGGTGAGATCAAATCAGTGGATTATTTCCCTGGATTGTTTGTGAATGCAGATCTGGACAAGGCCAGCACCCAAAACGAGCGCAATGCCATTGTTATTCACACTGAAAGCGGGGCAACAGTCACTGCTGTGCAGGTGGCTGGTTTGATCGCCCGCCGAATTCTCTGTTACGTCAAACCAAGCGAGACCGTGGAAAAGGGACAGCGCTATGGTTTCATTCGCTTCGGTTCCCGCGTGGATGTGTATTTGCCCACCGATTCCGTACCCAAAGTCGCCATCGGTGACAAGGTATCTGCGTCCTCAACAGTGTTGGCCGAGTTGGTGTCCTGATCATGCGATTCAAGCGCAATAAAAACCGGTTTGGTGCTCCAAGGGCTTTTTCGAGTGGTGCGGCCCGTCCGGCTGGAAAACCCCACAAGGGCGTGTATTTGCTACCGAACCTGTTTACTACAGCGGCCTTGTTTTGCGGTTTTTATGGCATTGTGATGGCCATGAGTCAGCAGTTCACCACTGCTGCAGTGGCCATTTTTGCCGCCTTGGTGCTCGACAGCCTGGATGGTCGTGTTGCCCGAATGACCAATACCCAGAGCGCATTCGGTGCCGAGTACGACAGTTTGGCTGACATGGTGTCCTTTGGCGCGGCACCCGCGCTCATTATTTACGAATGGTCACTCAGCGGAATGGGCAAACTGGGCTGGGTTGCCGCTTTCGTTTACCTGGCTGGTGCAGCTTTGCGCCTGGCAAGATTCAATACCAATGCAGCCGTGGTGGACAAAGCCTGGTTTCAGGGCTTGCCCAGCCCTGCTGCAGCCGCTTTGGTGACCGGGTTTGTGTGGGTGATGGACGACGCCAAAATGGCTGGAGCCGAGCTGGATTGGCTGGCTTGGGGTATTACCTTCTACGCCGGGATCACTATGGTGTCCAATGTTCCGTTCTTCAGCGGCAAAGATTTCCATTTCCGCCGCAGTGTTCCCTTCCTTGTGCTCGCCTTGATCCCCTTGGTATTTGCTTTGGTTTCTCAAGATCCCCCCAAGGTGTTGTTCGGCGTTTTTGTACTGTATGGGCTTTCCGGTTATGTGGTGTATGTGGTGCGGAAAGTAAAAGGGCAGGGGCTCAAGGGGCTGGACATCGAAAGGGACGAACATTTTTAAGTCGGGTTCCCTGCAATACCGCTGCCAGCCTGCATTGTTGTATCCTTAGAGCATAATCAGGAGAACAGCATGTCAGACCGCCTCATCATATTCGATACCACCCTGCGCGACGGCGAACAAAGCCCTGGCGCATCCATGACTCGCGAAGAAAAAATCCGCATCGCCAAGCAGCTGGAAAAACTGAAGGTTGATGTGATAGAGGCCGGTTTCGCCGCCTCCAGCAATGGCGATTTCGAAGCCATCAAATCCATTGCCTCGGTCATCAAAGACTCCACCGTGTGTTCTTTGGCCCGTGCAAACGACAAAGACATTACGCGGGCAGGTGACGCGCTGGCACCCGCCGAGCGCCGCCGCATTCACACCTTCATTGCCACGTCGCCCCTGCACATGGAGGTGAAGCTGCGAATGACGCCCGACCAGGTTCTGGAGCAGGCCGTGAAAGCAGTGAAGCTGGCCTTGCAATACACCGACGATGTCGAGTTTTCCGCTGAAGATGGCTACCGCTCGGAATTGCCTTTCCTTGCCAAGGTTTGTGAGGCGGTCATCAAGGCCGGCGCCAAAACAATCAATATTCCCGACACTGTGGGGTATGCCGTGCCCTCCTTGTATGGAGAGTTCATGCGCGACTTGCGCACCTTGACGCCCAACAGCGACAAGGCGGTGTGGTCCGTTCACTGTCACAACGATTTGGGTATGGCGGTGGCCAACTCCCTGGCGGGCGTGGCCATTGGTGGTGCGCGGCAGGTGGAGTGCACCATCAACGGACTGGGCGAACGCGCAGGCAACTGTTCGCTCGAGGAAATTGTGATGGCGGTTAAAACCCGTCGTGATTTCTTCGATCTGGATGTCGGTATTGATACCACTCAAATTGTGTCTGCCAGCCGCCTGGTCAGCAATATTACGGGCTTTGTGGTTCAGCCCAACAAAGCCATTGTAGGGGCCAACGCCTTTGCCCATGCATCTGGTATTCACCAAGATGGTGTGCTGAAAGCGCGCCAAACCTATGAAATCATGACAGCCGAGGATGTGGGGTGGTCTGCCAATAAAATCGTGTTGGGCAAGCTGTCGGGTCGCAATGCCTTCAAGCAGCGCCTGGAAGCCTTGGGTATTGAAATGGAAAGCGAGCAGGCGTTGAACGACACTTTCCAGCGCTTCAAGGACCTTGCCGACCGTAAAGCCGAAATTTTTGATGAAGATATTCATGCCCTGGTTTCCGGTGACGGCGCAGGTGGAGAGTCCGAGCACTACCGTTATGTGTCTCTGGTTCAGCATTCTGAGACGGGTGAGCGCCCCAAAGCGCGTGTTGTGTTCTCAATCGATGGCCGTGAAGTGGTCTCTGAAAGTCAGGGCAATGGGCCTGTGGACGCCACGGTAAAAGCCATTGAGGCCGAAGTGCAAAGCGGTGCTGAATTGTTGCTGTTCTCGGTCAACGGCATTACCTCGGGTACCACTGAATCGCAGGGCGAGGTTACGATGCGGCTGCAAAAGGGTGGGCGAATCGTCAATGGCGTGGGTGCAGATCCCGACATTGTTGTTGCCTCAGCCAAGGCTTATCTGTCTGCTTTGAATAAATTGCAGTCAAAACACGAAAAGTTGAATCCACAGGTTTGATTTTCAGCAGTTTTCCCCTACAATAATGGGTTCAGGTGACCGCCTTTTTAATTAATTTGAATTAGGGGTGGTCTTTTTACACGGAACTGCGGTTGCCATTGTGGCTGCAAGTTCACGCAAGTGGAGTAATAAAGATGTCAGAAATCAATAAAGCGGCAATTCTTGCCGAATATCAACGCGCCAAGGGCGACACAGGTTCTCCCGAGGTTCAAGTGGCATTGTTGACAGCCCGAATCAACTCGTTGACCGATCACTTCAAGGCCAACGCCAAAGACCATCACTCACGCCGCGGTTTGCTGCGCATGGTGTCTCGTCGTCGTAAGCTGCTTGATTACCTCAAGCGCAAAAACGCAGATGCCTACCGCAACCTGATCAGCAGCTTGGGTCTACGCAAGTAATTGGTCGCTGCTACAAGCCGTTGATTTGACTCAAATGCCTGCAACCCCGGTTGTGGGCATTTGTGTTTTAAAACTGACGGGCTCTCGCATCCGGGTATTGGCCCGGCGAGATTACTAAAAGGAAAAGACAAAGTGTTTGAAATTCATAAAGAAACGTTCCAGTACGGTCAACACACAGTGACCCTGGAAACCGGTGAAATTGCCCGTCAAGCGGGTGGCTCTGTAATCGTTACTGTAGACGACACCGTTGTATTGGCCACTGTAGTGGCCGCCAAGTCGGCGAAGCCTGGTCAAGATTTTTTCCCATTGACTGTTGATTACGTTGAAAAATTCTATGCTGCCGGCCGTATCCCCGGTGGTTTCTTCAAGCGTGAAGGCAAGGGTACTGAGCAAGAAACCCTGAATGCACGCTTGATCGATCGTCCATTGCGCCCTCTGTTCCCTGAAGGCTTCTTCAATGAAGTGCAGGTAACTCTGACTGTCATGTCGATCAACCCCGAAGTGAATCCAGACATTCCCGCCATGTTGGGTGCGTCTGCTGCGCTGTCCATCGCCGGCATTCCTTTCAATGGCCCTGTGGGCGGTGCTCGTGTGGGTTATATCAATGACCAGTACGTGCTGAACCCCACAGCCACACAGTTGAAAGACAGCAAAATGGACCTGATCGTTGCGGGTACCGAAGCTGCGGTGCTGATGGTTGAGTCTGAAGCTCACGAGTTGTCCGAAGAAATCATGCTGGGCGGCATCATGTTCGGTCACGAACAAATGCAAACCGCAATCAATGCCATTCACGCGCTGACTGCCAAAGCTGGCAAGCCTGAATGGGACTGGAAAGCTGCACCTGCCAACGAGCCTTTGGTTGCGGCCATTACCGAGTTGGCCGGCGAAAAGCTTGCTGCTGCCTACAAAATGACTGAAAAGCAGGCACGTAGCCAGCGCTTGAAGGAAATTTCAGCGGAAGTAGCCGCTGAATTGCCTTCCAAGTTGACTGAGGAGCAGCGTGCAGCAATCACCAATGCGGACATTGGCGATGTCATGTTTGGTCTCGAAGCCAAAATTGTTCGTGGCCAAATTTTGAATGGTGAACCACGTATCGATGGCCGTGACACACGCACCGTGCGCCCCATTACTGTTCGCACCGGGGTATTGCCACGTGCACACGGTTCCGCTTTGTTCACACGTGGCGAAACACAGGCTTTGGTAGTTACCACCTTGGGTACCGGCCGTGACGAACAAATGATTGATGCGGTTGCCGGTGAATATCGCGACCGCTTCATGTTCCATTACAACATGCCCCCATACGCCACTGGCGAATGTGGTCGCATGGGTGCACCAAAGCGTCGTGAAATCGGTCATGGTCGCTTGGCACGCCGCGCGGTTGAAATGATGTTGCCCGCGCCTGAAGATTTCCAATACACCATGCGCGTGGTCTCAGAAATCACTGAATCCAATGGTTCAAGCTCTATGGCGTCTGTGTGCGGTGGTGCATTGTCTTTGATGGACGCAGGTGTTCCCTTGAAACAGCTGGTGGCCGGTATTGCCATGGGCCTGATCAAGGAAGACAACAAGTTTGCGGTACTCACAGACATTCTGGGTGATGAAGATCACCTGGGCGACATGGACTTCAAGGTTGCCGGTACTGAGAATGGTGTGACTGCGCTGCAGATGGACATCAAGATTCAGGGCATCACCAAAGAGATCATGCAGGTTGCGCTGGCGCAGGCCCGTGAAGGACGCATGCACATTCTGGGTATCATGAAAGAGGCCACAGGTGGCAGCGTAGGCGAATTGTCTGCCTACGCCCCTCGCATGATCACCATGAAGATCAACCCTGAAAAGATCCGTGACGTGATCGGCAAAGGTGGTGCAACCATTCGTGGCATTACCGAGCAAACCGGTGCAAGCATCGACATCAAGGAAGACGGTTCTATTACCATCGCCTCGGTTGATGGTGATGCTGGTGAGCGTGCCAAAAAGCTGATTGAAGACATCACGGCTGAGGTTGAAGTTGGCGCTGTGTATGAAGGCACCGTGTTGAAGTTGCTCGATTTCGGTGCAATTGTCAGCGTGTTGCCAGGCAAAGATGGTTTGTTGCACATCTCCCAAATTGCCAACGAGCGCGTGAACACGGTTGGTGATTTCTTGAAAGAAGGCCAGGTTGTGAAGGTTAAGGTGTTGGAGGCCGATGAAAAAGGTCGCTTGCGCTTGTCCATGAAAGCCTTGCTGACTCCTGAAGCGCCTGCTGAGCAAGCATCTGAAGGCTCAAGCGAAGGTTGATGAGCACAGCGCTTTTACAACAACTGCCCGTTAGCATGAGGGCAGTGGGTGTGAAAGCCCCCGGTGGCGTAGATCAGCTTGATTTGATCGAGCTACCGGTGCCGTCACCCAAGCCAGGTGAGGTGCTTATTCAGGTTAAGGCCGCCGGGGTAAATCGCCCCGATGTTCTTCAACGCCTGGGTTTGTACCCGCCGCCCCCTGATGCCAATCCTAACCTTGGGTTGGAAGTGTCTGGCGTGGTTGTGGCCGTGGGTGCAGGTGTCTCTGAAAGCATGTTGGGTAGCCCCGTCATGGCTTTGTGCAATGGTGGGGGTTACGCGGAATATGCATGCGCGCCTGCAGGGCAATGCATGCACATACCGGAAGGTTTAAGTTTCACCGAGGCGGCCAGCCTGCCCGAGGTGTACATGACCGTTTGGCAAAACCTGTTCATGAAGGGTGGTGCCAAGGCGGGTCAAACTGTATTGATTCATGGGGGCAGCAGTGGCATTGGCACGGCTGCCGTCCAGCTTTGCAAGAAACACGGGTTGCGAACCCTTGTTACTGTTGGTAGCCAGGAGAAAGCCGATTTTTGCCTGGGTTTGGGGGCTGAGAAAGCCTACCTGTACAAAACCCATGACTGGGAACAGTTGGTATTGCAGGATACGCAACAGCAGGGTGTCGATTTGATTCTCGACATGGTTGCGGGCGAATACCTGAATAAAGATTTAGGCTGCGCAAAACCCCAAGGAATGGTGATAGTAATTGCCCTTTTGGGTGGGCGTTTTGCAAATATTGATGCGGCAAAGTTGATGACCAAGCAAGTGGTGTTGACTGGCACTACCTTGCGCCCGCGTTCTGCTGAGTTCAAGGCAGATTTGGCGCGACAGGTTGAAAGTGAATTGAGAGAAGGTTTTTCCTCTGGAGTGCTGAAATCGCTGGTTCAAGCCACTTTCGCACTTGATGACGTTGCCCAGGCGCACCTGTTGATGGAGTCGGGCAACTCCTTGGGAAAAATTGTGCTCTGCATTGAGAATCAAGGAAGGGAATCAGGACAAACATGAGCGAGACAAACAAACAAAATTCAAGAAAGAAGTTGGTGGCTGGTAACTGGAAGATGAATGGCAGCTTCGATTCGAACGAGGCGCTTGTTCTGGGCTTTCTGCCCGAAGTTGATGATCAGGTTGATGTATCCGTATTTTGTCCTTTTCCTTATCTGTCGCAGGTCGGCAAGCTATTGGAAGATCAACGTGTGACTTTCGGTGCGCAAGACGTGTCGGCAAAGCCAGGTGGTGCTTACACTGGTGAGGTCTCAGTGGACATGCTCAAAGAGTTTGGGGTGAAGCAGGTGCTGGTGGGACACTCCGAGCGCCGCCAATACCACGCTGAAAGCAGTGTGGCAGTGGCCGAGAAGGCGGTTGCAGCCATTCAGGGCGGTATTACGCCAATTGTTTGTGTGGGTGAAACGCTTGCAGAACGAGAAGCGGGGAAGGTTGAGGCAGTGATTGCCTCTCAGCTGGACCCGGTTGTTGAGCGTTGTTCAAAGTTTGTTGAAAGCGGCACCTGGAACCTGGTGATTGCCTACGAACCCGTTTGGGCAATTGGCACTGGCGTCACCGCCAGTCCCGAACAGGCGCAAGAGGTGCATGCCATGATTCGAGCCCGATTAAATGCCATGTTGGGGCCGGAAGTGGCTCAGAACACCCGAATTTTGTACGGCGGAAGTGTGAAGCCGGGCAATGCAAGCGAGATTTTTGCAAAAGTTGACATTGATGGTGGCCTAATTGGTGGTGCCGCTTTGTCTTCTGATGATTTCTCTGGAATAATACGCGCCGCGAGAGGTTAAATAATTTATGAGCATTTTCAATACATTCTTGGTGGTCATGCAGATCATCTCTGCAATCGCCGTAATCGTTCTTGTTTTGCTGCAGCACGGCAAGGGCGCAGACATGGGCGCAGCCTTCGGCAGCGGCTCATCCGGCAGCCTGTTTGGTGCAACCGGATCGGCGAATTTCTTGAGCCGGGCCACAGGCTTTTGTGCTACAATCTTTCTGCTTTGCACACTGGGTTTGGCCTTTTATTCTAGGGCCGGCGTCGAAGCAGAATCCGGTGGTGTGATGGAGGCCATTCAGGCTTCTCCAGCAGAGGGAACGGCAACCCCTGCGGAGACCAAGCCGGCTGAGCCAAAAACGCCCGTGCAGGACATTCCAAAGTAATTCGTTGCGAAGCAATGTGTTGCAGCAACAATATGCCGACGTGGTGGAATTGGTAGACACGCTATCTTGAGGGGGTAGTGGCCACAGGCTGTACGAGTTCGAGTCTCGTCGTCGGCACCAAGGTTTAAATCAAAGCCGGTCTTGTACATAACGACCGGCTTTTTTTCGGGCTAATCGAAGGCCATTAGGGTTTACACGGGAGTCACAGTGAATTTAGAGTCTTATTTTCCAGTGTTGTTGTTCATCCTTGTGGGGATCGGTGTAGGCGGTGGTGCCATGCTGGTCGGTCGAGTTCTCGCCCCCCACCGCCCAGACGGGCAAAAACTTTCCCCATACGAGTGTGGTTTTGAAGCCTTCGAAGATGCACGTATGCAATTCGATGTGCGCTATTACCTCGTTGCCATTCTTTTTATTCTGTTCGATCTCGAAATCGCCTTTCTCTTCCCTTGGGCTGTGGCCTATCGGGAAATTGGTCCAGTCGGTTTCTGGGCCATGATGATTTTTCTGGGTGTTCTGGTGGTGGGCTTCATTTATGAATGGACCCGCGGTGCGCTGGACTGGGAATAAGTTGTCGAATAAGCGGGCTATTTACGGGCAATTGATCGCCCCACTTTCGTGAAGGTAGTAAGCAAATGGGTATTGACGGCGTTTTAAACGAAGGTTTTATCACCACCACGGCTGACAAGTTGATCAACTGGGGTCGCACAGGTTCGCTTTGGCCGATGACATTTGGTTTGGCGTGTTGTGCTGTTGAAATGATGCATGCGGGTGCCAGTCGCTACGACCTGGACCGTTTCGGCATTATTTTCCGCCCCAGTCCGCGCCAATCCGACCTCATGATTGTTGCAGGCACGCTGTGCAACAAAATGGCACCGGCTTTGCGCAAGGTATACGACCAAATGGCCGAGCCGCGCTGGGTCCTATCCATGGGCTCTTGTGCCAATGGTGGTGGTTACTATCACTATTCGTATTCGGTGGTTCGGGGTTGTGATCGCATCGTACCCGTTGATGTGTACGTGCCTGGCTGCCCACCCACAGCGGAAGCGCTCATGTACGGTCTGCTCCAGTTGCAGAACAAGATCAAAACAACTTCCACCATTGCGCGATAAGGGGTTCTATTCATGACACAGAACCAAACTTTGAGCCTGGAAAAGTTAAGCGCCGACCTTGCCGCCGCGCTCGGTGATCGTATTGTTGAATGCAAAGTGGCCTTCGGTGAAGTGAACCTGACGGTGAAGGCAGATTCCTATTTTGAATCGTGCACGATACTTCGCGACCATGAGAACCTGCAGTTTGAACAGCTGATCGACCTGTGTGGCCTTGACCGCAGTGAGTATGGCAATGAATTGAATGAATCCCAGCGTTTCTGGGTGGTGTGTCAGTTGTTGTCAGTGTCCAAAAACATGCGTGTGCGTCTGAAGGTGTGCTGTCCTGACGACGATCTGCCCACTGTTGCCTCGGTAATCGACGTTTGGTCTTCTGCCAACTGGTATGAGCGCGAGGCGTTCGATTTGTACGGCATTGTGTTCGAGGGGCACCCCGACTTGCGTCGCATTTTGACCGACTATGGTTTTGTGGGCCATCCGTTCCGCAAAGACTTCCCCTTGTCTGGTCATGTTGAAATGCGATACGACCCAGAGTTGGGTCGTGTGGTGTACCAACCCGTCACCATTGAGCCGCGTGAAATTACACCCCGCATCATTCGCGAACCTCAATATGGTGGAGCGAAATAATCATGGCTGAAATTAAAAACTACACCCTGAACTTTGGTCCCCAGCACCCCGCCGCACACGGTGTGTTGCGTTTGGTGCTTGAACTGGATGGTGAAGTGGTGCAACGTGCCGACCCACATATCGGTTTGTTGCACCGTGGCACTGAGAAACTGGCTGAGCACAAAACATTCATTCAATCGCTGCCGTACATGGACCGCCTTGATTACGTGTCCATGATGTGCAACGAGCATGCTTACTGCATGGCCATTGAAAAGCTCTTGAACATCGAAGTACCTGTTCGCGCGCAATACATTCGCGTGATGTTCGACGAAATCACCCGCATTCTGAACCACCTGCTGTGGCTGGGTGCTCACGGTCTTGATGTGGGTGCGATGGCGGTGTTTCTGTACGCCTTCCGTGAACGTGAGGATTTGATGGACTGCTACGAGGCAGTGTCAGGTGCACGTTTGCACGCCGCATATTTCCGCCCCGGTGGCGTGTATCGGGACCTTCCGGACCGCATGCCCCAGTACAAACCTTCCAAGGTTCGTTCAGCTAAAAAAGTGGATGCACTAAACAAGAATCGTCAAGGTTCGTTGCTTGATTTTCTGGATGACTTCACCCAGCGTTTCCCGAAGTACGTGGATGAGTACGAAACCCTGCTGACGGATAACCGAATCTGGAAGCAGCGTTTGGTCGGCGTGGGTGTAGTTACACCTGAACGCGCTTTGTCCATGGGCTTTACCGGTCCCATGTTGCGAGGCTCGGGCATTGCCTGGGACTTGCGCAAGAAGCAACCTTACGAAGTGTATGACCGTCTGGATTTCGACATACCTGTGGGCAAGAACGGCGATTGCTATGACCGCTATTTGGTGCGTGTTGAAGAAATGCGCCAGTCGAACAAAATTATCAAGCAGTGTATCGATTGGTTGCGTGTCAACCCTGGCCCCGTAATGAGCGACAACCACAAGGTGTCGCCACCCAAGCGCGTGGACATGAAGACCAACATGGAAGAACTGATCCACCACTTCAAGCTGTTCACCGAAGGTATGCACGTGCCCGAGGGTGAGTCCTATGCAGCGGTTGAGCACCCCAAGGGTGAGTTTGGTATTTACTTGGTCGCAGATGGCGCAAACAAGCCCTATCGCTTGAAAATTCGCGCGCCGGGCTTTGCACACCTGCAAGGATTGGACGAAATGTCTCGTGGTCACATGCTGGCTGACGTGGTTACCATCATCGGTACCCAAGACATCGTGTTCGGTGAAATTGATCGCTAAGGATTGAATTGAATCATGAAGTTGAGCGAAAACGCCTATCGTTTGATAGACAAAGAACTGACCAAATACCCGGCTGACCAAAAAATTTCGGCGGTCATGGCGGGCTTGCGCATTGCCCAGGTGGAACTTGGCTGGTTGCCCACTGATGCAATCGAGGCAGTTGCCGAATACCTGGAAATTCCACCGATTGCGGCGTATGAAGTGGCCACGTTCTACAACATGTACGACACCAAAAAAGTGGGCAAGTCGAAGATTGTTGTGTGTACGAACTTGCCATGTGCATTGTCCGGCGGTACCGATGCAGCCGAATACTTGAAGAAAAAACTGGGTATTGATTACAACGAAACCACCAAAGACGGCCTGTTCACCCTGAAAGAAGGTGAGTGCATGGGCGCTTGCGGCGATTCCCCAGTGATGTTGGTGAACAACCACCGCATGTGCAGTTTTATGAGCAACGAGAAAATCGATGCGCTGGTAGAGGAGTTGAAGTCATGACTTGTTTGCACGGACGACACATTAACCCGGTAATTTTGGCTGGTCTCGATGGCAGCAACTGGGACCTGAAAGGTTACGAAGCACGTGGTGGTTACAAGGCGCTGCGCAAAATCCTGACTGAAGGTATTTCTCAAGAAGACGTCATTGCAGAAGTGAAGAAGTCTGCGTTGCGCGGTCGTGGAGGCGCGGGTTTTCCAACCGGCCTGAAATGGAGCTTCATGCCCCGCCAGTTTCCGGGTCAAAAGTATTTGGCCTGTAACTCGGATGAAGGCGAGCCAGGCACATTTAAAGACCGCGACATTTTGCGTTACAACCCGCACTCAGTCATCGAAGGCATGGCGATCGCCGCATACGCCATGGGCATTTCCGTGGGTTACAACTACATTCACGGCGAGATCTGGGAAACCTACGAACGCTTTGAAGAAGCACTGGAACAGGCTCGCGCTGCTGGGTACCTGGGCGATAACATCATGGGTTCGAAGTTCAGCTTCCAGCTGCATGCACACCAGGGTTATGGCGCTTACATTTGCGGTGAAGAAACCGCGCTGATTGAGTCTATCGAAGGCAAAAAGGGCCAACCTCGTTTCAAGCCACCGTTTCCGGCTTCCTACGGCATTTACGGCAAGCCCACCACCATTAACAACACAGAAACATTCGCTGCGGTGCCGTTCATTATTCAGAATGGCGGCGACTGGTTTCTCGAGCTGGGTAAGCCTAACAACGGCGGCACGAAGATTTTCTCGATTTCCGGCGATGTTGAAAAGCCCGGCAACTATGAAATTCCCCTGGGAACACCCTTTGCAACCTTGCTTGAAATGGCTGGTGGCATGAAGGGTGGCCGCAAGATCAAGGCTGTGATTCCGGGTGGTTCGTCCATGCCCGTGTTGCCCGGTGACGTGATGATGGCCACCGACATGGACTACGACTCCATCGCAAAAGCGGGCTCTATGTTGGGTTCAGGTGCGGTTATCGTGATGGACGAAACACGCTGCATGGTGAAAAGCCTGTTGCGCCTTTCTTATTTTTATTACGAAGAAAGCTGTGGCCAATGTACGCCTTGCCGTGAAGGCACAGGTTGGTTGTACCGAATCATCAACCGCATTGAACACGGAGAAGGTCGCCCTGAAGACCTGGACATGTTGAACTCGATTGCCGACAACATTCAGGGGCGCACCATTTGTGCGCTGGGCGATGCTGCTGCCATGCCAGTTCGTGCTTTCCTGAAACATTTCCATGAAGAATTTGAGCATCACATCACACACAAGTCGTGCATTGTGCCGGCTTACGTTTGATTCCCTGCGGGTAGATACAA
>Ga0308010_1000150_pt1 | contig 63832 bp, 61 predicted proteins | sample Neamet129_FD_202368 | JGI IMG/M metagenome (GOLD analysis project Ga0308010, IMG submission 202368) | Marine microbial communities from water near the shore, Antarctic Ocean - #129 | ecosystem: Environmental > Aquatic > Marine > Unclassified | place: Southern Ocean | collected 2014-07-24 | reverse complement strand
ATAATTTATATTTTAAATTAAGTCGCTTTTTCTGCAATAAACATTCAAAATCCCTAAACAGCATTACCTGTTCTAGGTTCATTGGGTATGATCTCAGCCTTTTAAAGTTTTAAGTTTTTAATGATGAGTTTATTACGAACTATCATCTAAAAACTAACAACTAAAATTAGCACCCCTTTATGAGAACAGTGCAAAATTAAGTTGTAAAATTTGATTGTGAAACAGAAAAGTGATTTATTTTAATCGAAGTTTGGTTTTTTACGCAATGCTTTTTTAAATGAAGTTCGTTTTTTAGTTTCAACTCTTCGTTTCATTGCGCCTTTGCTAGGTTTTGTTTTTCTCCTTTTCTTAGGGCGTATTAAATTTAATTTTAATAAGGCTAAAAAACGTTTGATTGCAATTTCTTTATTTCTGTGCTGCGATCGTGTTTCTTCACAAAAAAGAATCAATACATTTTCTTTGGTTAATTTAGAAGAAAGTTTGGTTTTTAAAAGTTCTTTTTCATTTTCAGAAATAGAAAGAGAATCTTCTAAATTGTAGGATAGTTCTATTTTAGAAGATGTTTTATTTACATGCTGTCCGCCAGCACCAGAACTTCTAGTGGCTTTAAAGTTTAATTCCTTTAAAATATTTTCTATGTTCATTGTTGTTCAAAAGCTTAAAAAAAAGAGAGTAAGAGTACTTATTTACTATCTTTTGTTTTATTCATTAAGATTATTAAAATCTAAATTTCGATACATGTTTAAAGCTTGCAAAGAGTCTGAAAAAGAATGTAAATTATTTTTTGCAGCAATAATTTTATCAATAGCTTCAGAAGCGTCTTTTAATCTTGTTTCTTTGTCTCCTTTTAATATAATATAATTTTTTTTATATTTTTTTAAGGCATTTTCAAAAGCAGTAAACATTTCTAAACGTTGTTCTGGCCTGTCTCGTAAATCATCTTCTTCCCAAGGCGTATCTATATATGTTAGTAGATACAAATCGTACTTATTTTTATTGACAGCATCGGTTAATTTAGGATCTACAGTTCCTCCATAAAATTCTTCTGAGTATACTTTTGTTTCTAGTAAATCGGTGTCGCAAATAAGCAGTTTGTCTGCCTTTTTCGCAAGTTTATTCTCTAAGTTTATTTGACCTATTGCAATAGGTACTAAATCTTCTTTCTCACAAATTTTACGTTCATTATTCCATTTTTTTTGCAAGTATTCACGAGCAAATTCTGGTGTCCAAACGGTATTGTAATGGCGTGCTAATTGTTTAGAAAGTGTTGTTTTTCCTGTAGATTCTGGGCCGAATAAAACAATTTTTACAATGTTGATAGGGTCTTGTGTAAGTTTTTTTTCCATGCTAAATAACCAAAAATGGCGATAAAAGTAAATCCAAAATATTGAAAGCTTGTAAAGGTAAAACCTTTATAGAGGTATAAAGGTACAGAAATTAGATCTCCAATAATCCAAAAAATCCAATTTTCTATTTTACGTTTTGCCATTAACCACATACCAACAAAGAAAATTGCAGTAGTAATGGTATCTACATAGGCAACCCAACTTGTCCATTTATCAAATATTTTATAGATAATAAAAACAAAGAGTAGCGTTGCGAAAAACAGGATAATTGAAATCTTTTTTTCTTTAATAGTTGTTCTAGATATTTGATTTATATGGGTTTCACCCGATTTTCGCGTCCAGACATACCAGCCATAGATACTCATTATAAAATAGTAGCCATTAATCATCATATCTCCTAAGAGTTCCCATTTAAAAAGTAAATACACAAAAATTAGAGTGCTAATTATTCCTGTAGGAAATACCCAAATTTTATTTTGTTTAGAAAACCAAACAGAGAGAAAACCAAAAATTACGGCAATAATTTCTAATGAAATATCTAAAGAAGAGTAGGTTTTATATTGGTCAAAAAGAATACTGAAAATTTCCATCATTTTTTAAAGAAGTTCGAACATCAAAAGTAAGAAGTTATTTTGTTTTTTTTACCACAATAAGAGCACAGAAAACAAAGAAAAGTTAGAAATTTAAAAATGAAAATTGAATAGATTACTTTATTTTTGGTTCTTGTAGTAACATTTGCATTGTTTAGACTTTTTAAAACGCAAAAACACAAGTGAAGCCTTCAAACTCTAAAAATGAAATTTTATAGGCTGTATTTTCTCCGTTATAGCGAATCTCTCCTATCGTTTTTTCATCAGCAAACCTAAAGTCTTCAATATAAATATGATGCAAGAATAAGAGTTTTTTCTTTCCATATATTTTATATAAAGATTCTTTTGCCCCCCAAACTATGGTTAATTTACTAATTAAAGCATCTACATTTGCAATGGTTTTATACTCTTCAAACGGCGTAAATTTATGTGCAATTTTTAATATTTTCTCTCGCTGTTTCTCAATATCTATTCCCACATGTAAATCGGCAGAAACAATAATTGCAGTAAAGGTGTAGGAATGTGTTATCGAAATAAACGTGCCATCTTGTAAACGTGGCTTGCCATATTCATCATAAATTAAATCAGCATCAGTATAGCCAACTTCTTTTAATAATTGGCGTATGCTAATAAAACCTTTTTGGTGCAATTTAGATTTCATCGAGTTTAGACGTGTTGCGCTATTCTTAGAAAGGGAAATTCCTTCTTGCAATTTAGAAATAGATTCTTCAATCTTCCAAATCAGTACTTTAGTTGTTTCGTTAACCGTTAAAGTTTTGTAAAGAGCCATACTTTTTTAAAATGGATGTCGTAACTTTGTAGTCAGACAAAATTAGAATATAAATATACATTAATATGAGTAAAAACACAGCATTTGTACCTTTCAAAGTGAAAGATATTTCTCTAGCAGATTGGGGTAGAAAAGAAATGGATTTGGCAGAAGCAGAAATGCCAGGTTTAATGAGTTTAAGAGAAGAGTATGGAGATGCACAACCTTTAAAAGGCGCAAGAATTGCAGGTTGTTTACATATGACAATTCAAACGGCAATTTTAATAGAAACTTTACAAGCTTTAGGTGCAGAGGTAACTTGGAGTTCTTGTAATATTTTTTCTACACAAGACCAAGCTGCTGCTGCAATTGCTGCAACAGGAACATCTGTTTACGCTTGGAAAGGGATGAACGAAGAAGAGTTTGATTGGTGTATTGAGCAAACATTGTTTTTTGGGGAAGACAAGCAACCCTTAAATATGATTTTAGATGATGGTGGAGATTTAACCAATATGGTTTTAGATCGATATCCAGAATTAGCTGCAGGAATTAATGGTTTATCAGAAGAAACTACTACTGGTGTGCACAGGTTATATGAGCGTGTAAAAAACGGAACATTACCAATGCCAGCTATTAATATTAACGATTCTGTTACAAAATCTAAGTTCGATAACAAATATGGTTGTAAAGAATCTGCAGTAGATGCAATTCGTAGAGCAACAGATATTATGTTAGCAGGAAAACGTGTAACTGTTTGTGGTTATGGAGATGTTGGTAAAGGTACCGCTGCTTCTTTTAAAGGTGCAGGTTCTATTGTAACAGTTACAGAAATAGATCCTATTTGTGCATTACAGGCTGCAATGGACGGTTTTGAAGTAAAGAAATTAGAAACTGTTGTTGCAAATTCAGATATTATTATTACCACTACAGGAAATAAAGATATTGTACGCGCAGAGCATTTTGAGGCAATGAAAGACAAAGTAATTGTTGCAAATATTGGGCATTTCGATAATGAAATTGATGTTCCTTATTTAAACGCAAACAGCGAAAAAGTTGAAATTAAGCCACAAGTAGATAAATATAATATCAACGGAAATGATATTATTTTGTTAGCAGAAGGACGTTTAGTAAACTTAGGTTGCGCAACTGGGCACCCAAGTTTTGTAATGTCTAACTCATTTACAAACCAGACTTTAGCACAAATGGAACTTTGGAATAACGCAAAAGCTTACGGAAACGAAGTATATATGTTACCAAAACATTTAGATGAAAAAGTAGCATTTTTGCATTTAGCAAAAATTGGTGTAGAATTAACTGAATTGCGTCAAGACCAAGCAGCATATATTGGTGTAACACAAGCAGGGCCTTATAAGCCAGAACATTATAGATACTAAATAGTTATCGGTTTTTAGTTGCAGGTTATTTATCTCAGCTAAAAATTACAAACTATTTATCATTCTAAAACAAGCTTTTTTAAGCGATTGAGGAATCTTGCAAAAACTCGAAAACCCTTTCATTAATTTGAAAGGGTTTTTCTTTTAGGGCGTTTTAACAGGCTTTTCACTATATCTTTTTTGAGAAAAACAAAAAAGGATGCCGTTTCAATCCTTCACGCAAAGTTTGCTTTAGATTTAATATTTTATAGTTAAATTGCTAGGATATATATCATTTAAAACTCCTACAATAAAACAACATGCTACAAAAGAAAAGAATACTTTCCGTACTTGCTACACTTATTTTAATTTCCGTTTATGGATATGAGCATTTTTTAGAATCTGAAGAAGAAACATCTCAAGTAAAAGTAGTTGACATACAAAAGGTAAATAAAAGCGAATATCTTTTACCAACAAGCACTACCAACCAAATTGTACATCATCAGAATTACTCTCTGTCATATAGCGAAAAACATGAACAGGCAGAATGGGTTGCTTATGAGTTAAAAGCAACACATTTAAGTAAAACGAATCGAAAACGTCCTTATTTTGAAATTGATAATGCTGTAAAAACAACCGCAGCTCATTGGCGTAATTATAAAAAATCTGGTTACGATAAAGGGCATTTATGCCTAGCAGGTGACAGACGTTTTACAAAAGAAGCACATGACGAAACCTTTTTAACAAGCAATATTAGTCCGCAAAAGCATGCATTTAACGCAGGTGTTTGGAACAGGCTAGAACAAAAGGTACGCTATTGGGCAAAAAAGAACAATGGCGTTTTTGTAGTAACAGGTGGTGTTTTAGAAAGTAATTTAAAATCTATTGGAAGTGAAAATGTAGCGGTACCCAATCAATTTTATAAAATACTTTTAGACAATACAAATGGTACCATTAAAATGTTAGCTTTTTTAATGCCACATAAAGATTCTAATGCACCCTTATATAAGTTTGTAGTTTCTGTAGATAAAATCGAAGCATTAACGGGTATTGATTTTTTTCCTGAATTAAATAATACTCTTGAAGAAAAACTAGAAGGATCTAACAGTTATAAAAACTGGAGTTTTTAGATTGTACTTTAAGATGCTATCGTATTAGAGTAAATTTTATTTTTTATTAAATTTACGCAGAGGTTTTTTTGAAATTAACTTTAAGAATTCTTCAGTGCTAAAATGAAATCTAAAAAAAGAAGTCACTTTTCTAACTCATTTTTAATTTTTAGTATCTTTCATAAAATCTTTTAGAAAACATGAATGCATTAAATACCAGTTATTTAGAAAAAGCACTACGATCTTTAGAAGAGTATATTCCTTTTATAGATCATTTAAATACAGAGGTTTCAAAAGTTCCTATAGCCTGGCATTTAGATAATAGCTTAAAAGTTCTCAATACTGTTGTGTATAACATGCAGAATTCAGATCCAGCTTTGTATGTAGATAATTTTAGCTTTTTAGGAAAAATGCTTTTGCAATTTAATTTTTTTCCAAGAGGAAAAGCAAAAGCACCAAAACAGGTTAAACCACCTGAAATAATTTTGAAAGAAGATATTATTTCACAGTTATTAGTTGCTAAAAAGCAGATAAAAGAAATCTCAAATTTAGATAAAAACGCATATTTTAACCATCCGCTATTTGGTAATATTAATACAGTAAGAGTGGCAAGTTTCTTAAATGCACATACAAATCATCATTTAAAAATTGTAAAAAGTATTTTAAAATAATTTTTTTACAAGCGCTTAATCAAATTAAAATGCAATTAACTAAAAAGGTAGGTTTACTACTTGGGCCCATATTATTTTTTCTAATTCAGTTTTTACCAAAAATATTAGTTTCAGAAAAAGCAGACGCAGTAATTGCAGTTGCTGTTTGGATGGTGATTTGGTGGGTAACAGAAACTGTAAATATTGCAGTTACAGCATTGCTGCCATTAATTCTTTTTCCACTTTTAAAAGTCATGGAGATTGCAGATGTTGGTGCCAATTATGGTAGTCCTATTATTTTTTTATTCTTTGGTGGTTTTGTATTGGCATTGGCTTTAGAAAAAGTAAATCTGCATAAAAGAATTGCATTAAATATTGTGAAACTTACAGGAACCACACCAAACAAAGTGGTATTGGGTTTTATGATTGCAACGGCACTAATGAGCATGTGGATTAGTAATACAGCGTCTACCGTTGTCATGTTACCAATTGCTATTTCTGTGATACGGCTTTTAATTAATGATACAGACGGTTTTACAAAAGCAGATAAAAATTTTGCTTTAAGTATTATGTTAGGAATTGCATTTGCTGCCAATGCAGGAGGAATAGCGACCGTTATTGGCACGCCGCCAAACTCTGTATTAATTGGTCTTTTAGAAAATCAATATAACATTCAAATTTCATTTTTAACTTGGATGAGTTTTGGTTTGCCGTTTTCAATAATAATGGTTACCGCAGTCTATTTTGTATTGGTAAAAATAATGTTTCCTTGCAGGGGTATTGTATTCACAGCTTCAGCAAATATTATAAATGAAGAAATAGAAAAACTAGGTAAAATTTCTAAAGAAGAAAAACGAGTATTATTAATTTTTGGAATCACTGTATTTTTATGGATTACAAGAACTGTTATCAACAATATATTTCCGGGTTTAAAATTATCGGATACCATTATTAGTTTAATAGGGGCCGTTTCTTTATTTGCAATTCCTATAAATTTTAAAAAAGGGAATTTTATTTTGCAATGGAAAGATACAGAAAAGTTAGCCTGGGGTATTTTAATTCTTTTTGGTGGAGGTTTAGCGCTTGCAAAAGGCATGGCATCGAGCGGTTTGGTTGCTCTTATAACAGATACAATAGCTGCTAGAAATTTTGATGTTTTAGCAACCGTCTCTTTACTAATTGTACTAATGCTTTTTATGACAGAGTTAATGAGTAATGTGGCATTGGTTGCTGTTTTAGCACCTGTTGTTGCAGGTATTGCTATTGGTTTAGATATTCCTATTTTAAACGTATTAATTCCTGTTACAATGGCAAGTAGTTGTGCTTTTATGCTGCCTATGGCAACACCACCAAACGCCATTGTTTTTGCCAGTGGTTATGTAAAAGTAAATGAAATGGTAAGAGCCGGAATTATTTTAAACTTAATAGCAGTAGGCTTGTTAATCTTGTATTATCAGTTTGTAATTCCGTTATTTATTTAAGTAAAAAAACACAACTATTTTAACTAACTGGTGTTTTTAATATGCTAACTCTTCTTTTTGGTTAAACCACCTTCATGGTCTAATACAATTTTACTATCTCTATATTTACAGCAAGGGTGCACAGATTCATAGGCTTCTTCTGTGGCTACAAAACCTTTAATGTCATGGCCAACATTTGCAATGTTTTGCTTTACAGTATTTAAAGATGTTTTACGTTCATTTAAAATAATATTCATTTGATGTGTTTTCACATCCCAAATAGCAAATTTTACGCCTTTAGTTTTTAAAGCTGCAATTTCTATACGTTTTTTACACATACCACAAATACCGTTTACTTCAAAAGCAACTCTAGCATTTTTATTCTTTTTCACTTCCTTTATATCTTGCGCTTGGGTAGAAAAACCAATTAAGAATATACTGATTAGAAATATTATTTTTTTCATTATTAAGTTATTTAAGACTTGTTTTTTTATTGAAGCCACTGCCATGGATTATTTTATTTTAAATCGCAAACCTGCATAAATAGCGCGACCAAAAATTGGTGAATACACAATTGTAGTATCAAAATTTGGGCCAAAAGGATTGTCATTTGCTAAAATAGGATTTTCTTGCTGAATATTTGTAAGGTTTTCTGCACCAGTATAGATTTCAAACTTGTTTGAAAACACTTTTGTTATTTGCGTATTTAATAAACTATAACGCTTAGAGTTTATTGGCAATTGATATTGAATTGGGTTTGTTGCTGTATTTGGTAAACGCTGTTTACCTATATTATTAAAGGTGAAATCAAATTTCCATTGCGCACCATTGTCTTTTGTTGCTGTTTCATATGAAATATTTGCAAAAAATCTATTATTTGGCTGCAGTGGTTTTTGTAAGTTTCCGCTTTTATAATCTGTAGAAATATCAAAATATTTAAAAGCAGTTCTTAGATTAAGATTTTTTGCCAATTCATAATTTACTTCTAATTGAAAACTATTGGCAATACTTTTTCCGTTTAAATCATAAAAAGAAATGGCTTGTGGGTTTTCCCAATCTACCACAACTTGGTTGCTAAAATCTGTTCTATAAAAGTCGAAAGTAATGTCTCCTTTTTTATCAAATACTTTAAATTTTTGAAGGTAAGAAACCCCATAATTCCATGCAACTTCTGGGTTTAAACCGTAGATATTTCCATTAACATTATCAATATTTATCTGTCTAGAACTTGCAAATAATTGTTGGTTTTCGGCAAAAATATTGGCACTTCTTTTCCCTCTTCCAACAGAAGCTCTAAAAACCCCTTTTTCCAAAGGTGCGTATCTTAGGTGCAGTCTAGGTGTTATAAAGGTACCTAATAGATTGTGGGTATCTATTCTAATTCCTGCGGTGAAACTAAAATCTTCTAAATTGTCAAAAGCATATTCAAAAAATGCGCCTAAAGAATTCTCTTTTCTGTTGTAATTTGCAGTATTTACAAGTTCATTAAATTTATCATAGGTAAAATTAATACCTGTTTTAAACTTGCTTCTAGTATCTCCAATAATAGAATTAAAAAGTAAGTTAGTATATAAGCTTTCATGCTTAATGTCATACACATTTAAGCCAAAGTAAGAATCTTGTTGATGATTGCTGTAAGCCAATTGCAAACCAATACTTTGATACGGAATTTCAGGAAAAACATACCCTAACTTTGCAGAGGTTTCAAAACGTTTTGTATCAATTTCACTTCCCCAAGAATTGGTAGTTCCTTTATCTAAAGTTGGATTAAAATTAAGCTCACCAGTTTGTTTTTCATCATTTAAAAAACGAACATTTAAAAAACTAACCCAACCCAATTGTGCATCTGTATATTGCCAGCGGTTCATTACATTTATTTGGTTTGCTAGCGGTGCATCTAAAAAGTTGTCGTTGTTTTTATCAAATTTATCGCCTCTATAATTTCCGTGAATATAGAGTCCGGTTTGCCACTTTTTTGAAACCCTTTTGTTAAAATGAGTATTTAATTCTAACCGACCATTTAAAGAACTATAGGCGTTTACGAAAAATGCGTTGTCAGAAAATGGTTTGACCAATTCTGCATTTATTTGCCCAGAAATACTTTCAAAACCATTAACAACAGAGCCTGCACCTTTTGTAATTTGAATACTCTCTACCCAAGTACCAGGAGTAAATGTTAAGCCAAAAGCTTGTGCAGCTCCTCTTATAGAAGGTATGTTTTCTTGCATTATTTGTAAATACGGACTTTTAAGTCCCAGCATTTGTATTTGGCGTGTACCAGTTAGTGCATCAGAAAAGCTAACATCTATAGATGGGTTTGTTTCAAAGCTTTCTGCTAAATTACAGCAAGCTGCTTTTAATAATTCATCATTATTTACGGTAAAAGTGTTTGCAGTAGCAAATAAAGATTTTTGAACTGCATTTCTTTTACTTCTAATAGTTATTTCCTCTAGTTCACTTTCTGAGGTTATAAAATGACGAATAGGAGTTAAGTCTGCAACGGCTATAGTATCTGTTTTGTAGCCAATATAACTTATAACTAATTTTTTATATTCCTTTTTAAAAGGAATTGTAAACCAACCTTCGTTATTTGTAATTGCCCCAATACTTGTATTTAACCAGTTTACAGTGGCACCTGCAACGCCTAAATTATTTTCAGGGTTTTGTTTGTCCATAATCATTCCTTTCAAATTACTTTGAGCAAGAATTATTATTGGCGAGAATAGTAAAAAACTATTTAGTATGTATTTTTTCATTGTAACGGCAAATTTACAACAAGAATTACAAACTTTTTTCAAAATTAGGTGCGGCTTATTTAACAATAAGAAATAGCTTCATTTTTATGTTTTCTAACAATAGAAATTCAATTAGTTTTGCAACTATAAAATTAGAGGATTGTTATGGTTATAGAAATTAAAAGATTGAAGGGTTTAGTTGATGTTATTCTTGCGAAAAACGTTACTAGAGAAGAAAAGTTACAAGCAATTTGTGATGTATTAGAAGACGAAATTTCTTATTATGATTGGGTTGGTTTTTATTTTAAAAATGGAAATAAAGATGAGCTGAAGTTAGCGCAATATACAGGTGAAGAAACAGAACATACCATTATCTCTTTTGGTAAAGGTATTTGCGGGCAAGTAGCCGTAAGTAATAAAAAGTTTGTAGTACAAGATGTATCTGAGCAAGAAAATTATATTTCCTGTGGATGGAAAGTAAAGTCTGAGATTGTAATTCCTATTTTTATTAACAAAGAAAATATTGGCCAAATTGACATTGATTCTCATACAGCGAATGTTTTTACAGATCAAGATGAGCAGTTACTAGAGTATATCTGTAAAAAAATAGGAGCTAGTTTGTAGTATTGTTCTTTTTTTTTACCTTTGACAAAATTTTATAAATCAAGTATCATTTAATCCCTATATAATGAGAAAAGTAAAGTACAATTCTTCGGATATTGGCGGTGATGATTACCGCTCAAATTTTATTAAAAAGAAACCATCTTGGATGGATGATTTGGTAGATTGGTTTCATGATTTTTTAGAAACTTCAGAATAAACATTATTACATCCTTTTTTATCAAAATTTAATATTAACATTTAATAATAGGTTTAAAAGAGTAGAATGATGAGTTCTTTTGCGTGGAAAAAATTAAATTAAAAACAATTTTACTACAGTTGTTAATTACTTCTACTTTTTGTTACTATCTTTTATTGCCTTACAAGCTTCCTTTTACTAATTTTGTGTGCTTAACAACACAACAACTAAATGAGCACTTCAAAAACAATTAAATCCGCATTAATATCAGTATTTCACAAAGATGGTTTGGCGCCAATCGTACAAAAATTGAACGATTTAAATGTAACTATTTATTCAACTGGCGGAACGGAAAAATTTATTAAAGAACTTGGAATAAATGTAGTTCCTGTAGATGAAGTTACTTCTTATCCTTCAATTTTAGGGGGTAGAGTAAAAACGTTGCATCCAAAGGTTTTTGGAGGAATTTTAAATAGACAAGACAACGAAAATGATGTTGCTGAATTGGCAGAATACAACATTCCGCAGATAGACTTGGTTATAGTAGATTTGTATCCGTTTGAAAAAACAGTTGCTTCAGGAGCACCTGAACAAGATATTGTTGAGAAAATTGATATTGGTGGAATTTCTTTAATTAGAGCGTCTGCAAAAAACTTTAAAGATACTTTTACTGTTTCTTCTATGGATCAATATGATGCTTTTTTAGATATTTTATCTGAAAACAATGGAGAAACAACAATGGCACAAAGAAAGAAATTTGCTGCAAAATCTTTTAATATTTCTTCACATTACGATACGGCCATTTTTAATTACTTTAATGCAGGTGAAGTGCCCGCTTTAAAAGTTAGTGAAAGCAATGCACAGGTTTTAAGATATGGAGAGAATCCGCACCAAAAAGGGTATTTCTTTGGAGATTTAGAAACAATTTTCGATAAATTACATGGTAAGGAATTGAGCTACAATAACTTATTAGACGTAGATGCAGCTGTAAATTTAATTGAGGAGTTTAAAGGAGAAGCACCAACTTTTGCTATTTTAAAACACAACAATGCATGTGGTTTTGCGCAAAGAACTACTATAAAGCAAGCTTATATAGATGCTTTGGCAGGAGATCCTGTCTCTGCTTTTGGAGGCGTTTTAATTGCAAATACAGAAATAGATGCAGCAACCGCAGCAGAAATTCATACTTTATTTTGTGAAGTAGTAATTGCACCAAGCTATTCAGAAGAAGCTTTAGCAATTTTAAAAGGAAAGAAAAATAGAATTATCTTAATTAAAAAAGAGGTTGCATTGCCTACAACAACAATTAGAACTTGTTTAAATGGTAATTTAGTGCAAGATAAAGATAGTATTACAGACCAGTTAGCAGACTTAAAGTATGTTACAGATACCAAGCCTACGGAAAGTGAGGTGGCTGACTTACTATTTGCTTCTAAACTATGTAAAAACACGAAGTCTAATACTATTATTTTAGTTAAAAACAAGCAATTATTAGCAGGGGGCACGGGACAAACAAGTAGAGTAGATGCATTAAACCAAGCAATAGAAAAAGCAAATTCTTTTAAATTTGATTTGAATGGATGTGTAATGGCTAGTGATGCTTTTTTTCCTTTTCCAGATTGCGTAGAGATTGCAGATAATGCAGGTATAAAAAGCGTAATACAACCAGGAGGCTCTATTAAAGATCAATTAAGTATAGACTATTGTAATAAAAACAATGTTTCTATGGTAATGACAGGAACTAGGCATTTTAAACATTAATAATATATACGTTATTTGCAATTAGAATTTTAGTAGCTTTGTAAGACAAGAGTAAAAATAATACACTAAATATATTTTATGGGTTTTTTTGATTTTATGACCGAAGATATTGCGATCGATTTAGGGACCGCAAATACATTAATAATTCACAAAGGAAAAGTGGTTATTGACAGTCCTTCTATTGTTGCAAGAGACAGAACTACAGGTAAAATTATTGCCATTGGTAAAGAAGCCAATTTAATGCAAGGAAAAACCCATGAAAACATCAAAACAATTCGTCCACTAAAAGACGGTGTAATTGCAGATTTTCAGGCTTCAGAAGAAATGATTAAAGAATTTGTGAAACAGATTCCGTCAATTAAAAAGAAGTTATTTCCACCAGCATTAAGAATGGTTATTTGTATTCCTTCTGGGATTACAGAAGTAGAAAAACGTGCTGTTAGAGATTCTGCTAAACACATGAATGCCAAAGAGATTTATTTAATTTATGAACCTATGGCTGCTGCAATTGGTGTTGGTATAGACATTATGGAGCCAAAAGGAAACATGATTATAGATATTGGAGGTGGTACAACAGAAATTGCAGTAATTGCTTTAGCTGGTATTGTTTGTGATCAATCTGTAAAAGTTGCAGGAGATTTATTTACAAATGATATAATGTATTACATGCGCACACAGCACAATTTACATGTTGGAGAAACCACTGCAGAAAAAATAAAAATTACTATAGGGGCAGCTACAGAAGATTTAGAAACTCCGCCAGAAGACATGTTGGTTCAAGGTAGAGATTTATTAAGTGGTAAGCCAAAACAAGTACAAGTTTCATATAGAGAGATTGCAAAAGCACTAGATAAATCTATTTTAAGAATAGAAGACGCTGTTATGGAAACTTTATCTAAAACACCGCCAGAATTAGCTGCAGATATATATAATACAGGTATTTATTTAGCTGGAGGTGGTTCTATGTTAAGAGGTTTAGATAAGAGACTTTCTAGAAAAACAGATTTACCTGTTTATGTTGCAGAAGATCCTTTAAGAGCTGTTGTTCGTGGAACAGGAATTGCTTTAAAAGAATTAGATAAATACAAAAATATATTAATGAAATAATATTTTAGAAGTTCTAAAAAATGCAACAACTTATTTACTTTTTTCAAAAGTTTAAATATTTTTTATTCTTTTTGTTGTTGCAATTTATTGCCTTGACACTTATTTTTAACAACCTTAATTTTCAGAAGAGCAAATATGTTAATTCTGCAAATGCTGTTACCGGTGGTTTGTATAGTAAAGTTCATTCTATTTCTAATTACTTTAGTTTAAAAGGTACAAATACTGCACTTTTAGAAGAAAATACACTTTTAAGAAATTCTCTATATCAAAAAACAAATTTTTCTTTTGCCCAAGATTCAATTGTTATTGATACCGTGAAATACCATCAGAAATATACGTTTACAAGCGCTAAAATTATTAACAATAATTATTCTAAAGCGTTTAATTTTTTAACTATTGATAAAGGCACAGCTTCCGGTTTAGAGAAAGAGATGGCTGTAATTAACGGTAAAGGCATTATTGGTTTTACAGATAATTTATCTCCTAACTACGGTAGAATTCAATCTATTTTAAATAAAAATACTAGAATAAACGCAAGATTAAAAAACGGTTATTTTGGCACGCTAAAATGGAACGGACTAGATTATAACATTGTACAGTTAATAGATATTCCTAGACAGGCACCAGTAAAAATTGGAGACACAATAGAAACTGGTGGTAAATCTGCAATTTTTCCAGAAGGAATTTTAATAGGACAAGTAATAGAAATAAATAATGACAACGCTGTAGATAATGTAATTAATGTTAAGTTATTTAATGATATGAGTATTCTAGGACCCGTTTATGTCATTAAAAATTTACAGAAAGAAGAAATTAAACGCTTAGAAACTTCAGGAAATGAATAAGACAGTATATTTCGGATTGCTATTTGTATTCTTGGTTTTGTTACAAGTTTTCGTATTAAATAACATCTTGTTTCTGGGTTATGTAAATCCGTATTTATACATCATTTTTGTGTTCTTATACCCGTTGAAGAAAAGTAGATTCGGATTTTTATTCATATCTTTTGCGTTAGGTTTATGTATAGATTTTTTCTCTGATTCTGGCGGAATTCATGCTTTCTCAATAGTAACAATTGCATATTTAAGATTATTTTTTATTAGAGTTTTTTTAAATAAATTTGAGGTAGATTATTCTTTTTTTAAATTGAATTTAGAGCCATTTGGAAAAAAGTTTAATTATATCACAACTTTAACAGTACTGCACCATTTTTTGTTATTTTCTTTTGCTAACTTTAGTTTTCAAAACATGTCTCATGTAATTTTAAACACCTTGTATTCAAGTGTTTTTACTTTGATACTGTATTTTTTATCGATTTATATTTTTTCTAAAAAGCAATAATGCAAAAAAGTTTTTTACTGTATTTCCTAATTACGGCCGTAGGTATCGTTTTTATAGGGCGTTTATTTCAGCTTCAAATAGTAAAAGCTAAGAGTTACGATCCTATTCATAACGCTGCCGTAAAAATAGTTTTTGATTATCCAGAAAGAGGCTATATTTATGATAGAAATGGGGTTTTATTAGTAGCAAATCAGCTTTCTTATGATGTAATGATTCAGCCTAATAAAGTATTAGCTTTAGATACTTTAGAATTCTGTAGACTCTTAAAAATTAATAAAGAAGATTTTTTAAAGCGGTATACCAGGGCAGATAAATACGCCTCTTATTTACCCTCTGTTTTCTTAAAACAACTCGCAAAAGAAGATTTTGCTTTTCTTCAAGAAAAGCTTCATAAATATGAAGGTTTTTTTATTCAAAAAAGAGTTATTCGTGAGTACCCTATAAATGCTGCCGCAAATGTTTTGGGGTATATTGGTGAAGTAAATGAACAATTGGCAAAAAATAATTCGTATTATCAAGCAGGAGAATTAATAGGTAAAGACGGTATTGAAAAACAATACGAAGATTTTTTAAGAGGTGTTAAGGGAAAAAAGTTATTTAATCGAAATAACTTAAATAAAATTACAGGTTCTTTTAATAATGGAGAACAAGATACGTTAGCCGAAAGAGGTAAAGATTTAACACTTACTTTAGATATTCAATTGCAGCAATATGCGCAGAAGTTAATGGCAGGTAAAAGGGGTGGTATTGTTGCTTTAGAACCAGCTACAGGAGAAATATTAGCTTTGGTAACAGCACCTTCCTATAATCCTAATATGTTGGTTGGTAGAAAACGGTCTAAGAATTCAGCTATTTTAATGGACCCTAAAAGCCTAGAAAAGCCTACTTATGATAGAGGCTTAAAAGCTTCTTATCCACCAGGTTCTCCTTTTAAAATGATGAACGCTTTAATTGGTTTACAAGAAGGGGTCATATCTGAACACACTTCTTTTTATTGTTATAATGGCTACAGATACGGAAATAGAAAGAATGAATTTATGGGTTGCCATTGTGATATTTATGGCAAACCAATACAATTAAAGACAGCTATTGCTAGATCTTGCAATAGTTATTTTGCGAATACTTATAAGAAAATTGTAGAGAAAAATAACAAGCCCTCTGAAGGGTTGGATAATTGGAGTGCTCATGTAAAGAGTTTTGGTTTGGGTGATTATTTGGGCTATGATTTGCCGCAAGGTAGTCCGGGTCTAATTCCTACTGGTAAGTATTATGATAAAATGTATAAATATGCTTGGAATGCATCAACAAACATTTCAAATGCAATTGGGCAAGGAGAAGTGCAAACAACCCCAATTCAATTAGCTAATTTTACAGCTGCAATTGCAAATAAGGGGTATTTTTATACACCACATATTTTAAAAGAAGTAAATAGAAAGCCACTACAGAATATAAATTTTACAGAAAAAAAACAAACTACTATAGATAAACAATATTTTATTCCTGTAATAAACGCAATGTATGAGGTCTTTAACACAGGAACAGGAAAATGGAGTCAAGTGAAAGGAATAGAAATTTGTGGTAAAACAGGAACTTCAGAAAACTACACTATAGTAAATGGTAAAAGAATAAAATTAGAAGATCATTCTATTTTAGTTGCGTTTGCACCAAAAGATAATCCAAAAATAGCTATTGCCATTTTTGTTGAAAACGGAGGTTATGGTTCTACCATTGCAGCTCCTATAACAAGTCTAATGATAGAGAAGTATTTAAATGGTACTATTTCTGAAGCAACAAAGTATAGAGAAAGAAACATGTTAAATATTACCTTACAGAAAGAATACGATAAATTAATACCTAAAACAGAAACAATTGCGGCAAGAAGGTAATAATATTTTTGCAGGAGTCGACTGGATTTTAGTTGCATTATTTGTGATTTTAGTCAGTTTTGGATGGTTAAATATTTATTCAGCTTCCCTAACAGATGAAGATACAGAACTACTTAGTTTTTCAACTAAATATGGTAAACAGCTTATATTTATCTGCTTAATCATTCCGTTAATTGTTATTATTCTTTTTTTTAACGCCAAGTTTTATGAGAAGTTTTCGAGTATACTTTATTTAGTTTCTCTGTTGTCTCTTGTAGGGTTATTTTTTTTTGGTAAAACAATAAATGGGGCAACCTCTTGGTATAATTTTGGTTTGTTGGGTCTGCAGCCTTCAGAATTTGTAAAAGCATTTACAGCATTAGCTGTGGCAAAGCTTATTAGTGATAGACAGTATAATTTTAAGTTAATTAAGAATCAAATTAAGGCATTTGTAGTAATATTTGCACCCGCTTTTTTAATTACGCTGCAGCCAGATGTAGGTTCTGCGCTAATTTACTTGGCTTTTTTCTTTGTATTGCACAGAGAAGGCTTAACCTTAAATTATATTATTTTAGGTACTCTAGTAATTGTATTATTTGTACTTACTATTTTGTTAGGAGTAACTTTAGTTTTGTCAAGTTTATTTGTATTAATTACTCTTTTTACCTTTTATGCAATTTATAGAGGAGGGAAGCGATTCCTTCGTTTTAATTGGTATAAAATAATAGCGGTTTATGTTGTGATTACTATTTTTATTATTGGAACGGGTTTTACATATAACAATATCTTTAAACAACACCACAGAGATCGTTTTGAGATTCTTTTGGGGCTTAAACAAGACAACCAGGGTATCGGTTATAATTCTTATCAATCTGAATTAACAATTAGTTCTGGAGGTTTTACAGGAAAAGGATTTTTAAAAGGAGATTTAACGCAAGGAGATTTTGTACCAGAACAGCATACAGATTATATATTTAGTGTTATTGGTGAAGAATGGGGTTTTTTAGGAAGCTCTTTAGTGATACTTTTATTTATGATATTAATGTATAGAATTATCTATTTAGCAGAGACACATACTAATAAATTTGGAAGAATTTATGGATACAGTTTGGCTTCAATTCTATTCTTTCATGTAATTGTAAATATAGGGATGGTAATTGGTCTGTTGCCAACTGTGGGTATTCCATTACCATTTTTTAGTTATGGAGGCTCTTCTCTTTGGGGTTTTACAATTTTACTCTTCATATTTATAAGGTTAGACGCTCATAAAGGTAATGATTGGTAAATATGTAACATTTGTTTTTTTGTACACTCAAGACCTTCTTAAAATGCTTTAGGAGAGAATAGGAGTGTTAGTCACAAAGCAATTAAATATTGGAGTTGTAAAGAAATATTTTTTCACTTAAATTATAAACAAAAAAAACTCTGAATATAAATATTCAGAGTTTTTAAGTTTCTTTAGAATGTAAATTTTTACATTGCAGATACGTGCTTTGTCAATTGAGATTTTAGATTAGCTGCTTTATTCTTGTGAATAATGTTATTCTTAGCCAATTTATCTAACATAGAAATTACAGTATTTAATTTACCTTCTGCTTCTTTCTTGTCTTCAGATGAACGCAAATCTCTAACAGCGTTTCTTGCTGTTTTGTGTTGATACTTGTTGCGTAATCTTTTAGCTTCGTTACTTCTAATTCTCTTTAATGCTGACTTGTGATTTGCCATAACTTTTTGTTTCGTTTTTTTATTAAAACTTTTGTAGTCCGTACGGGAATCGAACCCGTGTTACATGGATGAAAACCATGCGTCCTAACCCCTAGACGAACGGACCAGAACAATTAAGTATGCCTCAATTGCGGGTGCAAATATACAACGTTTTTTAAATTGTGCAATTATTTTTGAAAAAAAAATGCATTTTTTTTTAAATTTAATATGCCTTGGCAAAAAGTACCCTTTTAGAGGATGCTTTTCCGCTAAACACACACGTTCCAATTTCCTCTTTTGCATCATTAGGAATACACCTAATGGTTGCTTTTGTTAGGTCTTTGATTTTATCTTCTGTTTCCTCTGTTCCGTCCCAATGAGCAGAGACAAAGCCTCCTTTAGTTGCTATAGTTGTTTTAAAATCTTCAAAGTTATCTACAGAGGTTGTATGTTCTGCTCTAAAATTTATTGCTTTTTGAAATAAGTTGTCTTGAATTTCTTCTAAAAGGTTACTTACAAAATCTACAATTACATCTTGCGCAACTGTTTGTTTTTCTAAGGTGTCTCTTCTTGCAATTTCTACAGTACCGTTTTCTAGATCTCTTTTTCCAATAGCAATTCTAACAGGAACTCCTTTTAATTCATATTCTGCAAATTTTGCTCCCGGTCTGTAGGTATCTCGATCGTCAAATTTCACAGAAACACCCTTTTTACGCAATTCTTTTACAAAAACAGCTACTTTTCCAGAAATAGCTTCTAATTGCTCTTCCCCTTTATAAATGGGCACAATTACAACTTGTATTGGTGCTAATCTAGGAGGTAATACAAGACCAAGATCATCTGAATGCGTCATAATTAAACCTCCAATTAAACGTGTAGAAACACCCCAAGAAGTGGCCCAAACATGTTCTTTTTTTCCTTCTTTTGTAGTAAATTTAACATCAAATGCTTTTGCGAAATTTTGCCCTAAAAAATGGCTTGTACCTGCTTGTAAAGCTTTTCCGTCTTGCATTAATGCTTCTATAGTTAAAGTGTCTTCTGCACCCGCAAAACGCTCGCTATCAGATTTAGATCCTTTTATTACAGGCATTGCCATAAACTCTTCAGCAAAAGTTGCATATACTTCTTGCATCTGTTGTGCTTCGCTAATAGCTTCTGCTTTTGTTGCGTGGGCTGTGTGGCCTTCTTGCCATAAAAACTCTGCAGTTCTTAAAAATAAACGGGTACGCATTTCCCAACGCACAACATTTGCCCATTGGTTTATTAACAAAGGTAAATCTCTGTAAGATTGCACCCAACCTCTATAAGTATTCCATATTATAGCTTCAGAAGTTGGTCTTACTACTAATTCTTCTTCTAGTTTTGCTTCAGGATCTACTCTTAATTTACCAGGGTTATCAGGGTCGTTTTGTAATCTGTAATGAGTTACAACTGCACATTCTTTTGCAAAACCTTCTGCATTTTTCTCTTCAGCTTCGAACAAACTTTTAGGAACAAATAGAGGGAAATAGGCATTTTCATGGCCTGTTTCTTTAAACATTCTATCTAATTCTGCTTGCATTTTTTCCCAAATAGCATATCCGTATGGTTTTATTACCATACAACCTCTTACAGCAGAGTTTTCAGCTAAGTCTGCTTTTACAACTAGCTCATTATACCATTTGGAATAATCGTCTGCACGTTTTGTTAAATGTTTACTCATAATTAAAAGTTTGGCACAAAATTTGTTACCTTTAAATTGAAATATATGTTAAAAGATTGTTTTGTATTTGCAAAAAACAAGACAAAACTACTACAAAAAGGTTAGAGACAGGTTAAAGTTTAGATTTTTTTGTGTAACAATTTTTCTACAAAATTAATGTTTACTAAAAAACAAGCCTCATGAAACTATCCTATAAATTTTGCAACACAAACCAATGTCTCTTATTTATTGCAGCTAGTCTGTTATTTGTTTCTTGTGGTACTTTTCAAAGTGCTTATACCAATGATGGTATTTATTCAAGAGACACTGGTAATAATAGTGAGCAAATAAAAAAGAATGTAGTTGTTGTAGATAAAAAAGAATATGAAGATTACAATAATAATTATTTTACAAATGAATTAGGGCGTCTTGAAGATTTAGACGAACAAGTTGTTTTTACAGATGTAGAATCTTATAATTCTCCTGATAACTCTTACGAAGAGGATGAGTTAAACTACAATACAAATCCTTCTTGGGGAAGCAATGATAATAATGATGTTGTTGTAAACCTTAACTTTAATAACAATCCTTATTGGGATAACTTTGGTTGGAATAATAGAGGTTTTAACAATTGGGGATATAGAAATAGATTGGGCTGGAACAACGGAATGGGCTGGAATAATGGTTGGGGTTGGAATAATGGATTTAATAATAATTGGGGTTATAATAATTGGGCATTTAATCCTTTTTGGCATCCATATTATAATAATTCAGCATTTGGCATGTATGGCAGGTATAATCGTGGGTTTGGTAATTCTTATGGTTACAATACATTTAACGCCAATACTAGATATGGAAGAAGAACTTCATATAATAATTCTTATTCAAGAAATAATTTAAGAGCCAGAAGTTCTTCTACAGTTTCTAGAAGAAGAGCCAATGTTACAAGGCTTACTTCATCAACAGCTAGAAGAAGTAAATCAAGAACTACTGCGCCTAATAGAAGATTTTCTTCAATTATAAACAGAGACTCTAATGCTGGTAATAGCGGTGTAAGAACAAGAAGGGGTACTACAAGAAGTGCACCAGTTAGAGGTTCATCTTCAACAAGAAATAGTACTAAAAGAACTACTCCCTCTAAAAATTCATCAACAAGAAGAAGTAGTTCTACTAGAAGTAAACCCTCTAGAAGTTCATCAACAAGAAGAAGTAGCTCTAGCAGAAGCACCCCTTCTAGAAGTTCATCTTCAAACAGAAGTAGTTCTAGTAGAAGTAGCTCTAATAGAAGTTCATCTTCATCAAGAAGCAGTTCTAGTAGAAGTAGAGGTAATTAAGTTCTTAAATAATTAGAAAATTTTTAAAATGAAAAAACACATAACTATTTTAGTCTTGTTTGCAGTTACTTTTGTGTCTTACGGTCAGTCTTTAGGTTACCAAGATTTGGCATTGCTTTTTTCTCAGGATGATGAAAACGGAACGGCTAGATTTACAGCTATGAGTGGAGCATTCGGAGCATTAGGAGGAGATGTTTCTGCGGTAAATATAAACCCAGCAGGTCTATCAGTTTTTAATAATAGTGCTTTTTCGGGATCTTTAAACTCAAGGCAAACAGCCGTAGTCTCTAATTATTACGGCACTAACACAAACAATCAAAATCAATTTTTAAATCTATCTCAAGTAGGAGCGGTGCTCGTTTTTAAAAACGTTTACAAATCTAATTGGGATAATTTTGTAATCGGTTTTAATTATAGAATTACAAAAGACTTTACGAGCAATTTTAATATTGAAGGTAATAGTGGGATTGCAACTTTTAGAGATTTTCCTTTAGATGAGAATACACCAACTATTGATTATGGTATTGCTGAAGAACAGCGTTTTTTCAATAATTATGAAGGTGAGATAAGTGAAATGAATATTGCTTTTTCATCCGTGCATAATAAGCGGTTGCATGTAGGTGCTAGTTTAAATTTTTACGATTTAAATTTTAGTCAGCGTGCTACTTTAGTAGAATTTAATAATGATGGTAACGGCAATACATTAGATGCAAACTTATACCAAGAAAATTTTATAGTAGGTACAGGTTTTTCTTTAAGCGCAGGTTTTATCTATAAAGCACATCAAAACTTTAGGTTTGGTCTTTCTTACCAAACACCTACTATGTTTACAGAATTGTTAGAAGAATCTAATATTATAGATAATGACGGGTTTATGGGAGATACAGAAATTGAAGTAAGCAATAATACTACAATTTATAACAATACATCTGGAGGTTACTACCCTTCTCAAAAACTTATTTACAGATTAAAAACCCCAAGTAAGTTTACAACCAGTGCTGCCTTTATTTTTGGTAAAAAAGGTTTATTAAGTATTGATTATGTGAATAAAAATTACCAAAACATGAAGTTGTCTAATGCAGATTTTTCAGATGAAAATAGGTTTTTTCAAAATGAATTAAGGAACACACATGCTTTTAATATGGGAACAGAATGGCGTTTTGAAAGATTTAGTGTTAGAGGAGGTTATAAGTTTGAGCAAAGCCCTGATAAACTAGCATTAAATTCAGATAATTTAGAAGGATATTCTTTTGGGGGTGGTTATAATTTTGGAAATTTTAAATTAGACTTTTCTTATAGTGATTCTAATAGAGCTGTACCTTATAATTTTTATGCAGGGTATAATGTGAATTCAGCAAATTTGTTAATTGATAATAAAGTTTTTACAGCAACAGTTTCAATAAACTTATAGAGTGCATTTACTTAAAAATAAAGATGCTGCTAGCTTTATTTTTAAAATAATCATTTAAGGTAGCGTATTCATTTTATCTTCATAAAATAATCTTATCTATTTTTTTTCCCTTAATTTTGCAATTCAATTTTTAGAATATGTCAAACACAAAAATTACTATACAAGAAACTACTAATAATACCATACTTAAATTTAATAGTACTGCAATTTTAATTAACGGTGGTAGTTATGAGTTTAACAACATAGATGAAGCTAAAAACTCTCCTTTAGCACAAGAATTATTTTATTTACCATTTGTAAAAAAGGTGTTTATTACCGCTAATTTTATTGCCATCCAACGTTTTGATATTTTAGAATGGCTAGATGTGCAAGAAGAGGTAAAAGAGCAAATAGAAGCTTATATAAACGATGGTAACATCGTTGTAAACGAACAAAGAACATCAAAAAAAGAAGCAATTGAAGTGTATGCGGAAGTAACACCAAACCCTTCAGTAATGAAGTTTGGAGTAAACAAAGCATTAACACAAACAGATGTTGAGTTTAAAAATATAGATGAAGCAAATGCATCATCACCTTTAGCACAAGCAATTTTTAATTTCCCGTTTGTAAAAGAAGTATTTATTTCAGATAATTATATTTCTGTTACAAAATATGATATGGTAGAATGGAATGATGTTTACGGAGAAGTAAGAACATTTATTCGTGAGTATTTAGCCGATGGAAAAATAATTATAAAAGAATTACCAAAAGAAGAAACGGCATCTACAGAAGATAATGTAGCAGCACCAAAAGTAGTATTAGAGGGTATATCTGCACAAATTGTAGATATTTTAGATGAGTACATAAAGCCAGCAGTTGCTAGTGATGGAGGTAATATTGCCTTTAGATCTTATGATGAAGCAAACAAAGTTGTAAGTGTAGTTTTACAAGGTGCTTGCAGTGGTTGCCCATCTTCTACGGCAACATTAAAAAACGGAATAGAAAACTTATTAAAAGAAATGCTGCCAAACATGATTAATGAAGTGGTAGCAATTAATGGATAACAAATTTGTTTAAAAGCAAATTGCAAAGAGCCCAAAGCTAAATAATATGTCAAAAATTATTAAACCATACAAAGATTCTGCATTAGGAAAAAAAGAGCAAGTAGCAAAAATGTTCGATGCTATTTCTGGTAATTACGACGGTTTAAATAGAGTTATTTCTTTAGGAATTGATGTGAAATGGCGTAAAAAGGTAGTAAAGATTGTTGGAGAAAACAATTCGAAACAAATCTTAGACATTGCCACAGGAACAGGAGATTTAGCCTTAATGATGGCCGAGTTAAAACCGAACAGAATTGTAGGTTTAGACATTTCTGCAGGCATGTTAAATGTTGGAAAGCAAAAAATAGCCAAGGCAAATCTTTCTGATAAAATAGAAATGATTGTAGCAGATTCTGAAGAAATGCCTTTTGAAGATCATACGTTTGATGCAATTACAGTATCATTTGGGGTGCGAAACTTTGCCAATTTAGACAAAGGAATTAGAGAAATTGCTAGAGTTTTAAAACCTACTGGGGTTTTGGTAATTTTAGAAACCTCAAATCCTGTAAAATTTCCTTTTAAGCAAGGCTATAAATTATACACAAACTTATTCTTGCCTATTGTTGGTAGATTATTCTCTAAAGACAAAGTTGCCTATTCTTATTTGTCTGAATCTGCAAATTCTTTTCCCTTTGGTGAAGTATTCAACAATATTTTACAAAAAAATGGGTTTACCACTACAGAACATAAACCTGTAACTTTTGGAGTTGCAACGATTTATACTGCACGTAAATAATTATGAGTAAAAGAATATTGATTTTTGGGTTTTTCTTATCAATTTCTGGCGTTTTTTTTGCGCAAACAGAACGGGTAGAATACATACCAACTTTCGATAAAAAATTGATGCATTACGGCTTTTATTTAGGAGTAAATCAGAATGATTTTAAATTAAATTTTACAGATAAACAAATACCTAATGCTAATTTTCCTGGAGATTTTTATGACAAACCAAATATTACAGTAGAAGTTATAGAGGGGTTTAATGTAGGTTTAATTGCAGATTTACGTCTGCATAAAAATTTAAACTTACGTTTAGAGCCAGGTTTGGTAAGTAATACAAAAAAATTAGTATTCAATCATTTAACAAACTCATTATTTCCACAAGACAGTATTAGAGAAATTGGCTCTACATACTTGCACATTCCTTTAGTATTTAAATTTAGTACAGATAGATATAAAAATATTCGTCCGTATTTATTGGGTGGAATTTCTTACAATTATAATTTTTCTAGTAACGAAAAAAATCAAGAAGATAATTTGTTAGGACAATTTAGAATGAAGTCACACAATTTTATGTATGAAGTTGGGGTAGGAGTAGATTTCTATTTGTATTATTTTAAGTTCTCTCCGTCTGTTCGTGGCATCTTTGCTATGAATAATGAAATTAAATATGATAATGACGTAAATAGTAGATGGACGGCTCCTGTAAACTTTATGGGAACACGAGGGGTTTTCTTGAATTTTGCTTTTGAATAAAATTTTTTCACAAAGTTTTGTAGAAGATTTTTTAGAAGTTACACAAACTAGTTTATTAACATCTATTAGCAAAAATTAGCAGTCACGCTTAAATTCACTTAATAAAATAGCTGTTGCAGTAGAAACATTTAAGCTCTCAGTCTCTTGCGTTTCCCCAAATCTTGGAATTGATATTTTATGCTTAATTATAGCTTTAATTTCTTCTGAAACTCCGTTTGCTTCATTACCCATAATTAAAATCCCTTCTTTTGGTAACTTGGCTGTATACACATTTTCACCATTCATATCTGCAACAAGCGTAGGCAAAGAGCTCTCTAATAAAAACTTTTTTAAATCTGTATAATGAATTGCAACACGACTTAAAGAACCCATAGAGGCCTGCACTACTTTTTGGTTATAACAATCTACAGTATCTTTAGAACAAACTAACTGGGTAACGCCAAACCAATCACATAAACGTATAATTGTGCCTAAATTACCAGGGTCATTTATAGCGTCTAAAGCAATTGTTAATCCAACGTTTTTTAATATTTTTTTTTCAGGAATTTTAAAAATACCTAAAGCTTTATTGGGTGATTTTAGCGTACTAATTTTTTTTAATTCAGTTTCAGAAATTCTTACAACCTTTTCTTCAGAAATAGCAGTTTTAAAATCATTTGTACAAAAAAGTGTATCAATTATAAAAGCTGAATTTAATAATTCATTTAATACTTTTACACCCTCTGCAATAAATAAATGATGCTTTTGTCTATACTTTTTCTGAGATAAACTAGTTATTAATTTTAGTTGATTTTTAGAGATACTCATTAATTGTGTCTAATTGGAAATAAACCGTTGAAAAATACTATTTTTGATGTTAAACGTATGGCTAAAGTAATGAAAAAACTTTCTTTTTACTTTCTACTTATTTTATTTTTTGTTGCTTGTAATTCTACAAAACATGTTGCCGAGAATGAATACATGCTTGCGCAAAATTATGTTTTTGTAGATAGTGCAAGAGATAATAGTGCCGAGTTGGAAAAATTTATACTTCAAAAGCCCAATCCAAAGTTACTAGGAGCGCCAATTGGTTTATATCTTCATAATATAGGAAATCATGATAAGCCAAAAACGGCACTAAAATGGGGTGAAAAACATCTAAAGAAGTATAATTTTATTAAAAGTATCTTCTCAGAAAAACAGAGTATTGCTTATGCCAACGGATTAATTAAATTAAATAAATGGTTTTTAAGTTATGACGCTCCTGTTATTATAAGTCAAAACAAAGTAAAAAGGACTTCAGATAATTTAGAGGCTTATTACAAAACGAAAGGATATTTTGAATCTCAAATTAGTTCTAAAGTTATTAGAGATGCTCGTAAGAAAAAAGCAACTGCAGAATATCGTATTCAGAGGGGCAGGCCAACGTTATTAGATACTATTAAATTAAAAATAGAATCTGTAGTTTTAGACTCCATATACAAAGATTCTGGGATGCTTTCTTTACTTAAGAGCGGAGACCAGTATAACGATAAGGTTTTTAGACAGGAAGCTGGTAATATTTTAAAACTTTTTAGAAATAGCGGAATTTACTATTTTTCTGAGGCTGCTTTGGGTTTTTATGTAGATTCTACTAGAACAGATTATAAAACTAACGTAGATTTTTTAATTGCTAAAGAAAGATATGAAGAGATTAACGGTAAGTACATAAAGAAGGATTATAAAATACATAGAATTAAAGAAATTAATGTAGTTACAGATTACTCTTTTGCAAAGAAAGATGAGGTTCTAAAAGACACGGTATCATACAAAGGCATAAATTATTTATCTCATGATAAATTAAAATACAACCCTAAATATCTAGCGGCATCTATCTTTTTTAAACCAGGAGATGTTTTTAAAGATACGCTTAGAAACCTTACAAGAAATCATTTAAAATCACTTAAAAACTTTAAATCAACAAATATTACCTTTACCCCAGTAAAGGGTTCTGATGATGAATTAAAAATGGATTTATTTTTAACTCCAATAGAAAAATTTACAACAGGTTTTGAAACAGAATTAACACATTCTAACATTAGAAACATTGGTACTTCTGCTAAGTTTTCTATAATAGATAGAAATGTTTTTAGAGGCGCAGAATTGTTAAAGCTGTCTTTTTTAGGCTCTTGGTTTAACGCCAATAACGGCCCTGGTTGGGAAATTGGAGGAGATGCCTCTGTAGAGATTCCTAGATTTGTTGCTCCTTTTGGTTTAAGTAAACTGGTACCAAAAAGAATGTCTCCAAGAACATTATTTTCGCTTGGGTTAAGTATTCAGAAAAATATAGGACTAGATAGACAGACTTACACATTTCAATCAGATTATAAATGGGAATACAATAAAAATAAAACAATTCAATTAGAGATTTTTAATACACAGTATATTCAGAATTTAAATGTGAGTCGTTTTTTTAATATTTATGATTCTGAGTTTACAAACTTAAATGCTGTTGCAGAAATTTACGACACTGCAAAGAGTACTTCTTATTTTCCTATAACAACAGATTCAGACCTACAGGCTTCAAAATCTTTAGATTTTATAAAAATAGTTGCTGCAGATTCTGGCTTTAGAGCTTCAAATTCTGCAGACTATAATGCGGTTTTAAATATTCAGAATAGATACAATATTGTTACTTCAGATTTTTTAGTACCTACTTTAGCGTACTCTTTTACTTACAACAGTCAAATAGATTTTAAGGATAGCAATTTTTCTTTTTTTAAGGCAAGAATTTCTAATTCTGGAAATATTTTAGGGTTGTTTTCTAAAACATATAATAGCAATGATAAAAAGACGCTCTTAAAAATTCCGTTAGCACAATATTTTAAAATAGATTTAGAATACAAACAATTCTGGAATTTAGGGACAACTTCAGTATTTGGAATTAGAACCTTTTTAGGAGCAATTTTTACATATGATAATTCAGATATTCCCTTTACAAGAAGTTATTTTGCAGGAGGCTCTAATGATATTAGAGCTTGGAAAACATATGATTTAGGCCCAGGAAAGAGAAATAGTGGATTAGAGTTTAACGTTGGTAGTTTTAAATTTTTAACAAGTGCAGAATATCGTTTTGATTTAGTAGGCAGTTTAAAAGGAGCTATGTTTATAGACGCAGGTAATATTTGGGATATTTCTGGTTCTGAATTTATTGATGAAGATGCTAAATTTAATAGCTTGTCTTCATTAGAAGATATTGCAATTGGCTCTGGGTTTGGTTTAAGGTACGATTTAAGTTTTTTTGTGCTAAGGTTAGATATCGGTTTTAAAACTTATGAACCTTATTTAAAAGAAAGTAAGTGGTTTAAAAACTACAATTTTGAAAGTGCAGAGTACAATATAGGAATCAATTATCCTTTTTAGGAAGATGAGTTAAACTCTATAACGTTTTCGTTATTTTCTATCTTCTTCAAAGTAAAAAACACCTATTTTTAGTATTTTTGGAAAAATTAAGAAATTCAAATTAAAATATAACAATATGAGTCATAACATTAAACCTGGAGTTGCAACAGGAAAAGAAGTACAAGCAATTTTTAATTTAGCAAAAGAAAAAGGCTTTGCATTACCAGCAGTAAATGTAATTGGTTCTAACACAATTAATGGTGTTTTAGAAACAGCTAGAGATTTAAATGCACCTGTAATTATTCAGTTTTCTAATGGTGGCGCACAATTTAATGCGGGTAAAGGTTTGTCTAATGAGAATGAAAAAGCTGCTATTGCTGGTGGTATTGCTGGTGCAAAACATGTGCATGAATTGGCTCTTGCTTATGGTGTTCCTGTAATTTTACATACAGATCATGCTGCAAAAAAATTATTACCTTGGATAGACGGTTTATTAGATGCTTCTGAAAAGCATTTTGCTGAAACTGGTAGTCCTTTATATAGCTCTCATATGATAGATTTATCTGAAGAGCCTTTAGAAGAAAATATAGAAATCTGTAAAACATATTTAGCTCGTATGAGTAAAATGGGTATGACTTTAGAGATTGAGTTAGGAATAACAGGTGGTGAAGAAGATGGTGTAGATAATTCTGATGTTGATGTATCTAAATTATATACACAGCCAGAAGAAGTTGCATATGCATATGAAGAGTTATTAAAAGTTTCTCCTCAATTTACAATTGCAGCTGCATTTGGTAACGTTCATGGTGTTTATAAACCAGGAAATGTAAAGTTAACACCAAAAATTTTATTAAACTCTCAAGAATATATTTCAAAAAAATACAACGTACCTCACAATACCATCGATTTTGTTTTTCATGGTGGTTCTGGTTCTACAGTAGAAGAAATTAGAGAATCTATTGGTTACGGAGTTATAAAAATGAATATCGATACAGATATGCAGTTTGCTTTTACCGAAGGTATTAGAAACTATATGCAAGAAAAAGCAGCTTATGTAGCAACGCAAATTGGTAATCCTGATGGAGCAGACCAACCTAATAAAAAGTATTACGATCCAAGAAAATGGTTACGTGAAGGTGAAGAAACTTTTAAAACACGTTTAAAACAAGCATTTGCAGATTTAAATAACGTAGATACTTTATAGTATTCTATTTTTATATTTTATAAAAGCATTTTGATTATTATAATCAAAATGCTTTTTTTTTTCAATAGATTTTAGAGCTTTATTATAGGTAGAAATAATCAAACAAATAAGAAAGTAGATTTTGTAAAAAATAATTTACATTTGTACCTCATATTTTATTTCTAAAACATTTATTTTTTGAAATAATACATTAAGACAAACACATAACATGGCTTGGTTTAAAAGAACAGATAAAGGAATTCAAACTTCTACGGAAGATAAAAAAGACACTCCAAAAGGCTTGTGGTATAAAACGCCAAGTGGAAAAGTTATAGATACAGAAGAATTAAAAAGAAACTTATACGTAAGCCCAGAAGACGGCTATCATGTAAGAATTGGAAGTAAAGAGTACTTTGAGTTGTTTTTTGATAACAATAAGTTTAAAGAATTAAATGAAGGTCTTACCTCTAAAGATCCTTTAAGTTTTGAAGACACTAAGAAGTACCCAGATAGATTAAAAGCTGCACAAGAAAAAACAAAGTTAAATGATGCCGTTAGAACTGCAGTAGGAAAATCTTTAGGAAAAGAGATTGTTATTGCTGCAATGGATTTTGCTTTTATTGGTGGTTCTATGGGCTCTGTGGTAGGAGAAAAAATTGCAAGAGCAATTGATTTTTCAATAAAGAATAAGATTCCGTTTTTAATGGTTTCTAAATCTGGTGGTGCAAGAATGATGGAAGCATCACTTTCTTTAATGCAGTTGGTAAAAACATCTTCTAAATTAGCGCAATTAGCCGGTGCTAAAATTCCATATATATCTTTATGTACAGATCCAACAACAGGGGGTACAACAGCTTCTTATGCAATGCTAGGTGATATTAATATAGCAGAGCCAAATGCTCTAATTGCATTTGCTGGGCCAAGAGTTGTAAGAGACACTACAGGTAAAGATTTACCAGAAGGTTTTCAAAAATCTGAATTTGTTTTAGAACATGGCTTTTTAGATGCTATTTATGAGCGTAAAGAATTAAAAACACAGATAAACTTATATATAGATTTAATACAGAACCTTCCTATTAGAAAAGAAGCAGTAGTAATGTAATAAATATTATAAAAGTAAAAAAGCCAGCATTAGCTGGCTTTTTTACTTTTATGTAAAAGAGTAAGAATTAAAACCTCCACCCCACATTTAAACCTGCTCTTGGAACTAATACAGGAGAGTTCGCGCCAAAAAGGTTTCTACCTAAACCAATATAGGCGTCAATAATTAATCCGCTTGTAGAAGTATATTTTGTACCTACAGCCACACCTAAAGCGGCATCTGTGTATTTTAAATCGAAATTATTAGAGTTCTTTACTTCCTCTTTTTTTCCTGAGTTAATGCCAATAAACCCTTCTCCGAAGAAGTTCCATTGTGCATCTGTACTAAAGTAATGACGAAAATACGGAGTAATCATCATGTTTTCTTTATATCTAAAATCTACTTCTTGGTCTGCTAAATTGAACAATGCAGATATACCGTAAGAGTTTTCAATTGTAATATATCTTTCATAGGAAAACTCTAAACTTCTTATTACCAAAGCATCTGCAATATCTATTTTTATTTCTTGCTGAGAAAAGCCTAAAGAACTTATTAAAAACCCAAGTATTATTAATATATTTTTCATTTTTTATTCTTCTTTTAAACAAATATATTAAAAAGTGTACCATTAAATGCTAAAAAATAGCACGTAATTGTACACTTCCGGTATGTATTGTTTTAGAGTTTTCACTTTTTCTTCCTAAATAATTCAAGTTTAAATTTAAAAAAGAGTTTAGTTTTCTGTTGAATAAAAGATTCCAAGTATAATTTTTACCAGCCTGCAAACCCTCTAGCATTTGATAAGCAACAGGAGAGTTTGTCTCTCCTGTAAAGTTATTTAAAAATACATTTATGTTTGCTGTAATTTGATCTTTTTTGGTACTTATATAAAAATATTCAAGTCCAAATTTTTGTTGCTGTAGCGCTTCAAAATCTTGCAAATTATTTTCTTTATTTTTGAAATGATAAAAGGCTGTAAATTTTTTGTTTTGGCTATATAAAAAACTAATTTTTGGTTGAATTTCTTTTCCCTCAATTAGGTAGTTTCTATTGTTAAAATTTTCTGTCTGTAAATTGTTATTAGATACCTTTGCCATCAAATCAAATAACCAAAATGTAGCAAATTTATGTGCAAATTCTATTTGATGTGTTTTGGTGTTTTGTTCTTGCATTCCTATAAAATACTGCTGTTTGTTTCTTAGTTTTCCATAGGTGTAAGAGGTACTGTATTTTTGAAGATTTCTATTAAAATAAAGACTATTTCTTAAGCTAAAATTTAAACCTATTAACTGGTCTTTGTTAAAGTTAAAAGGATTAAAATTAAAAGAATTATCTTTTTTAGACTGTTCATTCTCTACACTTAACAAACTCTCATTATTAAAATGAGAAATTATTTTTTTGAATCCGTTTTTGTTTTTCCACTGCTTAAAATTTAAATTTATAGCTTGTTTAAATTTTGCTCTTTGTGTTGCTAGAAAACGTAAGTTAGGTTTTGGTACGCGCAAATAATTTGCTTGATCTTGAAACTCGGCAATTTCAAATTCATCAAAATCCTGTACACCGTCATTATTATAATCTCGCCAAGTATAATAACCTAGACCAGGTGCTGTTTTTAAATAGATATATTCTTGTCTTGCAACATTGCCAGAAGAAGTTTCATAAAGTGTGTTTAAGTTTACAAAATTATTAAATAATTTTTGATTGAAAATAAACCTAGAGTTTAAAGACTTTTCATCTTCAGAAAAATTATTACCAGTTAGTCTATAATTTGCATATACACTTAAATTGGTGTTTTTGTTTTGAATTAATTTACTATTTATATAAAACGATTTTCGATTATTAATTTCTGTAAATTTATTTAGTTTTATACTATCATTATTCCTGTAATTAAAACCAACTTTGGTAAATACTTTTGCGGTATCTCCAAGACCAAAATAGGCTTCAAATTCTTTAAACCTATGGCTTGTATTTATAAACTCTTTAGAGTTACTGTTTTTTCTACTGTTAGTTTCTAAATTAGTAAATGCACCTAGCCAACTTTTCTTAAACCTTTGTTCTACGGTAGCTTTTGCCCTTAAAAAGGAGTTAGATTCTACAGTTGATGTGTTTTTTAAAAAACTAGCATCTATAAAAAATGCAGTATTTTTATACTTTATTTTAGATTGAAGCTCATGTTTGTTTCCGTTAAAAGTAGCTACATAATTAAGATGATTGTATCTGTATAAAATAAAATCGTTCTTTTTATTTTGAAGATTAAATTCTGATTGAAAATAATTTTTTGTAGCATTATTCGTTAATAAATTCCAATCTCTATTAAACTCTACCGACTCCCAACGCTGTAAGGTTTTAAAATTTTCATGTGCATATTCATGATTAATACTGCTTGTTAATTGCCATTTTTTATCAACTAAAACTTGTTGCCAACCAATTTTTGCAGCAATTGCTGTATTTTGAGTATCGCCTACTGCAGAGAATAAATTTACATCATTATTACTAATAGCAACTTCAGAAGAAAATATGGTTTTTTCCGTTGGTTTGTAATCTGTTTTTAAAATAAAAACTTGCGATTTTGTTGGCGCAATTAAACGCGTTACTAGTGTGTAATTTCCTTGATTTATACCAATAAACTTATAAATATTTCCAGTTGCAGTGCTATTATCTATAACATAATCTCCACCGTTTTCGCCAACATTGGTAAAGGTTACAAGGTATAAATCTTCATTTGGGTCTGCTGAGTATTCAAAGGTTTCTAATGCCCCGTTAGCCACTTTTCTGTATAAGATTTTATTTTCATCAAAAGCAGTTATGGTAGCACTTTCTGCAAACATTAAGCTGGTATTATTACCAGCATCTGCTAAAATTTGTTTTTGTTCTTCAGATAGCGCTTGTTGTAAGGGCTGATTTTTAGCATCGTTTTCATTATAGAAAAAACTACTAATATTTAGTTTTTCAGATTTATAAGTGGCAGACTCGTACGTTACAAAGCGAGTATAATTTCTATCTGAATACTGAAATTCAATCCAGATTCTCATGTCATTAGTAATCGGGTAAGTAGTATTAAAAGTTATTTCGCCTAAATTGTAATCTATAGTAAAATCTTTATTTTCTCCTTTTTTAATTTTTATTCCATTAATATATACTTTTTCACTGCCGCCAATAATTACAATATTAGGTTCATTATTTGCACCAACAATTTTATACGGACCTTGGTTTCCTTCAATACCAATAATAGTAAACGTGCTAAATTTACCGCGCACAATTGCACCTGATGCACTTACTTTTAAATGATCGCTTATTTTTGCTTCTACTTCTAGACCAGAAGCTTGTTTTGTAAAAGGAGCAAAATAACTGTCTTGGTTTGTTAGCGAAAGATCTCCTGCTTTTACGCGCCAGTTATCTGAGAACATTTCAATAAAAATACGATCGAAATCTGAAATATTTTGCGAATATCCATTTTCTTGAATAGGTATATTCGTATCCCAAATATTAGCTTTTAAGGTTACTTTATCAGATAATTTACCAGATATTTCTAAGTCTAATGCGGCGTTTGTAACTGCATTTTGATTATTACCAGATGTTAGACCTCGAGAGATAAAGCCTTTGGTTTGTAAACCTTTAAAAAGTTGTATCTCAGAAGTTTTTTTATTGGTAGTTAAACTGTATAATTTACCTGTATTTGTTCCGTTTGGGACAATTAAATTTTCATTAAAAGGTGTATATGTTTTAGTAAGAAAATCTGGAAGCCTAAAGTATTCTATGGTAATTTCTGGATATACTAGTGCGTTTATTAAAAGGATAGCATTGTTAAAATCTACAGTATAATTAGAAGGTTGAATAGGTTTTAAAAAGGCGTCTAAAACTTTAAAACGAAGTGGATTTATAGCAACAGCATCAAACTTTAAAGTATCCTTTTTAAGGATAACTTTTTGCGACCTAAAGTCTGTAGCAATTATTTGAGATTGGATTGAAAACCCAACAAGCAAAAACAAAAAAAGTAGAATTTTTTTAAACATCGATAATTTATACCTAACAAACGTAAAAATACCCTTTTTAATATCTACACCCTTTTAAAACAAAGAATGCTGTTTTACTGGGTTTTCATGCGCTAATAACCATTTTTTTCTCCAGAGACCACCTGCATATCCCGTTAAAGAGCCATCAGAGCCAATAACTCTGTGGCACGGAATAACAATCCATAACGGGTTTTTACCATTTGCAGCAGCCACAGCTCTTATGGCTTTTACATCTCCTAGGGCTTTACTTTGTTCTAAATAGCTTTTTGTTTTTCCGTATTTAATTTTTAACAGCGTTTTCCATACTTTTATTTGAAAAGGCGTTCCTGTTGGGTTTACGGTTAAATTAAAATGATCTCTATTTCCTTTAAAATATTCTTCTAATTGCACAACACACTCTTGCAAACATAAAGGGGTAGTAATTTGCATTAAATTACCCAAAACCTTGTCTTCATCTAAAACACTTATAGATTGAATTCCATTTTTGTCTCCCGTAATTTTTGCAATACCTAAGGGTGTTTTTAGGTATGTAGTTTCTATTGCTAACATTATATTCCGAAAATATTTTTAGAATTCTCTGTTGTAATTTCAGAAATTTCTTTGAATGAAAGTCCGTAGATGTCTACCAACTTATCTATTACGTTTGTTATATAGGCACTTTCATTTCTTTTTCCTCGATATGGGGTTGGCGCTAAATAGGGTGCATCTGTTTCTAAAACTATATTTCTAATATCTATTTCATTTAGAAATTTATCAATTTTACCATTTTTAAAAGTAGCAACCCCACCAATACCTAATTTCATATTATAAGAAATTGCTTGTAAAGCTTGTTCTTTGGTTCCTGTAAAACAATGAAATATTCCTCTTAAATCAGCACCTTTTTCTGCTTCTAAAACCTCAAAAATTTCATCAAAAGCATCTCTACAATGAATTACAATAGGAAGTTTTTTTTCTTTTGCCCATTTAATTTGAATTTTAAAAGCTTCTTGCTGTTCTTTTAGAAAGGTTTTGTCCCAATATAAATCGATTCCAATTTCGCCAATGGCGTAAAAGTTGCGCTTATCAATCCATTCTTTTACGTGCGCTAATTCATCTAAGTAATTTTCTTTTACATAAGTTGGGTGCAAGCCCATCATTAAATACACATCTAAAGGAAAGTTTTCTTCTAATTTTAACATGCTTTCTGTGTACGAAGAATCTATTGCAGGTATAAAAAAACGAGAAACACCGGCGTCTTTAGCTCTTTGTATCATTTCTTTTTGGTCTTCTTTAAACTGACTAGAGTATAAATGTGTGTGCGTATCTGTAATCATTATTCTTTTGATAATTTTTAGTAAAATTACGAATTAATCCTAGGTTGAAGTCTTGTTGTTAAACATTTTATAAAGCGTACCTTTGCGTAAAATTTTATAAGATGACTTTTGAAGATTTAGATTTATCGAATCAACTACAATATGCAATAGACGATTTAGGTTTTGATACACCAACACCAATCCAAGAACAAGCATTTTCTGTAGTAAGATCTGGTAAAGATGTTGTGGGAATTGCGCAAACAGGAACAGGAAAAACGTTTGCCTATATGTTGCCTATTCTTAGAGATTTGGCATATTCTAAGCAACAACATCCAAGAATTTTGGTTTTGGTGCCAACTAGAGAATTAGTAATACAAGTTGTTGCGCAAATAGAGCAATTGTCTACCTACATTAATACACGTGTTTTAGGGGTGTATGGTGGTGCAAATATTAATACACAAAGACAAGCAATACAACAAGGACAAGATATTATTGTAGCAACACCAGGTCGATTATACGATTTAGCGTTGAGTAATTCTTTAAAATTAAAGTCTATTCAGAAATTAGTAATTGATGAAGTTGATGTAATGTTAGATCTAGGATTTCGTTTTCAATTGATGAACATCTTTGATGTGATACCAGAAAAAAGACAAAACGTGTTGTTTTCTGCTACCATGACAGAAGATGTAGATGCATTAATTTACGATTTCTTTAAAAACCCAGAAAAAATATCTGTGGCCGTTAGTGGAACGCCATTAGATAATATAGAGCAGGTTTCTTATAATATTCCTAACTTTTTTACGAAAGTGAACCTATTGCACAAGCTTTTAAATGACAAAGAGACTTTTCATAAAGTATTAATTTTTGTTGGTTTTAAAAGAACTGCAGATTTATTATTTAGACACTTAGAAGAAGGTTTTAATGATGAGATTTGTGTAATACACTCTAATAAAACGCAGAATTATAGAATACGTTCTATTAAACAATTTGATGAAGGTAAAAATAGAATTTTACTAGCTACAGACGTTATGGCACGTGGGTTAGATTTTGATAAAGTATCTCACGTAATTAATTTTGATACGCCAGAGTTTCCTGAAAACTATATGCATAGAATTGGTAGAACTGGACGAGCGGAGAAAGCCGGTAAGACAATTTTATTTTCTACAGAAAAAGAGCAAGAAGCAAAAGAAAGTATAGAGGGCTTGATGAATTATGAAATTCCGGTTTTAGAAATTCCTGAAGACGTAGAAATTGCTACCATGCTAACAGAAGATGAACGTCCTAGAGAAGACCAAGGTATCTCTAAGAATAGAACTTCATTAGAATATGTTCCTGGGCCAGCATTTCATGAGAAAAGTGAAAAGAATAGTCAAGTAAACAGAGGTGGTTCTTATAGAAGAGAAATTGCTATAAAATACAAGAAACCAAAGACTAAAGGAGACAAGAACTACAACAAACACAACAAGAAAAAGAAAAAGTAATGCAGATTTTAACGGCACAAGAATTACATAATTTAGCAATGAATATTGTAGGTGAAAAGCTAGAAAAGATGGGCTATGAGTTTCAGGCAATTAATAGCACATTAAAGAGGCATCCTCAATTTGTATTATTTAAAAAAGGAGAACAGACTATTTTTGTTTTGGTAAAAGTATCTAACAATATGCAGAATCCAAATGAGTATGATGTGCTTTGGATGGAAACTTTTAAAAACCACGCTAAAAAACAAAATGCTAAAGTTTGGTTTGCGGGTGTAGGAATTGCAAATTCAGAAAGTGTAGAGAATCCGGTTTTTAAAGACCAACCATATTATGTTGCTTTTGATGATTTTATTAAGATTTTAGAGTAGCCAGTACAAATAAAATTATTAATTACTTTTTGTAGCTTGCTTAAGCTATTTTACAAAGATAGAAAACACATGCTATTATTTATAAAAGCAAAAAAAACCACTCTAAAGAGTGGTTTTTTTTGATTGGTAAAAGATTATAAATTATTTAGCATCTTGCTCTAATAAATCGAAAAACTGATTTAATCTTGGCATAATGATAATTTTTGTTCTTCTGTTTTTAGCTCTGTTTTCAGCTGTATCATTATCTGTTAAAGGTATGTACTGGCTTCTTGCTGCAGCAATTAAACGACTGGGAACTACACCAAATTTATATTGTAAAATTCTTGTAATAGCAGTTGCTCTTAAAGCAGATAAATCCCAGTTGTCTTGAATAACAGTTCTTTTAATTGGCGTATTATCTGTATGTCCTTCAATCATCACTTCCATTTCTGGTTGGTCATTTATAACCTTTGCAATTTTCTCTAAAACAGTATAAGCACCATCTGTTACATTATAACTTCCACTTTTAAATAATAACTTATCAGAAATAGAGATAAATACTACTGTTTTTTCAACATTTACTTCAATATCTTCATCTTGAATACCTTCCGTTAAGTTTTTAGTTAAATGATATTTAATTGCAAGATTTAAAGAGTCTTTTTGCGTCATAGCCTCTCTAACTCCATTAATATATTTATCTTTTTCACTTAATTGTGCAATTACAGTTTTAATATTGTCTGACGAAGATTGTGTTAAAACTGTTAAATTTTCAACTTGCTTTAGTGCATTTTTTTTATCGTCTAGTAAGTATTTTACTCGTTCCTTTAAGGCAAAAACTTTTCCATCTTCTTTTTCTTTTTCAATTAAACATTTTTGCAAATTGTTGGTTACAGCTAATAATTTTTCTTCTGTTGCTGTTTTTTCTGTTTGCAATGCTGCGAATTCTTTTTTTGAAACACAAGAACTAACTAAAACTGCCGATAATAAGATTAAAGATATTTTTTTCATCCTTTTAAAACTTAATGATTTGATTATTCTTACAAATTTAACAAAATGGCTGAATAAAAAGTATGATTATCAATAAATTGTGATAAAATTATAGACTATTTTTGTTTTCATTAATCGATTCCTATGAAATACTTTTATTTCCTTTTTCTTTTTTTAATTTTGCTACTTTTTTCATCCTGTAAAAAAGAACTAATTTTTCAAGATTACACCTTAAGAGGTCCGGTATTTGGTACTTCTTATAAAATTACATATTTAAAAGCACATACAAATTACCAAGAAAGTATAGACAGTTTGTTTTTAAAGATGAATTCTTCTTTGAGTACATATATACCATCGTCAGACATTTCTAAGATAAATAACGGAGATACAACCGTAACTGTAGACGATTATTTTGTGGAAGTTCTTAAGAAATCAAAAAAAATATTTTTAGAGACCGATGGTTTCTTTGACCCTACGGTGGGTAATTTGGTAAATGCATGGGGTTTTGGGCCAAAAAATGAAAGAATAAATTTAACAAAGGCACAATTAAAAGAGCAAATGCAATTTGTTGGTTTGGATAAAGTAAAACTAAGAGGTAATAAGGTATTGAAAGAGCGTGCAGAAATTTATTTAGATTTTAATTCAATTGCAAAAGGTTTTGGAATTGATGTGGTAGCGCGTTTTTTAGAATCAAAAAAAATACAGAATTACTTGGTAGAGATTGGTGGAGAAATTAGAACAAGTGGTTTTAAGAAAAATAAACAACCCTGGGTTATAAAACTAGTAGATCCAATAGCTTCGGACGATAGCGCTGGTTTTAAAAATATAAATTTATCTAATAGATCTATGGCAACTTCTGGTAACTATAGAAAGTTTAGAATTTCAGATTCGGGTAAAAAATATGTACATACTATAAATCCAAAAACAGGTTCTGCTAGCGAAAGTAATTTGTTAAGTGTTTCTGTAATTGCAGCTTTAGATTGCGCAGATGTAGATGCTTATGCAACCGCTTTTATGGCAATGGGTTTAGAAAAGACAAAACTATTTCTTTCAAAAAATTCACAATTAGAGGTGATTTTGCTTTTTACAAATGTTGAGGGAAATTTAACGGAATATGCTAATTATAATTTGTAGCATACTGGTAAGATTTCGTTTTTCATTAAACAAAACTGTTCTAATTTTTCTGGGGTAATTTTTTTTGTATAATCTACCTCATCAACCTTAAAACCAATGGCGCGTAATTTATTAAAATAATCTTGGCCGTAGATTCTTACATGATCATACTGACCGAATATTTTAGCGCGTTCTTTTCTATCTGTAATCGTATTATCTTCAAAAGTTATTGCTCTAGATAAATCTTGCGGAATTTGAAAAATTCCAAATCCACCGGGTTTTAAAACGCGGTATAGCTCTTTCATTGCTTTTGTGTCATCTGTAATATGTTCTAAAACATGATTACAGAAAACAACATCAAATTCATTTTCTGTAAAAGGTAAATTACATATATCTGCTTTTACATCTGCAATAGGAGATTCTAAATCTGATGTTATATATTCTAAGTTTTGCTGTTTTTTAAAGAGCTCTAAAAAGCACTGCTCTGGTGCAATGTGTAATACTTTTAATATCTTTTTAGAAATAAAAAAATTAGTTTTATCTCTTAAGAAAAGCCACATTAACCGGTGTCTTTCTAAAGATAAGGTTGATGGTGAAAGTGCATTTTCTCTTTGCTTACCATAGCCATAGGGTAAAAACTTTCGAAAGTTTTTGCCATCTATAGGGTCTGTAAAGTTAGCTCCTTTTAAATACCAAGCAATTATGGGTCTCACCAAATAGCTAGCCTTTATTAGCAAGGGTCTTGGTATTGTATTTAGGATGGATTTGAATATTTTCATAATTATTGCACTGTAAAAATCCGTGTCAAAAAATTTTACTGTCTAAATTCAACCTCTTCATCTGTAATAATACCCAAAGCCTCATGTACATATTTAAAAGTAGAAAGTAATTCTGGTTTTCCGTTTAAGATTGCAACATCATGCTCAAAATGCGCAGAAGGTTTGCTATCTAAGGTTGTAATTGTCCATCCGTCTGAATGTTGTCTTATTTTATGAGTTCCTAGGTTTGTCATAGGTTCTATAGCAACTACCATTCCTTCTACAAACTTTTTACCTCTTCCTCTTGTACCATAATTTGGCATTTCAGGGTCTTCATGCATCTCTCTTCCTAAACCATGGCCAACCAATTCTCTAACTACACCATAACCTCTGTCTTCAGAGAATTTCTGAATAGCATAACCAACATCTCCAACTCTATTACCTGCCTTAAATTCTCTAATGCCAACGTATAAACTTTCTCTAGTAACGTCTAAAAGTTTTTTAGTTTCAGGTGCTATCTCACCAACAGCAAACGTATATGCATGATCGCCATAAAAACCATTTTTCTTAGCACCACAATCTATCGATATAATATCACCTTCTATTAAAGGTTTTTTATTTGGAATACCGTGAACTACTTGAGAATTAGGACTCATACAAAGTGTGTTCGGAAAATCATACAATCCTAAGAAACCAGGAATTGCGCCTTCTGATCTGATAAAATCTTCTGCTAATTTATCTAAGTATAAGGTAGAAACTCCAGGTTTTACTTCTTTTGCAAGCATTCCTAATGTCTTAGAAACTATTAAAGCACTTTCGCGCATAATTTCTATTTCTTCTTTGGTTTTAATCTTTATCATTATGAAAAATTGAAATGCAAAGTTAGCATAATTATTAAGAATTAATTTTTATTGAAGGGGAAAGACATATAAAAAAAATAAGACACGCATTTTATAAATTCAAAGACATTTTTATCTGTAGTTCTTTGTAAAATGGGCGGTTTTTTTATTTGCTTTTATCGTAAGAGTGTTTATAAGCATCACCAGAAACAATTTTTAACATGTCTTTTTCTAAAGATACTCTGGCATATTCTACATAACGTCCAATTTCTTGGCCATTCTTATAGAATATAAATGTGGGTACTCTTTTAATATTTAAACCTTCTTGTAAATTATCGGGTGTTTTTTTAGAACGATTTACGGTTACTAAATCTAAATTTTTAAACTGAAAGTCTGCCTGTTCTAAAATTTTATAAAAATGGGGTGTTTCTCTTTTACTATCTCCACACCAAGTGCCCATAAAACCTTTAATGGTAACTCCTTTTAAAGTTGTTTTTAAAGCGCTAATAGTAGCCTTGTCTGTTTGGTAACTATTTATGTTTTTAACAAACCATGTATTATAAGGTGCCTCTATAAAAGATGCTTTATTAGCGTAGCCAACTAAATCGCCACTTTTATTTTTTGCTGCAGTGATTTCTTTTTGTGCGCTGCAAGATATTAATGCAATTAGGGATAAGAATAAAAATAACTTTTTCATTTTTCTATTTTTTTAAGTTTATAATAAAGATTTCTGCGTCATTTCTTTTGGCTGTTCAACATTTAATAAGTCTAGAATAGTGGGTGCAATATCACCTAATATACCACTGTTTATAGATTTTATTTCTGTATCAATTAAAATAAAAGGAACTGGGTTTGTTGTGTGTGCTGTATTCGGAGAACCATCAGGGTTCATCATTGTTTCACAATTACCATGATCTGCAATTAGTAAGGTAGAGTATCCATTTTTTAAACCAGTTTCAATGACTCTTTTTGCACATTCATCTACGGTTTCACAAGCTTTAATTGCCGCTTCCATAATTCCTGTATGGCCAACCATATCTCCGTTTGCGAAATTTAAACAAACAAAATCTGCGTCCCCTTTTTCTAAGTCTTCACACAAAGCATCTGTTAATTGGTATGCGCTCATTTCTGGCTGTAAATCATAAGTTGCAACCTTGGGTGAGTTCTTTAAAATTCTAGATTCTCCTTTAAAAGGAGCCTCTTGACCTCCAGAAAAGAAAAATGTAACATGCGGATATTTCTCTGTTTCTGCAATTCTAATTTGCTTCTTACCTGCTTTAGAAAGTACTTCTCCTATAGTGTTTTTAATATTATCACTATTATAAATTACATTAATGCCTTTAAAGCTTTCATCATATAAAGTAATAGTTGTAAAATAAAGGTCTAATTTTTTCATTCCAAATTCTGGAAAATCATTTTGAGACAGTACGTTTGTTAATTCTCTTCCTCTGTCTGTTCTATAATTAAAAAATAAAACCACATCTCCTTCTTTTATTTGTGCTTTTGGTGCGCCATTTTCATTGGTTATAATGATAGATTTATGAAACTCATCTGTAATTCCTGCTTCGTAATTCTTATTCATTTCAGCAACTGCATCTGTGGTTTTTTTTCCTATGCCATTTACTAAACAATTATAAGCTTCCTTTACACGCTCCCATCTGTTATCTCTATCCATTGCATAATAACGCCCAGTTACAGAAGCCAATTCTCCTGTGCTTTCTTTCATATATTCTTGAATATCATTTATAAAATAGGTTCCAGATTTAGGGTCGCAATCTCTTCCATCTGTAAAAGCATGCAAGTATACGTTTGTTACTTCATTCTCTTTAGCAACATCTAGAATTCCTTTTAAATGATTAATGTGTGCATGAATACCACCATCAGAAACCAATCCTAGTAAATGCACATCTTTATTATTTTCTTTAGCATATTTAAAAGTATCTAACAATACTTTTTCTTTGCCCAAAGTTTCTTCTTTAACCGCTTTATTAATTCTGGCCAAATTTTGATATACAATTCTACCAGCACCTAAATTCATGTGTCCAACTTCAGAATTTCCCATTTGGCCTTCTGGCAAACCAACATGTAAACCATCTGTTCTTAACTCGGCATTTGGGTATGTATCATACAAACCGTTTATAAAAGGTGTTTTGGCGTTAAAAATAGCAGATACTTTAGGGTCTTGGGTAATGCCCCAACCGTCTAAAATCATTAAGATTACTTTCTTGTTCATTGTATAGAATTGAAAGGTAAAAATAAGAAAGTTTTTTGTTTTTTTCTTACAATTCAACGAAACCGATAGCGTAACAGCATAATTTACGGGAAGTTTGTTGTTGTTCAATTTTGAAAAAGAGTTTGGTTATTACTATTATCGTTTTAGCAAGGTTATTTTACAAATTTAAAATAAAGAATTACTATTTTAATACGTAATTTTGTAGGAATAATTCAATAAATAGATCAATATGCACTTTCAATTGAATGATGTCACAAAAAAACTACCAAAACATCTGCACAAGTTTGTTGTAAAGCAACCTTATGAAGAATATACAGCACAAAACCAAGCTGTTTGGAGATATGTGATGCGAATTAATACAAATTATTTAAGTAAAGTAGCACACGATTCTTATCTGTCAGGACTAGATAAAACAGGGGTTTCAACGGAGGAGATTCCTTATATGGATGGTATGAATCGTATTCTAAAAGAGATTGGTTGGGCTGCCGTTTCTGTAGACGGTTTTATTCCGCCTAACGCATTTATGGAATTTCAGGCCTATAATGTTTTGGTTATTGCTTCAGACATGCGATCTATAAATCATATAGAATATACACCAGCGCCAGATATTATTCATGAAGCGGCAGGGCATGCACCAATAATTGCAAATCCAGAATACTCAGAATATTTAAGACGTTTTGGAGAGATAGGATGCAAAGCCATTTCATCTGCTAAAGATTTTGAAATGTATGAAGCTATTCGCCTTTTATCTATTTTAAAAGAAGACCCAAATTCTTCTGAGGAAGAAAGAAATAAAGCGCAAGACGCAGTAGCGTATTTACAAGATAATATGGGAGAATTGTCTGAAATGGCACAAATAAGAAACTTACATTGGTGGACGGTAGAATATGGTTTGATTGGCACATTAGAAGATCCTAAAATTTATGGAGCAGGGTTACTTTCCTCTATTGGAGAAAGTGCTTGGTGCATGAAAAATGCCGTTAAAAAAAGACCATATACCTTGGAAGCTGCAGATATAAATTTCGATATTACAAAACCACAACCGCAATTATTTGTAACTCCAGATTTTGCACATTTAAGTTTGGTTTTAGAGCAATTTGCAAATAAAATGGCCATAAGAAATGGTGGTTTAAAAGGAATATATAAATTAATAAACTCTAAGAATATAGGTACTATTGAGTTGAGCACAGGGGTACAAATTTCGGGTGTTTTTACCAATGTAATTGCAGATGAAAATAAGAAGCCTATTTATTTTCAAACGTCTGGCTTAACGGCTTTGTCAAACAGAGATAAAGAATTAATTGGCCATGGTGTAGAAAATCATGTGGGTGGTTTTGGCAGTCCTGTAGGTAAATTGAAGGGCATTAATATTCCTATAGAAAACATGAGTCCTAGAGATTTAGAAGCTTATCAAATTTATGAAGGAAAAAGAATTTCTTTAGAGTTTGAAGGCGGCATAAAAGTAGTAGGAAATTTAATTACCGGAACCAGAGATTTACGTGGTAAAATATTATTAATTTCTTTTAAGAACTGCACGGTTACGTATAAAGAAACCGTGCTATTTAAACCAGCATGGGGTATTTATGATATGGCAGTTGGTAAAGAAGTAGTTTCTGCCTTTGCAGGTGCAGCAGATATTAACTCTTTTGAAGATAAAAGTGAAGTTTCTAAAACGAAAACACGTAAAATTAAATATAGCGATAAAGAAAAGGAACTGTATGCTTTGTATGATGAAGTAAAAATGATGCGCTCTACAGCGATAGTTTCTGAAGAAAAAATAACAAGCCTATTTAACCACTTGAAAAAAGATTTTTCAAGTGATTGGTTATTGAGTTTAGAACTTTATGAAGTAGCTTTGCAATATCATCTATTCATAAAAGATGAAATACTGAAGCACTTATTGGCTTTGCATAAAAACGAAAAATATTGCGCTTTAATAGCAAACGGATTAAATTTACTTAACATTAAAATTTAGAAAAAAAATTTTAATGTTAAGGTTTTTTTGACATTTTTAAAAGAAAAAATATGAGTACAGAAATTAAAGATTATTTAGAAAAAGGAGCTATTGTTTTAGATGTTAGAACTCTAGAAGAATGGGATGAAGGGCATGTAGAAGGTTCTAAACATATTGTTTTAACCATAATACCCTTAGAATTAGAACAAATTAAATCTTGGGGTAAACCTGTAATTGCTGTTTGTAGAAGTGGTGCTAGAAGTGGTCAGGCTAGTCAGTTCTTATCTAATAACGGAGTAGACGCTATTAATGGTGGTCCTTGGCAAAATGTAGACCAATTTATTAAATAGTGGCAGTAAGTAAAACAACTTTAGAACTTTAAGAAAGGGAGTTTCTTTAATAAATTCTCTTTTTTTTGTTCTAATTTTATTAAAAATTGCTGATGTTGTTCAGATTTTTCATTAAAAGGTCTGTGCAATATTCCTTTTTGAATGGTTTCTATTTCTTGCATGGTAGTATTGCTTTGCTCAGAGAAATAAGTATTCACAAATATATTCCAAATATAAAGTATTGCAGTTTTACTTGGGTGTATCATGTCTTCCTCATAAAACCTATAATCTCTTAATTCATCCATTATAATCTCATAAGAAGGAAAATACTGTATGTTATTTTTTGAATTTATAAGCGCATGTATTCCTGAAATTAAGTGTGCTTTACTTCTAGTGTTTTCTATAAAACCATCTTTTAAATGTCTTACAGGAGAAACAGTAAAGGTTATATTTACAGCTGTATTAATAGACTTTATTAATACAACACTACGTGTTAAAATCTCTGAAACTTCAACGACAGATAAGAGCTCTTTTAAGAATTTTTTCTGCGGAATTTTATGGCAGTTTGCCACAATATTATTTGTTTCTATATGCTTATAAACCCAAGAAGTGCCTAAAGTAATAACAATATGTGTTGCTGTCTCTAAGTACTTTTTTGTTTGTTTTAAACCTAAATTTAAATTTGCTAAAAGTTCAGTTTTATTAGCGGAACTTAAACTAGAGTGCGCATCAAAACAATACCAACGCTCATTACTAAAAACCAACTCATCTTCTTTGTAGCTTTTATTATTTAACGCCCTAGTAATTAAATTTTCTATGGCTTTTGGGTGAAAAAGAATACCAAACGGATTTTGATTGGCTTGAAACTTATAATATGAAAGTTGGTTGCCAATATTTTCAGAAAAACAAGAACCTAATAAAAGAATTTTAGAGCTATAATCTATAAGATTATTAGGTGCTTTTTGTATCGGTATATTGGTTTGTAATTTCATCCTAAACTAAATATTCTGACGCTTTTTCTATAGCTGCAGGAATTCCTCCTGGATTTTTACCACCAGCAGTTGCAAAGAAATTTTGACCACCACCGCCACCGTGAATTAATTTTCCTAACTCTCTAACTACTTTACCAGCATCATAACCGCGTTCATTTGCTAATTCTTTAGAAATATAGCACGTTAACATTGCCTTGTCTTTAGCCGGAGCTGTCGCAAATAGTAAAAATAAATTATTACGGTCTTTACCTAGTGTAAAAGCTAAATTTTTAATTCCGTTTGCATCTAAATCTACTTTTGTGGCTAAAAATTGTACTCCATTTATTTCTTGTAACTGATTTTTAATTTCTCCAGATAAATTTTGAGCTTTTTCTGCTAAAAGTTGTTCAACTTGCTTTTGTAAAGAAGTGTTTTCTTCTTGTAATTTTAGAACAGCCTTTGCCGGTTCTTTTGCATTGTTTAGCAAATCTTTAATTTCAAATAAAGTTTTATTATTTTCAGAATAAAAATCTTTTACGGCATCATTTGTAATTGCTTCAATTCTTCTAATTCCAGAAGCAACTGCCCCTTCAGATTTTATTTTAAAGTGCCAAATGTCTCTTGTGTTTTTTACATGCGTTCCGCCACATAATTCTACAGAAGTACCAAATTTAATAGCACGAACTGTATCACCATACTTTTCTCCGAATAATGCAATGGCACCATCATCAATTGCCTGTTGCATTGGTATATTTCTTTTTTCTATTAAAGGTAGTTTTCCAGAAATACGCGCATTAACAAAATCTTCTACATCTTGCAACTCATCTAAAGTTAATTTAGAAAAATGAGAAAAATCGAAACGTAAATATTTTGAGTGCACTGCAGAGCCTTTCTGTGCTACATGAGTTCCTAAAACCTCTCTTAGTGCTTGGTGTAGTAGGTGTGTAGCTGTATGATTGCATTCTGTTCTATGACGTTGTTTTTTATCTACAACAGCTTTAAAACTCTCGTTTATATGTTTTGGGAGGTTTTTTGTAAAATGAATAATTACATTATTTTCCTTTTTAGTGTCTAGAATATAAACAACATCTCCATGCATATCTTCTAAATATCCTTTATCTCCAACTTGTCCGCCACCTTCTGGGTAAAACGGCGTTAAGTTAAAAACTAATTGATACATTTCACCGTCTTTTTTAGACGTTACTTTTCTGTATCTTGTTAATTTTACAGGAGCATCTAAAGTATCATACCCAATAAATTCTTCAACAGTATCAAGAACTAAGACAGTCCAATCTTCTGTAGAGCTTTCGCTTGCTGCTCTAGATCTATTTTTTTGTTTTTGAAGTTTTTCTTGAAATCCTTTTTCATCTAAAGTATATCCTTTTTCAGATAAAATTAATGCAGTTAGATCTACTGGGAAACCAAAAGTATCATACAATTCAAATACTTTTTCACCAGAAATTTCTTTGGTATTAGAAGCTGAAATAATTACATCTAATAAAACCAAACCTTTATCTAAAGTTCTTAGAAAAGAAGCTTCTTCTTCTCTAATTACGTTTTCTATTAGTTGTTTTTGCGCTATTAACTCAGGAAAGGCGTCGCCCATTTTTTTACACAAGACGTCTGTTAACCTATATATAAAAGGTTCTTTTTTGTCTAAAAATGTAAATCCGTATCTAATAGCTCTTCTTAAAATTCTACGAATTACATAACCGGCACCTGTATTACTTGGTAATTGACCGTCTGCAATAGAAAAAGCGACTGCTCTTAAATGATCTGATATGATACGAGTTGCAATATCTTGCTGGTTATTAGAGCCATATTTTGTGTTTGTTATTGTACCAATTTCACTAATAATTGGGGTAAAAACGTCGGTATCATAATTAGATTGTACATTTTGTAGTACCATACACAAACGTTCAAAACCCATTCCGGTATCTATGTGTTTGTTTGGTAAATCTTCTAGTGTTCCGTTTGCTTTTCTATTGAATTGCATAAAAACCAAGTTCCAGATTTCTACAACATGCGGATGATCTTCATTTATCAAAGTTCGTCCGTCTACCTTTGCTTTTTCTTCAGCAGAACGAATATCTACGTGAATTTCAGAGCAAGGTCCGCAAGGCCCTTGCGCGCCCATTTCCCAAAAATTATCTTTTTTATTTCCTTTTAAAATTCTATCCTCATCAATAAATTGTTTCCATAAATCATACGCTTCTGTATCCATTTTTAGATTATCAGCATCATCAGAACCTTCAAAAACAGTTACGTATAATATATCTTTATCTATTTTATAAACTTCGGTTAGCAATTCCCAAGCCCAAGCAATTGCTTCTTTTTTAAAGTAATCTCCAAAAGACCAGTTCCCTAACATTTCAAATAATGTATGATGATAGGTGTCATAGCCAACTTCTTCTAAATCGTTATGTTTACCAGAAACACGCAAGCATTTTTGCGAATCTGAAATTCTACTATTTTTAGGTGTTCCGTTTCCTAAAAAATACTCTTTAAAAGGAGCCATTCCAGAATTTACAAACATTAAAGTTGGGTCATCTTTAGTAACCATTGGAGCAGAAGGCACAATTAAATGCGATTTTTCCTTAAAAAAATTTAAAAAGGTAGCACGAATATCTTGAGATTTCATAAAAGAAAGTTTCTTCCCGACGCTTCGGGGAGTTAATTACGTTAATATATCTTTAAAAAAACAACTTACAAAAAGTAGTTGTAAAACATTTTGTAAATTAGCATGTTATTAAAAACGAGATTTACATTATAAATCTTTTTTAAAAAACAAAAATAGTACATTTACAACTATGGCAAAAGTAAAATATTATTACGATGCAGATACACTTTCTTATAGAAAAATTGATGTAAAGAAAAGTGATTATTATAAGAAAACTATTTTTGGTTTTTTAACTGTTTTATTAACTGCATTTATAGGTTTTATCGTCTTTAGTCAGTTTATAATGTCTCCAAATGAAAGAGCTGTAAACAGAGAAAATGAAAATCTACAACTAAATTTAGATATTTTATCTAAAAGAATAGCAGAGAGCTCTACTGTTTTAAACCAATTACAGGAAAGAGATAACAATATTTACAGAATGTATTTTGAGGCAAACCCAATACCAGACGAGCAAAGAAAAGCTGGTTTTGGTGGTGTAAATAGGTACAAAAGTTTAGAGGGGTATGACAACTCTAAAATTATAAAGCAATTAACCAAAGACATAGATATTTTATCTAAACAATTGGTAGTGCAATCTAAATCTTTAGATGAAATTGTAGTTTTAGCAAAAGAGAAAGAGAAAATGCTAGCATCTATTCCTGCAATATTGCCCGTAAAATTAGTAGATTTAACAAGAATGGCTTCTGGTTATAAATGGAGAATGCATCCTATTTTAAAAATTAGAAAGTTTCATAAAGGAATGGATTTTACTGCACCAACTGGTACGCCAATTTATGCTTCTGGCAATGGTAAAGTTTCGCGTGCTCAAAGAAGTGCTACTTTTGGCAATGTAGTCTATATAGAACATGGCTACGGTTATAAGACTATATATGCCCACATGAGCAAGATTAAAATAAGACGTGGGCAGAATGTAAAGCGTGGAGATTTAATTGGGTATGTAGGAAATACTGGTAGATCTGTTTCGGCACATTTGCATTATGAAGTTCATAAAAATGGAAGGCCTTTAAACCCTATGAAATTTTATTACGGAGACCTTACACCAGAAGAATTTGCAGCAATGCAAAAGGCATCTGAAGAAGAAGGGCAGTCTTATGATTAATCTTTGTCTTATAGAATAACATTAAGAGTACAATTTTTAATGATTGATTATTTAATATCGAATACTGAAGAATATGCATGTAGATTTACCAGAAAAAAGATACTACAAAATTGGTGAAGTTGCCAAAGCTTTTAATGTAAACGCCTCTTTAGTACGTTTTTGGGAAAAGGAATTTGATATTATAAAGCCAAAAAAAAATGCAAAAGGAAATCGTCTATTTACTTCAGATGATATTGCAAATTTTAAACTAATTTTTAATTTAGTAAAAGAAAGGGGTTTTACGCTAGAAGGTGCTAAACAAAAATTAAAAAAGAATTTAGATAGTACTGTGTTTAATCATCAAATTATTAGCAGACTAGAAGCTGTAAAGGCAGAGTTGGTTAAGATTAAAGAACAGTTGTAACACATTTCACTTTTGTGTGTCTAATGTGTAGAGAAAGTAAGAAACTACTTTTGTATAAAAAATGTAGGAAGTGAAATTTTGTTAAATAAATAAATCAACCAAAATAAAAAGAAGTAGAAATTATGAAAAAATGGTTAATCCCTTTGATAGTTATTGTTGTAATTGTATTCGGAATCTATAAAAGTCTTGTAGGTTTTAATAACAAAGCAGTTGTTTTACAGGAAGATGCTAAGACCGCTTGGTCTAACGTAGAGAGTTCTTACCAGCGTAGAAATGATTTAATTGGCAATCTGGTAAAAACGGTTCAAGGTGCTGCAGATTTTGAGAAAGAAACCTTAACAGATGTAATTAATGCAAGAGCAAAAGCAACGTCTGTAAATATAAATGCCGGAGATTTAACACCAGATAAAATGGCGCAATTTCAAAAAGCACAAGCAGGTATGACGGGTGCATTGTCTAAATTATTAGTTTCTGTAGAGCGCTACCCAGAGTTAAAAGCAAACGCTAACTTTTTAGAATTGCAGAGTCAATTAGAAGGCACAGAAAATAGAATTAACATCACAAGAGATCGCTTTAATAAAGGTGTAAATATTTATAATAAGCATATAAAAGTTTTTCCTAACTCTGTATTCGCAGGTTGGTTTAATTTTGAGGATATGGCGCGTTATAAATCAGATGCAGGTTCAGAGAATGCACCAGATGTAAATTTCGATTTTAAAAAGAAATAAAGCATGTCTAAAGTAGAAGCATTTCTTACCCCAGAAGAAGAACAAGAAATTATTTCTGCCATTAGAACAGCAGAGACAAATACTTCTGGCGAAATACGAATTCATATAGAAGCTTCCTCAGAAAAGGAACATTATGAGCGTGCGTTAGAAGTATTTTATCTCTTAAAAATGGATGCCACCAAAGAGGCAAATGCCGTTTTAATTTATGTGGCTGTAAAAGACCATAAGTTTGTTATTTATGGTGATAAAGGTATTCATAATTTAGTTCCAAAAGATTTTTGGAATACAACTAAAGATATTATTCAAGATCATTTTAAACAAGGCAGGTTTAAACAAGGTATTGTAGACGGAATTTTAAAGGCTGGTGTAGAATTAAGAAACCATTTTCCTTGGCAAACAGATGATGAAGACGAACTTTCTAATGAAATTTCTAAAGGATGATTTTAAAAAAAGCAAGTAGTTTTCAGTTATTGAGTTTTAGTAAGAAGTTAATTTTTTTACTAGCATTATTTGTCTCTTTTGGTATTTTTTCTCAAGGATATGAAATTCCTGATATACCCAAAGGTAATAAGCAAACAAGTGTTTACGATTATTTAAATTTGTTATCTCCTGGTCAAAAACAGCGTTTAGAAAGTAAATTAATTCGATATTCAGATACAACCTCAACACAAATTGTAGTGGCCGTAATTTCTTCTACAGAAGGAGAAGAAATTAAATATTTAGCTGCACAATGGGGAGAGAAATGGGGAATTGGCCAAGAAGGAAAAGACAATGGTGTTTTAATGTTATTGGCAAAAGATGATAGAAAGATAGCGATTCAAGTTGGTAAAGGTGCAGAGCCTTTATTAACTGATTTTCAATCTAAAAGAATTATTGAAAGAGTAATTATTCCTGAGTTTAAAAAAGGAGATTTTTATGCTGGCTTAGACAAAGGAGCAGATTATATTTTTAGAACTTTAAACGGAGAATTTAAAGGATCTAGAAAAAAGGAGTCTAAGGGTTTTGATTCTAGAATGCTCTTTTTTATTGTTATAATTATTGTCTTTTTTATATTTACATCTAGAGGTAATAAAAATAATAAAGGTGGCGGAAGAGGTTTTAGAAAACAAACACTTGCAGACACTATTTTTAATACTATAATTTTAAGTAACGCCGGAAGAGGCGGCTTTGGCGGTTCTTCTAGTGGAGGAAGTTTTGGTGGCGGCGGTTTTGGTGGAGGTTTTGGTGGAGGAAGTTTTGGCGGCGGCGGTGCTTCCGGTGGCTGGTAAGAAATACAAAACTTTTATATTTATAACTTTTTAGAAGTATTATATAACCATATATTTATAAACCAATAAACCCCAACCTAAGGCTAAAAACAAGCCTCCTAAGGGTGTAATAGGGCCTAGTAATTTTATTTTCTTGTTGTTTGCTGAAGAAATTACCAAGCCATAAATTGAAAATGAAAATAAAATTATGCCAATTACAAACGCATAAACAATGTAGTTATTTATCGAGACTTTAGGATTCAACTGAAAACCTAAGATAAGCAACACAATTGCATGATACATTTGGTATTTTATACCTGTTTCAAAACTTTGTAATTGCTCTGTATTTAGTTTTTTCTTTAATAAGTGCGCACCAAAAGCGCCTAATAAAATAGCGGAAAATCCAAAAAGACCTCCAGATATAATTGCGAATTCATTCATAGGATAAAAATAGTTATTTTAGAATAGATTTTCTGAAGTTATGCAAGTCTTCTTCGGTATCTATATCTATAAAGTTTGTCTGCTTTTTTAATGAAATAACGTTGCTATTGTTGTTTAAAATATCTTTTGCGCCAAAATCTCCAGACATTTTTTGTAATTCGTTAAAATAACTTTTAGGGAAAATTGCAGGAACACCAAATTTCTTACCATAATTAGATGCTATAATTTTTGATTGATCTTCATTGAATAGTGCAATCATTTCATTTAAATAGATTTTTTCTATTGCTGGCTGATCTCCTAAAAGAACCAAAACTGCATTGTAACTAGTTGTTATTGTTTCTAAATGAGACACACCACAAGCAATACTGCTACTTAAGCCTTCCTTAAAATTAGTATTGTGAATAAAGTGGACGTTAGTAGATGAGATTTCTTTACGAATTAAGACACTATTTGCCCCTAAAACACAGTAAACATGATTGCTTATAATAGCTTTTGCTTTTAATAAAACAGTTTCTAATAAGAAGTAAACTCCAACTTTAACCAGTTGTTTAGGCGTCTTCATTCGAGAAGATTTACCTGCAGCCAAAACTAAAATCGCAATATTTATCATTATTTAATTATGGATTTTCCCTTCTAATTTTCGCAAAGAAAAGGGTTCTTTTTCTCTAAATACAGAAAGAATTTCTGCAATAATAGAAATCCCAATTTCCTCTGGTGTCTGAGCGCCAATATGCAAGCCAGCTGGGGTGTAAATAGCATCTAAAAATAATTCTGTAGTTTCTGGGACAAATTCAAAAAGCTCATTAAATAAACGTTCTCTTCTACTTGGTGCGCCTAAAATTCCAATATATTTAGGTTGTTGTTTGGCAAGTGCAATGACATATTTTAAATCTTGTACATAACTATGGTTCATTAATACAAGCGCACAATTATCGTTAATATTTTTAAATTGAATAGTTTCTGGGCTCTCACTAATTACTTTGCTAGCTCCTGGAAAATCTGTAAGTTGTTTGCTGTCTTTTATAGAAGTAATTACCTGCACTTCCCAGCCTAAAGTAGCTGCTACTTTGCACAATTTAACAGCATCATGCTCGCCACCAATAATTATAAGTTTAAAAGCAGGTTGTAATACCTGGTTATAAATAGCAACATCTTTTTTGGTTATAACCTTTTCTGTAAATGTAAATTGTTGCTTGTTTTCAAAAGTTACGCTAGTGCCAAAAGCACCAAGAACTTCATTTTCTTTTTTGAAATAACTGGTTAATTGTAAAGACTCTCTTTTAGAATTTGTTTCAGAAAAAGTTTTAATAAATTCATTAGAGATATAAAAAGGCTCAATTAAAACATATAAAATACCTTCGCAACCTAATTTATATCTTCCGTCATAGGTAATCACCTTTGGTTTGTTGTTCGCAAAAACAGTACCTACACGATTTATAATTTCTTTCTCAACACAACCGCCACTAACGGCACCAACAGAACTTAAATTTTCACTAATTAGCATTCTAACTCCTGGTTTTCTATAGGAAGAACCTTCTAAAAAAACCACAGTTGCTAGTACGTTTTTCAACCCTTTTTGTTGATTGATAAATGCTTGATTGATTATTTCTTTAAATTCGTGAATCATTGATAATGAAAGATAATTAGCTTTAAATATAACCCTTTTTAAATTATTATTTATGACTTATTTTACAAGTTTCACACTCATAGTTATCTTTATTTATAACCATTCCACTAATATTACTTTCTACAATTTTTTTAATAAAACTATTGTAAGTTTGGTCGTTTCCAACTAATTTACTTCCTTTATTTAGCTTGTAAAAATCTCCTTCCCATTCTTGTTTACCCCAACAATTTGGACAAATTCCTTCTGGTGCATTTTCGTTTGTATTTCCAGTATCCTTTGCCGCAAAATATTTTTTTAAACTTTGTATTAGGCTCATAATTATTTGTTTTTTAAGTGTAGACGGAACAGGAGCAGAAACTTTACTGGTTAATGTGTATTATTAATAAAGCTAGTTCCAAATTAATTGTTTGCGCTCTTTCCAATAAAATTCTGGCGCTATTTTAAATGAATTTAGGAGCTCAATTTCATTATTAGAGAGTGAAAAAGTATTTAACTGTAAATTTTGTTTTAATTGCACGTTATTGCTTGCGCCGCTTAAAACAATACTATTAGGTATGGTTTGCTCGCAATATTTTAGAGAAATAGCATCTACACCAACGTTGTGTTTTTTTGATAAATGCTCTAAAACGGTATACATTTTATTGTAATGGAGGTATGTTTCGTTTCTAAATACTCTGCCATTTGCCAAAGCTTCTTTAATGACAATCGATTTATTTTGATGTATTAGTTCTTCTGAAATTTCTAATAAACTTTGCTCTAAAAAATTATAAGTCACTTGAAATAAATCAAAAAGAGAAGCACCATCAACCGTTACGTTTAATGCTTTTTTAATCACTTCTGTTTGATTGGTGCCTGTTGTAGTCAATCCTATTCTTAAATTATGTTCTTTTTTCAGGAATGCCAAATGTTCTAAAACTGCATCATTTTCTAAAACACCTGTTTCTAGAGTTGCCGAATGAATTTGATATACTTTTAAATAGGGAAGTAGTTTTTTAGAAAACGCCCATTGTGAATTTAATTTTGCTAAACTGTGTTCTTTTACTTCATGCACTGTTGCATTTTCATCAAAATTAGCGGTATAGGTATAGCCCCATTTTGTAGCAATTCGAATAGACGCGTCATTTTTTGTTTGTAGCCACTCTAATACCAGGGCCTCTGCCAAACCATAACCAGGAGCTGTATCGAAATATCGAACCCCTTTATTATAAGCAGTTTCTAATACAGAAAAACTATTTTTTTTAAACGTTTCTAAATCAGATTTTTCACCAGTCTTTAAACGAATATTTATGTATTGCGGTCTTCCTAAAGCTGCTGTGCCTAAAGCTAATTTCATGTCTATTATATTTTAAGAACTACAAGATAACATAGAGCAGCCTACTTTATTTCTAGCCCATTCGGGCCTTTTTACAAACCATTTTTCATTTTCTGGTTGTGTTGCATATGGTTTTTTTAAGAGTTGAAATAACTCGTCAATTAAAGAATAATCACCCGCATCAGCGGCGTCAATTGCCATTTGAGACATGTAGTTTCTTAGCACATATTTTGGGTTTACAGCGTCCATTTTCTCTTTTCTCTCTTCGGATGAGACTGTTTCCCTCTTAAGTCTATCTGCATATTTATGAAACCACAAATTCCAATTATTTTTCACTTCATCAGAAATATCATCGAAGTTATAAAATGCGTTTTCTATTAATTTTAAGGCGGATGCTGTATTTGTAAAATCACTTAATTTTCTAAAAAAGATAGTCATGTCTGTTTCTACCATCTGTAGAATGTCTTCTAAATTTTGAATCAATTTTAAATCGTCTTTGTCATCAACATAAAAACCCAGTTTAGACTTCATCATTGCCAAAGATTGCTGTTCAAAATCTAATGTGTATTGCTTTAAAATTATTTCTAATGGTGCAACATCTTCTATAATTGGGTACAAAGCATTTGCTAGTTGATACAAATTCCATAAGCCCATGTTGGGTTGGTTTCCGTATCGATATCTTTTGTGTTGGCGGTCTGTTGTATTCGGCGTCCATCCAAAATCAAACCCTTCTAACCAACCATAAGGTCCAAAATCTATCGTTAAACCTAAGATAGACATATTGTCTGTATTCATAACCCCGTGCACAAAGCCAACACGTTGCCAATCGATAATCATGTTTAAAGTACGTTTTGAGACTTCTTTAAAGAACTGAATGTAACCTTCTTTAGAGGGTGTTCCGATTTCTGTAAAATGATGTTTGATTGTATAATCTACTAAAACTTTTAAGTTTTTAATATCGTCTCTAGCTGTAAAAATTTCAAAGCTACCAAAACGTAAAAAAGAAGGAGAAATTCTAGAAACAATTGCGCCTTTTTCATAAGCTGGGTTCCCGTCATACAAAACATCACGTAAAACAGTGTCTCCAGACAAACTTAAAGACAAAGCTCTTGTGGTTGGCACGCCCAAGTGAAACATGGCTTCGCTACACAAATATTCTCGAACAGAAGAGCGTAAAACGGCTAAGCCGTCTGCGCTTCTAGAATATGGTGTTTCACCTGCACCCTTTAACTGTACTTTCCAATTTTTATTTTGATGTTCAACTTCAAATAAATTAATGGCACGTCCGTCTCCTAATTGTCCTGCCCAATTACCAAATTGATGACCAGCATAACACATTGCGTAAGGTGTTGTGTTTGGATACACTTCATTACCGGTAACTATATTCTTAAAAAACTCAGAATCGATTTCTTTTTCAGAAACACCTAATTCTGCAACCATTTCTTTAGAAATGTGTATTACTTTTGGTTTTGCAGTTTTCTTAGGTAAAACGTAAGAAAAAGCAGCATTTTCTACTTGTCTTCTTGTGTTGTCTTTAATAATATCTGCTGGTAATTCTTCAGTAAAAGTGTTTTTTATGTTTAATTTCAAATCGTAATTTTTAGGTATTCAAGGGGTCTTAGTGCGTGGTTTTGTCAATCTATTTTTTAAGTTGGCTATCAGAAGGATTTTTTATTTTTAATTATAATTGTGAGAAAATTTAGTTTTGTATTTTCAAACAAGTTACAAAATTTGGTTATTCTTTTTATTGTTCTCAATATCTAGAAATATATAACTCAAGTTATGTGTTTCTAAAAATAATTTATTCTACTTTATTTTGTGGCATTACTCTGCACCAAATAATTGTATTTTCATTTTATTATTTGAGTTACAAAGACTTTTTTTACAACTGCAACCTCTTTACTTTATCTTTTCTATTGTACTATCTTAGTTTCTCTGCATGTAGTTTTCTAAGTTTTGCTAACTTTGGTTCAATAACATAAGTACAATATCCTTGGCCGTTGTTATTTTTATAAAAATCTTGATGTTCTTGCGTTGCTGCATAAAAAGTAGGTAAACTACTTAATTCTGTAACCACTTTATTTTCGTAATAGGCTTGAATTTGAGGTAAAACTGTTTCGGCTATTTTCTGTTGGATATTATTATGATAATAAACTACAGACCTATATTGAGTGCCTCTATCTGCGCCTTGTTGATTTAAGGTTGTAGGATCATGAGTAGTCATAAAAACAACTAAAATATCTTGATATGAAATAATATTTTCATCAAAATAAATTTGAATTACTTCTGCATGGCCTGTTAAGCCAGAGCATATTTCTCTATATGTTGGTTCTCCTGGAGCGTTACCACCAGCATAACCAGAAATTACTTTTTCTACACCCTTTACTTCTTGAAATACAGCTTCTGTACACCAAAAGCATCCACCTCCTAATGTGGCTATTTGTAAATTTTCACTCATTTTATATTGCTATTATTGCTAAAAAGAGATAATCAGCAGCGGCTATTTAAAAAAGAGCTTATGCTGTATACTCACAATAATTTTTTTATTATTTAATTTATTTTTTTTCTAATTCCATTGCTGCAGAGTTTACGCAATAACGTAAACCACTTGGTTTTGGTCCATCAGGGAAAATATGACCTAAATGTGCATCGCACGTATTGCATAATACTTCAACCCTAACCATACCAAAAGAAACATCTTTAAAGTATTTAATAGCGTTTTCTTTTATAGGTTGTGTAAAACTTGGCCATCCAGAATTAGAATCGAATTTTATTGTAGCATCAAATAATGGCGTTTTACAACAAATACAATTGTATTGCCCTGCATCATAAATAGAACACAAGGCTCCTGTATATGGTCTTTCTGTACCTTTTTGTCTGGTAACTCTAAATTCTTCTGGCTCTAAAAGTTCTTGCCATTCGGCTTCTGTTTTTTCAACTCTTTTAATTGGAGCAGGCGTTCCCTTTGTGGCAAAATGTATAATTTCTTTCCAAGTAAGCATGTTATTTATTCTCGTTTTAATTTATATGATCTTTTATGTAGACGAATTATGCGCGGTTAGCTTACAAATAAATGTGTTTATTAAACGCAGGATTTAATACCTAAATTTACGAAAATTTTTAAATAAAAAAATGCACAATATTTAAATATTGTGCATTTTTTTTATAAGTTTATTATTTCTAAAGTACTTATTTCTGTCTAAAATAGATTGTAATGGGTACACCAGAAAAATCGTACATATCTCTTAGCTTATTTTCCAAGAAACGTTTGTAAGGATCTCTAACATATTGCGGTAAATTACAGAAAAATGCAAACTGAGGAGTAAGCGTTGGTAATTGCATACAATACTTAATTTTAACAAATTTTCCTTTAGTAGCTGGTGGCGGGTAACTTTTAACAATTTCTAACATTGCATCATTCAGCTTACTAGTAGATATTTTGAATTTTCTTCTTTCAAATACTTCTACAGCAGTTTCAATAGCTTTAAAGATACGTTGTTTTGTTAATACAGAAGTAAATACAATTGGCACATCTGTAAAAGGCTCAATTTGTTTTCTAACCATGGCCTCAAAATCTCGCATGGTATTGGTTTCTTTCTCTACTAAATCCCATTTATTTATTAAGACAACAACCCCTTTTCTGTTTTTTTCTGCCAACCAAAAAATACTTTGATCTTGGCCTTCAAAACCACGAGTGGCATCTACTACTAAAATAATAACATCTGCATATTCTATAGAACGCACTGCACGCATTACAGAATAGAATTCTAAATCTTCTTTTACTTTCGATTTTTTTCTAATTCCGGCAGTATCTACCAAATTAAAATCGAATCCGAAACGGTTGTATTTTGTGTCTATAGAGTCTCTTGTTGTTCCTGCAATATCAGTTACAATATTTCTTTCTTTACCAATTAAAGCGTTTATAAAAGAAGATTTTCCTGCATTTGGTCTTCCTACAACAGCAAATCTTGGCAAGTCTACTTTTTCTAAATCTACTGCTTCTGGCGCTGGCATCTTAAGGGCAATATCATCTAACAAATCTCCGGTTCCGCTTCCATTAATAGAAGAAATTGTGTGGTAACCACCCAAACCTAAGTTGTAAAATTCTACAGCATCTGCATCTCGCATTGCATTATCAACCTTATTTACGGTAACAAAAATTGGTTTTTTTACTTTTCGTAAAATTTTTGCAACTTCTGCATCCATAGGTGTAATACCTTCTTCTACATCAACAACAAATACAATAATATCTGCTTCTTCAATTGCTAACTTAACTTGTTTTCTAATTTCTTCTTCAAAAATATCATCAGAACCAATAACGTAACCACCTGTGTCTATCACAGAAAATTCTTTTCCGTTCCAGTCAGACTTCCCATAATGCCTATCTCTTGTAACTCCACTAACAGAATCTACAATAGCATCTCTTCTCTGTACCAATCTGTTAAAAAGTGTCGACTTTCCTACATTTGGTCTTCCTACGATGGCAACAATACTATTCATTTGTGTTCAAATTTTTTGCAAAGGTACGATTTAAGGTTTTAAGAAAGACGCTAAAAATGAAGTCTTTAAAAAACTAAAATCATCTATATTATTTACTGGTTTTACTTCTTTAAAAATAGGGGTGTGGCTGCTATGTAAAAGGGGGTATTTGAGTTTATTTATTTCTGATTATAACCAAAACGTTTTAACTGAATTTTGTCACTACGCCAGTTTTTATTTACTTTTACATAGAGTTCTATATATACTTTTTTCTCAAAGAACTTCTCTAAATCTTTTCTTGCTTCTGCACCTACTCTTTTTAGTGCTGCTCCTTTATGGCCAATTATAATTCCTTTTTGGGTTTCTCTTTCTACCATAATTATAGAACGTATTCTAACAATGGTTTCTTCTTCTGTAAATTCTTCTGTTTCTACTTCTACAGAATACGGAATTTCTTTCTTGTAATGAATTAGAATTTTTTCTCTAATTTTTTCATTTACAAAAAAGCGTTCTGGTTTGTCTGTTAATTGATCTTTTGGATAAAAGGCAGGACCTTCTGGTAATAGTTCTTTTATTTTATCGGAGACGGCTGCAACATTAAATTTTTCTAATGCAGAAATTACAAACACTTCGGCATTGGGTACTTTGTCTTTCCAATATTGTATTTTTTCTTCTACTTCATCTTGTGAAGATTTATCAATTTTGTTTAAAAGTAACATTACAGGAATTTCACTATGAATTATTCTATGGAAGAAGGCTTCGTTTTTCAATTCTTTTTCGCCTACTTCTACCATGTAGATTAAAATATCGGCATCTTCAAAAGCAGATTTTACAAAATCCATCATAGAAGATTGTAGTTCATAGGCAGGTTTTATAATTCCTGGAGTGTCAGAAAATACAATCTGATAGTCGTCTTCATTTACAATTCCTAAGATACGGTGTCTTGTAGTTTGGGCTTTTGCGGTAATGATAGATAGTTTTTCACCTACTAGGGCATTCATTAATGTTGATTTACCTACGTTAGGATTTCCTATAATATTTACAAAACCTGCTTTATGTGTCATGCTGCAAAGGTAATTCCTTTTTGTATTTGTTTAGAATTTAGGGCATTAAAAAATTTCAAAAAAATATCACTAAAAAGTTTGGTCTATTGTTTAGTTAAGTTGTATATTTGCAGTCTGAAACAAGGTGTTGGTTTAATGAGCCAAAAGTTAAAAGCTAAGTCTTTGTTTTGCATATATATCGCGGGATAGAGCAGTAGGTAGCTCGTCGGGCTCATAACCCGAAGGTCACTGGTTCGAGTCCAGTTCCCGCTACTATAAACCCTTTCAGAAATGAGAGGGTTTTTTTATGCTGTAAACTCAACGATACACTTGTTTTAGGAGTGCATTAATTGAAGGTTAAACAGTTGTTTTTTACTACACTTTGGCTTTCAATTGCCATAGGTTAAAAACCAAATATACATAAAACTGGCACTAAAATGAGTAAAACTGGCAGTAAAACTGGCAGTAAAAGAAGTCAATTGAGTTTCTTTGAATTTATTTAATCACTTTGCTACTCCATTTTAAAATTCATTCTACGTTAAACAGTTATAAGTAATTGGTCACTCATCTGTAAATGTAAGCTTGACTTATTTAAGAGGTTTAGAAGTAGCTAAATTAACGAAGGAGGATATGCCTATGGTTTAGTTACATTCAGAATTTAATCTAAATAAGCTATATTCTGGCGTTTCAAAAATTGCTTCCCCACCATCACATTCAAATGTAATAGGGGTAACTAATTCATTACCAAAATTTAAATCAACCGTTAGAATATCATTGTCATATGTGTAACTATGAGGGTTCGGAATGTGGTTTCCATCATTTGCCTCATATGAATTATATAACGCATTACAATCACCTTCAACACAGTAGTAAGTGTAACGTACTCCATCTTCATAGAGATACATTGTATTTCCTTCTGGAACACTACCTTCTACGACCCATTTCCCTTCTATTGAATAATATGGTGCAGGAAGGTTTACTGAATCATTTTCACAACCCATAACAAAAAGAGCAAAGAATAATGGTAATAATATTTTTTTCATAGTTCAAATATAAACAATATTGTAAAACTCAATAATATCATTCGTATGGTTCTATAAGCACAATAAAAAAACCCTTATTTTTTATACTATTCTTTAATAGTTAGATTAATCAATAGAAATCAACTATTAATTTTTTCAATGAACCTAAATAATTTTTCTTCATCAAATAGCCTATTTTTTTTCAAATACACATCTAAAT
>Ga0308010_1000147_pt1 | contig 64563 bp, 61 predicted proteins | sample Neamet129_FD_202368 | JGI IMG/M metagenome (GOLD analysis project Ga0308010, IMG submission 202368) | Marine microbial communities from water near the shore, Antarctic Ocean - #129 | ecosystem: Environmental > Aquatic > Marine > Unclassified | place: Southern Ocean | collected 2014-07-24 | reverse complement strand
ACCCACGCCATGTATCACGGGCAAACCATTTTTTTGCCCCAACTCAAGATCATCAACCCCATAAGCTGGGGCACAATGGACAATTCCAGTACCGTTTTCTGTACTTACAAAATTAGCCTCATAGACTTCAAAAGCATTTACCTCATCTGGTACATCAAGATAATCAAAGAGTCTGAGGTACTCTTTTCCAATCAATTCTTTACCCTTCACTCGTTTAAGAATCGAATATGGACGATCCTGCAATACCTTGACTAGTAACTCCTCCGCAAGAATTAAAATTTCATCATCAATCTTGATATAGACATAATTCACATCACAATGAACAGCCAGCATTAAGTTTGAAGGGAGCGTCCAAGGGGTAGTAGTCCAAACAAGAAATGATGTATTAGTCTCATCTTTCAATGCAAATCTAACAAAAATTGATGGGTCTTCAACGTCACGATAACCCTGAGCGAGCTCATGTTGTGACAAAGTTGCGCCTATTCGAGGGTCATAGGGGACGACCTTATAGCCACGATAAATAAGATCCTTATTCCAAATATTTTTTAATAGATGCCATACACTCTCAATGTATTTATTATCGAGTGTATAATAAGCATCTTCAGTATTAACCCAAAAACCCATTCTTTGGGTCATTTTCTCCCAATCTTTGATATAAGTCATGACTGACTCTCGACATCGTTTGGTAAATTCAGCAATACCTACCTTAGATTCAATTTCTTTCTTATCAAAAATTCCCAGTTGCTTTTCAATCTCATGCTCAACAGGTAATCCATGGGTGTCCCAACCAGCTTTGCGCGGCACATGAAAACCTTGCATTGTTTTATATCTAGGAAAAGCATCCTTGAAAGAACGTGCCAATACATGATGAATACCGGGTTTTCCATTAGCAGTGGGAGGACCTTCATTAAAAGTATACAAAGGTCGATGATTGGACTGCTCAAGTGTTTTTTCAAAAACAGTATTTTTTTTCCAAAAGGTTAAGACCTCTTCTTCAAGAACAGGGCCATTATATCTAGTTTTAATTTCTTTAAATTTCATTTCTATACTTTTATTTTACCCAAAAAAAATCCCCGAACGTTAGTATACGTCCGGGGCAATAATACTATTTATCGCGGTACCACCCGGTTTTGCGAAAATTATTTTTCGCCTCATTATATCCTTATCGTGGATTAACCGATCATACTTAATTTGCATATTGCATTTCAGATGATAACTCCGGGGTGATTTTCAATAATATTTGCTCTGGAACTTACACCGTCTTCCAGTCGCTTCAAACAAATCTATTATCTATTTATCCCCATCAACGTTCTAATGCAGAAATTATCCTCACCAGCAAAAAATTACAAGTTATTATCAAAATTTTATATAAAAAATAATAATTAAAAATTATAAAAACAAATTTTCTTGAATGAAATTAAATATCCTGCGATTATCATTCCTCAATCGCAAAGAACTAAAGGCGATCTAAATGGGGACAAAATGACGTTAAATCTATATATAAAAATTATCATGATTTATTTTGCTTTATTTACCTCCGGCCTATCATATGGTCAGCAAAATGAAATTAATACTAACGATAATATAGACATTTTATTCAATTTTGGGCGCCCCGCAACCACAGAAGAAATAAAAAAATGGGACTTAGATGTTCGACCGGATGGAGCCGGACTGCCTCTTGGAAAGGGCTCTGTCAAGGAGGGAGAAATACTCTATGCGGCAAAATGCGCGTTTTGTCATGGAATCAACGGCAAAGGAGGCATTAATGGTCGTCTAGTCGCTGATGAGGGTGAAGAATTTCCTCAAGGGATAATCGCATGTGGTTTTGAGTGCAGAACAATTGGTAATTACTGGCCTTATGCAACCACACTTTACGATTACATCTTACGCTCCATGCCTATGAATGCTCCAGGCTCATTAACATTCAATGAAGTTTATGCTCTCTCAGCATATTTACTGCATTTAAATAAAATTGTTCCTGATAACACAACGCTTTCAGCCAGCTCACTAAAGGAAATAGTAATGCCTGCGCATGATAAATTCGTACCTGATGATCGTCTTGAATATAATGAGGTGCACTAAAAATGAGAAAAAAAGAAAATACATCATCCAAATTAAATATAACTCGACGAAGCGCGCTTGTTGGTATGGCAGGAGCAGCCGGAACAATAATTGCAAAATCAGCTTCAGGTAAAGAGATTCAAGTATCTTCAGATCGACCATATGCCCCAGAAGATCCATCAAAAGTAACCGCAAGCCAATGGGCAACTAAAGTTGGCAAACGTTCAATATTTGAAAAATATGAGCGCGATGTAAGATATACAGGAACTAGCTCTCGAACGCCTCTCCATCAATTGCACGGAACTATTACCCCTTCTGATCTTCATTTCGAACGTCATCATGCTGGTGTGCCAATTATCGACGCAGAAAAACATAAATTAATTATTCATGGTCTAGTTGATAGGCCAATGACTTTTTCAGTCAATGACCTAAAAAGATTCCCGGCAGTCAGTCGAATATGCTTTATAGAGTGCTCTGGAAATTTAGCCAGAGAAGCTGATGAGTACACTACACCCCAAAATATTTGTGGTATGACCAGTCAAAGTGAGTGGACAGGTGTCATGCTATCAACTCTTCTAAAAGAAGTAGGTATCAAGCCATCTGCAACATGGTTTTTAGCTGAAGGATCCGATGCAGCATTATTAACTCGGAGTATTCCTAAAGATATCTGGGATGAATCTATGATTGTTTATGCCCAAAATGGAGAAGCTGTTAGGCCAGAAAATGGGTATCCTATAAGGCTTTTGAATCCAGGTTATGAGGGGAATTCATCGGTTAAATGGTTGCGAAGAATTGAGTTTTCTGATCAACCATTCATGACACGTGAAGAAACATCAAAATACACTGAAACCATTAAGAATGGCAAAGCAAGACAGTTTAGTCTGTCTATGGATGCACGCTCAATTATCACTTACCCTACTTATCCTAATACAGTAGAAAAAGGCTGGATAGAAATACAAGGAATAGCTTGGAGTGGTCGGGGTCTCATTACTGCTACTGAAGTTAGTACTGACAATGGAAAAACCTGGGAATCTGCAAAACTACAAGAACCAATTCTACCAAAAGCACATACACGATTTCGGCATTTATTTAACTGGAATGGCAAAGAGACAGTTATTCTAAGTCGAGCTATAGATGAATCTGGTTATATTCAGCCAACTCGTGAAACTTTAATTAAGGTCAGAGGAGCTGGCTCTATACCCTATCACAGTAACCCTATTACCGGCTGGCGACTCCGTGCTGGTGGCGATGTCTTATATCGTGTTCAAGAATGGGGTTAATTTTTGTTACCTTGGAATAAAAAAATATGTTAATTAAACGATCTTCTACCATTAAATCTTCCGAAATAACCAGTGAAGACAACTACCTAAATCGTCGAAAATTTATTCAATCAAGTACGTTAATCGGTGGCAGCTTACTTTCCAGTAAATTACTTGGCGCCAATCTTCCTCAAGAACCTTTTGCAGAACTGGATGATGTTAAGTCAAGTCTTTACAGTACTGACGAAAAAATAAATAATTTCTTAGATGTCACTAGTTACAATAATTATTATGAGTTTGGCACTGGTAAAGATGATCCTTATCAAAATGGAAAAGATTTTCAATCACGCCCATGGTCAATTGAAGTCACAGGAGAAGCTGAGAAAACTGGGATATTTGATATAGAAGATTTTGTAAAGCCGTATCTTCTTGAAGAACGTATTTACAGAATGCGATGTGTTGAGGCCTGGTCCATGGTAATTCCATGGGTAGGAATACCATTGGCAGATATCATCAAGTCATTCAAACCTCTTTCTTCGGCAACACATGTTCGATTTGAGACCTTACATGACCGCGAAAGAATGCCTGGTCAAAAATCAAGGGTATTAAAATGGCCTTATCGTGAGGGATTGACCATGGCTGAAGCCATGAATCCGCTTCCATTACTTGCGATAGGAATTTATGGCCGTGCCCTACCAAATCAAAATGGAGCTCCAATTCGATTGGTCGTGCCTTGGAAATACGGTTTTAAAGGCATCAAAGGTATAGTTAAAATGAGCTTCGTTAAAAGTCAGCCAAAAACAAGCTGGGAAATGGCAGCATCAAATGAATATGGCTTCTATGCGAATGTTAATCCAAAAGTATCTCATCCAAGGTGGAGTCAAGCCAGAGAGAGAAGAATTGGTAGTGGTGTTTTTGCCAGCAAACAGCCGACACAAATGTTTAATGGTTATGGAGAGCAAGTAGCTCATTTATATGATGGACTCAATCTTCGTCGACACTTCTAATCAGCATCTAAAAAATAATGTTATCTTCTAGGAAAGCAAGAAAACTCTTGAAGCCTCCGGTGTTTCTTATTTGTATTCTACCGTTTTTTCTTATTTTTACCGATGCATTTGAATTAACTGGGAATTTGGGAGCCAATCCAATTGAAGAAATTCAAGATAGGCTTGGTAATTGGGGTTTAAGATTTTTACTTCTCACACTAATGATATCTCCTCTGAGGCATATCACAGGTCAAATCTGGCTCACCTTATTTAGGCGAATGCTTGGTTTATTTACTTTTTTTTATATTCTTATGCATTTTTTCACTTGGCTAATACTAGAGCAAAGTTTATATATCCCAGCTATTACCGAAGACATTATTACTCGACCTTTCATAACAATCGGTTTTCTAGCACTACTAATATTACTTCTTTTGACCATCACCTCGACGAACAAAATGCAAAGAAAATTACAAAAAAAATGGCACAAAATTCATCGTTTAGTTTATAGCGCAAGTATCTTGGCTGTCTGGCATTATTGGTGGCAAGTTAAAAAAGATATCACCGAACCATTAATCTATGTAGTCATTCTATCCATATTACTGTCCTATCGTATCTGGATTAAATACCTTCAAAAAAATAAATAATTTCGCTATAAAAAAACCCCGCATTTGCGGGGCTTTTTATCGAACGGAAGGTATGAATGATTTACATCATTCCGCCCATTCCGCCCATTCCGCCCATTCCGCCCATATCAGGCATCGCAGGAGCAGATGATGAAGCATCCTGAGGAGCATCGGCAACCATGGCTTCCGTTGTCAGTAATAATCCTGAAACAGATGCCGCATTTTGCAATGCATAACGGGTTACTTTTGTCGGATCTAAAATACCAGACTCGATCATATCGCCATACTCGCCTGTAGCAGCATTGTAACCGAAGTTACCTTTACCTTCAGCTACGGCATTCAAGACCACACTGGCATCTCCACCAGCATTAGACACGATTTGACGAAGTGGTTCTTCGACAGCTCGTCTCAAGATCGCAATACCAACATTCTGGTCATCATTATCACCAGTGAGTTTTGATATCCCTGTAACGGCTCTAATCAAAGCAACACCGCCGCCAGGAACAACACCCTCTTCTACGGCCGCTCTAGTTGCGTGAAGCGCATCTTCTACTCGAGCTTTTTTCTCTTTCATTTCAATTTCAGTTGCAGCGCCAACTTTTATTACAGCTACTCCACCTGAAAGTTTTGCTACTCGCTCTTGCAGTTTCTCTTTATCATAATCAGAACTAGAGTCTTCTATTTCATTGTTAATAGTTACGACACGGCCCTTGATTTCTTTTGCGCTACCAGCACCATCAATAATTGTTGTATTTTCTTTATTGATTTGTACTTTTTTCGCATCACCAAGATCTTCTATAGTAGTTTTCTCAAGAGAGAGACCTACTTCCTCGGCGATAACCTTGCCGCCTGTTAAAATGGCAATATCTTCGAGCATCGCTTTACGTCTATCACCAAATCCAGGTGCTTTAACTGCAGCTACTTTAACGATTCCACGAATATTATTAACAACCAAAGTCGCGAGAGCTTCGCCTTCTATATCTTCAGCAATTATCAATAAAGGACGGCCAGCTTTTGCAACGCCTTCAAGTATTGGTAATAAATCACGTATATTCGAGATTTTTTTATCATGCAATAAGATAAGGGGGCTTTCTAGTTCTACTGTTTGACTTTGTTGGTTGTTTATAAAGTAAGGGGATAAAAATCCACGATCAAATTGCATGCCTTCTACTACATCCAATTCATTGTGGAGTGCATTACCTTCTTCAACAGTGATAACACCTTCTTTACCAACTTTTTCCATTGCTTTAGAGATAATCTCTCCTACTTCAACATCTGAATTAGCAGAAATACTACCTACTTGTGCAATCGAAGTATCATCTTTGCATGGTTTTGATATTTTCTGCAATTGCTCAATTATAGCAGCTGTAGCTTTATCAATTCCGCGCTTAAGATCCATTGGATTCATACCAGCAGCAACTGATTTCAAGCCTTCCCTAAGGACCGCTTGCGCTAAAACAGTTGCAGTTGTAGTTCCATCCCCAGCAATATCAGAAGTTTGTGAAGCAACTTCTTTAACCATCTGGGCGCCCATATTTTCGAACTTATCATCAAGCTCGATTTCTTTAGCAACTGATACACCATCTTTAGTGACGGTTGGTGCTCCAAAGCTTTTATCAAGTACAACATTTCGGCCTTTAGGACCTAATGTAACTTTTACTGCGTTTGCTAAGATGTTTACACCTGCAAACATCTTTGACCTTGCATCGTCGCCGAAACGTACTTCTTTAGCAGACATTTGATTTTCCTCTTAAAATATTATTCATACATTAAATAATGAAATAAATTTCATTAGCCTTCAAAAATTGCAACGATATCGTCTTCTTTCATTACAAGAAGCTCCTCGCCATCAACTTTAATTTCAGTACCGCTATATTTACCAAATAAAACTTGATCACCGGCTTTTACATCCAATGCTCTCATCTCACCTGAATCGAGAACTCTTCCGTTCCCTACAGCAAGGACTTCGCCTTTAATTGGCTTTTCTGTTGCACCATCCGGAAGAACAATTCCTCCAGGGGAAGTGCGTTCTTCTTCCATGCGCTTAACGATTACTCTGTCATGAAGCGGACGAATATTCATCAGCTATTCTCCTCTAAAATGTTAATTAACTTAAAAATAAATTCAATTCTTTGTAATAATGGCCATTGGCACTCAATTACGAAGAGTGCTAATAATAAGGACACAAATTAAAATTTCAAGGTTTAATTGCGAAAAACAAGTAAAATAATATTATATTATTTCTTGTAACTATTGTTATCTCCATGATGACAGATCATTTATGGCCATGTATGCTTCTCCGATAAACATGAAATCGGGTAGCTAATTTATTAATCTTTATTAAAGTAATATTAAAAATAAACTCATCTAAATCGGTATGCTCAAAAAATACAATGAATACATCTATAACTAATTCCTTAAATTTTATAAAAATTTCTCTACTATCAATTTTAATAGCATCACTATCTATAAGCTGCTCAAATGAATTAGAACCAGATGATTCTTTAAGCAACAAAATATCAACAGTATTACTCAGGGCTGAAGAGGCTTTTGAATACAAAATCAAAGATACCGGGTCAACAATCAAAATAGATTGGTCGATTAAAGATGGGTATTATTTGTATCGTAAGAAAATGAATTTCATATCGAACTCACCCGGAATTCAGTTGGTAAATCTAAAACTACCAGAAGGCTCTTACCATGAAGATGAGTTTTTTGGAATACAGCAAGTATACAGGGGCGATATTTCATTCCATATTCCCTATGAAAGAAAAGATGAATCAGTAAATCAACTTGAATTACAAATTCTTTCTCAAGGATGTGCTGATAGAGGGATCTGCTATCCACCACAAAAATGGGATGCAGATATCAACCTGATAGAATCGACAAAAAAACAACAAGCACCCTCTTTAATTCAGCCCAATAAGAAAAATTATTCGGCATCAGCTTTTAAACCATTCCTCCAAGTAATCGATAAAACTACATTAGAGATTGGATTCCAAATCGCACCAAAGCATTATCTTTATAAAGATAAAATATCGATAACCACAAGTAACCCAGATATAAAAATAGGGGCTATTGAATTACCCGAAGGCGAAATAAAAACTGATGAATGGTTTGGAGAAACTGAAGTTTATTTTGAGGAAGTGTTCGGTAGAATTGCAATTGGCAGAGTGGGCACCGATGAAAATAATTTAACCTTTATGATTAAATATCAGGGGTGCATAGAAGATGAATTATGTCTACCTCCCCAACAAAAAGAGATTGATGTTATTTTTCCTCCTGGAGAGGTAATTGCTAATCCCATTGTTAGCGCTATTAAAATCTCAGAACAATCCCGCCTTGCCTCACTCATCTCTCAAGCGAATATATTAACGGTAATCTTAACTTTCTTTGTAGCTGGTTTATTGCTGTCTTTTACCCCATGCGTTCTACCTATGATCCCAATCCTCTCTGGAATCCTTGCTGGTGAAGGTGAGCATATCACGCCAAGGAGAGGGTTCATATTAGCAACCAGTTATGTAATGGGGATGGCTATTGTTTATACCTTAGCAGGAATCATTAGTGCCTCGATCGGCCTACAACTCCAAGCTTTTTTTAATACCCCTTGGGTTATTATTATATTTGTAACTCTATTCATTTTACTTGCTCTAGCTATGTTTGATCTTCTTAGTTTTCAACTCCCCTCGATTTTCCAGGCGCGACTATCAAAACTAAATGATCAGCAAAGACGTGGAACTGTTATCGGTAGTTTCTTTATTGGAGCTATCTCTTCTTTGGTTGTAACAGCCTGCGTTGCACCTCCATTAGTAGCAACCTTAATGGTAATCGGTCAAACTGGTGATATTGCTAGGGGCGGTATCGCATTATTTGCAATGAGTCTTGGAATGGGCACCCCATTAATAGTGATTGGTACTTCAGCTGGTCGATTACTACCAAAAGCCGGCGAATGGATGGATAAAGTAAAAAATATATTCGGTTTTTTAATGCTTGGTCTGGCCATATACATGCTATCTAGGATTATAAATGCCACTGTGGTTTTGGCTTTATGGGGGGTTCTAGCAACAATGTTCGGCATCTTCTTAGGTGGATTGAACAGCCTTACCCAAAATTCAAAAAATACTGAGAAATTCAATAAAGGGCTTGGCTTGTTGATCCTATTATATGGCGGTGCCTTAATTTTAGGCGCTTTGTCTGGTAACAAAAATCCGATGCAGCCACTGGCTAATATAGGTATTCTTAGCAATAAAAATAGCATTAGTAATGAATTGCATTTCAAAGGTATAAAATCTATTGATGACTTAAATTTTGAACTGATACAAGCTAGCTCAAATCAAAAATCAGTCATGCTGGATTTTTATGCCGATTGGTGTGTTTCTTGCAAGGAAATGGAAGCTTATACTTTTACTGATGAAGATGTACAAAATGCTCTATCTAATACTACTATACTCCAGGCAGACGTCACTGCTAATGATGAAATAGATCAAGCCCTGTTAAATAAATTAAATGTATTTGGTCCTCCAACAATTATCTTTTATGATTCTAATGGAATTAAAAAACAAGGTTACGAGGTAGTTGGTTATATGAAAGCACAAGAATTTACAAAGCACGTTCAAGCAGCTATAAAATAAAATACAACTGAAAGATAAAGGCAATTGTTATGATGAAGTCAGTTTTTACCCTAATTTTATTATTAAACATAATGGGCTGCGAACAAATGACGTCGCAGAATAAATCGTCCGATGAGATCATAACCACTAGCGGAAAACAGCTATTGATGGATTTTGAAATGATTGACTTAAATGGATCTATGAGACATTCATCCGAATGGAATAACTCCGCAAAATTAATAAATTTCTGGGCTACATGGTGTGCCCCATGCCGACGTGAAATACCACTATTAAATGAAACACAAAAAAAGCTCTCAGGTGAGCCAATTCAAATCATTGGCATCGCTGTTGATGATTTTGATGAAGTGGGATTATATGCAGAAAATACCAATTTTGATTACCCAATACTAATCGGGGAAGAAGACGCAGTGGCAATTGCAGAAAACTCAGGAGTTGATTTTATTGGCTTACCTTTCACAATGATTGTTACAAGAGATGAGGAAATCATCAAAACTCATATTGGTGAAATTAAAGAACATCACATCGAGTTGATAATTGAAGTGTTAAAAGATATAGAAAACGGGGAAATTACCGTAAATGAAGCAAAAGTAAAGCTAGGACCTATCTAATTGCATTGATTATAAGAAGCTTCATATTTGATATATCATAAAAATAACATAAAAAGTTGTTAAAAAGCGTTAAATTCTGTTATTTTCTCTTAAAATACAAAAAAGATAACTTTTTATGGCAAATATATTACTGATCAATGGTCCAAATCTTAATCTTCTCGGCTCAAGAGAGCCAGATTTATACGGTGAAGTAAATCTAGAAAATATTGAAGATGGTCTAACCGTAATCGCAAAAAAAAATAACCATTCTCTGGAATGCTTTCAAAGTAATGCAGAGCATGAAATTGTCGATAAAATTCAAGCTTGCCAAAATTCAGATACGCAATTTATCCTCATTAATCCCGGGGCTTTTACGCACACAAGTATAGCCATGCGAGATGCCCTCCTTGCTATCAATATCCCTTTTTTTGAAATTCATCTGAGCAACACATTTGCTAGAGAAGATTTTCGACATAAAAGTTATTTTAGTGATGTTGCATCGGGCTGCTTAATTGGACTGGGCGCTCATGGCTATGAATTGGCTTTACTTGCCGCTATAAAAAAGATTGACCTATCTTAGGAATAAAATCATGGATATAAGAAAAGTAAAAAAGTTAATCGAACTCCTTAATGAGTCGGGTGTCGCAGAAATCGAAATTAAGGAAGGCGAAGAATCTGTTCGTATTTCCCGTGAAACAAGCGTTAAAATATCTAGCAATACCGAATCTCAATCAATATCTGTAACACCCACAGAAATCACACGCCAGACTCTTGCGGTTGAAGATAAAAATCCTCAAGCAAAAGCACGTAATGCATCTGATCACGAAGTACCTTCTCCGATGGTTGGAACCTTCTATGCCTCTCCTTCGCCAGAGGCACCGCCTTATGTACAAGTTGGTGATAACGTTAAAAAAGGCGACACCTTATGCATCATTGAAGCAATGAAAATGATGAATCAAATAGAAGCCGAAGCAAATGGAGTCATTAAATCAATACGTGCTCAAAATGGTGATCCTGTTGAATATGATCAAATACTGTTCGTAATTGACCAACATGCTGATAACTAAGAGATCGGTAAGATGCTAGGCAAGGTGGTTATTGCTAATCGTGGTGAAATTGCCTTAAGAATTCTTCGTGCTTGCCATGAAATGGGTATCAAAACTGTGGCTGTTCACTCGACCGTGGATAGCAATCTAAAACATGTTTTACTAGCAGATGAGACAGTCTGTATTGGGCCTGCGGCAAGTGCAGATAGTTACCTAGATATGCCTAGAATAATAAGTGCAGCAGAAGTTACCGATGCTGTAGCGATTCACCCTGGTTATGGCTTTCTTTCTGAAAATGCGGATTTTTCTGAAAGGGTGGAATCTTCTGGCTTTATATTTATTGGGCCGAAAGCAGAATCAATAAGACTAATGGGAGACAAGGTATCAGCTATCAAAGTTATGAAAGAGGCTGGTGTTCCAACCGTTCCTGGATCAGATGGAGTACTTACTGATGACTCAGATGAAAACCTTAAAATCGCTAGAGAAATTGGTTATCCCATCATCATTAAAGCCTCAGGTGGTGGTGGCGGGAGAGGAATGCGAGTAGTTCATTCAGAGGCGTCTTTATTGAATGCTATTATTCTGACTCAAGCTGAAGCCAGGTCTGCATTTAGCAATGAAGATGTTTATATGGAGAAATTCCTAGAAACACCTCGTCACATTGAGGTTCAAATATTGGCTGATGGCCAAGGCAATGCAATCCATTTAGGTGAGCGAGATTGCTCAATGCAACGTCGGCATCAAAAGGTTATTGAAGAGGCTCCTGCACCAGGAATAACTGAAGAGCAAAGAAAATTTATTGGTGATCGTTGTGTTAAAGCATGCTTAGAGATGGGTTATCGAAGTGCGGGAACATTTGAATTTCTTTATCAAAATAATGAATTCTATTTCATTGAAATGAATACAAGGCTACAAGTGGAGCATCCAGTCACAGAAATGATTACCGGAGTCGATATAGTAAAAGAGCAATTAAATATCGCAGCTGGTGAGAAGCTAAAACTTTCCCAACAAGATATAAAAATAAAAGGTCATGCTATTGAGTGTCGTATGAATGCTGAGGATCCAAAGAGTTTCATGCCTTCGCCTGGAGATATCAAGTTATGGCATATGCCAGGTGGTCCCGGTATTAGGATCGATAGTCATATATATAGCGGTTACAAAGTTCCTCCATACTACGATTCAATGATCGGAAAAATCATCTCTCATGGAAACACTCGAAACTCTGCGATCGCAAGAATGAGTAATGCATTAAAAGAAATAGTCATTGAAGGTATTAAAACAAATATCCCCCTCCATCAAGAAATTCTTCAGCATTCCGCATTTAAGAATGGTGGTACCAACATACATTATCTTGAAAAAAGACTCGGGCTATAACTCAGTAGTTTGATGACATGGATCCATCAAATTATACTGATTGGTATCAACTTGAACTGACCCTTGGATCTCTTAGTAAAAAATGCATAGAGCAAATATTCTATGACTATGGTGCCGTATCTATAACTTATAGTGATGCTGGAATAGAGCCTATATACGAACCTTTACCTGGTGAAACACGTTACTGGCAAAATAGTCTCATAACGGGCCTCTTTCCCATAAAAACTGATTTTGATTCTCTAAAAAATGATCTGTTGATTATCCTCGATATAAATAAATTACCTAAAAGTTCGCTCAAAAAACTCATTGGACGGGAATGGGAGAGAGAATGGATGAAAGATTTTAAACCAATGTGTTTTGGGGAAAATCTTTGGATTTACCCTGAAGAATATGATGAGACAGACAGACAAAAAATCATAGTGCGCCTTGATCCAGGCCTAGCATTTGGAACGGGTACGCACCCCACAACGAAACTTTGTCTTGAATGGCTAGATTCAATAGATTTAAAAGGGAAAAATATATTAGATTATGGGTGCGGATCGGGAATACTCGGTATCAGTGCATTAAAACTAGGTGCTAATAAAGTAACTGCCATAGACATAGACCCTCAAGCAATTGAAGCAACATCAAAAAATGCCTTAAAAAATAAACTAGAGAAAAATATTTTTGTACACGAAAAGATCACAGATTTCTCAGAAAAATATGACATTATCGTGGCTAATATTCTTGCAGAACCACTTATTATGCTTGCTCCATTATTGATTAAAATGCTAAAAATAAATGGATCTATCGCTATTTCAGGAATACTCTCAAGTCAGGTGAAGCTTGTTAGAAATACGTACAAACCTTTTTTAAAAATTGATTCAATAAAACATCATGATGAATGGTCATTAATATGTGGATCAAAAAAATAATCTAAACGGATACTGGCATATTGAGAATCGGAGAATTCAAACTAGATAGTCCTTTTATTTTGGCGCCAATGGCTGGTATCACTGATGCCCCATTTAGAAGGCTATGTAAAAAATTTGGTGCGGGTATGACGGTCTCTGAAATGACCACTGCTGATATTAGTTTATGGAAAACTACAAAATCTAAAAATAGGCTTAATTTAGATATGAATATAGAACCAAGAGTCGTTCAGATTGCTGGTTCAGAACCTAAATTACTCTCCATTGCCGCTCAACTTTGTGTCGAAAAAGGTGCTCAAATTATAGATATAAACATGGGGTGTCCAGCAAAAAAAGTATGCAATAAGCATGCTGGTTCAGCTCTCATGAGAGATACAGAAAAAATAAAAACGATACTAGAAATGGTCGTTGATGCAGTTGATGTTCCGGTAACTCTTAAAATGCGAACTGGTTGGAATCCAGATGAACGAAACGGCCTAGAAGTAGCTCATATTGCTGAAAATAGTGGTATAAAAGCTATTACAGTTCATGGTCGAACTAGGGCATGTCGTTTTAATGGGCAAGCTGAATATGAGACAATTGCGCAAATCAAAAAATCAATTTCCATCCCAGTCATCGCAAATGGTGATATTAATTCTCCTGAAAAATCACTAGAAGTATTTCGTAAAAGCAAAGCTGATGCTTTGATGATTGGACGATCAGCACAAGGAAAACCATGGATTTTTCGTGAGTTGAATTACTATCTGAATGAGGGGAAACACATCGCCCCGCTAGAAAAAAATAATGTCCGTGATACTATGCTTGAACACTTATTTGATCTGTATGATTTTTATGGCGAACAGCGTGGAGTAAGATTAGCTAGGAAGCATCTAAATTGGTATTGTATGCACTTAGATGATTCAAGAAATTTTAGATCAAAAGCTGTAAGAGCAATTAATGCAGACGAACAAACAGGTCTAGTAAAGGAATATTTTCAAAACCGTGATTAAAGAATGTGATTTATCTATAACCATAATTACAGGCACAATTTTTTTAATAATTAAGTCAGGAATAATAACTCAGTGACAAAGAAACAAGGTCAGGACGAAATAATACAAACCAAGTCAATGAATGGTAAGTTATTACGCGAACAAACCAAAGATGCATTGAAAAATTATTTTGAAAGCCTCAATGGACATCGACCTGGTGATTTATATAACTTAGTTTTAGGGCAAGTTGAAGAACCTCTATTCCAGGCTGTAATGAAATATACAAATGGGAATCAAAGTCAAGCTGCAGAAATCCTTGGGATTAATCGTGGCACACTAAGAAAGAAGTTAAAAACATATTCAATAACTTAATAAAGGCAAGCAATGTTTAAAATTACCCGCGCACTCATTAGTGTTTCGGATAAGAGTGGCCTTATCGCTCTAGCAAGCTCCCTAAATCAGCATGGTGTGGAAATACTATCCACTGGTGGTACTTACAATGCACTTAAAAATGCAGGTATTCCAGCTATAGAAGTATCTGAAAAAACTGGTTTTCCTGAGATTATGGACGGAAGAGTCAAAACTCTCCACCCAATAATACATGGGGGCTTGCTTGGAAGAAGAGGTATTGATGAATCGGTTATGCAGAGCCATGCAATTGAGCCAATCGATTTACTAGTAGTTAACTTATATCCTTTTAAAGAAACAATAAGTAATCCAGATACCTCTCTCGAGCAAGCGATTGAGAATATTGATATTGGTGGACCTGCGATGATAAGAGGTGCTTCAAAAAATCATGAAGGTGTTGTTGTCCTTGTAGATCCTGTTGATTATGATCAATTCTTAGAAAATTTAGATAATAACAACGTAGATATTAATTACCGGCAACAGCTTGCAGCTAAAGCTTTTGGCCATACCGCCAGTTATGACGCCTCAATCAACCAATATCTCAGTCAATCTTTCTCAAAGGAAACCTTCACAAAACAATTTTTCTATACGGGTAACTTAATCTCTAAACTTCGTTACGGTGAGAACCCTCATCAGGAAGCGGCCTTTTATAAAGATGACTCAGTCGTGAATAACAAATCTTTAGCTTCAGCGAAGCAACTTCAAGGTAAAGAGTTGTCATATAATAATATCGCAGATAGTGCCGCTGCCCTTGATTGCGTCAATCAATTTATGGAGCCTGCCTGCGTGATCGTAAAACATGCAAATCCATGTGGAGTAGCTGTAAATAATAATATTCTGGAAGCTTATCAGAGAGCTTTTTCTACTGATCCTACTTCAGCATTTGGTGGCATCATCGCAGTTAATCGTCCTCTTGATGAGAATGTTGCTGAGGCTATTCTAGAAAAACAGTTCGTTGAGGTAATAATTGCGCCCGAAATTACTGAGGCAGCAAAAAAGATAGTTAGTAAAAAAGAAAATATTCGTGTCCTTGTTACTGGCGATCAAGATATAACCCCAAATCAAGATTACGAATTCAAGAAAGTATCAGGGGGATTATTGGTTCAAACCATTGATAATGGAATGATTAATGAATCAGATCTCAAGGTTGTCACTGACAAAGCCCCCACCAAAGAACTAATGAATGATCTTTTATTTGCATGGCGAGTAAGTAAATTCGTCAAATCGAATGCTATTGTTTTTTGCAAAGATAAAATGACTATTGGGGTAGGTGCCGGTCAAATGAGTCGAGTCTACAGCACCAAGATAGCAGCTATAAAAGCTCAAGATGAAAATTTAATTGTAGCTGGATCAGTTCTCTCATCCGATGCGTTTTTTCCTTTTAGAGATGGCATTGATGCAGCTGCTGAGCATAATATTAGTGCGATCATACAGCCAGGTGGATCAGTACGTGATAATGAAGTAATAAATGCAGCCAATGAGCATGGCATAGCAATGGTATTTACCAATATGCGACACTTCAGACATTAGTAATATAGATAGAGAAAAATTATGAAGATATTGATAATTGGTAATGGTGGAAGGGAGCATGCTTTTGCTTGGAAGTGCTCACAATCAAAAAAAGTATCACAAATATATGTTGCACCCGGTAATGGTGGAACGGCTCAAGAAAAAAAGGTTAAGAATATTAATATCAATGCCGATGATATTGAAAATCTTTTAGCTTTTGCAAAGAAAGAAGCAATAGCATTAACGATAGTTGGCCCAGAAGCTCCATTGGTTCTTGGGATTGTAGATAAATTTAATGCAGCTGGATTACCATGTTTCGGCCCCAATGCAAAAGCAGCTCAACTCGAAGGCTCAAAATCTTTTACTAAGGATTTTTTGTTAAGACATAATATTCCAACCGCTGAATATGCATGTTTTTCCGACTTAAATTTAGCAATCAATTATATCAAATCAAAAGGTGCTCCTATTGTTGTTAAGGCCGATGGCCTAGCAGCAGGTAAGGGTGTTTTTGTAGCCATGCAGGTTGACGATGCAATTGCAGCCGCGAAAGACATTCTGGGTGATAAAAGTTTCGGTTCGGCTGGCTCTAAAATTGTCGTTGAAGAATTCTTAGCGGGTGAAGAAGCGAGCTTTATTGTCATTACGGATGGAACAGAGGTAATTTCACTCGCCACTTCTCAAGATCATAAGGCCAGAGATAATAATGATCTTGGCCCTAATACAGGAGGAATGGGGGCTTATTCTCCAGCACCAATTGTGACTGAAGTCCTTAAAAATAGAGTAATGAATGAAATTATTTATCCAACTCTAGAGGGATTGATAAAAGATAATATTGATTACCTAGGATTCTTGTATGCTGGACTTATGATAGATAAAGACGGTAACCCTAAAATACTAGAATATAATTGTCGATTCGGTGATCCAGAAACCCAACCCATTATGATGCGATTAGAATCTGATTTTATCGAATTATGCGAAGCAACTCTAAATGGTAACCTCTCAAATCATAACGTCAAATGGAGTAAAAAAATTGCACTGGGCGTGGTAATGGCTGCAGGTGGCTATCCAATTAAATATGAAAATGGCAAACAAATATCTGGCCTAGAGTTGGTAAATGACGATAGTTCTAAAGTTTTTCATGCCGGAACATCGCTCAAAAATGATAAATTTTTAACTACTGGTGGTCGAGTGCTTTGCGTTGTGGGTATGGGTAATAACACAAAAGAAGCGCAGCAAAATTCCTATAAATCTGTTGCCAAAATTACCTGGGATGATGAATTTCATCGAGATGATATAGGTTATAGAGCTATTGAGAAAGAATAAAATGATCTCATCTCAGGAAGCAATGAACTTAATTCTTGATCAACTTCCAATATTAAAAAAAGAGAAAATTGATACGCTCCAATCAGTGGGTAGAATCCTAAAAGAATCCATCTATGCAGAAAGAGATCAACCACCATTTGATCGAGTCACCATGGATGGTATTGCCGTTTCCTATGAGGCATTAAAAAGAGGTATGAATCAATTTAATATCGAAAATACTCAATTTGCTGGCGATGCCCAAACAACACTTAAAGAAGAAAATTGCTGTATCGAGATTATGACTGGAGCAGTTTTACCAAAAAATACAAATTGCATAATTCCAGTAGAATATATACAAATAAAAGAAGGTATTGCTTTTGTAGATAAAAATTATCAACCACAAAAACTACAATATATTCATCAACAAGGTTCAGATCATCAAAAAAATACTGAAGTTCTTGGGGTCGGTCACAAAATAGAGCCCATGGATATTTCTCTCATCTTATCATGCGGCAAGAAATACATTGAAGTAAGCTTAGATCCTAAAATTTGCATCATCTCTAATGGTAATGAGTTAATTGCTGCGGGTGAACCAATACTGCCTCATCAAATAAGAATGTCGAATGGACCAGCCATTATGGTGATGCTTGAGCAACAAGGCTTTAAAGATTGTGAATATATTCACTTGGTCGATGATAAAAATATCCAACAAGAGCATATTAAAAAACACCTTATTTCCTCGGATGTATTGATTCTTAGTGGTGGAGTGTCTATGGGTAAAGCGGACTTTATCCCACAAGTACTTCAAGAGTGTGGCGTAAAAAATATATTTCATAAAATTCGTCAACGCCCCGGTAAACCAATGTGGTTTGGTATAGGTCCAGAAAAACAACTTATCTTCGCTTTACCCGGCAATCCAGTTTCTACAATAACTTGCTGTCGGCATTATATAGTTCCAGTATTACAAAGAGCTTGCGGTCGAGGTTTTTTTATTGATGAATACGTTAAATTACAGCAACAAATAAAATTTCATCCAGAGTTAACTTATTTTTTACCCGTAAGAGTAAGTAACTCAGAAAATGGTGAGATAAAAGCTTACCCAGTTGAAACAAATACATCTGGAGACTTTGCATCATTGATAGGAACAGATGGATATGTTGAGCTTAATAGTGAGTCAAATCTTTTCAAAAAATCAGAAAGCTTAAGATTTTTTCGATGGAAGATGCCGTAAATTACTTAAATAGTTTCATTCGAAATCGACAGAGCCATACTAAATGTGTAACTATTAAAGAATAATCATTATCAATAAATGGAAAAGTTAATGATTGAATAAAACTTTTAATAACAAAGGATAAAAAAATATGGACTTTATGAAACAACATGAATCAAAAACTTATGCATTACTCAGAATCGTTTCAGGATTCTTATTTATCTTTCATGGGATACCAAAGATGCAGGCGATAATGGCAGGAGAAGCGAGCTGGATGTATTACTTGGCAGGCCCTATTGAAGTAATTGGTGGCTTAATGATCATGATTGGTCTTTGTACTTCGGCAGCAGCATTTCTCTCTAGTGGTCTTATGGCTGGGGCATACTGGCTTATTCACTTCTCAAAAATGGGTGGCGGTCTTCCAATCAATAATAAAGGTGATGCAGCAGTATTATTCTGTTTTATATTCCTTTATATCGCAGCCAAAGGAAGTGGTACTTGGAGTGTTGACGAAAAAAGAAGCTAAACGAATATAAAATAATAAGCCAGTATATTTACGCCATACTGGCTTCTATTTTTATTGGTAAAATATTAAATTTAGCCGTCATAAATAATGGAATTAATTCCATATAAAACGATTGCAAAATCTATAGCTTGCTGTCAGGATACCGACGATTGATTTGGTTCGTTATACGAAAGCCAATAGCTATAGAGGAGCGTGAATTATGGTAAAATACTCGAAATGGTTCATATCTCTGATGCTTATCGCAAGCTTTGCGATTAGGGTCGATGCATCGGAATGGAAGCTAATAGAAGATGAAGGTAATGTGCGATTTATAGGTGCACTTGAGGGTGCAGCCTTTCGAGGACGATTCGATATCTTCTCAGCTATGATCGACTTCGATCCGACCAACCCTAAAGCTGGAAAAATCGTTGGTGAAGTGACAATGAATTCAGCAGACTCTGGTGACGCAGAATATGATGCATACTTAATGGAGCCAGATTGGTTTAATCCTGAAAATTTTCCTAATTCTCGATTTGAATCTGAGCGTATAGAGGCATTAGATGATGGAACCTATGCTGCTCATGGTCAACTAACTATAGTTGGTATTAGTCAACCAATCACTATGATATTTAAATTCGAAGCTTCTAAAGCGCAGGCAAAGTTTTCCGGAAGTTTTGAGGTTAAACGCTTACTCTTCGGCATTGGCTGGGATGCAACCAATTGGATTGCAGATGAAGTTGGTGTCCAAATAGAACTTAAATTACAACAATAGTCTGCTGCTAGGAGAGACTCAATGGTAAAAAGAACCAGTCCTGACCAACCCCACACTATAAGCAAACGAGAATTTCTAGAGGGATGTGCCGCCTTCGGTGGTGTATCTGCAGTGATGACAGCGCTAAATGGTTTGGATATGGGAATTGCTTCTGCCGCAGAAGTCCCCCCTAACCTTATGGGAAGCCCCAAAAAAGGGTCGAAAGTACTTATATTAGGTGCAGGTCTGGCAGGCATGACAGCGGCTTATGAACTAGGACTGCGTGGTTATGACTGTAAAATAATAGAAGCGCGTCCTTTTGCGGGTGGGCGTTGCCAATCATCGCGGGCTGGATTTACAACGACAACAGTAGATGGTGAAAAAAGAACCTGTGATTTTGATGAAGGTCAGTATTTTAATCATGGCCCATGGCGTCTCCCAAGTTTCCATCATGCGGTTTTTCATTACATTCGAAAATTTGGTGTTCCAATCGAAATTATGGTGCAGGAAAATGACCTTGGTTATGTTCAGTATGACAATGCAAGTGGCCCTCTTGGGGGTAAAAGAGTTCGTAAACGCGAAATAAAAGCAGATATGCGAGGTTATACCTCTGAATTACTAGCAAAATTAACGAATCAAGGTGCACTTGATGAACAGTTAACCAATCGAGATAGAGAGAAACTCACTGATTATTTAATCCGAGAAGGTTTCTTGGATGCAAAAGATTTAAGCTATAAAGGGACGATTCATCGAGGTATAACTGAATTTAATGCTATGGGTACAATAGATCCAATGGGCTCATCTGAACGACCAGTTAATAATGTAATGTCTGCCTCAAAAGCTTTTGCTTTCAAAGAAATTTTACAGTCAGGGTTAGGAAATTCATTCCAAGGTGTTACAACAATTGATCATCCAGCAACGATGTATCAAGCAGTAGGTGGAATGGATCAGATTGCGCGAGGATTTGAGCGTGCAGTTGGTGAAAAAATTACTTTTGATGCTGAAGTGCTTGAACTAAAACAAAGTGAAGATAATGTGGCCGTTACATATCGTGATAACAAGAGCGGTGAAACACGAGTTGAGAATGCTAATTTCTGTATCACAACAATTCCACTCGGCATACTATCGAAGCTAAAAACAGATTTATCGGATCAATGCAAAGAAGCAATGGTCGCTCCCAGAAAAATGACCGTTGGTAAGTTAGCACTTCAAATGAACCGACGTTTCTGGGAAGAAGACGATAATATTTATGGTGGTTCGAGCACGCTGGGGATTCCTGGACATACTGTTATTTATCCTTCTTATGGTTACTGTGGCAAAAAAGGCATCATCCAGAGCGCATATACATTTGGTCGAGCAGCTGTCGTCCATGGTAAACTATCGATGAAACAAAAAGTTGAACAAGCAATAAAGCGTTCCGAGCGAATACATCCCGGACAATTTAGTAAGCATTATGATAATAAAGCTTTTTCTATTGATTGGCATCTTACTCGATTTAGTGAAGCAGGTTGGGCTGCTTGGGCACCTTCGGACCGAGCGAAACATATGCCAGTACTCAGAGCGCCTCAAGGACGAATTTACTTCGCCGGAGATCATGTGAGTGGATTGCCAGGTTGGCAAGTTGGTGCGATCGAATCAGCATGGACGCAGATCGAAAAGATCCATGCTAGAGCCATGAAGGCTTAATACTAAAAAGAAATTAGGTAAAAAAAATTACCGCTTATTTTCTTCTAAGGCTTCGCCTGATATCTCATACTTAAGAACTAATACGTCACGAACCGTTAATGCTCCGCCCGCAGCTGAAAATGGCATCAAACCAAGATCGTCATGAGTTACTTCGAACTGACCACTCGCCATAAAAGAATTATCTGTGAGTTCGATCTTTGCTGGTATATTTACTCGATGTTCAGTTCCTTTAATATAGATAGTTGCTAATATATCTACATCAGGTAAATTCCCATTAATTGAATGAGAGTGAATCTCAATTATTGGAAATTTTTCACCGTATAGCAATTTTTCTCCAAGCATGTTGATTCGAGTTCCATCGATATCCTTTTGAGAGACTTCTTTTTCAAAATCCTGCCCTTCAAGCTCTCGTATTGTAGGATTATCAATATCAAAGTCAGCCACATTTAATGAGAGTATAATATTAGATTCCAATGGATTTGATGCAATATCAACAGAGCCTGAGATATCATGATGTGAGATTACATGATTATGACCAAAGCGACGTAATGGGCCATCAGGATAGGCTAAAACGTGTAACCAACTACTTTCTCCGACGATACGAAATTTCATATTCGCATTGACTTCTTGAGCTTGTCCCACAAACGACATCATAAAAGCAAAGACTATTAATAGAAAAGATTTTAGAGTCATTAGTTTTCCTTGTTGACTAATCCCTTCCGCTAGAAAGTTATTTCTAAAAAATTTCTATATTGAAGAATAACTTAAATCTAATTTTAACGTTTCATCGCGTCAAAGAATTTACTGTTAGTTTTTGTATCTTGCATTTTATTGATTAAAAATTCGACTGCAGCTAACTCATCCATTGGATGCAATACTTTTCTTAAAATCCATAATTTTTGTAGCTCGGCGGGATCTGTTAATAACTCTTCTTTCCTCGTTCCAGATCGATTTATATTTATTGCTGGGAACACTCTTTTTTCTGAAATTCTTCGATCCAGGTGGATTTCCATATTTCCTGTACCTTTGAACTCTTCATAAATAACTTCATCCATTTTAGAGCCAGTATCTACAAGCGCAGTAGCTAGAATTGTCAAGCTCCCGCCTTCCTCGATATTTCGAGCGGCACCAAAGAACCTTTTTGGACGATGGAGTGCATTGGCATCTACGCCACCCGTTAAAACCTTACCAGAGGATGGAACAACTGTGTTGTAGGCTCTGGCTAATCTTGTTATAGAATCAAGAAGAATTACCACATCTTTTTTATGCTCAACTAATCGTTTTGCTTTTTCGATAACCATTTCAGCAACCTGGACATGGCGGCTAGCAGGCTCATCAAATGTTGATGAAACTACTTCGCCCCTTACGGTTCTGGCCATCTCAGTGACTTCTTCAGGACGCTCATCAATCAATAATACAATTAATGTCACATCAGGATTATTAGCACATATGGCTGAGGCAATATTTTGCAATAGAATAGTTTTACCCGCCTTAGGTGGTGAAACTATAAGGCCGCGCTGCCCCTTTCCAATGGGTGCCGCCATATCTATGATACGGGCAGTTAAGTCTTCTTTACTGCCATTACCTTGCTCCAAGGTAAAACGTTCGTCGGGATGCAATGGCGTAAGATTTTGGAAAAGAACTTTACTTCTAGTGTTCTCAGGAGCGTCAAAATTCACTTCCCCTATTTTCAATAATGCGAAATATCGCTCACCATCTTTAGGCGGCCTAATTAGACCAGAGACAGTATCTCCCGTTTTTAAATTAAAGCGCCTAATCTGGCTAGGTGAAACATAAATATCATCAGGGCCAGCAAGATAAGAACTATCTGCCGATCTTAAAAATCCAAAACCATCTTGAAGAATTTCTAGAACTCCATCACCATAAATATTTTCTCCATTTTTTGCATGCGCTTTCAAAATAGAAAAAATAATATCCTGTTTACGAGATCGAGCAAGATTTTCTAATCCTTGAGATTCGCCTAATTCGACCAACTCTGAAGGGAGCTTATTCTTTAGATCAGTAAGATTCATTCCTTTTTTGCTAATCTCTAGCTGATCGGGTGATATTACCTCCAAGCTCTCTCCATCATCAAAGTTACCAATATCATTACGACGTTGTTGAGGTCTTCTGCGTCTGCGATTTGTATGATTTGAAGATGGTTTTGGTCTTCGCGGCGGGTTGTTGTTTACTTGTTCACTCATAAGTTAGATTCCAAAAATTCAACCAACTGAGATTTCGATAACGCGCCCATTTTTTGTGCTTGTACATGTCCATCCTTGAATAATATTAAAGTAGGTATGCTTCTTACAGCATACTTTTGTGGGGTATTTTGATTTTCATCAATATTGATTTTAGCAACTGTGAGTTTATCTTGATATTCTGCTGAAATTTCATCCAAAAGAGGCCCTATCATTTTGCAAGGTCCGCACCATTCAGCCCAAAAGTCGAGCAAAACAGGTTTCTCTGATTTAATAACATCTGCTTCAAATGTGCTATCACTCGTTTGTATAATATTTTCGCCCACCGGTCATATCCTCCGAATTAATTTACTTTCAGCATTATAATTTTGTTCATATATCTTATATAATATGTGAACATTGAAAAAATAAAGTGACGATGAGTTTCCAATCAGGCAATATATCGATGCTTTAACGTCACTTATTTTGAATTTGGGTAGTTAAACTTGGTTGATCCAACGAAAGTTGTCTCTTAATAGATACAATTTGAACCCGTCACGAAACATATTGCAAGTATTTTAGGAATTTTTATTAAAAAAATAATTAAAGACAGTCATTTAAGTCAGACAAAATTTGATACTCTCAACATTAATCAAAAGATTCTTGACGGTATTTCTGAATCTGGCTTCACTCATTGCACGCCCATCCAAGCTGAATCATTACCGATAGCTCTTCAAGGTAAAGATGTTGCCGGTCAAGCTCAAACAGGAACAGGGAAAACTGCTGCATTTCTAATTGCTGCTTTAGAGCATATTCTAAAAGCCAGCAATGAGGATAATACTTCCAATAATAGACAACCCAGAATTTTCATACTAGCACCAACACGTGAATTGGCAATACAAATCGCAAAAGATGCCGAGCCACTTGCTAAACACACAAAACTCACTATTGGTCTAGCGTATGGAGGGACTGATTACGAGAAGCAAGCCACTGATATTAAGAATGGTATCGATATTTTAATTGGTACTCCAGGCCGAATTATTGATTATTATAAAAAAGGTATCTTTAAACTTCACAAAATAAAAGTCTTAGTTCTAGACGAAGCAGATAGAATGTTTGATCTTGGCTTTATCAAAGATATTCGTTATTTACTAAGACGACTTCCCAAGCCTGAAGAGCGACTTAATATGCTTTTTTCTGCGACCTTATCACATCGTGTAATGGAGTTGGCTTATGAACATATGAATGAGCCTGAATTAATAAGAATTGAACCAGAAAAAATGACGGCAGATAGAATTAGGCAAGCAATATTTTTTCCTTCAAATGAGGAGAAAATTCCGCTTTTAGTTGGCTTAATCAGAGAAGTAAAAAATAGTAAAATTATGGTTTTCATTAATACAAAAAAAGAAATTGAGATTGTCGAAGCTTACTTACAAGAAAATAATATCGATGCAAAAGCACTTTCTGGAGATGTCCCACAAAACAAAAGAATCAAAATATTAAAGCAATTTGAAGATGATCAGTTGAGCGTCCTTATTGCTACTGATGTGGCGTCTAGGGGACTACATATCCCTAATGTTGAATATGTAATAAACTACGACCTTCCTCAGGATGTAGAAGATTATGTGCATCGTATAGGCCGTACAGCCAGGGCAGGATCCAATGGTAATGCTATAAGTTTTGGTTGCGAAACTTACGCGATATCACTTCCTGATATAGAGCAATATATTGGTAATAAGATCCCAGTGGCTAAATATGAACCAACGGAATTACCAGAACTTAAGAAACCACCATATAAGAAGAAAACTAAGTATAAACGTAAATACTAAGTTGATATTGTCAATACTTAACTTATTCTAATAATTCTATAACACCAGTCATCCCGAGATAATTCTCTGCTACTTGTGACTTTTGTTTGCTATCCGGATTAGTAATTTGGACTAAAAAATCTATCCCGTATTGCCTCGCACTGTCTAAAACCACTTCTGTATCATCAACAAATAGAGTACGTTTAATATCAAATTTTTCAGTACCGCTTAAGTTTTTCCAGAACAACTGGCTTTCCTTCGGGGCACCAAAATCATGGGAAACATACATTTGATCAAAATACTTATCAAGCTCGGTCATCTCAGATTTTAATTTCAAGGTATCACTATGCGAATTAGTGACTAAAAGTACACGGATATCATGCGTTTTAATTTCATTAAGGAAATTCTCAGCACCGGGAAGATATTGGATTCTTGCTCTTTCCGTTTGATGTAATTTAAGGATGTCAATATCCAGTAAATTACTCCAATGATCTACGCTATACCACTCGAGCGTTCCTTGCAGGCTAATGAAGTATTTATATAATTTTGCCGAAGCATCATCCAGAGAAATACCTAGCTTTCTAGCGTATTCTTTGGGTACCAAATCAAGCCAAATAAAACTATCATAAGCTAGGTCCAATATAGTTCCATCCATATCCAACATCAATGTATCGCATTTGTTTAAAATATCTTTTTGGGCTGTATGCATAATGGTAATTTTACTGTACTTTGATAATGATAATGGTTTTATTATTAATAAATTATAAAGTTTCTAGAAATGAATCTTACTAATCTCATCAAGCCTTTATCTGAGCTGGCTCAATCAGCCGGAAATGCTATTCTCGAAATTTATTATTCTGATTTTGATGTTCTAGAAAAAGACGATACCTCACCCCTGACACAAGCCGATTTAAATGCTCATCATATTATTGTTGATGGACTAAAAAAAATTACACCTAATATACCAATTATATCCGAAGAAACACCACTCCAAAGCTTCGAGGAAAGAAAAAAATGGCAACGATACTGGATAATTGACCCATTGGATGGCACCAAGGAGTTTGTTAAAAAAAATGGTGAATTTACAGTCAATATTGCTTTAATCGACAATCATAAAACTGTCTTAGGAATTGTTTATGTTCCAGTATCCATGAGAACATATATTGGTTGCGAAGGATTTGGCGCACAAATAATTAATCGAGATGCTAGTAAAAAAATAATTCGAGTCACAGAATATCCCGATCAGAAGCTGAGAATTGTAGGAAGCCGATCACACCAAGGAGAGACTTTAAAAAAATTTCTAAGCCAAATTGATGATTATGAATTAAAGCCAATGGGCAGCTCACTTAAGTTTTGTTTAATTGCTGAAGGTTTAGCAGATATTTACCCTCGATATGGACCAACCTCTGAATGGGATACAGCTGCAGCCCAAGCGGTCGTTGAGCAAGCAGGTGGAATGGTCTTAAAAACTGATGGTAAACCGCTTCTTTATAATACAAAAGATAATATTCTTAATCCTAATTTCGTAGTGATTAATTCTGCGAAACTTAAGGAACTATTCGTTAAAAATGATTAAGTAATTACTTTTAAGAAGGAATAATTGCGCCTTCATGATGAATTATGTAAGAATAAAATAGCATTATAAAAAATAAAATGAGAAAGTAATTTCCAATATATGATCGATACAGTTGATACAGATTCTTTTGAAAAACTTGCGAGGCTTAAAGACCTTCGAATCAAGCATCAAAAAATCAACGCAAGGATTGATGACATGGCATCTAAACCAGAAACTGATCAACTCAACATACGTCGACTCAAAACCAGAAGATTACTCCTAAAAGATATGATTACCAAGCTAGAAAGTGCCATGATCCCTAATTTAGATGCTTAAATTAATTCCTTTTATCAAATATATGAAACTTTACTACTCAATAATTTTATTTCTTGTTACCTCAAATATTTTTGCTGGTGAGATGATAATAGGTAGAGAAAATATATCACCGGGTATTAACTTGGTTTTTGAAGGAGCGCCAAAAGATACCATATATCCTCAAAAATCTTTCCGTTTAGAATCTGATACCGACTTACATATTGAGATGCTTGCTAACTGGTCCAAAAAAGCACCTAAAGGCTCCCCAATTGGAGGTTTTGTAGCTTATTTGAAGGTAATTGCTACTATTGAGAGCGCTAATGGTAAAATAATTCAGGTTGAATTAACTCCACACTTAAATATAACCGATAATTTACATTATGCTCAAAATATCAAATTACCTGGCAGAATTGATGAGCTTTATAAGGTTACATTTACGATTTATCCACCTAAAAATAATGAACTGGGCATTCATTATGATTGGAAGGAAGGTATCGGACCATTGATAAGTAAAACGACCTTCGATTATTATAATCTAGACTTTGAGGATATTGCTTTATCCTCGAGACGATAATAAAAATCTCCTAATTAAACTTAGCTTCATTTGTCATAAAGAAATAATCTAAATTTATCTCTTTTTACTTAGAACCTTTCCTATATGTTTCTCACCACGTAGCTTTGCTAGTTTTATTTGTTTTTGTCTTTCCTTGAAGCCTTTAAGTTTATCTTCTGAAATCTTATTAATGCATCTTGGGCATGAGATACCTTCCTGATAATCTCTAGACTGGGTTTCCTTTAATGAGAGAGGATGACGACAAGCATGACATTGGATGTATTTGCCATTCTTAAGCTCGCTATCAACCGCAACACGATCATCAAAAACAAAGCACTCCCCTTGCCAAATACTCTCTGACTCTTTAATCTCTTCTAAATAATTTAATATACCGCCTTCAAGTTGATTAACATTTTTGAAACCCATCTCAATCATTAGTGCAGCTGCTTTTTCACAACGAATACCGCCCGTACAAAACATTGCCACCGGCTTATCTCTTTTAATTTTTGGAATATTTTCAGCAAATTCTGAAAAATCTCGAAATGCATCAGTTTCGGGATTAACAGCACCAGGAAAAGATCCAATGTTAATCTCATATTTATTACGAGTATCGATAATGAGAGTTTCAGGATTCTGAATTAATTGATTCCAATTTTCTGGTATGACAGAAGTTCCGGATTTTAAATAAGGACTTATATCTTCTCGACCAAGAGCTACGATTTCTTTTTTTATCTTTATATGCAATTTACTAAATGGAGGACTATTGACATCTGCCCATCGCGCCGTTTTGATAATTGGATTGTCAATATTCAATCTCCTTTCAAGCCAATTAAATATTTCCATAATTGCATCATACTGACCTGAGATCGATCCATTAAATCCTTCTTTTGCGATTAAAATAGTTCCTAATAAATCTAATTTCTTACATAATGCTAATAAATCCCCACGCATATTACCAAGGTCATTAAGCCTTAGGAAACGATAAAAAGAAGCCACTTTTATATTTTCCATATTAAATATTGACCATACAATTATTCAGGTACGTCCTCATTCTAACGAATGCTTAAGAATGCATTGATTCAAAAAAATTTCTAAATATGTACTTATATCTTCAATATTCTCAGTTAATCGATGATCACCATCAAGAATATGTAATTTCGCATGATTTTTTTCTGCGTAACGAATACTATTTTTCACTGGAACAATATCGTCACGCCATCCATGAATAATCTCAGTTGGTATATCTGCAGCCTCAAAAGGAGTGTAATCAAATCCCTTCATATAATAAGCAGGTGCCAAAACAAATAAACCTATTGCTTTAACTTCTTTTGCGGCTGCTGAGGCAACAAAACCACCCATACTTGAACCTACTAGGCATATCGCTTCTTTAATAGATAAGCACTCAGAAACGAGCTTCATAACGCGATGATCTGCAGCTTCGATGCCTTGGTAATCAATACTTTTAACTTCGCAACCCAAGCTCATTGCTAGATTTGCCATAGCTTTTATTTTTGTACCCCATGGTCCACTTTCTTGCCCATGAGAAAAAACCACATGCAATGCCATTAATTTAACCTTATACCCATCATATAATACCTCTTTTTATCGGTATGTTATCTCAAAATCAAAGCTTACAATCTGGTATGGTTCCATTGAGCTGAGCATCATTATACAAACTTAATGCATCTGGATATTGAGCAATTAAATCATCAATTCGAGTTTCTCCGGAGGGATGGGTTGAGAGATATTCAGGAATTTTAGATGCATTTTTTTTATTCATATTCTTCCATAATTCAACACTCTCTCTGGGATCAAAGCCAGCCTTAGCCATATACCGAATCCCAACCACATCAGCTTCAGTTTCTTGAAGTCGACTAAATGGATTTAATAAACCTAATAACGCACCTGTGGATAGAGCATTTCTGGCTCCTTGAGTTTGATTACGATAACCACCCCCTAGAATAATTGCTGCAATATCAATACCTATGTCTGTCACTGCAGCTCTAGAAGCACGCTCATTTGCATGTCTTGCAGTAACATGAGCTACCTCATGGCCGATAACTGCTGCTAATTGGTGTTGATTAGACGTCATAGTCAGTATTCCTGAATTGACGACGATCTTTCCTCCAGGGAGTACATAAGCATTTACATCTGACTGATCCACAACTGCTAATTCCCAATAAAGATCAGCATCACTTCCTTCAATGACACTCACTATGGAATTAGTAACACAGGCCACGTAATCGATAGTTGCCGGATTTTGAACTAATGGCAGTGTTTCTCTGAGTCGTTTAAATTGACGAGATCCTTCTTGTTCCAGTGCGGCATCTGATTTTAATACTATCTGAGTTCGACCTGTGGGCGAAGAAGCGCAGGATGTTAATACCATGACATGAACAACTATTAAGCATATATACCTAATCCATTTTTTATGCATAACCCGTTTTCCCCTATAAAAACTTATTTTTACCTAAATTTACTACCTTGGTAATTGACCTTCAAATTTACGTCGCCATTTAATATCCTCGAATCTAGCAAATAGACCGTCAACACCAGACATAAGACGTTTTTTTAATGGTTGCTTCAATTTAAATTTAACGCTAAATACATCGTACTTATTCCCCATCTCAATGAGCAATTCATCGCTTGTTTTAATTTCGTCTGCAAGTCCAAGCTCTAGAGCTTTTTTACCATACCAATGCTCCCCTGTAGCAACCTTATCAAGATCCATAGTAGGTCTATAGTCGCTAACTGAAGATTTAAAAAGATCATGCACTTCTTCAAGTTGATCTTTTAATTTAGCTCTATCTTCATCGGTATTTTTACCAAACATTGTCACATTACGTTTGTATTGACCCGCGGTGACCTGCTCGAAGTCCACCCCATACGAATCCAGTAACCGATTAAAATTAGGTAATTGAGCAATTACACCAATGGAGCCTAATATAGCGAAAGGGGCAGCGTATATTTTATTAGCGACACATGCCATGAGATAGCCTCCACTAGCAGCCACTTTATCAACCATAACTACTAAATTGATATTTTTCTCACGAATCCTAACTAATTGCGAAGCAGCCAATCCATGCTCATGCACAACGCCGCCATGATTATCTAATCTTACAATTACTTGATCATTTTTCTTTGCTACATTCAATATAGCGTTTACTTCCTCTCTTAAGGCAGGAACTGCGCTCGCTTTAAGGTCGCCTATAAAGTCGATTACGTAGGCTTTTGGTCGAGATTTCTTCTTCTTTGCATCACTTTTTATTTTTGCTTTGTCACTTTTTAGCTTGGTTTTCCATTCATCTTTACGCAAAATAGCTTTTTGCAATTCATCCGATAAATCTTTATTTTTTTGGTTCAAATCTTCAACCACAAGACCTTCTTGCTTAGAGCTTTTCTTTGTAGCTGCAGCAAATGAAATAACCAAAATGATAGCTACTAAGATAGTAACTGCCTTGAGAAGAAACAATCCATACTCTATTAAAAATTCAAACATAGTCTTCCTTAATCATTAAATTTAAAGGCTATTAATACTGATGCCTACATTATTTTGTTGTAACACTTTATCTGCTCGATAACTTGACCTAACAAGCGGTCCAGAAACTACCTCAAGGAAACCCATGGTTAAGCCAAGGTGACGATATTTTTCAAATTCACTTGGAGTTACGTACCTTTCAACTGGCAAATGATTGACAGTTGGACTTAAATACTGTCCAAGAGTCACAATATCAACATTTTTCGCCCTTAAATCAGACATGGTCTGCAGAATTTCTTCTTCAGTTTCACCAAGCCCGAGCATTAAACTTGATTTAGTCAGTACATCTGGATTCATTGACTTTGCTAGGGCTAATACATCCAATGTTTGTTGGTAACCAGCTCGTGGATCTCGAACTGTTCTTGTTAATCTGTCAACAGTTTCAATATTCTGAGCGAAAACATCAAGTCCAGACATTACGACTTTATTCACATCAGTACCCACACCGTTAAAATCTGGAGTCAAGGCCTCTACAGCCGTGTATGGGTTTAATTTTTTAATTTCCCTTACACAAGCTGCGTAATGTGCAGCGCCACCATCGTCTAAATCATCACGGTCAACCGAAGTAATAACCACATACACCAATTTCATAAGCTGAACTGCTAAAGCCGTATTTCTTGGTTCCTCAAGATCTAACCAGCCTTTTGGGTTACCGGTATCAACAGCACAGAAACGACAAGCTCGAGTACAAACCGCTCCCATAACCATAATAGTAGCCGTACCATTATTCCAGCATTCTCCAATATTAGGGCACATTGATTCTTCACAAACGGTACTTAGCTTATTATTTCTAACAATACTCTTCACTTCTTCGTAGATCGCACCACCCGAAATTTTCGCTTTTAGCCATGCTGGTTTCCTGCCCCTCAAACCAGTAATATTATTCCTTGATTTAATCCCATTTTTTATTGCTGAGAATCCCTCAGAAGTTTTATACTTCGTGCCAGATGGAATAATTGGAATACCTTGAAATTTTCTTATATTAGTCATTTGAATTGCTAGTACTATTGATAAAGATGTATTCTGTCATGAAAAATACAAACGCGCGATTAATGCTTTATTATATATGTTATTGGTATTATTAAAAATTAACAAAGGCAAGAAAAATCCAATCAATGATAAATTCAAAATAATGTTCACCAAAAAAAATAAATTTATGCTCGTTCTAGTGTGCCTATACTCAACTGTTAATGCACAAGAATTTTCAACCGAACAATGCCTAGAAGACCTGAAATTAGCTGAAGATAACGCTAATGAGGTCAGCGCAAAAATACTCGCTCCCCAAACTTATAAAAAAGCTATTACTGCTAAAGAGAAAGCAAAGTCGTCATCAAAAAAAGCAAAGTATATATGTGCACAAGCAAAAAAATCGTCCTTATATTTTCGATCAGCGACCGAAAATGCGAAATTAGCTAGTCAAATACTCGAAAATTTAATTCTTAACCGTCGTAACGCCATTAAAGTAAATGGCCCTAATAAATATTTATCAAAATGGCAAAAAGCCGAACGAAAATTTGTTCTGGCTACCAAGTCTATCGAAAATGATAATCTTGAGAGAGCTAAAAAACTGAACTTAGAGGCAGCTAGAGATTTTAATGAGATTGAACTTTTATGTATAAAAGATGAATTACTGTCTGAGGCTAAGCTCAAATTATCTCTCGCTAAAAAAGAAAAGGCTGATCGATACGCACAAATTACTCTTGCTCAAGCACAAGAATTTCTAGACATGGCCAATCAAGAACTAATAAATAATCGCTATAATTCTGAAGTTGTAACTAATATTACCAATAGATCTATTGAGCGAAGTGCACATGCCATTTTTTTATCTCAACTCATACAAAATATACAAGACGATATGATTACAACTGAAGAATTAATCATTCAGTGGGAAACTAACTTGGAAAAAATAGCTAATTCGGCTGATATATACCCACTCATGACCGATGGATACAACCCTCTCACAATCAGCTTAGTTAAATATATCGATATCCTGAGAAATGAAAGACAATATCTAGAGCAAGATCAGAAAGATAATTTAATTCAAATTGCAGATATGAAGGAAGAGATTCGCAATCTTGATGAACGGCTCGGAGGAGCTACCCAAGAAAGAGAAACTCTAATTCAAAAGATTGAAGCTCAAGCTCGTGTCAAAGAACAATTTGATAAAGTAGAGAAAATGTTTAACTCAACTGAAGCTAGAGTTTTCCGAGAAAATAGTAATGTCATATTGAGGCTGATAGGACTTACTTTTGAAAGTAATGAATCTAAAGTTTTAAAAGAGAACATACCTTTATTGGTAAAAGTGGAAAAAGCAATTGATGTATACCCTAGAAGTGAAATTATCATAGAAGGACATACAGACTCTCAAGGAGACGATCAATTAAACCAAAAATTATCCCAGCTAAGAGCGGACTCAATTAAGCAATATATGATCAATGCAATGCGCATCCCGAGTTATCGAATTATTGCTACTGGTTTTGGAGAGACTAAACCTGTTGCTAACAATGAAACCGCTCTTGGGCGCGAGAAGAATCGTCGCATCGATATCGTTTTACATTCCTCTCAGAGTAATATGATTAATTAGTCTCTGGCAATAATAAATCACATAACTCAGTAATTTTATTAATGGTTATGTCTGGCTCAATAAATTGATCGGGCCACACTAAAGATTTTGAATTCATCCAGACAGTGGTTAGACCGACATTTGCGGCACCCACAATATCGGCTTCAGGATTATCGCCTACATGCAATATTCTTTTTGCCTCAACTCCCGATTTCCTTATCGCTTCATTAAAAATACGTTCATCTGGTTTTGCATAACCTACTTCAACAGCTGTTACCACATCATCAAAAAGATGACGCAATCCGATTTGCTTAAGATCAGCATTGCCATTTGTTATTGCAATTAATGTATATTTTTCAGTCAGAGACTGAAGTGTATGTAATGCGCCATCATACAATTCAATGTTATTTCTCTCCTTATCAAATACCGCAAAAGCGCCTTCAGCAAGATCCTCCTCATAATCAGCATCACGAAATATTTTTCTTAGGATCAACTTGCGCATAAAACGATAATCAAATGCTTTGTCTGGATAATCCTGCACTATCTCTGATCTTAAATTTAATAGTTTTTCTTGATCATATATAGAAGAAATTCTGGGATAATTTGATGCAAGCCACCTCCAAAGTATCGTTTCAGCCCTCTGAATTACTGGATCTATATCCCAAAGGGTATCATCCAAATCAATAGTTATTGCTTGTATATTTTGCAAAAAATTATTCCAAGAGATTAAGTAAGAATTGAAATTATAATTATAAATAATTCATACTTAAATATCGTCAAATACTTAAGGTTAAAAATGAAATACTTACATACGATGGTCAGGGTATCAGATCTAACAGCATCTTTAGAGTTTTACTGTATGCATTTGGGGCTCAGAGAAATAAAACGAAAAGAAAATCAAAAAGGTCGGTTTACATTGGTTTTCTTAGCGGCACCAAATGATGATAAAGCTCAGATTGAATTAACCTTCAATTGGGAAAAAGAGAATTATCCGGAAGGAAGGAATTTTGGTCATATTGCATATGCTGTCGAAGATATCTATGCAATATGCAATAAACTTATTCAAGCTGGTATCATCATCAATAGACCACCGCATGATGGAAGAATGGCGTTCATTCGCTCACCAGATAATATATCTATCGAACTTTTACAAAAAGGAAAACCTCTTGAAATTATGGAGCCATGGATATCTATGAAAAATAAAGGTCATTGGTAATTACTTAATCAACTACAAAATAACTATATTCAATTTGGTGCTAATGGTGGAAGCACTCTATCATTTTTTTTTCTATCGGTTACGTCAGAAAATGAAATATTCATTATCGCACTTGCCATAGTTTTCCCGTCCCAAAGTTGATTTTGATCTGAGCCATAAGCAATCTTACTGAATACCTTTAATTCATCTGAAAAAGGATTTTTAACACGGAAAGCAATCTCTTCAACACTTCGAGGATTATCTTCAGGCCATTTTATTTTTGACCAATCATAAAGCGCTTGTTTAAATTTTTCTTTTTCATTTGATAATGCTGCGTTTTTGGCTTTTCGCAGTTCTCGTTCAAGCTTTTTATAAGGAAGCTCTATGATTTCCTTTCTTTTTCTTTTCTTTACGGGTTTGGAATAAAACCAAAGAAGCATTGTCAAAATCCATAGGCCGGCCATAACCCCGCTGATATTCCTCCATAATTCATCCGATACAATTTGATTGGGCTGAGAGATCTCCAGTTCCTCCTCAATGGGTATAATTTTCTCATCTACTAATTCATCCATTGATGGCTTGATGGTAATTTTTTTTGCAGGCAGTGAAGCCACCTTCCATTCCTTAGCGTTAATGTCCCACCATGGTAACTCAACACCAGGTAATTCAATCTCACCAGCCTCCATCCCTATCATGGCGTATTGATCTGTCCTTGAAGCTACCATCCCTAAAACTTCTATTCTGTCAAAGAACTTAGGTTTATCAGGATAAATCTTTAGCCTATCATCGATAATATATTCTATCGATGGAAGTTGAGTTGATAGTTGACCAATTGCAGTAATATTCATTTGACGTGTAATTGGTTCGCCTGACCTAAGATTTTGTAAATCTCTGGACCATTCCTCACTAATAGTGACATTTCTCGCGGGTAGCCAATCGGCATTAGGATAATCTGCGGGTGGCGGTGAAATAGGTAAAACTTTTATCGATGAGTCTTTTGACTGAAAAGTTTTTCGACCTGTAATACTACCATTCTTAAGTATTCTAGCTTCGAAACGAATGGGGGCAATCTCCAAAGAACCGCTCTCTTGAGGGAAAAGAGCATACACTCTTTCAATTACATCGTAGGTTTTTCCATTAATAACTGATTCATAATTTTGATCATCCCCTGCTATCTCCATGAGAGTGTCAACTCCAGATATTTCTGGCTCATAAAGACGCGGCTGCCTTGTTTGCACCATTCTATATATTCTTATCCTTAGTAAACTTTGTGCCTGCACATAAGTCTCTTCAGCATCTAACTCAGCAGAGATAAACACATCTGCCTCACCTAAAATCGACTCTGATTGAGGAATGATAAGTATATTAATTGGCTCACTTTGCTCATTAGCTATAACAATTGGTGGTATTACAAGATTACCTGGTTTCTTTGCCATCAATGCATAGGTCCAGGTTCTGCTGCGCGATATCCTTCCATTGACGATGCTAGTATTACTCAATTGACTGCGTGAGCCGACATAAAAATCATCCTCTAAATCACTTGCGTCTGGTTCAATATCAATAGCCGTATCAACTATTACTTTTAATGTAAAAGTCTCATTAAGCTCAATCTTAGACCGGTCAATAGTTGCAATCACGGCAGCTGAAGAGATATTTATTAAAGCAGTAAGAGCCAGTAATATGCATAAAAAATAACGACAGTATCTTCCGCATTGATCATATTGCTTTTTATAATTACTTCTCACCATGGTTGTACCCCATCATCAGGCCATAATTGATTGCCATCTTGATCTAAACCTTGCTTCTGATATTGATATCTAAATTTACGCCTTAATAACCCACCAGGATCATCTGGAATTCTCCTCAGCCATTGCTCCATTGCCTGTTGCTGTTCTTGATCAGCCCTGTCCTCGATGTCGTTCATTTTTTCTGTGTTTTCTTCTTTTTGTTCTTCAGCTTGCTCTTGCGCTGCTTTCTTAAGTTCACGCTCAATTGCCTCTAGATCTTCCTGATTCATCTCATCTTGAGAGACGCTATCGTCCTCATCTTGGTCATTAGACTGACCGTCGTCTTTTTGGGAACCTGAAGCCTCCTTCGATTTTCCTTCTTGACTATCACTTTCTTCCCCCTCCTCACCATCATCAGAAGATTCTTCAGACTGAGATTTATTTTCATTATCTTGTTGCTGATCCAGCAACTCTTGAATTAGATCACGATTAAATATTGCATCCTCCGCATTAGGTTCTTTTTGAATAACCATCTCATAAGCTTTAATTGCTTGTGGAAATTGACCCATCTTAACCAATGAATTCGCATAATTATATAAACCATCATCGTTATTCGCGTCTAAAAATGACTGAGCGCTAAGTGAGTATTTACCGGCCTGATACTGGGCAGATGCTAACCATGAAGGATCTTCAAATAATTCAGTTGCCGCATCATAATTACCAATATCCATAGCTTTTTTTGCTTGCTGATCTCGCGTTAACCATAAATCATTCCAATCTGCAGCCAATAATGAAGTTGAGAAGCAAAAAATAAATGCTAAAAATATATATAATTTATACATAGCTTTAAAAAATCCAGCCACGACGAAATGCCAGAGAGGCAATAGGCATAATAATTAATAATAACCATGGTCCAAATTCACTCCATTGGTCCGTGGCTAACGATTGATCGCCCTGACTACTCGAAGTAATTCTATTCGACAGTAATGAGTCTAAATCTCGATCATCAGCTGTTAGGCTGACGTATTTTCCACCACCAATTCGGGTCAATTCTATTAAATCCTCCATCGCTAATTTTGCAACGGCAATTTGACCGTTTCGATCGGTAATAAAACCACCATCTTCTTGTGGTATAGGTGCACCATTAAGTGATCCTATACCCAGTATAGAGAGACTATAACCCTCTTCTTTTAACTTTTTGGCAGAGGCTATAGCTGCAGAAGTACTTCCTCCATCTGTAACCAATAACACCTCACCATTTATCACGCCCGCCTGTTTAAGTAACTGCAAGCCCTTATCAATAGCAGCAGCAGGATAACTTCCTCTACTTGGCATAATTTTTGTGTCTAAACTTCCTACCAATGACGCAATTGTCTTTGAGTCTGTAGTTAAAGGTGTCACAGTGAATGCATTAGCGGAATAAACAATCAATGCCACCTGAGCACTCTGGCGTCGCTTTAAAATATCCAAAACCTTTAGACGCGCTCTTGTTATTCGATCTGGGTTTACGTCTTGAGCATTCATTGACCTAGATAGATCAAGGGCAATCACTAAAGACTGATCTATTCTAAAAGCAGGTTGCTCAAGCCTCTCCCATGTTGGTCCAGCCAAGGCAACTAATATCAATATTGTTGTTATAGAAATTAGCCACCATTTATATTTCTTTTCCTGCAATTGATGGCGCGATAACACATAAGGAATTAACTCTGGCTCAATTAATTTAAGCCAATTCCCGGATGATAATAATTGCGTCTTAAAAAGAAAAATTAATCCCAGTATGAATGGCAAAATAATTAACCATTCCGGTCGCAAGAAATGAAAATCAGCATAATTCATTACCTTATTGCCTCACGCATTCGATTCAATCCACCATTTTCAAACAAAGTCATTAATGCCAAGCAAATACTTATTATAAGTGATAATCCAAGCGGCCAAAAAAAGAAAGACTGCACAGGTCTAAAACCAGCTTCTGGTTCAGGAACTGGTTCAATATCATCAAGCAGTCGATAAATCTCTTGCAAAGAAGCGGTATCTTTTGCCCGAAAATATCTTCCCCCAGTCTTTTGAGCTATTTCATTTAATGTTGCCTCATCAAGATCAGCGGATGGGTTAACACGCCGCAATCCTCCAGTTAATGATGAAACAACCATCTGATCAGCCCCAATACCAATAGTATATATTCGTAGTCCAATATTTTGGGCCAGCTCAGCTGCTTTTAATGGTTCAATTTCACCAGCCGTATTTGCACCATCCGTTAACAGGACGAGCACTTGTTCTGCGCCTTCTTCTTGTTGATCATAAATCCTTTTAACAGCTAATGTGATAGCATCACCGATAGCTGTTTTTTCTCCAGCCAAACCTATAAATGCTTCTAAAAGTAGAGTTTTTACTGTCTCACGATCAAGTGTAAGCGGTACTTGGAGATAAGCCTGTTCGCCAAAGAGAATGAGTCCAATACGGTCACCTTTTCGTCTCGTTATGAAATCACTTGCCACTGCTTTAGTCGCCGTTAAACGATCAACCCTTCTTCCTCCAAGCTCAAAATCTTTAGCGTCCATACTTCCAGATAAATCCACTGCCAACATTAAATTTCTTCCGGAAACTGGGATTTCAACTTCATCCCCGATATGCTCAGGTCTTGCACTAGCCAGCACAAGGAAGCACCAGGCAATTAAACCAATCCAGAGTCGCCAATTTGTATACTGCTCAACTGAAGGTCTATTAATTAATGTTGAAAACAGAGCAAAATTTGGAACTTTCAATCCAGATTCATTAGCTTCATTAGAGGGCGGGAAGAATCGTCTCACCAGAAAAGGTAAAGGCAGCCCTAATAGCATCCACGGCCATGCCAATGTCCACATTAGTTGATATCCTTTTGGCTAATTGGAGTTTCAATTCGCAATTTAACAACATTTAATAATGCGCTCATATCTCTTAATTCAGATACATCTTTATTTCGATATGGTAGTGACGCTAATTGATTGCCTATACCTTGAGAAAAAAACTTCTCATCAAGCCCTTGATCTAAAAAATTAAGCCAATGCTCGCCAACTAATCCCGCCATTTTATTCCTGGGTGAGTAAGCTAAAAAAGTTCGTCTTAATAAGGTTGATAAATCTTGCAGCAAGACATTCATATCCTTAGATAAACTATAATTATTCTCAATTATCTTTAATTCTTTTAAGGCAATTCTTCGCGCATGATTATTGAGCCATCCTTTATAAAACTTATACCCCAGAAAAACAGCGGCCATAAATATAATAACAATAACTAGCCACCAACCTATAGCCAAAGGCCACCATTCAAGTTCATTGGGATAACGAATATCTCTTATTGGTATTGTGCTTGGATCCATGCTTATCTTTTACCTTGGCCTTTTCGTTGTCTACCCAGAGAATTTTTTATTGCCTCAATAGGATCTTCATCAGTAGACAGTGACATATGATGGATACCATAGCGTCGAAAAAAATTAACCAAATCAGTTTTACGTTCAATAAAAGCATTAGCATACTGATTCCTAGCTTGTTTTGAATAGGTTTCAATTAATCTATCTTGATCCGCAGATACAATACGGTATCGTCCTGGTGGTGGTGGAGTCATTTCTATTGGATCACTAATAAAAATAGCTAATAATTCATTATGACGGGCAAGTTTAGCTAATGAAGAATGACACATACCTGAAAATCCCATGAAATCACTAATAATTACCACCAAACTCCCAGGCCTGACCACTCGCCTCAATGCGGTTGTTGCTTTTAAAAATGATGCATGTTGAATAGATTCATTAATGGATAAAGTGGAATTCCAATCTGGATGTTCTGCAACATGATGCAAATAACGCAATGCTGCTTGACGACCGATCCTAGGCCTAATCTCCTTGCAAATATTATCACCAAATACGATTCCACCCAGCCGATCACCGCGATGATGGGCGGCCCAACTGATACAACCAGCAACATAACTTGCCGCAACCGATTTAAAGCGGCCTCGCGTTGCAAAGTGCATATTGCTCCTTAAATCAGTTACTACATAAACCGGTCTTTCTCTTTCTTCTCGATAGAGCTTAGTATAAGCCTCCGTGCTTCTTGCAGTAACACGCCAATCAATGTTGCGGGGATCATCTCCGGGCTGATAAGGCCTCGACTCATCAAACTCCATGCCACGACCCTTGAATTGAGACACATAAGATCCAGCTTGTAATGACTTTATATGCAGCGCATCAAGTGGAATCAACTTAGCTGTATTACTAAGCATAATGAGATCTTTCTGAGTTACACTAACTCTTGATGATATCGATTGTTCTTCTATTTGTGACATAAGCAGACCCCCTCAATCTAGGGGACACCAATATTATTGAGTAATTTCTCTATTATTTGATTGGCTGTTACGCCATCAGCCTCAGCTTCAAAACTTAAAACCAAACGATGTCTTAAAACATCGGGGGCTACTTCTTGAATATCCTCAGGTCCTACATAATCCTTTCCCTTTAACCATGCGCAGGCTCTTGCAGCACGGTCAATTCCCATACATGCACGTGGACTAGCTCCATATAATATCTGTCCAGCTAAACTTGAATCAGCCTTTCCAGGATCCCTAGTTGCAACGACTAGATTTACAATATATTTTTCCAAATCATCAGATTGATGTAGAGATAGTATTTGCTGCCTTGCCTCAAGAATTGACTCTTCTGTTAGTAATTCTGAAGGCTCAAAAGTGCTTTTATTTTGCAGTTTTGCTTCATTCCTATTTAATATTAAAATACGCCGTTCGTCTTCAATAGAGGGATATCCAACCTCAACATGCAATAAGAAACGATCTAACTGAGCTTCTGGCAAAGGATAAGTTCCTTCTTGTTCGATAGGATTTTGTGTAGCCATTACTAAAAATAATTTAGATAGTTTATAACTTTTATCTCCAACACTAATTTGACGCTCTTCCATTGCTTCCAATAATGCAGATTGTACTTTTGCAGGTGCTCTATTAATTTCATCAGCAAGAATTAAATTATGGAACAATGGGCCCTCACGAAATTCAAATGTCCCGTTTTGAGGTCGATAAATTTCGGTACCGGTAAGGTCTGCTGGCAATAGATCTGGAGTAAACTGTAATCGATTAAAACTTCCTTCGATGCTATCTGAGAGAACTTTTATAGCTCTAGTCTTCGCCAAACCAGGAGCCCCCTCAACCAAAAGATGTCCATCACATAATAAGGCAATAAGCATACGATTGATCAATTTTGATTGACCAATAATTAGATTGCTTGCATGCTTCTCAAGCTGTTGTATATTTTCCAGTACGGTCATGCAGTTACTCCTAATAAAAAAGGCGGTTTATCATATAATCTATTTTGTATTTATTTTAAACTAAAGCTGCCATCGTTTTAAACATCAAAACAGATAAATAATTAAAGAAATGACAAGAAATACACTCAAAAAAAATATCTTACTGCTCTTTTTCTTAATCGTCAGTAATTTATGCTATTCAAATGAGGAGCTAGATAGAAATTTTACGAAAAAAAATATCATTGTTTCTTCTTCAAATTTAACCTGCACAACTCTTAAAGTTTGGTTAGCGACCACCCAAAAACAACAAGCTAGAGGCTTAATGCATATTAAGTCGTTACCAGAGCATACTGGGATGTTATTTATATATCCAGAAGAAAGAATGAGAGCTATGTGGATGAAAAATACTTATATAACCCTCGATATGCTCTTTATAAAGGCGAATGGAGATATTTCATCAATCATAAAAAAAACTGAGCCATTATCCTTAAAAACAATAAGATCTGAGGAGCCAGTTCAATACGTCCTTGAGTTAGCTGGTGGAGTTACAGAAAGCCTTGGCTTGATAAGAAGTGATAAAATACTCTTCTTAAACTAAAGCACATCAACTATAGCATCGGCAAGGGCATTCACATTATCACCTGTAATGCCGGCTAAATTAATACGGCCTGCACCTTCCATGTATACGCCGTGCTTGATTTTCATTTTTTGAACTTGCTCAGAATTCACCCCAAGATATGAAAACATTCCATTCGCCTTCGTAAGGTGTGAAGAATCAAAATTACTCGTTCTCTCATTCAGAGCCTGATTAAGGAGTAATCTCATCTCTTTTAAGCGATCCCTCACTTCACCTAATTCAATGATCCACCTATCTCGCAATTCATTATTATGTAATATATGACTGACTACTGCACACCCATGATCTGGCGGAACAGAGCACATTGTTCTAATAATTTTCATAGCATGGCTACGGGCATGTAAATTGGTTTTTGCATTTTCTGAGACAATAGTTAAAGTACCTGCACGATCCCTATAAAGACCAAAATTCTTAGAACAAGAACTAGCTATAAACATCTCATCAACTTTTTCGGCCATTAATTTAATCGCGAAGGCATCTTCGGATAAACCATTTGCTAGACCCTGATAGGCGTTATCAATTAATGGAATTATCTTACGTTTTACAATTACTTCAGTAATTTCTTGCCATTGTTCAGGTGACGGATCCATACCCGTAGGATTATGACAACAAGCATGCAATAAAACGACATCGCCAGAAGGAATATTTTTCAAGCACTCCATGAGACCCTCAAAATCGAGTTGGTTACTTATTTCATCATAGTAAGGATATTTACCAACATTAACCCCGACACTATCCAGTAATGGTATATGATTATTCCAAGTCGGCTCACTGACCCATACAGTTAAATCTTCTGATGATTCTCGTATCAATTCTATTGCAACACGAAGTGAAGTCGAACCTCCAGCCATTTGAATAGTTGCAAAACGATCATCAGTTATATTCTGATCTAAAATAAGATTTTGCATAGCAAAGTTAAAATCAGCGTCACCCGCCAATCCAATATATGCTTTAGATTGTTGTGTATCTAATAAATAACGTTCTGCTTCTTTTACAACCTGCATAATTGGAGTTTTTCCTGACGCATCTCGAAAAACGCCAACTCCTAAATCTATTTTATTAGCGCGTGAATCATTCTTATGCTCAACAATTAATTTCAAAATTGGATCGGGAGGAACTAAGGAAAATTTTTCAAACACCGGCATCTTCTCCATAATTAGGATTTGGGTTTATTCTAATAGTTATTGGATGCTAATTATAGCGTTAACAAAACATAAAATTAAGGTCATATCACAAAAACATAATTAGTTGTTTAAGTGCCATGCTATTGACTTCCGTATTATAATAAATACATGACAATTAAACGCCACAAAAATATTCATATTAAGAGATTTAATGACGCTGAAGTAACTGCTGTATCAGACCAAGTGGCTATTGAAGAGCCCCTGGAAATTCAACTATGCTCTGAAACTAAAACTTCATCTGCTGCAAAAAGTATTTCAGTTACCATGCGAACACCGGGACATGATGAAGATTTAGCTATTGGCTTTCTTTACACTGAATCAATTATTCATGGTGCTGAGGATATAAAATCAATTAATGTGATTGGCGATATTGATAAAGAAAGTGGTACAAAAAATATTGTCCGGGTGACAATAAAGCCCTCAGTTACTATTGATGAAGATAGTCTAACCAGGCATTTTTATACTACCTCCAGTTGTGGGGTATGTGGTAAAACTTCAATTGAAGCCATCTATAATAAGGGCTGCCAATCAAATGAAAGTAATTTTTCTATCCACCGATCTGCCCTAACCGCTTTGCCTGAAAAGCTCAGAGAACAGCAAATTATATTTGGCAAAACTGGTGGGTTACATGCCGCGGCACTCTTTAATGCACATGGTGAAATTATTCTTGTTCGAGAAGATGTTGGGCGGCACAATGCGGTGGATAAAATTATTGGGGCAATGCTAAGAAGAAAAAAGCTTCCAGCAGATGAATTAGGTATAATTGTTTCAGGTAGAACAAGTTTTGAACTAATGCAAAAAACTATTGTTGCAGGAATACCAATGCTTGCTGCTGTTAGTGCACCATCTAGTCTAGCAATAAGTTTAGCGGAAAAATTTAACATCACTTTGATTGGTTTCCTGAGAAATAAGAAATTTAATATCTACTCTACATCCAAAAGAATTAATAAATAAAAGCACAAATGAATATGAAGCATAAATACGACGAAAATATTGCCCTTGAAATTATAAATGAAGTTGGGGCAAGACCAGAAATGTTAGTCCAAATTCTTCAAGCTTTCGTGGTTAAGTTTTCTTATATCAGCGAATCAGCTATAAGATTAATCGCCAAAGAACTTAATCTATCTAGAGCTGAAATACACGGTACAGTTAGCTTTTATCATGATTTTCGCACCACCGAAGCTGGTGAAAAAATAATAAAGATCTGTCAAGCTGAGGCCTGCCAAGCAATGGGCAGTCGACAATTAACTGCTCATGCCGAAGAAGTATTGGGAATTAAATTACATGAAACCTCAAAAAATAATGCCTTCACTCTGGAGCCAATATATTGCTTAGGAAATTGTGCTTGCTCTCCTGCAATCATGATTGATGAAAAAGTTTACGGTAAGGTTGATACAAAAAAATTCAATCAAATAGTTGGCTTAAAGTAATGACCTTATCAACTAAAGTATTCATCCCTCGAGATACTGCGTCCATCTCTATGGGTGGCGATGAAGTTGCCAAGAAAATTAAACAAATAGCGCAAAATCAAAAAAAAGAGATCACGATTATACGCAATGGTTCATGGGGTATGAGTTGGCTTGAGCCACTCATTGAAGTTGAAGTGAATAATCATCGTATTGCTTATGGCCCAATCTCAGAAGAAGATGTAATTGATCTTTTTGATGCTGATTTCCTAAATGGTGGAGCACACCCGCTCAAACTTGGTAACACAAATAAAATTGCCTATCTCAAAAATCAACAAAGATGGACATTTAGAAAATGCGGTCTTATTAACCCTACCTCGATTGATGATTACATCAGAAATAGAGGCTTCAATGGATTGAAAATAGCCCTCAAAAAAGGCTCTGACCATATCCTTAAAGAGCTTGAAAAATCAGGATTAAGAGGAAGAGGTGGCGCAGGCTTTCCAACTGCTATTAAATGGCAGACAGTCGCTAACGCAAAAGGCAATCAAAAATATATCGCCTGCAATGCCGATGAGGGTGATAGCGGCACATTCTCAGATAGAATTCTCATGGAAAGCGACCCGATGGCTCTTATTGAGGGTATGGCTATTTCCGGATTTACCGTTGGAGCTAATAAAGGTTACATATATCTTCGATCAGAATACCCTAATGCTCATTCGATTCTCACTTCAGCCATAAAAACCGCAAAAAAACATAACTGGCTAGGTAAAGATATTCAAGCTAGTGGATTTGACTTTGAAATAGATATTCATATTGGTGGCGGCTCTTATGTTTGTGGAGAAGAAACAGCCATGCTTGAAAGTCTTGAAGGGAAAGCGGGAATGATAAGATACAAGCCACCTCTTCCAGCACTTGAGGGACTTTTTGGAAAACCTACAGTTGTCAATAATGTAGTCACGCTTGCATCAATACCGGATATTATTGATCAAGGAGGAGCAGCATATTCAACATATGGGGTTAATCGCTCTAAAGGCACATTGGCTTTCCAGTTATCCGGCAATGTTAAACGTGGCGGTTTAGTTGAAATAGCTTTTGGAATAACTTTACGTGAATTAATTGAAAAATGGGGGGGTGGTACTGCATCAGGAAAACCAATATATGCGGTTCAAGTAGGAGGTCCACTAGGAGCTTACTTTCCTGATTCATTATTGGATACACCCCTTGATTATGAAGAATTTGCGGCTAAAGATGGAATGGTTGGTCATGGTGGAGTAGTAGTTTTTGATGATACTGCTGACATGGCAGCTCAAGCAAGATTTGCTATGGAGTTTTGCTCAATCGAATCTTGTGGGAAATGCACACCTTGCCGCATCGGTTCAACACGTGGAGTTGAAGTTATTGATAAAATCGTCAGTAATAAAAACAGAGAACAAAATATAGAGCTCCTTAATGATCTATGCGAAACCATGATTGATGGATCACTGTGTGCAATGGGCGGAATGACACCATTTCCAGTGAAAAGTGCGTTACACTACTTCCCTCAAGACTTTAAACCAGAAATTAAATAAAGCATCATATGAATATAACCAGACAAATTGATTTAGGCACCGAAGCAAGTCGCTGTAAAGAGACTGTCTCTATCGAAATTGATGGAAAGTCAATAAGTGTTCAAGCTGACATCAGTGTAATGCGAGCGGCCAGAGAAATAGGAGTAGATGTACCAAAACTCTGTGCCACAGATAGCCTAAAATCTTTTGGTTCATGTCGACTTTGCGTAGTTGAAATAGAAGGTAAAAAAGGATTTCCTGCATCCTGCACCACTATAGTTGAAGATGGGATGAAAATACGCACACAAACTGAAAAAGTTGCAAAACTACGTCGTAATGTAATGGAGCTTTATATCTCAGATCATCCATTGGATTGCTTAACATGCTCAGCTAATGGTGATTGTGAATTGCAGGATATGGCCGGTGCTGTGGGGTTGCGTGATGTTCGTTATGGTCTCGAGGGAAAGAATCACCTCAATACCGTGATTGACGATAGTAATCCATATTTTAGCTTTGATGCCAGTAAATGTATTGTATGTTCAAGATGTGTAAGAGCTTGCGATGAAATACAAGGAACGCTAGCCCTGACCATTGAGGGCAGAGGTTTTGATTCCAAGGTTTCAGCAAGTATCAGTGAATCATTCATGGATTCAGAATGTGTCTCATGCGGAGCCTGTGTTCAGGCATGTCCAACTGCAACTTTAATGGAAAAAAGCATCATTGATCACGGTCAACCAGAGCATAGTGTAGATACCACATGCGCCTATTGTGGCGTGGGTTGTTCATTCAAAGCTGAGATGAAAGGTGATCAGGTAGTTCGAATGGTTCCAAATAAGGAAGGTAAAGCAAATAATGGTCATAGCTGTGTGAAGGGACGTTTTGCCTGGGGTTACTCGACTCATAAGGAACGAGTACTCGATCCATTAATACGAGATAATATTGGTGACCCATGGCGAAAAGCCAGTTGGGATGAAGCGATTGCTTTTGCCGCAAAACGATTCAAACAAATTCAAAATAAATACGGACGAAAATCTATTGGTGGAATAACCTCGTCTCGTTGCACTGCCGAAGAAGTGTATGCAGTCCAAAAACTAGTTAGGACTGCGTTTAATAATAATAATGTAGATACATGTGCGCGCGTCTGCCACTCGCCAACAGGTTATGGTCTTAAAGAAACGCTTGGCACATCAGCAGGAACACAGCCATTTGAAAGCGTCATGGATGCTGATGTAATTGTTGTAATTGGAGCAAACCCAACGGATGGTCACCCCGTTTTCGCTTCACAAATGAAAAAGAGATTAAGGCAAGGTGCAAAACTAATAGTCCTTGATCCTCGAAAAATCGATTTAGTAAAAAGCCCACATATTAAAGCTGAGCATCATCTTCCACTCTTACCAGGAACAAATGTACCCGTCATTAATGCTCTAGCTCATACGATAGTAAAAGAAAATCTAGTCGATGAAGCTTATGTAAAAGAAAGATGTGATCTGGAATCTTTTGATGCTTGGAAACAATGTGTACTCAAGCCTGAAAATGATCCAGATAATGTTGCAAGTATTGCTGGGGTTGACGCACAGACCATAAAGGATGCGGCTCGTTTATACGCTAACGCTAAAAGAGGAGCTATTTATTATGGTCTTGGTGTGACCGAGCATAGCCAAGGCTCGACTATGGTTATGGGTATGGCCAATTTAGCAATGGCAACTGGTAATATCGGTTTCTCTGGAGCGGGTGTCAACCCTCTTCGAGGACAAAATAATGTTCAAGGATCTTGTGATATGGGGTCCTTCCCACATGAATTACCTGGCTATCAACCCGTAACAGATGCTGCAGTTAGAGATAAATTCGAAGAAAATTGGAATGTAACTATTGATCCAGAGCCGGGTTACCGTATTCCTAATATGTTCGATGCAGCCATTTCTGGCAAATTTATGGGCATGTATATTCAAGGTGAAGATATTGCGCAGTCCGACCCAAATACACAACATGTTGAAGCAGCACTTGGCAATATGGATTGCATAGTAGTCCAAGATCTATTTTTAAATGAAACTGCAAAATTTGCCCACGTCTTTCTTCCGGGCACTTCATTCTTAGAGAAAGATGGTACATTTATCAATGCTGAGAGACGAATCAACCGAGTTAGGCCGGTTATGAAGCCAAGGCAAGGAATGTCGGAATGGAAAATCACTCAAAACCTTGCCATTGCGCTTGGTTACCCAATGAATTTCAATAATGAATCTGAGATCATGGATGAGATTGCTCTATTAGTACCAACATTCAGAAATGTCTCGCATGAATTTCTTGATAGATTTGGAAGCGTTCAATGGCCTTGTAATGAGAAGGCACCAGAAGGAACGCCTATCATGCATATTGATAATTTTGTTAGAGGGAAAGGACTATTCATTGAAACAGATTATGTGGCTACCGAAGAAAAGACTACTAGAAAATTTCCTTTAATCTTAACAACCGGTAGAACACTCACACAATATAATGTGGGTGCACAAACAAGACGAACAGAAAATATTGTCTGGTATCGTGAGGATTTACTGGAAATTCATCCACATGACGCCGAGACAAGAGGTATCAAGGATGGCGATCGAATTTCTCTTGCCAGCAGAAAAGGTGATATAACATTAACCGCAAAAATCACTGAAAGAGTTCAGCCTGGAGTAGTTTATACAACCTTCCATGATCCTGAAACTGGTGCAAATGTTGTTACTACTGAGCACAGTGACTGGGCTACAGACTGCCCTGAATACAAAGTTACTGCAGTTCAAGTTACGCCAGCTACTCATAGATCAAAATGGCAGGATGAGTTTAAAATACGCGCTCAAAAAGAGGGTAAAATACTAGAAACAGTTAACTAATTTGATTTTTCCAGCAAGGTAAAGACTGTGCCTTCTAAAGTTAGGCTATACATCAAGCCCCTACTATCAAAAATAAACGCAATAATTGGATCTAAAATATTATCGCTATCAATTGATTGGCCGAGACCTTTATCAATGATGGTAACACTGCCATCTACACCAACTTTCCAACCCGGATTATTACGGAAGTTATTCAAAATATCCTCAGTCATAAAAGCCACAACGATAGCTTTTGCTTGAGCGCCAACCTGAAAGCCCAGCGATCCTGAAGAAAGACGATAATAATCTATACTGGTATCAGCAATTCTAAGTACACCCTCACCAGTTTCAATACCAACACCCATTCCGATCTTTACCACCCTAGGAAAAATTAAATAGCCATAGGCTTGATCAAGAAATAGACTTGAATCATCAATCTCGCTGCTGAGTAATTTGAGGGCAACATCTGCATCCCTATCAATCTCTGTGGCTGTTGCTTCGACAATATTTTTTAGAGAACTCTTTACCGATTGCATAGCATTATTGAGTGTATTATTAAGTTGTTGCGCTTGAACAAAAACGCCAAAAAATAATGCTAAGAAAAAGATGATAAATTTTTGTTTTACTCGATTCACTCTTACTCTCCTTTTATCACATCACTGGCATTAAATTTTTCGCAATCGGAGCTCTTCTTCGATTTGCCTGGGGTGGATATGATGTTGATAAATAATTCAATATGCCATTTTCAGTACTTTCATCAAACTCCCAAAGATTTTGCGTTTCTTGCATCCACTGAATCATGCTTCGCCACCCTTCTTTGTCTGCTCGTTGTGCCGTTACAAGTTTATAGGAATGGCAAGCTCCACAATGCATCCTAACAAGTTCCCAGCCTGGAGCGATAACTAAGCCTGAACCCGGATCCTTCTCTGAACCTTGAGCCATTCCCCAAGCGCAACTAAGTATTATTATAATTAATTTAAACATAAATCATCAGGCTCTGACGTTGATCGCTATTCGATGACATGCATTATTCAAATAACCACGCGGATTCCATTGCGGAAGAATCATTGGCTGTGAATTTCCATATTCGTCTTCAGCCCGAACCCAAACTTCATAATAACCGGTCTCTGGGAAAATTATATCTTGTTTCCAGTGTTGCCATGCGAACCTATTCACTGGTTTTTCCAACTTGGTCAGTTGCCAACTTGCACCAAAATCGATTGAGGCATATACATTTTTCACACTAAAATCACCAGCCCAAGCATGACCTCTTATTTTTAACTTCTCTTTTAAAAGATGGGTGAGTCCGGATTTTGGATAAGTAATAATTGATTTCACCGGCATGGATTCAATAATGCACATATCTTTATCCGCTACCTTAGTTCCGGGGATAACCGGTTTACAAGGAACTCGATAAGACTGACCTTTCATTTTTGCGCCATCATGCACCTTATTTCTAATCAATATTCTAGAGAGCCATTTGCCACTCACTGATGCAGGCCATCCAGAGCAAATCATACGCAAAGGTGCGCCATGAATTAAAGGTAGTGCTTCACCATTCATTTCCCAGACTAAGAGTGATTCGTTTTCCATCGCTTTCCATAAAGGAACGCCTCGTGAAATTGGTTTTTTCTCTGGATCTCCAGAGAGATGCCTGTCTTTTCCTTCATAGGCAACATAGATAGCATCCTCTTTAATACCAACATATCTAAGGACATCGCTCAATCTAACGCCAGTCCATTCAGGACATCCAATCGCACCTGTCGACCATTGATTGCCTTTTGCGGGCGGGAAAAATTCCGATCGACCATTACCACCACACTCAAGTTGTAATTGTAATGTGTAATGTTTAAAATTTTCTTTTAATTCATTGAAACTAATCGTCTTAGTTTCAATACAAGATTCGCCAGTAATGGTTAATTCCCAATTATCTGGATTTACTGTTTCCTGGTCTGGTTGAATGCCATTATTTCTAATAAATAATCGTGAGGCAGAGGTCACCCTCTCATCAAGAAGATGAGGCGGAGTTTCGGCATTTACAGGCCTATCATTTAATAACGTTAATCCGTCTTTTCCAAATAACTCAAACAATTGATCAGTTTGAGCGAATGCCGCTGGTATAAGTCCAGCAGGCATATTTTTAGCAAAAGGTATTGATGCACCTAAAGCCACGCTCATGCTAATAAGCCCGGTGTTCCTTAAAAATCCTCGCCTAGATACTGGGTCTGTTTTTCTACCCCAAGTCAGTTCATCTGCCAATACTGAATTCTTTGCATAAAAGGTATGCAAGCCCATTATTTTTTTCATATCTGACTCAGAGATTTATTGTATTTTTTTGCAGCCATCATAAATGTTTCAAGCATTATTTTTAATGTACTTTTTAATTGCGTTGCCCTTTCATTGTTATAGGTTAATAAGGACTCATTCATATAGCAACTTTGAGCTATTTCAAGTTGAATTGCATAAATTCTATCCTCGGGTATGCCGTAATTTCGTGTAATAAAACCACCTTTAAACCTCTGGTTTGATACCGTTGAATAAGTTGAACCACTAGCAATATTTATAACTGCATCTTCAATTTCTGAAGGGCAACTCATACCAGAATTAGTGCCAATATTTAGATCTGGTAATTTACCATTAAACAAATCAGGTACATATGTTTTGATGGAATGCGCATCCCAGAGTAATGCATAACCAAATTTATCTTTCTTCTGATTAAGCACAGTTTTTATTTTTTCATGATAAGGAGCCCAATAAGATGTAATACGTTCATTTATCTCATCCATATCAATTTGAGCAGGTAACGAATAAATATTTTTATTAGCGAATGTTTTTAAAGGACATAAACCGGTTGATTTTTGATCTTTATATAAATTTAAATCATCTGAGGAACGATTTAAATCAATTACATATCTTGAGTACTCAGCATTAATTACACTTGCTTCGATTTGCTGACTAAAATCATAAAGATTATTCACGTACCAATCTGTATCAGGTAATTTAAGTGCTTCTTCAGTCATTTGAGAGGACATGCCCTTTATTAACCTCCTTCCATCATGAGGAATACTTATTAATAATGGTGATTGTCCATGCTGAAGAGCGTATGAGTCAGATGAGCGCATAATACTCATTTATGAAAAATCTCGAATTCTTGCGGACAAAATTCTCCGCTGATGATCAATTCAGATAAACTCTTAATATCTGAAGCTAGCGATCGATCATTGATTAATGAACCAGAGATAGCGCGTATATTTTTCATAGTTTCGATTAACTGCTCGGAAGTATTGAGAGGCTGATGAAACTCTATACCCTGTGCGGCACTCAAATACTCAATCGCAATAATATACGACAGATTTTGAGTCATGATCAAAAGACGATTGGCCGCATGTGTCGCCATACTGACATGATCTTCTTGGTTTGCAGAAGTCGGTATACTATCGACACTTGCGGGATGAGCTAATACCTTATTCTCAGAAACTAATGCTGCAGCTGTTACTTGAGGAATCATAAAGCCGGAATTTAAACCACTTTCTTTCACCAAAAAAGCGGGTAACCCACTTAATTGAGGATCAATCAATAAAGCACATCTTCTTTCAGCTATTGATCCTATTTCAGCAATAGCTAAGGCAAGATGATCAGCAACAAATGCTACTGGCTCGGCATGGAAATTTCCACCAGATACTATTTCTTCAGTATCTACAAATACTAAAGGATTATCAGTAACAGCATTAGCTTCAATAACTAAAACTGATGAAACATGATGCATGATATCCAAACAAGCCCCCATAACTTGAGGCTGACATCGAATGGAATATGGATCTTGTACTCGATCGCAATTATCATGTGAAGTCATAATTTCACTGCCTTTTAATAACGATTTTAGTTTTTTTGCAACAACTATTTGGCCATGGTGACCTCTGGCATTATGTATACGAGAGTCGAATGGTTTTTGACTGCCTTTTATAGCATCCACAGTTAAGGCACCTGCATATATGGCTGCTTGGAATAAATTTTCCACCTCAAAATATGCACTAATCGCAATAGCTGTGGAGACCTGCGTTCCATTTAATAAGGCTAAACCTTCTTTAGGCCCTAATTTTAGTGGCTCAAGTGAGCATAATTGCAAAGCCTTTTGGGCGCTAATAACTTCACCTTTATAGGAAGCCTGCCCCTCACCAATCAGCACTTGTGAGAGATGCGCTAAAGGCGCTAGATCCCCTGATGCTCCAACCGAACCCTTAGCAGGAATACATGGAAATATCTGATGATTAATCAGATCGCACAAACGCTCTATTACCGTATTACATACTCCTGATAGACCTTGAGAAAGGGCCATCACCTTGAGAATCATAATTATCTTAACTATTTTCTCAGGTAAAAAATTACCAACGCCTACCGCATGTGAGCGCACTAAGTTTCTTTGAAGATCTGCTAGATCCTCATTCTCAATACGAATTCTTGCTAACTTTCCAAATCCAGTATTAACGCCATAAACTGTTTCATTATTATTGATTGAAGTTTGAATTTGCTGAAAAGCAAGCTCAACCTTATTCTTGGCAGACTGATCGATCGAAATAATTACTGATTCAGCCGAAATTTTTCTTAAGCAATCTAAGTCTATTGGTTGATTATTTATATGTAATTTCATTATAAAACCTAAGTTTTTATCATTGGTAAATTGAGATCATGTTTATTGGCGCAATCAATAGCTTCTTCATAACCTGCATCCGCATGTCGCATAACTCCTGTTGCAGGATCATTCCATAAGACACGAGAAATCCTCTGATCTGCCTCGATAGTGCCATCACAAACAATCACTAAACCAGAGTGTTGAGAATACCCCATGCCAACACCACCACCATGATGTAAAGATACCCAAGTCGCTCCACCAGCAGTACTTAATAGTGCATTCAATAGGGGCCAATCTGATATTGCATCGGAGCCATCCATCATAGCTTCGGTTTCTCGATTAGGGCTGGCTACTGAACCACTATCCAGATGATCCCGCCCTATGACTACTGGGGCACTTAATTCACCATTTCTAACCATTTCATTAAATGCGAGCGCCATACGGTCCCGTTGGCCCAAACCTAACCAACAAATTCTTGCAGGTAACCCTTGAAATTTTATTTTTTCCTGAGCTGCATCTATCCATCTATGCAGATGCTGATCATCCGGGATCAACTCTTTTACTTTCGCATCGGTTTTGTAAATATCTTCAGGATCACCAGATAGTGCCACCCAACGAAATGGCCCAATACCTCGACAAAAAAGGGGTCTTACGTAAGCCGGAACAAATCCAGGAAAGTCAAAGGCTTCTTTTATACCTTCATCATAGGCAACTTGTCTTAAATTATTACCATAATCAACCGTTGGAATTCCAGAATGATGGAAATGCAGCATTGCTTCTATATGAATCGCCATTGATTTTTTTGCAGCTGTAGCTACTGATTCAGGGTCATTATTTTGCCCCTCATACCATTCTTCTATACTCCATCCGATAGGCAAATATCCATTCACTGGATCATGCGCTGAAGTCTGATCGGTGACAATATCTGGTTTAATACCACGTTTAATCATTTCCGGAAGGATTTCGGCAGCATTACCCAATAAACCTACAGATAATGGCTCATTCTTTTGTATGGATTCATTAATCAAATCCATTGCTTCATCGAGTGAATTTACAGCACGGTCAAGATACTTACTTTCCAGTCTTTTTTTGATTCGTTCAGCACTGCATTCTATAGCAAGCATGGATGCCCCTGCCATTGTAGCTGCTAGTGGTTGTGCGCCACCCATTCCACCTAATCCAGCAGTCAGTATCCAACGGCCATTTAAATTACCATCAAAATGCTGTCTTCCCATTTCTACAAATGTCTCATATGTACCTTGCACAATCCCCTGACTACCAATATATATCCAAGACCCAGCCGTCATCTGACCGTACATCATTAAACCTTTCTTATCTAACTCTCTGAAATGCTCCCAATTCGCCCAAGCTGGGACCAAATTTGAATTTGCTATCAACACTCGTGGGGCATTTGTATGTGTTTTAAAGACCCCAACAGGCTTTCCAGATTGAATTAATAACGTCTCATCGTCTTCTAAAGAAGTTAAACTTGATACAATAGAGTCAAAACATTGCCAATTTCGAGCCGCTTTACCGATACCCCCATATACAATCAATTCATCTGGATTTTCTGCTACCTCTGGATCAAGATTGTTCATTAGCATTCTTAGAGGTGCCTCAGTTAACCAACTTTTAGCAGTTAAATTGGATCCTCTTGGTGATCTAATTATGCGTTTTTCTTTCATATTTTCCTCATCATAATTTATTAAATATTGTTGTATTTTTTTCCTTGGAGTGGCTTGTAATGCCCTGCTAATTCATATCGATCGCCAGGATGAAAAAATCTTCCATACGTTACAGGTTTACTCAAAACCCAAGTCCGCCTAGTAATCAAAAGGCATGGTTGGTCTAGATCCATCTTCAAAAGGTTATTTACAGAGTTTTCAGCTATTATTGCCTTAACTACTTGTTCAGCCTCCTGAAGTGGTGCAATACTACTCAAATAAGCACTCGGAGTAATTTGTGAAAAATCTTGTTTCATGAATTCTGGTGCAAATAAAATATCAACAAAACGATCTTCAATCTGGATAGGTATATCATTTTCATAATGCACCAATAAAATATGTGCCACTTCCATGTCTTTATTAATATTCATCGCTTTTGCGATATCTTTAGGAACAATTTTCTGTATATGATCAATAACTCGAGAAGAATATTTATGACCACGAAGTGTTACTTCGTCTGCAATATTTCTTATCTCAAGTAAGTGTGAAGTTGCTCTTAAGTCAGAAACAAATGAACCTATTCCAGCTTTACGATCCAAATAACCCTCGTCATTTAACTCACGTAATGCACGGTTTGCGGTCATTCTTGAAACGCCCATCAAAACAACAAGCTGATTCTCTGACGGCACTCTTTGCAATGGCTTTAATGCCCCACTTGCAATCTGATTAATAATCAATTCTTTGACTTGCTGATAACGAGGTATTTGATTTTCCATAATCAATCTTTCACTTCTGCAGTGAAGAGTTGATGCATGACTTTTTGAAAATTATCCTTAGTGGAAGGATTAGACTCAAGCCACTCACCATCAACCATGACTTGATCAATTAAAGCATTATGATTGGAAAAGATAATCGCATCCATTAACGTATTATTTTGATGCCCCACAAGAGAAGAATTATCACTAGATAAGGAAAAAAAATCCGCATAACTGCCTTTCTTCAATGCACCTATTTTCTTATTTCCTGAAGCAAGCGTCCCCCCTTCTAGTGCCATGTTAAATAAACATTGTCCAGAGCCCAGATTTTCTGAGGATGCTATGTTTCGCTCATTTTTTAATAGTCTCTGTCCGTATTCTAACCAACGCAGCTCTTCAAATGAATTAATCGAAATATTGCTATCTGAACCTATAGCTAGTCTTCCACCTTGAAGCAAATAGTCCTGTAATCTGAATATGCCATCACCTAAATTTGCTTCTGTAGTTGGACATAAGCAGGTAACAGCTCCAGATTTAGCCAGTAACTTCAACTCATAATCATTTAAATGTGTAGCATGAACAAGACACCAATTCTCAGTGACATTAAAATTCTCTAATAACCACTCAACAGGTCTCGCGTTATATAATTCATAAAAATCTACAACCTCTTTTTGTTGTTCTGCAATATGCAAGTGAAACGGAATTTTCTCTTCTTCAGCAAAATCAACAACCCTTTGCATAGATTTATTTGTTACTGCACGTAAACTATGTACCCCAATCGCCAGAGAATGGCGCTCCGTAAGTATTGATTTTGCGTAATAGTAGTGCTGAATTAATTCTTCACAGGTAAGATAAAACTGTTCCTGTTGAGATGATAATAGTTCATCTTTAAAGCCACCTCGCTGATATAGGATAGGGGTATATATTAATCTAATACCAGTCAGATTAGCTGCTTCAAGAAGCGCATCAAATAATTTATTATTAGATTCATTCTCACCTTGCTCTCGATGCAAATAATGAAATTCAACAACCGAGGTATACCCATTTGCAAGCATCTCTTGATATGCTTGTGCTGCTATTGCAGAGATAATTGAAGCATCAACATGCTCAACAAGATGGTACATAGCTTCGCGCCATGTCCAGAAATTATCTTTTTTACTGGTAGGTTTAAATTCAGTACGGCCACTTAAAGCTCTTTGAAAACTATGACTATGAGCATTGCACAAGCCCGGTATCAAAATATCAACAGTATTATCCTGAGACTCGATGGAAATGTCGTATTCTATTTCTTGGATTATCCCATCTGATATATCCAAACGAATATTTTTCTGCCAGCCGCCTTCTAAATATATATTTTTTGCATGAATTGAGTGCATAATTATTCTAAAAATTAGTTGTATATACAGGCTATTACATGCTACTTTTAAAAGCAAGAAATACCATAAGATGGAATAATATAATGCCAGATTGGGATCTTTTAATTACTGATGTTCATATCGCCACTATGGCAGATAATGGCATATCCTATGGTCTAATCAAAAATGGCTCATTAGCTATTTCTAAAGGTTTAATTTCTTGGTTAGGCCCCACAAAAGATATACCGGATAAAACAGTAAAGAAAAAAATATCAATGCCTGGAAAATGGTTAACACCAGCTCTAATTGATTGTCATACTCATCTGGTATTTGCCGGTAATCGTGCTTGGGAATTTGAAGCAAGAGCTAATGGGAAAAGCTATACGAATATTGCTAATGAAGGTGGTGGAATAGTTTCAACTGTGAAGGCAACTCGTGATTGCGATATTTCCATGTTAACCAATAATTCCAGAGCACGATTATCATCTCTACGTCGAGAGGGTGTTGGAACTATAGAAATTAAATCCGGTTATGGTCTTGACCTAGAAACTGAAATAAAAATGCTAAAAGTCGCATGTAATCTTGAAAATGAGCATATCTCAATTCATAAAACTTTTTTGGGTGCACATAGCATACCGCCCGAATATAAAAATAACAGTGATAGTTATATTCAATATGTTTGTGAAGAAGTTCTACCAGAAATAAATAATCTTGGTCTCATCGATGCAGTTGATGCATATTGTGAGAAAATTGCTTTCAATAATAATCAAATTACAAAGCTATTTACTAAAGCAACATCTCTGGGCTTACCGGTCAAGCTTCATGCAGATCAATTATCCAACTCGAATGGTGCAAAATTAGCTGCAGATTTTCATGCTTTATCAGCAGATCATCTTGAATATACTACAATAGAAGGTGTTCATGCTCTTGCAGAAGCAGATTGTGTGGCTGTTCTACTTCCTGGGGCATTCATGACTTTGCGTGAAACGCAGTTACCACCAATTCAAGAACTTCGTAATTCTGGTGTTTCTATGGCAGTAGCTACAGATTGTAATCCAGGCACATCTCCACTTTGTTCGATAAGACTAGCAATGGCACTGGCATCAAATACTTTCAATCTAACACCTGAAGAATGTTTGGCAGGGGTTACAAGAGAAGCGGCCAAAGCCTTGGGTGCAACAAATACAAAAGGCACTTTGGAGCAAGGCAAACAAGCCGATATTGCTGTTTGGGATATAGATCACCCGAATGAACTATCTTACTGGCTCGGCTTAGATCAATTATCTGCTTTATATATCAAGGGAAAAACACACTAATATTTGTCTTTCGTATATAATTTAGGCGAGATAATCCTCCGCCCATTGAGTTAGTAACTTTTTATTAATTTTACCATTCGGCATTAGCGGAAGCTCATCGACAATATGAAAAACCTTAGGAATTTTGTAATCGGCAAGATTTCCACTTGCATGAATTCTGACTGTGTTCTCTGAAGTTTTGCCGGCATCGGTTTTTAGGACTATGAAGGCGTGGCCCACCTCGTCATAAAGCGGATCTGGCACAGATATAACTGCCACCAGATTGATACTTTCAAGAGACTCTAGGGCTAGCTCAACCTCACGTGGATATACGTTAAAGCCACCGGATTTATACATCTCTTTGATTCGACCAACAACATAGATGGTACCTTGCGCGTCCTGTTTTGCGAGATCACCAGTTTTCAGCCAACCATCTTCCGTAAAGGCAGTCGCGGTAGCTGTTGGATTATTCCAGTATTCCAGCATAAGGAATGGACCACGAACCTGTATTTCTCCGACATCGCCATTAGCTACTTCGGAACCGAGCTCATCTATCAAACGAAGTTCGCAATCTGACATTGGCTTGCCCACACTATTTACTAATAAGTCTATATCTTTACATGGGGGAATCTGAGTAATTCCACCGGTTGTTTCCGTCATGGCCATAAGTGTGGAGAGATAGGGAAACCGCCTAGCAAAGAGCTCGATCATATCTCTTGACGCAGCAGACCCACCCCAACTGATTAACTGTATGCTACTCAGATCGCTTGTTGAAAACGCGGGCTCGTTCATACAAAGCTTGAACATTGTGGGTATAGCGCCCCACTGGGTAATTCTTTCCTGCTCTATGGTAGCCAAAGTCTCAGATGACGAAAACTTCTCGATTAACACATTGGTTCCACCGCCCACTAATGTGTATAGGGTGTTCGCGACCACACCGGCAACATGATTTACAGGATAATAATTTATAACACGGAGTGGGTTGGGTTTAAATTTAGACAGCGCTAGCTTGCCGTGTCGCACACTAGCGGATTGCTTCAGGAGAACACCTTTAGCGGCACCTGTAGTTCCAGAAGTGTAGACGATCACGCACGGTGTATCTCCAGTTACAACTCTGCGACACTCCTGAAGATCCTCAGCAGATATTTTTATTCCACCATGCCTGAATTCGCTGATGGATATAGAATCTGGAACCAGTTGGTCATCACCAATGATGACGGTCTCAAAGTTTACAGTAGATTCCTGGAGCTTCTTTATCTCGGAAACGAATATCCGCTCACCGATTCTAGAGCGACTGAACAAGATTTTGGGTCGAGAATCAGTTATCACATGAAGCATTTCGCTCAACTGATAACGGTTATTCAATCCAACCCAAATTGCACCAATAGATAGACTGGCAAGTAGTATTTGACTGCAGTCCGGATGTGGGGCGGACAGAGTTGCAACCCTATCACCAGGTTTTATACCTGCTACCAGCAGAGATTTGGCGAGCGAGTCAACACTCTCTTTCAGATTTCGATAGCTGATTCGCTGGTCCCTAAATACAATTGCTTCAGCATCTGGTGTGTGGTGGGCATAATGTTCTAGGAATGCATAGGCTGTATTGAGGAGGGGAACCCGAAATTGAAAATCAGGCTTGGCTGAAATTTTATTGATAGAATGTGACATACATGCGAAGCCTTAAGTTTATTGATTTACATCAATAACGACACGACCGCGTGTTTTGCCTTCGATGATTTTTGGCCCCAATCGGAAAAGTTCAGACATTGGTTCAATAGTTGTCAGTTGAGTCAATTTACCTCTATCCAGATCGCTCTCTAATCTATCCCAGGCTTGTTGTCGACGCTCTTTGGGTGCCATCACTGAATCGACACCAATCAAGCGGACATTGCGAAGAATAAACGGAAGAACACTGGCTGGCAGGTCAGCACCGCCAACTAATCCGCAGCAGGTAACAACACCACCGTATTGAGTCTGTGCCAGAACATTGGCCAGAGTCGTTGAACCAACGGTGTCAATTGCTCCGACCCATCGTTCTTTCTGAAAAGGCTTTCCTGTCTCAGATAATTCATTACGGCTGATAAAATCAGTAGCACCGAGAAAACGCAGGTAATCATGAGTTTGCTGGCGACCGGTAGAGGCTACAATCTGATAACCAAGGCCAGAGAGCAGCGCGATGGCAACTGAGCCCACACCACCGGCAGCACCAGTTACAAGAATCTTGCCATCATCCGGTTTTACGCCTTGCTCTTCGAGTTCCATCACACAAAGCATGGCTGTATAACCAGCAGTTCCAATTGCCATGGTTTCATGTTCAGCAAAGCCCGATGGCATTCGCACCAGCCAGTCCGGATGCAGGCGCTGTTTCTGACTGAAGCCACCCCAATGAACTTCAGATAGACCCCATCCATTAACGATAATTTTGTCGCCTGTGACATACTCACTTTGGCCTCCATCGATGACTGATCCGACGAGATCTATCCCACCCACCATAGGAAAACGGCGCACTATACCTTTGCCGCAAATAGCAAGCCCATCTTTGTAGTTAAGACCCGAATAGGAAACTTTTATCAAGATTTCCTCGTCGGGTAGATCAGCTTCCGTTAGTTGAACCAGTGAAGCTTCTCTGACACCATCAATTTCGCTAATTATAAAGGCATTAAACTTATCGGTCATCAGGCTCTCCTGTTTTTTCCAGGAATAAAGGATAAGACATTATCTGTTGCTTGACAGATAATGTCAATGCGTATAACTTGTGTAGTTGCGCACGTCATATCATGATACTGTTTTTCACTGGAAAAATGGTGGAGGTTGCAGCATGCTGAAATTAACCGAGCATAAACTTTTAAGCGGCAACAGGGTGCGTGAACTGCAAATTTCACGACCTCCTGTAAATGCCTTGAATTTTGAATTACTGGAGTCACTCAAAGAGGCGATTCTCATTGCATCGAAAGACGGTGTGGGTGCCCTGGTGCTGTCTGGCGCAGGCGGAGTGTTCAGTGCAGGAATGGATATAAAGGAAACCACTAGCCTCTCCCGAGCCGAGTTGACTCGCACTTTTCAAGCCCTGAAGGATGTGACTCTGGCAATCGGTTACTCAAGCATTCCGATAGCTGCTGCATTGACCGGCAACTGTCTGGGGGCGGGTGCAGTCTTCTCTTTATTTTGTGACTACCGAGTAATAAGCAAAGATAGAGTTAGTTTTGGTATCACGGAAGTACAGGGAGGCATGAAGATTAATCCACACATAATTTACGCACTGGGGCGAATAGTTGGCGAGCATCAGGCGCAAAACCTCATTTTAGAGGCCAAACTTCTGGATGCTCAGACTGCCCATCAGTGCGGTCTGGCCGATGAATTGGTCCCCCGTCACCTGGTAGAGAGTCGAGCCGTGGCCTGGTGTGACAGAATACTGAAACTTCCCCCAGGGGCTATGGCTGGTACCCGAGATGCTACACGGGAAAAATTGAGAGAAATATTGACGGTAATGGAAGCCGAACCAATTGAAGTAAGAGTAAATGAATGGTTTGACGAAGATGTTCAGTCTAGCCTGCAGAGGCTTCTTAAAGTATAAATTGATACACACTGTTGTCCAGATGTTGAGACATTCTATGAACAATAACAAAGTATTTTTTGCCGCAACGGGACTCAAACTAATTAGTATCCTCGGCCTGTTGATGATGCCTTTTCAAATTGGCGTGTTCATCGAGTTTTTAGGACTAACTCCCTCTCAGGCCGGACTTATTGCTTCACTTGAAACTTCCGCTCTTGCTTTGGGTGTTGTGCTCGTATCCTTTCGCATGATTCCTTTAACCATGGTTTCCACAGCGACGGTTGGGGTGGTCCTGGTAATCGCTGGAAACCTTGTGTCTGCGTTGTTGGTAGGACAGTTAGAAATCATCGCAGCACGATGCATCACCGGCTTGGGCTACGGGATAGCCAATGCAACTGCATCGCGCTTGATCGCAACCTGCTTTCCAGTTCCAGAAAGTGCGGCGGGAAAAATGTATGCTGTTACATATATTGCCGCAACAGCAATGTACTATTTCTTCCCGCCTATCATTGCTGATGGTGGGAGTTACATATTTTTCTTAGGATTAACTCTTTTAGTTCTGGTTATTTGTCCTGTGTTAGTTTACTTACCACGGAATACTGACGATAGAATGGCAAACCCAAAGACAACGTCCATCCAAGCGCTCTTCTTTCGCCTACCAGTCATTGGCTTTTTTCTTATAGAAATTCTACTAATGCTTGGTCTAGGAGCTATCTGGGCTTTTGCAGAACGTTTTGCGGTTAATATTGATTTAAGTGTGCAAAGAATCGGGCTATATTTCGCTCTATCCAGTGGCACGCAATTTCTCGGCGCCTGCCTAGCAGCTTATCTAGGTATACGTTTTGGCCGAACCAAACCCCTCACGCTATCATTGATTCCATGGGCAATATTTTCAATTGTGCTAGCCACAGCCAATAATGAGTGGGCTTTTGCAGTCGGCATTTTAGGTTATCAATTTATATTGGCTTTTTATATCCCTTATATGTTGGGAGTGGGAGCCGCATTCGATAAAGGGGGAAATATTGCTGCTGCAGTTATTGGAGTTCAGATTTTTAGTTTTGGGGCCGGCTCCTATTTGGGAGGCTTGGTGGCAGATAGCTATGGTCTTGCTGCAATTGGCTGGCTGGCAATTTTTTGTTGTGGAATATCAATTCT
>Ga0308010_1000138_pt1 | contig 66680 bp, 59 predicted proteins | sample Neamet129_FD_202368 | JGI IMG/M metagenome (GOLD analysis project Ga0308010, IMG submission 202368) | Marine microbial communities from water near the shore, Antarctic Ocean - #129 | ecosystem: Environmental > Aquatic > Marine > Unclassified | place: Southern Ocean | collected 2014-07-24 | reverse complement strand
CCTGCAGATTGACCGTGGCGGCCGTGTTGCCCGCGTTGGTCAGCGTGATCAGCCCGGTTCCCGCCGTGGCATTGGCTGTCGTCGCTGTCAGCGCCGCCGCATTGATCGCTCCGCTTTGCGTGATCGCACCACCGGCCAGCAGCGTGACGTCACCGCCGGCGCCGGTGCCGCTGTTGATGCCCGATACCGCGACCGCATTGGCATCGGTATAGCTGATGACGGCGTTGGCGTTGGACGTGCCAACAGCTGCAGCGCTTCCATCGCGCGCCTGCAGGTTCACCGTGGCCGCATCGTTTGCCGTGTTCGTCAGCGTGATCGCCGCTCCGGCCGCATTGGCCGTCGTCGCTGTCAGCGTCGCGGCCTTGATGGCGCCGCTTTGCGTGATCGCACCGCCTGCCACCAGCGTGACGTTGCCCCCGGCTCCCGTGCCGCTGTTGATGCCGGAGAGCGCCACAGCGCCGGCGCCGGTGTACTGAATGGCCGTGGCCACGTTGGCTGTGCCCACCGCAGCCACTGTCCCGGCCCGTGCCTGCAGATTGACCGTGGCGGCCGTGTTGCCCGCGTTGGTCAGCGTGATCAGCCCGGTTCCCGCCGTGGCATTGGCTGTCGTCGCTGTCAGCGCCGCCGCATTGATCGCTCCGCTTTGCGTAATTGCACCACCGGCCAGCAGCGTCAGGTTGCCTGTCACCGTCGCGCCGCCCACCGCCAGGGCATTGCTGTCTGTCAGTGACACGTTGTTGGCTGAAAGTACCGACACGCCGCCCTGAAAATCATTGCCCGCGCTGGCCAGGGTGACGTTGCTCGCCGCGCCCGCCGTGATGGAGGTGGCGCCTTTGATGAGCAGCGCGCCGGAAGTCTGGGAAATCGCGCCCGTTCCCGTGATGGTCAGATTGCCGCTACCTGTCCCCCCGGTCGTTGTGATGCCACGCAAGGCTTTGGTGGTTCCGGCGATGCTCACGTCGCCGCCGAAGGTGGACAGTGCCCCTGTCGCGCCAAATGTCGTGGTGCCAGCGGCGTTCAGGTTGGTCGAGAGGGCTGCCGCCGAGGAGGAAATGACGGCATTGATCGCAATGTTGCCGTCGGCGTTCAGGGTCAACGAGCGAGCGGTGCCACCGGTGTAAGCGACGTTGTTGGAAACCGTGATGTTGCCTGCACCTGCCGTCCCCGGTGTGGTGTTGACAACCACATCGGCGCCCGCAAGCTGGGTGAGCAGCGTCGTGACGTTCAGGTTTGCGGTGCCCACGCCGCTTTCGAAGGTAGGCCCGGCACCCAGTGCGCCGGAATGCGCTGTGGTCGATATCGTGATGTTCGAAGGGTCCAGCAGCAGGGTGCCGGTCGTTCCGCTGGCGGCACTCAGGTCGGCAAACCCGTTGTAGTCCAGATAGCGCTTGCCCGATACCTCGGCGAAACCCCCGTTACCAGATTCGGCGCCACCGCTGGCCGCAATCCGCCCATTGAAGCGCGTTGTATCGTCGGCCCACACAATAACTTTCCCGCCATCGCCGCTACGGCGGGCGCCCGCTTCGATACGAACCTGGTCCCCCACAAAGGTGGCGGTGGCGTTTTGCTCAGCGCCCTTTCCCTGGTAGTTTCCGCCGACGAGCACGGTACCGCCTCCGGAATCCCCGGAAACGTCGATCCGCGCCGATCCGGTCAGACCCACCTTGTCTCCCAGCACCTTGATCGTCCCGCCAGTTTGCCCCTGCGCCCCGCCTGAAGCGTCGAGTTCGCCCGTCACGTTCACCACGCCCTCGCGCCCACCACTGAGAACAATCATGCCGTTGCGCTCGGTCGCCGACGTGGCGCGGATCACGCCAGTCTGGTTGACGACGGTGGCCATGGCATTGCCCAGGGCACTGGCCAGTACCGCCACCTGACCGCCGGCGGCGGTGATCACGCCGCTGTTGGATGCCGCGGCATTGACGGCCGCTGCGTCAACGGAAAAGCGGACCAGCCCCGCGCCCGAGGTATCCAGCGTAACGCGGGACCCGGCCAGCAGCCCCGTGGATCCGGCTTCTGTGGTGATGGATCCGGTATTGCTGACCGTAGGCGCTGTCAGCAGCACATAACCGCCGCGCCCCGCACGGATGCTGCCGTGATTGACCACGCTGCCGCCGGCCGGACCGCTGAAGGTGTAGCGACCGGCGACAAAATCATCGTTGCTGATGGCCAGGCTGGATGCGACCAGACCGCCCACGTTGACTTGCGCGCCCGGTGCAAACAGGACACCTGCCGGATTGATCAGGAAAACCTGCCCATTGGCACTGAGTGAGCCGTAGATGGCCGACGGATCTGCCCCGATGACGCGGTTCAAGGCCACGGCGGCGGCACCGGGCTGGACAAACTGCACCGACTGCCCGGTGCCGATGTTGAAGCTCTGCCAGTTCAGGATGGCTTTGTCGCTGCCCTGCTGGATCAACATGTTGTTGGCTGTGGGGGTGCTGACGCTGGCCTGTCCGGCCACGACATCCACGCCCGCGGGCAGGGCGACCGCCAGGCTGGCAAAACCCGAGAGCATGGCAGCGAGCAGGCGTGAGAGCAAACGCCCGCTGCGGATGCGGTAGGTCGCCGTCAACTTGCGCGACAGGCGCACCACGACCGTACGAACCGTCCAGGGGCCACGGCTATTGCGCTTTTCGCCGGCGGTGTTTCTCAAGGACGGGTCCATCTGCTCAAAACCACTTTTGCGCGGACACCCAGGCCCGCGGTGAACGATCCGGATCGCCGGTGGAAGGCCCAATGGCGGTGGTCGGCCAGGCCAGGTAGGTGGTGATCAGGAAATTGTTGACGCGCCCCGCCAGTGCCCCCACACCCACCGCGCCCAACGCCAGGCGATTGGGGCCGACAAGCGTCATCGCATCCTGATTGAATTTGACCGTGCCGTAGTCATAAAAGGCGGCCAGGCTGACCGGCTGACCGGCCAGCGCCAAGGGGGCCGGCAACTGGTAACGGTATTCAAGATTGACGAGCAGTCCGGCATCGCCTATCCCCTCACCCACGGGATAGGCCCGCACGCCAGTCGGTCCGCCAAGCGACATTTTCTCGGCCGACGCCAGGTTTTTGGAAGCCAGCTGCGCCTGGAGATTGATGTGGAGGCTGGACGGGTTCGCAAAAAACTGTGTGCGCTGAAACTCCAGGTTGAGCTTGCTGAACGACCCGGCGGTTTGCAGTCCGCCAACACCCTGGTCGAAGCCCCGGCTGGCAGCGTCCAGCCTGACCCGGCCCCGGGTTGCCGTCACCGCATAACTGCTGGAGCCGCCGGCACCGGCGGCCTCATCGACAAAGTTGCCCAGCAGGCCAAATCGCGCGGTAGCGATGCGCCGCTCGCTCTCATTGGCGGGTCGGGTGATCAGGTCGCTGAATTTCTTGTGCTCCAGGCTGAACAGGCCGTACAGGTTGTTTTCGCGTGAACGGATCAGGGGACGTGTCAGGGAAGCGCCAAGAATATCGGCTTTGCCGGTAGCGCCCAAGGCAGCGAATTGCCTTCCCAGGGCATAGTCCGTGCGGGCCGCGCTGAGGGTCAACTGCGTTCCATCGGCACTGACAGGCACGGCATAGGCGAGCCGGTAGAGACTGCTTCTGGAGGCGTCGCTGAGTTGGGCACGCACGCTGAAGATGTCTCCCCGGCCCAGCAGATTGCTGATGTTGAGATGGCCCGTGGCATGCAGACTCCCGGCGGCTCGTGCGCCAGAATTGTCGAAACCGACCGAACCATTGACCTGCCGCCCTTCGGCACGGATGGCCACCACCACGTCGGCCTGCCCGAGCGCATCACCCGGCTGCACGGTCGCGCTGGCATCCACGCCGGCCAGATCGCGCAGAAGCAGCACCGGCTTGTCAAGCAGGTATTCGGTGATCAACATGCCCGGCCGCAGGTTGGCGTTTGCCACGCGCCGGGCAAACGAGGAAGAGCCATGATCCCCTTCCACCTGCACCAGCACCTTGCCTATGCGCGCTTCGATCACGGCAATGGTGACCGTGCCACCGCTGGCCTGAAAGGCCTGCTCGGGCAGGTAGGCCTCGGTGAGCAGATAGCCGCGCGAGCGGTAGTACCGGCTGACAAGACCGGCCGCCTCGGTCAGCCGGGCGAGGGTGGTGGGCTGATTCACCTGTTCCGCCAACAGGGCCGCCAGCGTCTCGCCGTCAAAAACGGTGTTGCCTGTAAAGCGGAAAGCTCCGGGCACGATGCGCGCCGTACTTTGCGCAGGCGGCGCGGGCTTCGGATCGGGCAACCCGATCAGCGGCGCGCCAGGCCGGGGCAACAGGGGGATCTGTCGCTGTGGCTCCTGGAGACTGCCCGCATCGGGTCGCTGCAACTGCTGGCCAAACACGGGCACGGCGATGCCCATGGCCCACAAAAGGGGCCAGATCAATGCCTGCAGTGAGATGCCCAAGCGGTTCACGTTAGCCTTTAGAGGGCCTCCAGATTTGCAACGAATTGTTTCTAGTTACTTTTGCCAGTATGGGCGAAGTTCCCTTCCGGGCCTAGCAGCACCTGATCGTCGGGTGGCTCATTCCGACAAACGCGGGCTTTTATCACAAGGGATGTGGGGAATTTGCGTCGTCCGAGGCATCGTTCAAATGACGGGCTTAGCAAAAACCAATTGTTCCAAGCCTGAGATAACTACTATCATTATGACGCAGTTAATTTATTTTGACTATGAAACCCTCTGAAGGTGCATGCCCCGCATTGATGTGCCGGCCAGCACCTGACCGCGAGCAAAGGAGCTGTCATGACCCAGGTTATCCGTTCGAATCTTCCCACCCTGCGCAAAACGGCCAGCTACTACGTGCTGCACGTGACCGTCGCCGCCCTGGTTGCTTATGCGGTCACGGGCAGCTTCTTGCTGGCACTGACCCTGAGCCTGCTTGAGCCCACGGTTCAGGCTTTTGCGTTTTTCTTTCACGAAAAAGCCTGGCAACGCTGGGACAGCAACCGTACCGCGACCGTCTGATCCACCACGCGGTCCGGCAACGTGGGGTTGCGGGGCGCCGGTCCACGACTTCAACTTTGTCAAAAAGTCAAAGCCGCTGCACCTGTTTGCGTAGATCCACTTACTAGGGTTTCCCCATGGGACGGCCTACAATCGCAGACCCTTACAAAAATGGCGGCCAGGCGGTCGCCGCTCAGGAGACAACTTGATGTCCGCAGTCGTGCCCGCAGCCCCCGATAACAACCAGGAAAAACGAGACGAGTTGCGCCGGGCGGCGCTGGAATACCACGAATTTCCGACCCCGGGAAAAATTGCGATCGCGGCCACCAAGCAGTTGACCAACCAGCGCGACCTGGCGCTGGCCTATTCGCCCGGTGTTGCTGCCCCCTGCGAGGAAATCGTCAAGGACCCCAACGCCGCGTTCAGGTACACCAGCCGCGGCAACCTGGTCGCCGTCATCACCAACGGTACCGCCGTCCTGGGACTGGGCAATATCGGCCCGCTGGCAGCCAAGCCGGTGATGGAAGGCAAGGGCGTCCTGTTCAAGAAGTTCGCCGGCATCGATGTTTTCGACATCGAGATCGACGAAAGCGATCCGGTCAAGCTGGTGGACATCATCGCCGCGCTGGAGCCCACCTTCGGCGCGGTCAATCTCGAGGACATCAAGGCGCCTGACTGCTTCTACATCGAACGCGAACTCCGCAAGCGGATGAAAATCCCGGTCTTCCATGACGACCAGCATGGCACGGCGATCACTGTTGGCGCCGCCGTTCTCAATGCGCTCAAGGTTGTCGGCAAGGCGCCCGGCCAGGTCAAGCTGGTGACTTCCGGGGCCGGTGCGGCTGCGCTGGCCTGCCTGAACCTGCTGCTCAAACTGGGCATCAAGCGCGAGAACGTTTATGTGACCGATCTCGCCGGCGTGGTGTACGAAGGCCGGACCGAGCTGATGGACGAGGACAAGATCCAGTTCGCCCAGAAAACAGCGGCCCGCACGCTGTCGGAGGTCATCGAAGGCGCAGACCTGTTCCTGGGCCTGTCCGCCGGGGGCGTACTCAAGAAGGACATGGTGGCGCGCATGGCGCCCAAGCCCATCATTTTCGCGCTCGCCAATCCGAACCCTGAAATCACGCCCGAAGACGTCAAGACGGTGCGTGACGACGCCATCATGGCCACCGGCCGTACCGACTATCCGAACCAGGTCAACAACGTCCTGTGCTTCCCCTACATCTTCCGGGGTGCACTCGATGCCGGCGCCTCCACCATCACCGTCGAGATGGAGATTGCAGCGGTACACGCGATTGCCGAGCTCGCCCAGGCTGAGCAGAGTGAAGTGGTTGCGGCGGCCTATACCGGCGAAAAACTCGCCTTTGGGCCCGAATACCTGATTCCCAAACCGTTTGATCCGCGCCTGATGATCAAGATAGCACCGGCGGTGGCGCAGGCGGCCGCCGACAGCGGCGTGGCGCTGCGGCCCATTGTCGACATGGATGCCTACCGGGAGAGGCTGCAGAGCTTCGTGTACGCGTCCGGGACCACCATGAAGCCGATCTTTGCGGCGGCCAAGAAGGCCGGCAAAAAACGCGTGGCGTATGCCGAAGGGGAAGAAGAACGCGTGTTGCGTGCCTGTCAGATCGTGGTCGACGAAGGCCTGGCACGACCCACGCTCATCGGACGTCCCGCCATCATTGCCCAGCGTATCGAGAAATTCGGCCTGCGCCTCAAGGAAGAGCTGGACTACGACGTGGTCAACGTCGAACACGATCACCGCTATCGTGACTTCTGGCAGACTTATCACCGTTTGATGGAGCGGCGCGGCGTCACGGTACAGATCGCGAAAATCGAGATGCGCCGCCGCCTGACCTTGATTGCCGGCATGCTGCTGCACAAGGGCGACGTAGACGGTCTGATTTGCGGAACCTGGGGCACCACCGCGCATCACCTGGACTACCTGGACCAGGTGATCGGCAAACGCCCCGGCGTATGCACCTACGCGTGCATGAATGGCCTGCTGTTGCCGGACCGCCAGGTCTTCCTGGTCGACACCCACGTCAACTACGACCCGACTGCCGAGCAGCTCGCCGAAATCACCACGATGGCCGCCGAGGAAATGATGCGTTTCGGCCTCAAGCCCAAGGCGGCATTGCTGTCACACTCCAACTTCGGCACATCCAACCTGCCCAGCGCGCTGAAAATGCGGCGCACGCTGGAACTGCTCCGCGAACAGGCGCCCTGGCTGGAAGTGGACGGCGAAATGCACGGTGATCTGGCACTGGATGCCGCCGCGCGCGCCGCAGTGATGCCCAACAGCACACTGGCAGGGGAAGCCAATTTGCTGGTACTGCCCAATATTGATGCAGCCAATATCGCTTACAACCTGCTCAAAACCGCAGCCGGCGGCAACATCGCCATTGGCCCGGTGCTGCTGGGCGCCAGCCAGCCTATGCACATCCTCACTGCCAGCACCACGGTACGCCGTATCGTCAATATGACAGCGCTGACGGTCGCGGACGCCAACGCTTCCCGATAAGTCATTTTTAGACAGCTAGTACTAACTTAGGCGGGGTCGGGATGCTCCGACCGGTTGCCTAATCATTGAGCAGGCCCTTGCATTTTCCGGCTGAATGCGTCAAACTCTAGCTCTTGAAATTAAGGGTTAACCCGGCAGATCTACTTGGTCGCTGCGGTTAATCCTCGTTCAGGAAAGACTTTTTTTCATGTTGCGAAAAGGTTGGGCTGGTTGGCGACTGGCCCTGACAGTCATGCTGACTGTTTTGGGCACAGGGTTTAGCCCCGCTATGGTGCAGGCCAAGGGGTCCGGCATCGATTCCCGAACCGGCACCGTCGTATTCGACGAGCTGCCAGTCCAGGGCCGCAAGGTGGTGAAGCTGATTTATCAGGGTGGGCCGTTCAGATACGACAAGGACGGCTCGGTGTTTGGCAACCGGGAAAAACTTCTTCCTGCCAGCAATCGCAGTTATTACCGCGAATACACCGTCCAGACGCCCGGAGAACGCAGTCGGGGTGCCCGGCGCATCGTATGTGGCGGTTTTGTACCCACGATGCCCGATGCTTGTTATTACACAGATGATCACTACGCGAGTTTTCGCAGAATCGTTCAGTAAGTTCTGCAGTGATCGTCAACTTTGAGTTTTTGACTTAAGAAAGAGAAGCGGAGATGGACATGCCACTTCGTACTGTTAGACCCAACATCGTGCAATCCATACGCGCATTCCGCGTACAGGACCTGCAGGACGCCGCCACGCAATTGAATCAGCATTTCCTGTATGCCAACCTGGGCAATGCCCAGAGCAAGCAAGACGTGCTGGACATGATCGCGGCACAGTACACATTCCCGGCGCATTTTGGGAAAAATTTCGATGCGCTTTACGACTGCATGACGGACCTGGTTCACAAGTCCGGCCCGCAACCCGGTTTTATCGTGGTGCTTGAGCAGATCCCTGCCCATGCCAAGTTCGACAAGGAAGCGCGCGAGCAGCTGCTGGACATCTTCCGGGATGCCGCGGACTACTGGGCGGATCGAAAGATACCGTTCAGATGTTTCTATTCTTTTCTGTAGCCCGCTCCCCAGACATTGGCCAAGGGGATCGGGCGAATGAGGCCCAGCAAGCAAACAGCGCAGACGGTGAAGAGCCGATGCCGACTGACAAACTGCTCGACGTGTCGCCACTGGCGCTGCGCATGAGCAGCCCGTTCAATGCGGGATACTGGCTGGCAGCGGCGTAAGGCGCTGCTGCATTAAAAAAAGCCCGTCTTCGACGGGCTTTTTGCATTTCAGGGCGCTCAGGGAACGCCTGTCGCCCCCAGCGCCTGCGTCAGGGCCACGTATTCCGCCACTGGGACTTCCTCGGCCCGGCGCTGCAGGTCAAAGGCCGGCGCATGCGGCTTTTGCTCCAGCCATTTGCCCAGTGAATGGCGCAGCAGCTTGCGGCGCTGGCTGAAAGCCACACGGACCACCTCGCTCAACAGCGCCGCGTCCAACGCAGCGGGCGTGGTGTGCGGCACCATGCGAACGATGGCGCTGTCCACCCGGGGCGGCGGGTCAAAACTCTGCGGCGGCACAAACAGCACGTTGTCCATGGCGTATCGCCATTGCAGCATCACGCTGAGCCGGCCATAGTCGCTGGTCGCGGGTCGCGCCACCATGCGGTCAATCACTTCCTTTTGCAGCATGAAGTGCTGATCGGCGATGACATCGACCGCGTCGAGGAGGTGAAACAGGATGGGCGTGGAGATGTTGTAGGGCAGGTTGCCAACCACACGGATTTTCCCGGAGGGCCCGGCGTATTCGGAGGCAAGCTGCACAAAATCAACCTTGAGCACATCGGCCTGGATCACACTAAGCTGCGGATGCGCCTGCAGTTGCTGCGCCAGGTCCCGGTCCAGTTCAATCACCGTCAGCCGGCCCAGGCGTTCAGCCAGCGGCTGTGTCAGGGCTGCCAGACCGGGCCCAATTTCCACCATGGCCTGACCGGCCGCGGGTGCAATCGCATCCACGATGGCATCAATGATGGCGCGATCGGTCAGGAAGTGCTGGCCGAAACGCTTGCGCGGGATATGTTTCACAGCGTGCCGCAGCAAGAAGTCAGCGCGGCGAGCGCGGGAACGTTCCCGTCGAGCAGGGGCCGCGGAACCGGCCTGGCCGGGCCGCAGGCGACAGAAGCGAAGCCTCCGGTGAGCGGCGGCCTGCAAGGCGCAGGGAGCGACACGCCGTGCACGACCGTGGGGGCCACATCACTGCGGCGGTTCGCGGTATTCCACATAGGCGCGGCCACGCACTTCCTGGGCCCAGGCGACGTAGGCTTCCTCCAGTTTTTTCTCGCGCAGTTCGGCACGCACCGCCTCGCGCTGCTCACGCGGAGACAGCGTGCTGGTGCGCCGCTCCAGCACCTGGATCAGATGGACACCAAAACGCGACACCAGCGGATCGCTCACCTGGCCCGGGGCCAGGCTGTTCATGCGCTCTTCAAACTCGGGCACAAACATGCCGGCACCCGCCCAGCCCAGGTCGCCCCCCTCCCTGGCCGATGCATCCTGGCTGAACTCGCGGGCCAACGCCGCAAAATCGGCCTGCCCGGCGGCAATGCGGGTCTTGAATTCCGCCAGACGCGCCACCGCCGCCGCCTCGCTCAACTGGGGACCGGCGCGCAAAAGAATGTGGCGGGCCCGCGTTTCAGCCACCGTGGCCCCGGGCATGCCGGCCCGCCTTTTCTCGATCAGCTTGAGCACGTGAAAACCCGCGCCGCTGCGGACCGGTCCGGCCACGCCGCCAACCGGCAGGTTCTGCGTCGCATTGACAAAAAGCTCCGGGTAACGGTCCGGGGGTCGAAGGCCCATCTGCCCGTCGCCGGTGCCGCCCGGCGCATTGGAGAATTCCTTGACCAACTGCGCAAAGTCGGTGCCGCTGCGTGCCCGTTCTGCCGCCAGCTGGGCCCGCGCCTGCAGCGCGGCCAGCTGTTCAGCCGTGGCATTTTCAGGGACGGCCACCAGGATTTGTGCGAGGTTGAGTTCCATCGCTGCGGATGCCGAACCGCCACCGGCCTGATCGCGGATAAATTGGTCGACCTCCTGGTCGCTGACCTTCGCACGCGACTCCAGTTCGCGATCACGCAGGCGATTCAGAACGATTTCATTGCGCAGGTCATTGCGGAACTGGGAAAACAGCAGGCCTTCCGCTTCCAGGCGCCGGCGCAGCTCCGCGGGCGACATCTGGTTCTGCCGGGCCACAGTGGCAACGGCGTCGTCGACCACGGCGTCACTGACCTGCACACCGGTTTCCTTCGCCAGCTGCAGCTGGGCGCGCTCGACAATCAGGCGCTCCATCAACAGGCGCGCGAGTTCACTGCGCGGCGGAATTTGCGCCCCTTGCTGCCGCATCTGCTGCTCGGTGCGCAACATGCGGGCGCGAACTTCGTTGTTGGTGATCGGCTCGGAGTTGACCACGGCCACGATGTAGTCGGCCTGGCGCTGCACGCCGGCAGCGGCACCCAGACCCAGGACACCCAGGCCTGGCGTGCGCGGCTGCTGGCCCGGCAGACGCAGGGTCTGGGCCTGTGCGAGCACCAGCGGCATGCCCATAACGAGCGCCAGCGCCACCGCAACGACGGGACGGCGAACAGGAGAATGGAGGCGGCGGTATTTAGTCATAGTTGGTAAAGCGACTCGGTGTCGTGCCCTGCTCGCGCAGGTACTGGTAACGCGGAACATTGGCTTTCAGTGTTTTAAGCGGATTGTTGCCAATCCTGGAGAAACCGACGAACTCGAGCTGGAACAGGATACGCGTAGCGTTAGTCGAACCGGTGCCGGCCAGCGCGATTTTGCCGAGCTGGGTGCGCTCCAGCACCACCCGGCCTATCCAGCAGCAGCCGTCGTATTCCAGGCCAACAACCACATCGACCAGCTTCTTGTCCGGCACGCTGTAATTCAGGCGCCCCACGCTATACAAGCGTCCCGGGCCCTGACCGCGCCCAGTGCCCAAGTCCAGGCCCTTGTCGCCCCACAAGTCGTTGATCGGCCATTGCCAGCCCACCTCATACTGCTCACTGACATTGCGCTGGCGGCGGTAGGCGGCGCTGATTACCCGATAATTGCTGGGGCTATAACGTCCGCCAACTGTCGCGCGATCGGAAATGTTGGTTTTCGGGTTGTATTGCACCGTCGTTTCCAGCGACCAGGCCGGCGTCAAATTGACCGTGGAGCCAAACAACAGGTCGCTCAGGCGCTCGGATACGGGTACCTCACCAGGCAGCCGTACCTGCCGGTCCTTGAACCGCACCCGCTGCGCGACGCCTACCCGCAGGGCTTCGGCGCCGGTATCGGGGTCCAGCAGGCGCGAGGTCACGCCGGTGGTCAGGACGTTGGAGTCCGAAATCCGGTCGTTGCCGACAAACTCGTTTTCGGTAAACAGGGTCGCGAAGTTGAACGCATTCAGGCCGGAATCGTAGTTGGGCAATACGCTCTGGTTGCGATAGGGCGTGTTCACATAAAAGAGGCGCGGCTCGAGCGTCTGCGTGAACGCCTGGCCGAAGAAGCTGGTATTGCGCTCGAAGGTCAGGCCGCTGTCGAGGCTGAAGGTCGGCACCGTCCGCGATGCCGACCGCGCGCCGTTGACCAGGGGCCCGTCGAACTGGTAGGTCGTCGAGTTCAACAGCAGTTTGGGCGTGATGTAGCCGGCGGGCCGTATCCAGGGCCGGCTGATCTGGGCCAACGCAAACGCGCGGTTGGCGTTGGGCTGGCGGGTCAGCCGGCGATCCGATTCGAAGCGGGTGTAGTCGGTGGTGACCGAATAATCCAGGCCGACAACCCCCACTAAGGGGGCATTGATGCGGGTGTACGCTGCCGTGAGTTGCGGCAAGCGGTCATAAGGCGGAACAATCGGCGAATTTACATCCTGTAGCGTCTGATACTTGAGGGTGCGCAGTGTGGTCGAAAAAAAACTCCTCCCCCACGTCAGGCTCGCGTCACTCGTCAGCAGCCGCTGGGTCAGCAAGTTGCTGTTGCCGCCGAGACCCCTGGAGGGAAAATCACGCCAGTAGTTGTCGTCGCTGACCCGGTTCAGGTTCAGGTTGAAACCCACGCCACCCACCGCACTCAGACCGGTGTTGAAGCTGCCGTTGGACAGGTAGTTGTAGGACCAGCGGGTCTTGTCGCGCAGGCTGTCGTTGGGCAACACGCTGGCGCGCAGCTCGCCTTTGTAATTGCGCTCCAGGTAGCGGAACTCGCCGGCCAGGTCCACCCCGCGTTTGCTCATGATGGTCGGCGCGAAGGTGGCATCGCGTTGCGGCGCGATATCGAAATAGTAAGGAACCGTGGTCGAGAGCCCATTGACACTGCTTAAGCCGATGGTCGGCGGCAACAAACCGGACTTGCGCTTGTCGCTGAGCGGAAAAGTGAAGGTGGGCGCTGCCAGAATGGGCACATTCATAAACCGCAGCACGCCGCCCGAGACCTCGCCCACGTCGGATTCCTTGTCGAACTTGATGCTGCTGGCGTTGACGATCCACGCCGGCATCCAGCTCGGACCTTCGCCGCGTTGGCAAGTGGTGAAGTTCGCGTCGAAAGCCACCAGGCGCTTGTCGTCGATGAAATCCACGCGGCGGGCCGCGCCGTAGCCGTTGTTCTGCAAAAAACGGTAGTCGGGTTGCGAGAAAAAACCCTCAAACGTATCGAGCTTGATCTCCAGCTCGGGCCCGTTATACAGGTTGCCGGCGCTGTTGACGCGCACATTGCCGCGCGCCTTGACCACATCGCTAGGCAGGTCGTACTGCAGCCAGTCGGCGCGTATTGATGAACCGCCCCGGCGCAATTCGGCATTGCCGTCGATGACGGTTTCCAGCTCGGGACGACCCGACAGGCGGTCCCCGAAAATAAAGGTCGGCAGCTCGATGCCTGGCCCACCGGGTGGCTGCTCGGCCAGCATGGAGGAACTTTTGAGCTGACCCGGCAGGGCATCGCGCCGGGGAATGCTGCCGGGCACCGAGATGACTGAAGGCTGTGCAGGGTCCTGCAAAGCAGCCGGCACCTGCGCATACGCGATGCCCCCATGCCCCAGGCCCAACACCGTGCAGGACACGAGGCTGAGCGCGGCATGGGCGACCGGGGAAAGAATAAAACGCGAGCGGGATGCGCGATGCATCGGAAGTATGAGATAAACCCGTTTATAAAAACAGGCCCGATTATCCTATGCCCACCCGCCCCTTTTCCCATCTTTTGCGGCTTACCCGCCAGGCAGGCCCAAACAATCCATGACCGACGCTTCCATTGTCTGGACGGACCCCGTCCGCGCCCGCGCTTTCGGCGCCTGGCTGCACACGGTGGCGCCCGCCCACAGCTTATTGCCTGAGACCGTGCGGCCAGCGTCGGCCGACGCCAGCTTTCGGCGCTATTTCAGGATTCTCACGGCGGATGGCGCAAGCTGCATCATCATGGACGCGCCACCCGCGCAGGAAGATTGCCGGCCCTTCGTCAAGGTCGCCGGACTGATGGCGGATGCGGGGCTGCAGGCCCCGCGCGTGCTGGCCTGGGACGAACCGCAGGGTTTCATGCTGCTCAGCGACCTGGGCGCTTTGACCATGCTTGAAGTGATTGACCAGCACAATGAAGCCGAGCGGCCACAGCGCGCTTATGCGTTATACCGCGAGGCCGTGGATGTGCTGGTGAACTGGCAACTGGCGTCCAAACCCGACGTGTTGCCCGCCTACGACGATGCCCTGCTGTCGCGCGAGTTGGCGCTGTTTCCCGACTGGTATGTGGAAAAACACCGCAGCATCGCCATCGACAGCACACTGCGCGGCAAACTCGACGGTCTGTTTGCGCAGATCAAGGACAGCAACCTGAACGCGCTGGGCGGCGCACGGGTGTATGTGCACCGCGACTTCATGCCAAGAAATCTAATAGCCCCCACGCTTTTCGCTTCGCGTGCCTCCGGCGTTACGCTGCCCCTTGCACCTCAAATAGGGGCTAATTTTCCTAGGGGCGGCCCGTCGGAAAATTTCACCGCTGCAACCGGCAACAAAGGGTTGGGCGTGCTGGACTTCCAGGATGCGGTCTACGGCCCCATCACCTATGACATCGCCAGCCTGATGCGCGATGCCTTCGTCAGCTGGCCGGAAGACTTTGTACTTGAGATCACCGTGCGTTACTGGGAGCAGGCGCGCAAGGCGGGCCTGCCGGTGAGCGACGACTTCGGCGAGTTTTACCGCGCGGTGGAATGGATGGGCCTGCAGCGCCACCTGAAAATCCTCGGCATCTTCGCGCGCCTGACCCTGCGCGACGGCAAGCCCAAGTACCTGGCCGACACGCCGCGTTTCATCGCCTATGCACGTTCGACCTGCGCGCGTTATCGCGCACTTGGGCCACTGATGGTGCTGCTCGACGAGATCGAAGGCAACGAGACCCGTGTGGGCTACACGTTTTGAGCTCTGTCTCAATCATCAAATCGGGCTCCAGCCCTTTCTCAACGGGCGCAAGCAGCTATCTATTTGATAGCAAATTGCCTGGCAGCGAAAGCCTGCGGCCATGACGGCCCGCTTTTACACCGACCTCCCCCTGGCCATCGGCGATGCCCTGGGCCTGCCGGACCGCGCTGCGCGCCATGTGCAGGTCTTGCGCCTGCAGCCTGAGGACAACATCACGCTGTTCAACAGCCGGGGCGGCGAGTTCGAGGCCCGCATCACGCGCATGGGCCGCAGCGACGTGCAGGTCCTTGTCACCGGCCACCTGGCGGTCGAGCGCGAGACGCGCCGCGCAGTGCATCTGGCCATCGGCATGCCCGCCAACGAACGCATGGACTGGCTGGTCGAAAAGGCCAGCGAGCTCGGTGCCGCCGGCATCACGCCACTGATGGCCGAACGCTCGGTGCTGCGCCTCAAGGGCGAACGCGCCGGCAAAAAGATCGCGCACTGGCAAGGCGTGGCGATGGCCGCCTGTGAACAGTGCGGACGCAACCGCCTGCCGGCGATCCACGACGTCGCCACGCTCGCCGACTGGCTGGCGGCCCTGCCGCCCGCCTCCCCAGCCGAAGCCCGGCTGCTGCTGTCGCTGCGCGCCGGTACCCAACCCTTGCTGCACGCGCTGGCCGGCAGCGCGCCTGCGGCGGGCGTGACGCTGCTCAGCGGCCCGGAAGGCGGTCTGAGCCCCGCCGAAGAAGACGCCGCCATCGCCGCCGGTTTTGTGCCGGTCACGCTGGGGCCGCGCACCCTGCGTGCCGAAACTGCGCCGCTGGCGGGTCTGGCGCTGCTCACCTTGCAAGGCTGAACCATGAACCGCAACCTCTGGCTGCTGGCGATCTGCCAGGGCCTGTTTCTCACCAACAACGTCACCTTCATCGCCATCAACGGCCTGGTCGGGCTGGCACTGGCGCCGCTGGGCTGGATGGCGACCCTGCCGGTCATGGGCTATGTGGTGGGCGGCGCCCTGTCGACCGGCCTGGTGGCGCGCACGCAAAAACGTTTCGGCCGCAAGACCTCCTTCCAGTTCGGGCTGGTGGTGGCGGTGTTGTCGGCGCTGCTGTGCTGTTATGCGGCCTACAGCCGCAACTTCTGGCTGCTGGTCACCGCCACGGTGGTGGCCGGTTATTACAACGCCAATGCCCAGCTCTACCGCTTTGCCGCGGCCGAACTGGCGCTGCCGGCCTTCCGCGAAAAGGCGGTCTCGCTGGTGATGGCCGGCGGCCTGATAGGCGCGATTGCCGGCCCGAACCTGGCAGCAGGCACCCGCACCCTGACCGCCGTGCCGTTTGCCGGCGCTTACCTCGCGCTGGCCGGTGTGGCGCTGCTGGCCATGGCCTTGCTGGCCTTCATCCACTTCCCGCCCACCCCGCCGCAGCAGGCGGCGAGCGGCGGAAGACCCCTGCGCGAGATCATGCGCCAGCCGGTGTTCATCGTCGCAGCCGCGGCCGGCGCGCTGGGTTTTGGCGTGATGAATTTGCTGATGGCGGCCACGCCGATTGCCATGCAGGTCTGCGGCCTGCCGTTTTCCGACGCGGCGCTGGTGCTCGAATGGCATGTGATCGGCATGTTTGCGCCCGGCTTTTTCACCGGCCACCTGATCAAGCGTTTCGGCACCCTGTCCATCATGGCAGTGGGGCTGGCACTGAATGTGGCCTGCGTGCTGATCGCGCTGTCGGGCGTCGAGCTGCACCAGTTCCTGGCGGCGCTGTTCCTGCTCGGCGTGGGCTGGAATTTCCTGTTCACCGGCGCCACCACGCTGGCGCTGACGGCCTACCGTCCCGAGGAAAAGGACAAGGCCCAGGGCGCGCTCAACTTCTGCGTGTTTGCAGTGCTGGCGCTTTCATCGCTGGCCTCCGGCGTGCTGGTCACGACCCAGGGCTGGACCCTGCTGAACCTCGGCTCGCTGCTGCCACTGGGCCTGACCGGCGCGGCGCTGGCCTGGCTGGCCTTGCAGCGGCGGCGCCAGGCCGCCGCCTGACAGCCGGAAAGCGCTACGAATTTCATAGCTGCTTGCGCACGTCAGGCAAGGGCTGCGGGCCTTTTTTTCTTAAAAACGCGCGTCCAGCCAGGCTTTCAGGGTGGAGAACACCGACGCCGCGTCCAGCTCGTTGAACAGCTCGTGGTACAGGTCGTCAAAACACCGGCTGGTCACCGCCCGGGTACCGTAGCGCCCGGCGGCCTCGGCAAAGGCGCGGCTGCCGGCCGGGTTGACCAGTTTGTCGGCGCCGGCGTACATCAGCAAGGTCGGCGTATCCCAGGTGCCGGCAGCGGCCACGGTGGCCGGCCCGGCGGTGGCAATGAATTTGGCCAGCCGCGCGGAAATCTTCGCGTGCACCAGCGGATCGGCCAGGTAACGGCTGACCACCTGCTTGTCGTGGGAAATGAACTCGGGCTTGAGGCCGTTGTTGATGCGCAGATTCGGCGCGATCGCCGGCAGCGTGGCCAGCAAGACCTTCTGCAGCGCATTGAGCCCGGGATCCAGCGCCGGCGAGGACATCACCAGGCCATCGACCGGCCGCACCTGCAGCGACACAAAACGTCCGACCACCAGGCCGCCCAGGCTGTGGCCCAGCAGGATCAGGGGCAGGGGCGCGTCGGGCTTGCCGGTGCGCGGCAGGCGCTGCGCGCGCTGGCGCTGCGCGCGCTGGCGCTGCGCGCGCTGGCGCGTGTCGTCCACCACCTCGGCCAGGTCTTCCAGCAACAGGGCCTCGCTGCTCAGGCCGCCACGCACGCCGCCGGATTCCCCATGGCCGCGCTGGTCATAGGCGCGCACCGCAAAGCCCCAGTCGAGCAATTGCCGCGCCACGTGGTCATAACGGTTGGCATGTTCACCCAGGCCATGAACAATCAGCACCACCGCCCGCGGCGGCAGCGCATCGTCGGACTGCCAGGCCTCCATCGGCCATTCGTACAGCGCCAGGTTTTCACCGTCACGCGCGGTGAACGGCGCCAGCATGGGTTGGTCCATACGCCCCCGTCGATCAGGGCATGCTGGCGATCACATGCGCCACGGCGGCAGTGATCTTCTTGGCATAGGGCACATGCAGGAACTCGTTGGGCCCGTGCGCATTGCTTTTCGGCCCGAGCACACCACAGACCATCATCTGCGCCTTGGGGAAACCCTGGCTCAGCATGTTCATCAGCGGGATGGTGCCGCCCTGGCCAATGGTGCCGCAGGGCGCGCCGTAGTGGGCCTGCGAAGCATCGTCCAGCGCCTTCTGGAACCAGGGCGAGGTCGAAGGCGCATTCCAGCCGGTCGCGCCGCCGGCGCTTTCGAAGGTGACTTTGGCCTGGTAGGGCGCGTTGTCCTCGAGCAGGGCCTTGAGCTCCTGCACCGCGCTGCCGGCATCGACCAGCGGCGGCAGGCGCAGCGACAGCTTGAAGGCGGTGTAGGGCCGCAGCACATTGCCGGCATTGCCCATCTCGGGAAAACCGTCGGCACCGGTGACACTCAAGGTCGGTTTCCAGGTGCGATTCAGCAGCGCTTCCACCGGGTCGGTGGTGGTCGGCAAGGCAAAGGTGGTGGCGCCGCCGCAATCGTGATGCGCCCAGGGGAAGCGTTTGTAGATCTGGTCACCGAGGATCTGCGCCGTGACCTGGGCCTGCGCCAGCCGCTCGGCCGGAATCTCGCAGTGAAAACTTTGCGGCAACAGGCGGCCGGTCTTGCTGTCCTCGAGCCGGTCCAGCACCTGGCGCATGATGCGAAAGCTCGAGGGCACGAGACCGCTGGCGTCGCCCGAATGCACACCTTCGGTCAGGATCTCGACCTTGAGCACACCGCTGGCCATGCCGCGCAGCGAGGTGGTCAGCCAGAGCTGGTCATAGTTGCCGGCACCCGAATCCAGGCAGATCACCAGCCCGACCTCGCCGAGGCGCGTGCGCAGCGCATCGACATAAGGCAGCAGGTCGTAGGAGCCGCTTTCCTCGCAGGTCTCGACCAGGCCGACGATGCGCGGGTGCGCCACCTTCTGGCTTTTCAGTGCCTGGATCGCCGCGATGCTGGCGTAAACCGCATAGCCGTCGTCGGCGCCGCCGCGGCCGAACAGCTTGCCGTCCTCGTACTTGGGTGTCCAGGGGCCGAGGTCATTGCGCCAGCCGGTGAACTCGGGCTGCTTGTCGAGATGGCCATACATCAAAACTGTTTCTGTGGACCCCGCTTTGGTGGCCGGCACCTCGAAAAACAGCACCGGCGTGCGGCCCTCGAGGCGGACGATCTCGAGCTTCAGGCCCTCGACCTTCTGCGCCTCGACCCAGGCCGCGGCATTGCGCATCACGGTGTCGATGTGGCCGTGGCCGGCCCAGTCGGCATCGAAGGACGGCGACTTGGCAGGGATGGTGATGTAGTCGGTGATCTGCTTGACGATGTCGCGGTCCCACTGGTCGCTGACGTCGGACAGGGCCTGCGTATCGTCGAGCAGGCCGGCAGGGATTTCGCGGTGCAGGGGGGCGTTCATGACAACTCCGGGAGGTGATGCGAAAGACCTACTGTACCCGTGCCCGGGAAGTCCTGCCAGCCCGGTTTTGAGGGGTGCGTGGCACGCCGGGTATTTTTCTGCAACCATATGTCTGTCACCCCTCCATGAAGGCCGCCATGAAACAATCCGCCTCTCCCGCGCCAGCTATCCGCGTCGGCATAGGCGGCTGGACCTACGCACCCTGGCGCGACAATTTTTACCCGGCCAAACTGCCGCAAAGCCAGGAACTGGCTTACGCCAGCCGCCAGCTCAGCGCCATCGAAGTCAACGGCACCTACTACAGCACGTTCAAGCCGGCGACCTTTGCCAAATGGCGCGACGAAACGCCCGACGACTTTGTGTTTTCGCTCAAGGCCAGCCGCTTCAGCACCAATCGCCGGGTGCTGGCCGAGGCCGGCGAGTCCATCACCCGCTTCGTGGACAGCGGCATCAGCGAGCTCGGTGCCAAGCTGGGCCCCCTCGTCTGGCAATTCGCGCCGACCAAGGTGTTCGACCCCGAAGATTTCGGCGCCTTTTTGGCTCTGCTGCCGGCAACCGTTGATGGCCTGAAGCTGCGCCATGTGCTCGATGTGCGGCACCCCAGCTTCATGACGCCGGACTACCTGGCGCTGGCGCGCAAGCACCACTGCGCCACGGTGTTCACCGATGCGCCGGACTTCCCGTCTTTTGCCGACCTGACGTCCAACTTTGTCTATGCGCGGCTGATGTGCAGCGACGCAAAGCTCAAAAGCGGTTATGCGCCCAAGGCCCTGGATGCCTGGGCGGCGGCGGCCCGAAGCTGGGCCGGGGGCGGCGTGCCGGAAGCGCTGCCGCACCTGGAAACGGCCAAAGCCACAGGCGCAGCCAGGAATGTGTTTGTGTTTTTCATCAACGGCGCCAAGGAAAAGGCGCCCCATGCCGCCATGGGCCTGCTGCAGCGGCTGGGCTTCAAGGCACCGGGCTAGGGACCGCCGCGCCGGCCGCGGGATCGGGTTCTGGCACGCTGCGGCATTCCTCGAAAATACGCGCCGTGCACTGCCGGCAGACGGCCGGGTCCAGCCGCCTGAAAATCGTCGCGATGGCGCTGCGCTTGTCGGGAAACTGGTGGTCCGGACCGAGCAGGCCGGTAAAGCCGGTGGTCTGCCACATGCGGATCACTTCCGGGCGCGGCCGGTGAAAGTACAGGTCACCGCCCATCGCACGGCGCGCGGCAAGCTCCTGTTCCCAGAGCCTGGCGCCGGCCAGATCGATGAAATTCATGCTTTTGCCCATCACCAGCAGGTGTTTCTGCGGCTGCGGCGCGTGGCGCAAGGCGTGCAGGGTGTCAGCCACGTGCTGAGTCGCGCCGAAATACACCTCGCCCTCCATGCGCAGCAGCTTGAGCTGTGGGCATTCCGGCAGCGGTTTCTCCGCATCGGCCAGCACCACAAACTGCCGGTCCGGCGCGCGGCTGTCGAAGCCCATGGTGCGCATCGCCGGCTTCGAGGTGCGGTACAGAAAGGACATCAGCGACAGCAGCGTGCCGGCCAGAATCGCGACCTCGAGCCGGATGCTGACCGTGGCCACCAGGGTCGCAAAGGCCACGCCGAACTCGGTGCGGCTCAGCACCAGCAGCTGCTTCCAGCGCCCGAGGTCCAGCAGCGACACCGCCACCAGCAGCAGCAGCGCGGCCAGCGCGGCCATCGGGATGTGCGCCAGCAGCGAGGCGCTGAGCGCCACCAGCACCAGCAGCAGGACGGCCGAGAACACCGCGGCCAGCGGCGTGCGCGCGCCGGCTTCCAGGTTCGGCATGGAGCGGTTCAGCGAGCCGCAGGAGACATAGGACGAAAAGAAGCCGCCAACGATGTTGGACAGGCCCTGGCCGCGGAATTCGCGGTTGGCGTCGATGCGCTGGCCGGAGCGCGCGGCGACCGCCTTGGCGATCGAGATCGACTGGCCCAGCGCCACAATGGTCAATGCAAAGGCCAGCCCCAGCAGTTCGGGGAGCGCCGCCCACCTGACCGTCGGCAGGGCAAAGCGGGGCCAGGGCGTCTGGATCTGGCCGATGGTGCGCAGGGGCAGGGGCGTGGCGCTGAGGTACACGGACCAGGCCCAGCTCAGCGCCGTCGCCGCCACCAGGCCGGCCAGCATGGCCGGCCAGCCCGGGCGCAGGCGCCGCACCAGCAGGGCAACGGCGATGGTCACGCCGGCCACGGCCAGCGCCGCCGGCTGGACCGCAGACAATTGCGTCAGCACATGGACCAGCACCGCCGCCGCACCATGTTCCGCGGCGGGCGCCAGGCCCAGCAGATCCGGCAGGGCGTAGACGGCGATCAGCAGCGCAGCGCCCGAGGTAAAACCGAACAGCGCGGCCGGCGAAATGAAATTGGCCAGGCTGCCCAGCCGCAGCGCGCCTATCAGCCACTGCATGATGCCCACCAGCACCGTCACCGCCAGCGCCAGCTGGATGTAAGCCGGGCTGAAGGCCATGGCCAGCGGCGACAACATGGCAAACAGCGCCAGTGAGTTGGCATTGGTCGGCCCCGACATCACATGCCAGCTCGAGCCGAACAGCGCGGCAATGATGCAGGGCACGATGGCGGTGTAGAGGCCGTATTCGGGCGGCAGGCCGGCCAGGGTGGCAAAGGCGATGCCCTGCGGCAGCACCAGCACCGCGCCCAGCAGGGCAGCCATCAGGTCATGGCGCAAGGTCTCTGGCGTGACCGTGTGGACCCAGCTGCCGAACAGGCGCTCCAGCACTGCGGGCGCCCGCGCGGCGGGCGTGGTGTCCGGGGAAGCTTGCATGGGCCTGAGCATACCGCGGGCGCCCTGGCCCGGAATCAGGCCAGGCCGGCCAGGCGCAGCAGCAAGCCGGCCAGCCCGCTGGCGGCAATCACCGGGATCACGCCCACGCGGTAACGCAGCAGCGCCACGCCAGCCGCCACCATCAGGGCCACGGCCGGCCATGCCACACCGGAAGCCAAACCGGCTCCAGTCCCCGCCGGGAAAGCCACATGCGTGATGAAAAACAGGGCCAGGCTGGCGATCACACCGACCACGGCCGCGGTGATGGCCGCCAGCGGCGCGGTGAAATGGAGCTTGCCGTGGGTGGACTCCACCAGCGGCCCGCCGGCCAGAATGAAGATGAAGGAGGGCAGGAAGGTGAACCAGGTCACCAGCAGCGCCGCCAGCGCCGCGCCCCGGAACAGCGCGTCCGGGCCCAGCACCTCCTGGGTCCAGCCGCCGACAAAGGCCACAAAAGCCACCACCATGATCAGCGGTCCCGGCGTGGTCTCCCCCAGCGCCAGGCCGTCGATCATCTGCGGACCGGTGAGCCAGCCGAACTGCTCGACCGCGCCCTGGTAGACATAGGGCAGCACGGCGTAGGCGCCGCCAAAGGTCAGCAACGCCGCCTTGGTGAAAAACCAGCCCATCTGCGTCAGCGCGCCGTCCCAGCCCTGCCAGGCCAGCAGCGCACCCATGGGCAGCAGCCAGAGCGCGGCGCCGGTTGCCAGCACCGTTGCCAGCCGGGATTTTTTGAAACGCGCATGCGGTGGCGTGGGCGTGTTGTCGTCGATCAGCGCGGGCGCATGCGGCCCGCCCGCCGACGCATGGCCGCCGGCGGCAAACTGCCCCGGCGCAAAGCGCGCACACAACCAGCCGGTCAGCGCAGCACCCAGCACCACCCACGGAAAAGGCACATGCAGCACCGCAATCGCGATAAAACTGATGGCGGCCACCGCCCAAGGCACGGGCGCTTTGCGTGGATTCCTCAGCGACTTGCTGCCGATCCGGTACACCGCCTGCAGCACGATGGCCGCCACCGCCGGCTTGATGCCGTAAAAGATGCCGGCCACCAGCGGCACATCGCCGAAGACGACGTAGACCCAGCTCAGCGCGATCAGGATGAACAGGGACGGCAGCACGAACAGCGCGCCGGCCACCACACCGCCCCAGCTGCGGTGCATCAGCCAGCCGATATAGGTGGCGAGTTGCTGCGCCTCCGGGCCGGGCAGCAACATGCAGTAATTGAGCGCGTGCAGGAAACGCTTCTCCGAGATCCAGCGTTTTTGCTCGACCAGCTCACGGTGCATGATGGCAATCTGCCCGGCCGGTCCGCCGAAGCTGATGAAGCCGAGCTTGAGCCAGAAGCGGAAGGCTTCGGCAAACGGCACGCTGGCCGGGGCGGTGGTGGAAGAAGTGAGGTCGCTCATGCGGCGGTTGCTGTGGTCATGGTTTGCGGCTTCCAGCTGTGGGGCTCTTGCCGCGCATCCCGGCACCAGGCGTAGAGCGCATCGTAAAGCGGCAGCGCGGCCTCCAGCATGACAGTGTCGTCCGGGTGCAGGCGTGACAGGCCCAGCGAAAAAGCCAGCAGCCCCGCCGACTGTGGCGCCAGGTCCAGGCGGTCAGTGTCGGCGCCGCGCACGATACGGGCGAGTGCGTCCAGTGCCGGCACCTTCAGGTCAAAGGCGCGCAACAGCGCGTCAAAACTGCAGAACTCGCCTTCGTGGGAGACCGGCCCACCGGGAATGTCGTAAGCCACCGCGCCGAGGCGGGCCGCTTCGCTGAACAGCTGCCCCGCCGGAACGTAGAAAAATTCCGCGCGCGGGTCGATGAAGCGGCGTATCAGCCAGGGGCAGGCGATGCGGTCTATCTTGGGCCGTTCGCGGGTGATCCAGCGCGAAGCCCGTTCACCGGTGACGCCCCACTCGGGAAGCTTGCGCATGGTGGGCGGCCGGCAGGCTCGCCACCGTGCGATGTCTTGCGGCGTATCAACGCCCTCTTCACCGCCTTCGATGCCGCCGGCCAGCGCGCAGGCGTCCCAGCCTGCGGCGCGCAGGGTGGCCGCCGCCTCGGCGCTGACGTTGTGGCCATACACGCAATACACAACGACCTCGCGGGCGGGCCCTGCTGCCGCCAGCGCGGCGACAGCCTCGGGCGCGCAACGCCGGGCGCCGGCAATCAGGTACGGGCTTTCTGAAAATTTGCCCTCGCGCCGCACGTCAAGCAGCAAAGGCGCATCGACGCGGCCCATGCGGGCAAGCAGTTCTTCGGGGGTGATGTGGGGAACGGAAAGGGTAGAGGTGTCCACGGAGTACTCCAATGAGTGTTACCAGCGCTTGGACGGGACACCGTCTATCTTTGAAGATTCGGGAGGCTGAAATCCCGATGCGCAAATAATAGCATTGGCGCCGGGGTTGCCGCCCATGGAGGCGCTGAACAAGTCCAGGGGCTTGTTCAGCGCTTTCCTAACCGTGCTGGAACTTGAACACCGCGCGGCTGGCGCGCGCGTTCGGCCAGAAGCGGATTTCCTGCCCCTCCTGCAGGCCGAAGGAATCGAGGATCTTCAGCCGGTTTTTCTGCGCCAGCGCGGCGAAGTCCTGCAAGGTGCCGACACGGATATTGGGCGTGTCGTACCACTGGTAAGGCAGCACCCGGGTGACCGGCATGCGGCCGCGCAACACCGCCAGGCGGTTCGGCCAGTGGCCGAAGTTGGGAAAGGCGACGATGCCGGTGCGGCCCACGCGCGCGGTCTCGCGCAGCATGACCTCGGCGTTGCGCAGGTGCTGCAGGGTGTCGATCTGCAGCACCACGTCGAAGCTGGCGTCACCGAACATGGCCAGGCCTTCGTCGAGGTTGAGCTGGATCACATTGACACCGCGCGCGACGCAGGCCTGGATGTTGGCGTCGGCAATCTCGACGCCGTAGCCGGTGCAGCCGCGCTCGCGCACCAGGTGGTCCAGCATGGCGCCGTCACCGCACCCCAGGTCCAGCACCCGCGAACCCGGTGGCACCAGGCGTGCAATCAGCAGCTGGTCGGCGGAAAGTTGTGCGTCGGTGCTTGTCATGGCGCCACCTTGCTCTCGAAATAGGAGCGCACCACGCCCAGGTAGCGGGCGTCGTCGAGCAGAAAGGCATCGTGCCCGTGCGGCGCGTTGATCTCGGCATAACTCACGTCGCGCTGGTTGTCGAGCAGGGCCTTGACGATCTCGCGGCTGCGCGCCGGCGAAAAACGCCAGTCGGTGGTGAAGCTCACCAGCAAAAACCTGGCGCTGGCCTGCGCCAGCGCGCGCGTCAGGTTGCCGCCGTGGGCCGCCGCCGGGTCGAAATAATCGAGGGCCCGCGTGATCAGCAAATAGGTGTTGGCGTCGAAGTACTCGCTGAACTTGTCGCCCTGGTAACGCAGATAACTTTCGATCTGGAACTCGACCTCTTGCGTCGAATACCGGTAGCCGCTACCACCGCCCGCGACGGCCTCGCGCAGCTGTCGTCCGAACTTCTCGTTCATCACGTCGTCACTGAGGTAGGTGATGTGGCCGATCATGCGCGCGATGCGCAGGCCGCGCTGCGGCAACACGCCATGCCGGCCATAGTGCCCGCCGTGAAAGTCCGGGTCGGTCACGATGGCGCGCCGTGCCACCTCGTTGAAGGCGATGTTTTCGGCCGTCAGGTTGGGCGCGCTGGCGACCACCACCGCGTGGCGCACACGGTCCGGGTACTGCAGCGTCCAGCTCAGGGCCTGCATGCCGCCCAGGCTGCCGCCCATGACGGCAGCCAGCGTCTGTATGCCCAGCGCGTCGAGCAGCCTGGCCTGCGCATCGACCCAGTCCTGCACCGTCACCACCGGAAAGTCGGCGCCATACACTTCGCCGGTGTCGGGATGGGCCTGCATCGGGCCGGTCGAGCCGAAGCAGGATCCGAGGTTGTTCACGCCGATGACAAAAAATTTGTCGGTGTCCACCGGTTTGCCGGGGCCAATCATGGTGTCCCACCAGCCCTCGGAGCGCGGCACCGGCGCACCCGCGGCGTCGAGGTAAATGCCCGCCACATGGTGCGAGGCATTCAGTGCGTGGCAGATCAGCACGGCGTTGGACTTGTCCGCGTTGAGCGTGCCGTAGGTTTCGTAGCTCAGGTCGTAAGCGCGGATGGACGCGCCGCTTTGCAGCGGCAAGGCGTCGGCAAAATGCATGGACTGCGGCGTGGCAACAAGCGTCAAGGAAAGCCCCACAAAACAAAAACCCGGCATCGCTAAAAGCGAGTCCGGGTCGTGGATGTCGTCTTTAGCTGTACTTTTTAAGCGCCCGCAAGCTGGCAAATCGGCGCTGAAGTGAGTATACCCCCACGCTTTTCACTGCGCCTGCGGGCCGGCAAAGCCGCATCCGCGGCCCCGGCTTGCATTGAGAAAAGGATGGCGCGGGTCAGGCCCTGATCAGCAAGGCCGCCAGCCCCAGCCCGGCAAAAATCAGCGCCGACACGATGTGCACCACGCGCAGCGGCACCAGGCGCGTCACGCGTTCGCCGAGCCAGACCACAGGCGCGTTGGCCAGCATCATGCCCAGCGTTGTGCCGGCCACCACCGCCACCATGGCGTCGTAACGTGCCGCCAGCATGACGGTGGCGATTTGCGTCTTGTCGCCCATCTCGGCCAGGAAAAATACCAGCACGGTGGTCGCGAAGACGCCAAAGCGCGGCGGCTTTGCATCTTCGTCGCCCTCGAGCTTGTCGGGTACCAGCATCCACACCGCCATGGCCAGGAAGGAGGCGCCGAGGATGTAGCGCAGCGTTTGGGGCCCGACCAGGGTCGTCAGCCAGGCGCCGAGCGCGCCAGCCAGCGCATGGTTGGCGACGGTGGCCACAAAAATGCCGGCCACGATGGGCCAGGGTTTGCGAAAGCGCGCAGCGAGGACGAGGGCCAGCAATTGCGTCTTGTCGCCCATTTCGGCGAGGGCGACGATGCCGGTGGAGACGAGGAAAGCTTCCATGAACAAGACTCCGGCCGAAAACCATTGACTGCACGGCATCCCCGGCCTCGAGCAGGAGCTGTGCAGTCAAAGGTCTCGCGGGGCCCGATGGGCTGCTGGCGCCATGTCCTGACGGACAAGTCTGTTGACGCAAGCCCCTTCCAGGATTGAAAGGGTGGCTACTCCCCAATGACAGGCATTCATTCTAACCCCGCGTCCAGGCAGCCCGGATTTTGCCTCCCGGAATTGGTGCGCACTCATCTGGCGCGTTTATTGCTTGTTTTTGGTGCTTTTGATTTTTTCAATCCTGTTTCGCACTAAAACAGCACAAACCATTCAAGAGGATTTTATGGACGCACTAAAACAGGGCTCGGATGCCTTGTTCATCCTGTTGGGCGGCATCATGGTTCTGGCCATGCATGCCGGATTTGCCTTCCTGGAGCTGGGCACGGTTCGCAAAAAGAACCAGGTCAACGCGCTGGTCAAGATCCTGGTCGACTTTTCGGTCTCCACCGTGGTGTATTTCATCGTCGGTTACGGCGTGGCCTATGGCACCAGCTTTTTTGTCGGCGCCGAGCAGCTGGCCGCCAAAAACGGCTACGAGCTGGTCAAGTTTTTCTTTCTGCTGACTTTTGCGGCGGCGATCCCGGCCATCATCTCCGGCGGCATCGCCGAACGCGCGCGTTTTTACCCGCAATTGCTGGCCACCGCCGTCATCGTCGGTTTTGTCTATCCCTTCTTCGAGGGCATCGTCTGGAACCAGCACTTCGGTGTGCAGGCCTGGATTGAAGCCACGACGGGCGCGCAGTTCCACGACTTCGCCGGCTCCATCGTGGTCCACGCCATCGGCGGCTGGCTGGCCCTGCCGGCGGTGATCCTGCTGGGCGCGCGCAGCAACCGTTACCGCAAGGACGGCGGCATTTCGGCGCACCCGCCGTCCAGCATTCCCTTCCTCGCGCTGGGCGCCTGGATCCTGACCGTGGGCTGGTTCGGCTTCAATGTCATGAGCGCGCAAACCATTGACAAGATCTCCGGCCTGGTCGCGGTCAATTCGCTGATGGCCATGGTGGGCGGCACCCTGGCAGCGCTGGCGCTGGGCAAAAACGACCCGGGTTTTGTGCACAACGGCCCGCTGGCCGGTCTGGTCGCCGTGTGCGCCGGCTCGGACCTGATGCACCCGCTGGGCGCGCTGGTCACCGGCGCCGTGGCCGGCGCGGTATTTGTGCTGATGTTCACCCTGACGCAGAACCGCTGGAAAATCGACGACGTGCTGGGCGTCTGGCCGCTGCACGGCCTGTGCGGCGCCTGGGGCGGCATCGCCTGCGGCATCTTCGGCAGCAAGGCGCTGGGCGGGCTGGGCAGTGTCAGCCTGGGCGCGCAGCTGATCGGCACGGCCATGGGCATCGCCTGGGCGCTGCTGGCGGGTTTTGCGGTGTACGGCCTGATCAAGGCGACCATGGGCCTGCGCATGACGCAGGAAGAAGAATACGAAGGCGCCGACCTGTCGATTCACCGCATCGGCTCGACGCCGGACCGTGAGGTCAACTGGTAAACCGCAGCACCTGGAGGGTGCTCCTGAATTGATAGCTGCTTGCGCTCACCGGGCAAGGGCTGGCGGCCGATTTGGCCTGGATTTTCCGGTCAGCCGCGGAGGATGCGCGGCGCCAGCCAGCGGTCCAGCGACCAGCGACCCGGCCCATAGATCGCCAGGCCGGCCAGCAGCGCGCCCCAGAAGATGTGCTGCTGCAGCGCCGCCGGCGCGATCTCGCTGAGCGAGATCACCGCGACCGCGTTCACCACAAACAGCCCCAGCGCCGAGAAACGCCCGGCCAGGCCCAGCACCAGCAGCACCGGCAGCACCAGTTCACCGGCCGTGCCCATGAAGGCGGCCAGCGCCGGCGACAGCAGCGGCACCCGGTATTCGTCGGTGAACAACGCCACCGTGATGTCCCAGTCGCGCAGCTTGGTCAGGCCCGACAGGAAAAACACCTGGCCCACATAGATGCGCGCGGCCAGCGCGGCGGCCGGCTGCAGCAGGTCGAGTGCCGCGCTGAAGCGCTGCCCGAGGCCCAGCAGTTTTTGCAGGGCTGAGGTGGTCGTGGTGGTCATGGCATGTCCCTTTCTTGAAGTTTGCTGGGGCGTGCCCCCAGCAGCAGGCCGGTGTGCACGGCTGGCGCCAACCAGCTGGTGAAGTCGAATCCGGGCGCGGCCGACAGGGCCGCGGCGAGCGAGTGGCCCTGCTGCAGCGCGGCCAAGAACGCAGCTTCGCCGGGCAGCGCCAGCCGCAGCGCAGGTTTCAGACCCTGGCGCCAGACCAGCGCGGTTTCCGCGACCCTGTCGCGCAGGCGTTCACCCGCCTCCTGCAGCGACGGCGTGTCACCCGTATGCGCCAGCACGATGCTCACCACCGGAAAGCGGCTGGACAGCGTGCAGGCGCCGGGGCTGAGTCGCAAGCCCAGTTCGGCCGGGGCCAGGGTCTGGAGCAGGCCCAGCGAGCCCAGGTCTGTCTCGCCATCGGCCGCGGTGGCGGCCCCATGCAGGGCCCATTCGACACGCGCCACGTCGGCCAGGTAGGGCTCCTCGCGCGCCAGGTCCTCCAGCGACTCGATGAAGGCCGCAAAAGCTTCGCCCCATTGCGCCATGTCGCCGCGCGCCGGCGGCGCGTGTTGCCAGAAGTGGCGCGACAGGCCATCAAAACTTTCCGCACCCATCAGCTCAGCCACCACCGGGTAAGCGGCGGCCAGCGCCCGCTGCGCCAGTGCGTGGCCGTTGCTGCGGTAGGCCAACAGCCCGCGTTCGACATGTTTTTGGCCCCCAGCGCTTTGGGGACAAGCGTGAGCTGCTATTGTTTTGATAGCGTCCGCATGCCGCGGCAAAAGCAGGGCTTGCAGCAGGGCCTGCTGCTGCGCCGCCAGGCCGGTCGCGGCGCTCATGCCGCCACCTCCGTTGGCCCGCCCAGCCTGCGCGCGCATGCGGCCTCGCCGAGCAGCACCGCCAGCGGCGGGATGGCGGTGTCCCATTCGATCAGTGTCGGCACGGAGCCGAAACGCTGGATGGCATGGGCATACAGCTGCCAGACCTCGTCGGCCACGCGGCTGCCGTGGTCATCGATCACGATGTCCTCCATCACGCAGTGGCCGGCCAGGTGGATCTCGCCGACCGCGCCGGCGGGCAGTTGGTCCAGCCAGTGTTCGCAGGCGCGCAGCGGATCGGGGGCGTCCGGACCACCGGCGATACGCGCATTGAGTGCGTTGACATAGATGTTGTTCACGTCGACCAGCAAACCGCAGCCGGTGCGTTGCGCCAGTTCGCCGAGGAAGTCGGTCTCGCTGCGGTCGCTGCCGGCCAGCGTCAGGTAGGCTGACAGGTTCTCGACCAGCAGCGGGCGCTTGAGCCGCTCCTGCACCTGCTGCACATTGCGGCAGAACAGGTCCAGCGCTTCCTGGTGGAAGGGGATGGGCAGGAGGTCTCCGGCATGCACGTCCTGGCCGTTGACAACAGCGCGTGCAAAACACGCATGGTCGCTGATGCGCACCGGCGCGATGCGTTCCGCCAGGCGCGCCAGCTGGTCCAGGTGCCAGGGGTCGACACCGGCGGCCGAGCCGAGCGCCAGGCCGACGCTATGCAGGCTCACCGCATAACTCGCGCGGGCCTGCTGCAGCAGCGCCAGCGCGGCGCCGCCGTCGGCAAAAAAGTTTTCGGAATGCACTTCGAGAAAGTCGAGGGCCGGGCGCGTTTCCAGCAGCTCCGCGTAATGCGGATGGCGCCAGCCGATGCCCACCGTGGCGGGCTCGGCCTGGGGCTGTGGGGCGAAGCGGTTCAGGGTCAGCATCAGCCGCTTCGCCTCATGGGGTCCATCAACCAGCGATCAGCTTTTTTTGTCCATCATGGGCTTCATTTTCATTTTGGCCTGCTCCGCCGTCATCCCTTTCATGCCGGCGCAGGTGCCTTTGGCCACATATTTCCATTCACCGGCATCGTCACTGACCTTGGACTGGCCGGCGCAGGAATGGGTGCCTGCGAGGTTGGCGCAATCGTTCTGGCCGGCCTTGGCGATGCCATAACATTTTTCCTTTTCCTGGGCGACGGCGGGCGTGGCAACCAGCAGGGTGGACAACAGGGAGGCTGCGGCAGCAGCAATCATGGCGCGTTGGTTCATGGGAATCTCCAATCAAAGGTTTGCACGGGTTAAAAAATCAACCAGCGCAGAACGATTTTTCTGTCTGGTTGAAGCTTGGTCCCGCCAGGGCCGCCGTTCTTACAGGATTTTTTCGCGCGCCGGTCAAACAGCACATGTTTACAGCAGGTCGGCGATCCGGTCCCAGGCTTCCGGCGGGATGCGGCCGACATAACGCTCGACGATTTTTCCGGACTTGTCGATCAGGTAGCCCGCCGGCAGTTGCGCGTGTTTGCCCAGGTTGTCGCGGTAGCTGCCGTCGCCGGCCCAGAGCTGCACAAAACGCTGGCGGGTCGGCACGGTGCGCGAGATGATGTTTTCGTAGTCCAGCATGTCTTTCATGCGGGCGTCGGTGTTGACCGCCACCAGTTCAAAGGGCTTGCCGGCCCAGCCTTCGTAGTTGGTCCGCAGCTCCGGCATCTTGTCGCGGCAGACAGCGCAGCCGGTGGACCAGTACAGCACCAGCACCACCTTGCCCTTGAGCGATGACAGCACAAACGGTTTGCCCTCCACCGTCTTGCCTTCGATCTGCGCTGCGGCCACAGCCGCGTCCGCCCTGGGGGAGGGCGCCGGGGTTTGCGCCAGCACGGGAGCCGCCAGCCCGAACATGACCAGGGCGAGCGCACCCAGGCCTGCGGAGGCCAGCCCCGAACGGGATCCGCGCTGGCGGGCGGTGGCTGGTGAAACGTGACGGGCAAAACGCATGGTGGTGTCCTTGGGGGTAATGGCAGCCGACCTGGGCTGCACAGTCTTGGTCGCCCACGCGCCGGGCTTCTTACGGGTATTTCTGCATTTTTTTGCCACGCCCGCGCCGGGGTGCAGCTAGACTCGCCATCCATGGCCACCTTTGAAGAGCAACTGGTTGAACACCGCGTCTACCTGATGCGGTTTGCGCGGCTGCAGCTGCGCAACGACGCTTGGGCAGAAGATGCGGTGTCGGAAACGCTGCTGGCGGCCTTGTCCAAGCCCCAGTCCTTCGGCAACCGCTCGCAACTCAAGACCTGGCTGGTCGGCATTCTCAAACACAAGGTCATCGACCTGATCCGCAGCAACGCGCGCGAGGTGTCGCTGCCCGACTACGGCGCCGACGACGAGGCCGACGAACTCGACAAGCTGGCTTTCCAGGCCGACGGGCATTTCGCGAGCCCGCCCCAGGATTGGGGTGATCCGCAGCAGACACTGGCGCAAAGCCAGTTTTTCAAGGTGCTCGATGCCTGCGTGGAACGCCTGCCGCCGGCCCTGGGGCGCCTGTTCCTGATGCGCGAATGGCTGGAGCTGTCCTGCGAAGAAGTCTGTAAGGAACTGTCCCTGACGCCGACCAACCTCTATGTTCAACTGCACCGTGCGCGCCTGCGTTTGCGCGAATGCCTGGCCATCCACTGGTTTGGCACACCTACCCGCTGAATGCCCGGCATGAAATTCACCCTATTGAGACGCACCTGCAAACAGGCCGCCGCCCTGCTCGTGGCGCGCGAAGACCGGGCCCTGAGCCTGCCCGACAGCGTCGCGCTGCGCCTGCACTTGATGGCCTGCAAGGCCTGCCCCCGACTTGAAAACCAGATCCTGACCATGCGCCAGGCCATGGCGCAGTGGCGCCAGGCGCCCGATGAAAAAGGCGGCCAGGCCGGGTCTGGCCAGCCCTGAGGCCGCCAGTCGTTCGGGGGCTGCCGCCAGCCACGCCTGCTGGATCGCAGCGGCTCGGCGGGATTTTTGTATATAAACGTAAACGCACGGCGCGGGCTGCGTGTGTCCGGGCGTCCACTCCAGACGGTTTGCCCACACAAGCTAGTGTGCGCCAACTTTGCTTTTCGCCCTGTGAATACGTGGGACATTCTTGCCGGTCATCGCCGGCATGCCGGGGGCCCCGGGTACCGGATGGCGCACTGCATAAGGGCTACAGCGGCAAAACCTGCCGCGCGTCCCTGTTGATGCGGGTTTGACAAAACCAGGCGGCGCTGGCGCAGGCTTGTCTTCTGCCTGCCAGCCGCATAATAATGAAGGTGTGGATAACAAAAATCCGCACAGGTTAGGTGATCGGTCAGTTTCGCGCGCTACAGCGGTACGTTTGAAGATTTGTTGTGCTTTCGGGACTCCATCGCTTTTGTCATTGTGTTTTAGAGGAGTCCCTTCATGGGCAACAAACTTTATGTCGGCAATCTGCCGTACTCGGTTCGCGACGAAGACTTGCAACAATCTTTTGGCCAGTTTGGCGCTGTCACCAGCGCTAAAGTCATGATGGAACGCGACACCGGCCGCTCCAAAGGCTTTGGCTTTGTCGAAATGGGCAGCGATGCCGAAGCACAAGCCGCGATTGCCGGCATGAATGGCCAGCCCTTGGGCGGCCGTAGCGTTGTTGTCAACGAAGCACGTCCGATGGAAGCCCGCCCTCCCCGTAGCGGTGGCTTCGGCGGTGGCGGTGGTGGCGGCGGCTACGGTGGTGGTGGTGGCGGCGGTGGATACGGCGGCGGTGGCGGTGGCGGTCGTTCAGGTGGCGGCGGCGGCGATGGCGGCTTCCGCAGTCCTTACGGCGGTGGCGGCGGTGGCCGCTCCGGCGGTGGCGGCGGCGGTGGTGGACGCGGCGGCTACTAAACCCCTGCACACCGATCCTTCAGCCTGGCGCTGAAGATGACCCAAAGGCTTCGGAACTCCGGTTTTGAAGCCTTTTTGCTTTCCGGCCCTTGCCCGGCGCACGCAGGCAGCTATTGTTTTTAGAGCAAATCGCTAGCTGGCATCCTGCCGGTGCTTGCGCGGCCGCCCTGCCAGCGCCCGGTCGAACAGCGGGTTGGGCAGCAGGCGCAGCAGCTTGGCCACCACGCCCATTTGCCACGGGATCACGCGGTAACTGGCGCCGGCCGCTATCACACTGAAGGCCTTGTCGGCAAACACATCGGGCTGCATCAGGAAGGGCATGGCGTAGCGGTTCTTCTGCGTCAGCGGTGTGTCGATGTAGCCGGGGCAGATCGTCACCACCTTCACGCCGGACGGCCGCAACTCCCCGCGCAGGCTTTCGCAATAGGCGATCACCGCCGCCTTGCTCGCACAGTAGGCACCGTGCCCGGGCAGGCCGCGAATGCCGGCAACGCTGCCGATGCCGACCAGTGCGCCAGAGCCGCGTTGCACCATGGCCTCGACAAACGGGTGGAAGGTCGCCGCCAGGCCGATGTTGTTGGTCGCAAAGGTCTGCGTCATCACCCCCAGATCGTCACGCACGGCAGTGTCCATGCCGATGCTGATGCCGGCGTTGGCGATCACCACATCGGGCACGCCCTGCGCAGCGATACAGGCCTGGCCCGCGGCCACAATGCTGTCTGGCAGGGACACATCGGCGCTGTAGATTTGATAATTGTGCGCGGCCAGCTGATGCGTCCGGGCCCAGGTTTCAACTTCGGCCGTGCGCCGCGCCACCAGGGCCAGCCGGTAACCGGCGCGGTAAAAGCGCAAGGCCATCGCCTGGCCAATGCCGCTGGATGCACCGGTGATGAAGACAAGACGGGACATGGATGCTCCTCGGTTGCGGGGCGCACCATCGCGCAACCCGTGTCGGCTCAGGGCGCCGCGCCGGCGGCGTTGCGCGGAACCAGCACGCCCTTGACCCGCCCTTTCAGGTCGGCCACCCGGTCCAGGTTGTCATAGGCGAAGGTGTCGCCCTCAAATTCGTCGCGGCCGCGCCGGATGACCACCGGCAGATGCGACTTGACGCGTTCCTCATTGACAAACACGTGCAGGAATTCGCCGCGGAACTCGAGCCGCTGGAGCTCCTTGCCATCCGGCCCCACCGACGCGTCACGCACCACGCGTGCATTGCCGATCAGCTGGACTTCGGAGCCGTCGCCGTTGGTCAGGGCACGGTCGCCGGTCGAGGTCGTCAGGCGTCCCTCGATGCTGTAGCTGCGGATCAGCGCCTTGTCGATCTCCAGGGTATCGGTGTCGGGGTAGTGGCGCACCTCGATGCCGGTGACATCGCTCTTGAGCTGGCCGGCCTCGTCAAAGGTCTTGATGCCGAACTTGCGCATGTAGTAGTCCGGCTCGCTGCTGACCGCCCGCTGGCCCTCGGCAGGCAAGGCTTCGGGCGTGTTCCTGACCAGCCAGTAGGTGCCCAGCGCGAGCAGGCCCATCAGCAGCACCGGGATGTAAATGGCCGTGCGTTCCCAGACGCGTGACACGCGATCCAGCGTGCGGCGCCAGCCGGGCGCGGTGCCGCTCACGGGCCATCGGCCAGTGGCGGCCATCAGCCGGTGTACTCCTGCAGCAGGGCGGCATAACGGCCACTGGCCACCATCAGCAGATCGCACAGCTCACGCACCGCACCGTCGCCGCCACGAGACTGGGTGACATGATGGGCCGCAGCCCTGACTTCGGTGTGCGCATTGGCTGGCGCGCAGGCAAAGGCGACGCGCCGCATCACCGGCAGGTCGGGCCAGTCGTCGCCCATGAAGGCCGCCTGGGACCAGTCCAGGCCCAGTTCTTTCAGGGTGATCAGCGCCGCCGGGAGTTTGTCTTCCGTGCCGAAATGGGTATGCGTCACGCCCAGCGCCAGCAGGCGCGAGCGCAGCACCACGCTGTCGCGGCCAGTGATCACCGCCGGCGTGATGCCGGCCCGTTGCAGCAGCTTCAGGCCGTGACCGTCCAGCGTATTGAACCGCTTGAGGGTTTCGCCGCCGGTGGTCACGCCCTCGCGCCGGGTCGCCCGCTCGTCACCGGCCGGGTATTCGCCGTAGTACAGGCCACCGTCGGTCAGCACACCGTCGACATCGAAGAACGCCACTTTGACGCCCTGCGCGCGCAGCAACAGATCCGGGGCGAAGTTCAGGGCTGGAAAATGAGGACTCATCAGATCACCTTGGCACGCAGCAAATCGTTGCTGTTGAGCGCGCCGCACAGGACATCGTTGTCGTCCACCACCAGCACGCTGGTGATGCGGTATTGCTCCATCAAGGTGACCGCCTCCACCGCCAGTGCGCCGTTGCGCAAGGTGCGGGGCCCCGGGTGCATGACCTCTTCGGCGGTGCGGGCCCGCAGGTCCACCCCCTTCTCCACCAGGCGGCGCAAATCGCCGTCGGTGAAAATGCCGATGACCCGCCGGCTGTCGTCGACCACCGCCGAAGCGCCCAGGCCCTTGTTGCTCATTTCACGCATCAAGTCGGTGAAGCTGGTCCGCCGCCCGACCGCGGGCACGGCCTCACCGGTACGCATCACATCGCTGACATGGGTCAGCAGCTTGCGCCCCAAGGCGCCACCGGGGTGGGAACGCGCGAAGTCTTCCTCCTTGAAGCCGCGCGCGTCCAGCAGGGCTACCGCCAGCGCGTCGCCCATGGCCAGCTGCGCGGTGGTGCTGGCGGTGGGCGCCAGGTTCAGCGGGCAGGCTTCCTTTTCAACGCTGGTGTCGAGCACGACGTCAGCGTGGCGGGCCAGGGTGGACTGCGTGCGTCCGGTCATGGCCAGCAGCGGCACGCCCTGGCGCTTGATCACCGGCAGGATGCCCGTGAGTTCTTCCACCTCGCCGCTGTTGGAGACGGCCAGCAACACATCGGCGGCGGTGATCATGCCGAGGTCGCCGTGGCTGGCTTCGGCGGGATGCACAAACATGGCGGGGGTGCCGGTGGACGCCAGGGTCGCGGCGATCTTGCGGCCGATGTGGCCGCTTTTTCCCATGCCCATCACCACCACCCGTCCCCGGCAGTTGAGCACCAGTTGCACGGCACGGGCAAATTCGGACCCCACCCGGCTTTTCAGGCCCAGCACGGCGGCGGCCTCGATTTCAAAGGTGGTGTGCGCCAGTGCCAGCGCCTGCGCGGGGTCGAAATTCACGGGATCAAAGCTCATGCACGCATTCTATAGAGCGCCCTGCAAATGCCGCCGCGGCAGGGGATGCCGAGCCGCGCGGCCCATGGCCATCAGCTACCATCAATACATGAGCGCGCTTGAACTGACCCTGCTGTATTTGCTGGCTGCCGTGCTCGGGGTTGTTGCCTGCCGCTCGCTCAAGTTGCCACCCATGCTGGGCTACCTTGCTGTCGGCGTGGTGATCGGCCCGAACGCCCTGGCCCTGTCGGAGGATGCGGACGGTGTGCGGCACCTCGGCGAATTCGGCGTGGTGTTCCTGATGTTTGTGATCGGGCTGGAGTTCAACCTGCCCAAGCTGCGTTCGATGCGCCGCCACGTGTTTGGCCTCGGCTTGTTGCAGGTCCTGCTGACCATGGTGCTGGCCACCGTTGGCTCCCTGTTCCTCGCCACCCTGGCACCTTCCTTGTGGGGCATGTCGTGGCAGACGGCGCTGGCGCTGTCGGGCGCTATTGCCATGAGCAGCACCGCGGTGGTGGTCAAGCTGCTGTCCGAGCGGCTGGAGATGGAGTCCGAACACGGCAAACGCGTGATGGGCGTGTTGCTGTTCCAGGATCTGGCCGTGGTGCCGCTGCTGGTGCTGATCCCCGCGCTGGGCGCCTCGCCCGACAAGCTGTTGATGGCGCTGGCCATCGCCGGCCTGAAGGCCGCCGTGCTGGTCGGCCTGCTGCTGACCGGCGGACAGCGGGTGATGCGCTGGTGGCTGACGCTGGTGGCCAGGCGCAAAAGCGAAGAGCTGTTTGTGCTGAACCTGCTGCTGGTCACGCTGGCGCTCGCCTGGCTGACCGAGCTGGCGGGCCTGAGCCTGGCACTCGGCGCCTTCATCGCCGGCATGCTGATCTCCGAAACCGAGTTCAAGCACCAGGTGGAAACCGACATCCGGCCCTTCCACGATGTGCTGCTGGGCCTGTTTTTCATCAGTATCGGCATGATGCTGGACTGGCGCCTGGTGCTGGAGCGCTGGCCGCTGGTGCTGCTGCTGCTGACCGTGCCGGTGCTGGCCAAGCTGGCGCTGATCACGGCGCTGGCGCGCGGACTGGGCGCCACCACCGGGGTGTCGCTGCGCACCGGCCTGTACCTGGCGCAGGCCGGCGAGTTCGGTTTTGTGCTGCTGTCGCTGGCCGAGGACAACAGCCTGGTCCCGCCAGAGCTGCTCAATCCCATCCTGGCCAGCATGGTGCTGTCGATGCTGGCGACGCCGTTCATCATCATGTACAGCAACCGCATCGTGATGCGCCTGGTGAGCAGCGAATGGCTGCAGCAGTCGCTGCAGATGACCTCCATCGCGCGCAAGTCCATCAATGTCGACAAACACGTGCTCATCTGCGGCTACGGCCGCTGCGGCCAGAACCTGGGCCGCATGCTCGACGGCGAAGGCATTCCCTACATGGCGCTGGATCTGGACCCGGACCGGGTGCGCCAGGCGGCGGCGGCTGGCGATTCGGTGGTGTTTGGCGACGCGGTGCGGCTGCAGGCCCTCATGGCGGCGGGCCTGGCGCGTGCCAGCGCCGTGGTCGTCACCTACCTCGACACCCCCAGCGCCATGAAGGTGCTGGCCAATATCCGGGCGCATGCGCCCACGGTGCCGGTGATCGTGCGCACGGTGGACGACCACGACTTGGAGAAACTCCAGGCCGCAGGCGCCGCCGAGGTGGTGCCCGAAGCGATTGAAGGCAGCCTGATGCTGGCCAGCCACGCGCTGGCGCTGGTGGGCGTGCCCATGCGTCGCGTGATCCGGGTGGTGCAGGAGCAACGCGATGCGCGCTACAGCCTGCTGCGCGGCTACTTTCACGGTGCCGACGACAACAGCGTCAACGAGGTCGACCAGGAGCGGCTGGCCACCCTCACGCTGCCGCTGGGCTCGCGCGTTGCCGGTCAGACGCTGGGCGCCATGGCCTTGCATGCGGTGGGCGTACGGGTCGTCAGCCTGCGCCGCAGCAATGGCAAGCCCATGCGCCATGACGATGACACCGAGCTCGAGGGCGGCGACGCCCTGGTGCTGTCCGGCAAGCCCGAGGCGCTGGCGGTCGCGGAAGAAAAACTGCTCAGCGGTCGCGTCTAGGCCCTTCCGGTGTGGCAGCGGCCGCGCCCCGCAAGGCAAAATGAGGACCCGCACTTTTTCCGGACTCCCCATGAAGCCCCTGCCGTCCGATGACCTCAGCCACCAGTCGGTCAACCAGTACCTGAAGCATCACATCCGCACCGTGCCTGACTGGCCGGCGCCGGGGGTGCAGTTCCGCGACATCACACCCTTGCTGCAGGACCCCAAGGTGTTCCGCGTGCTGATCGACGCCTTCGTGCACCGCTACATGGACAAGAACCTGCGGCCGGATGTGGTGGCGGGTCTCGATGCGCGCGGCTTCATCCTGGGCGCTGTGGTGGCGTATGAGCTCAACGTCGGTTTTGTGCCTATCCGCAAGAAGGGCAAGCTGCCCTTCACCACCGTGCAGGAAACCTACGAGCTTGAATACGGCAGCGCCACGGTGGAGTTGCACACCGATGCGGTCAAGCCAGGCGACCGGGTGCTGCTGATCGACGACCTGATCGCCACCGGCGGCACCATGATGGCGGGCAAGAAGCTGCTGGAAAAGCTGGGCGCCACGGTCACCGAGGGTGCGGCGATTGTCGATTTGCCTGAACTCGGCGGCTCGGCGCGCCTGAGGGAATCCGGCCTGTCGCTGTTCACGCTGCTGGATTTCGCCGGACACTGAGGACCGGCGCTGACTATCAAATCAATAGCAGCTTACGCTTGTACAGCAAGGGCTGGTAGCCCTTTAGCGCCTAATTCAACTCGCCGTACTGGGTCGCACTCAGCGCCGGGACCAGGGCTGGCGCGTCGGGCATTTCCGTGTCTTCGAACCCGGTGAGCAGGGTGTAGGAGCGCGGCGCGCTGCGGCTCAAGGGCAAGGCCTCGGCAGGAACGCCATGGGCCGAGGCTGCGGCCAGCGCCTGCTTGAAGGCCGCGACCTCGTCGGCCTGGATCGGCTCATACCGCTTGGGCGCCGGCTTTTCCACGGCGGGCGCTGGATCAGGCAGGGCGGTTCGCGCCGGCACGGGTTCGGGCAGGGCGGCAGGCTCAGGCGCTGCATCAGCGTGGTACAGCGGAGCGGGCCGGCTGTTGACCTGCGGCGCGCCCGCAGGGCGCGCCACCGACACCATCTCGTTGAGGCGCCAGTAGACGGCCGTGACGCGGATGTTATAGCGCGACTTGGCGCTGTGGGCGATCATCATTTCCATCTCGGCCAGACGTTCGGCCTGCGCGCCAAACTCCTGCGCCAGGTCCATCATGACCATGAACTGCTCGCCGCGCGGGTCGAGCGACAGCACCTTGAATTTGTAGCTGCCCGACAGCACGCCTGCGCGGATCATGGCTTCGCGCACCGCGGCGTAAAGCAGTTCGCGCCTGGCATGCCGATGGGACTTTTGCGCGCCGCCGCGCAGTTCACCCGTCGCCGGTTTGGACGACCCCGGTGTCGAGGACTTGTCGCGGGTCAGTCCCGCGCTGTCGCTGTCCGCCTGGATCTTGCCCGGCGTTTGGGGGCCTGCGCCGGATTTGCCGGAAAACCAATTGAGAATCGACATGGGCTCCCGCCTGAAGAACGATGGCCGACCAGACGGCGATCAAGGTTGCTCGTGATGAGACCCGAAGGTCTCGATGATGAAGTTTACTGGTCCTTCGCCGCCTGTCGTTCGTGTCGAAGAAGCAAGTTGGCACCGGCCGCACACGAGCGAAGCAGATGCCTGCAATAAGTCACGCTTTTTCCGTTAGCACACCACCAAAGCATCGCGCCGCGGGCTCAGGTCACGGCAACACGTTTGGGCCGGTTGTATAAACGTTTGGCAAGCACAGCGCCCATGGCCAGGGTCAGTTCGAGTGCAATCGGGCTGTTCCGGTTGGACAGTTCCTTGAAGCGCAGTGCCGTCAGGCACCAGACCTTGCTCGCGTTGGAGGCCTGGACGGTGGCGTTGCGCGGCATGCGCGAAAAAAAGGCACCTTCACCGACCACCGTTCCGGCCGCCACCAGCGCAAGCCGCACACGGCCCTTGTCGTCCTCGTAATGAACACTCAGCGTGCCGCTTTCGATGAAGTACAGGGTCTGGTCGTTCGAACCCTGCTCGATCAGCACCTGGCCCTGCTGCATGGCAAAAGGCTGCATGTAGCCGGCCAGAATGTCCCACTGCTGCGGTGTGAACTGGCAGCGCAGGGCATCGCTGGCATGGCTGTGCGCAATCGCGTTGGCCAGGCCCTGGATATCAAACCTGAGGGTAGTGGGTAAGGGTGCATTCATGATGCACGGAAGATACGATGCCGGCGACTGCCGCGGCAAGGGACATTAACGCAAGCTTACAGCTGATACATCGGCGGGAAAGCTGTAACTTGCAGGGATCGGTTCGCCAGGTGGTGAATAGCCCAGCCCTTTTGACCTCACACGGCCAGGGCCTTGCCGGCCTATTTGCCGATGCAGAACTTCGAAAAGATCTCGCCGAGCAGATCGTCAGGCGTGAACTCACCGGTGATGCCGCCCAGGGCGTTTTGCGCCTGGCGCAGATCCTCTGCCAGCAGGTCCAGCGCCGGCGCCCTGGCGCGAAGCTGGGCGGCCGCGCGTGTGAGCTGCGCATCCACCTCGCGCAGCGCGCGCACATGGCGCTCACGCGCCATGAACACACCCTCGGGCGCGGCCTGCCAGCCCACCAGTTGCAGCAATTGCCGGCGCAGCTGCTGCAGGCCCTCGCCCGTTTTGGCCGAGATCACCACGCCGGTCGTGGCGCCAGCGACCGCTTCCCTGTCTGCGGCATCCGATTTGTTCCACACATCGATCACCGGGATATGGCCGGGCAGCCTGGCGGCGAGGACCTGCGCGATCGCGGCGTCGTCGGCCCGGTAGTTCAGCGCAATCCGTTCGTCCGCGGGTGTGTGCTGGCGCGTCAGGTCATGCAGAAAGAGCACCGCGTCGGCGGTCTCGATTTCGCTCCAGGCGCGCTCGATGCCGATTTTTTCAACCTCGTCGACTTCCGGCAAGAGGCTGTCGCGCAAGCCGGCCGTGTCCACCACATGCAGCGGCACGCCCTCGATCTGGATCAACTGCGTGACCTTGTCGCGCGTGGTGCCGGCCACCGGCGTGACGATGGCCAGCTCGGCGCCGGCCAGCGCATTGAGCAGCGAGCTTTTTCCGGCATTCGGCTGACCGGCAATCACGACCTTGATGCCCTCGCGCAGGATGGCGCCCTGCTGCGCGCGCTGCATCACGCCGGCCAGCGTCTGCTGCAGCCCGGCCAGTTGGCCCTGGGCGTCGGCTTTTTGCAGGAAGTCGATGTCTTCTTCCGGAAAGTCCAGCGTCGCCTCGACCAACATGCGCAGGTGCACCAGGCGCTCCAGCAGGACATGCACCTCGTTCGAGAACTCCCCCGACAGCGAACGCGCGGCCGAGCGTGCCGCGGTTTCGGTGCTGGCATCGATCAGGTCGGCAATCGCTTCGGCCTGCGCCAGATCGATCTTGTCGTTCAGAAAGGCGCGCTCGGTGAACTCGCCGGGCTGGGCCAGGCGCAAACCGGGCAGCCGTGGCCGGCCAGTAGCGATGTCCCGGCTTTCAGCAAGGGCCAGGCAACGCGCCAGCAGCAGTTGCAGCACGACCGGCCCGCCATGCGCCTGCAGCTCGAGCACGTCCTCGCCGGTGTAAGAATGCGGCGCCGGGAAATAAAGGGCGAGGCCCTGGTCGATGACCTGCCCGCCTGCGTCCCGGAAGGGCAGGTAAGTGGCGTGGCGGGGCTGCAAGGGTTTGCCGCAGATGGCCGCAACCACGTCGGCCAGGCCTTTGCCTGACAGCCGCACGATACCGACTGCGCCACGCCCGGGTGCGGTCGCAATGGCGGCGATGGGATCGTGGTGTCGGGCCAGCATGTCAGGCGCCATGTTAAAGGGCCGCGAAGCGGCCCTTTTTTTCAGCTTACTTAAACTTCGGCAGGTTGAACTGCGGCGGCACACCCATGCGGGTGTTGATGACCCACTGCTGCGCGATCGACAGGATGTTGTTGGTGATCCAGTACAGCACCAGGCCGGCCGGGAAGAAGAAGAACATCACGCTGAAGATCAGCGGCATGAACCACATCAGCTTGGCCTGCATCGGATCGGGTGGCGTCGGGTTCAGGGCCGTCTGCAGCATGGTGGTCAGGGTCATCACGATGGGCAGGATGAAGTAGGGATCGGGCGAGGACAGGTCCTTGATCCACAAGATCCACGGCGCATTGCGCATCTCCACCGAGCTCAGCAACACCCAGTACAGGGCAATGAACACCGGGATCTGGATCATGATGGGGAAGCAGCCACCCATGGGGTTGACCTTTTCTTCCTTGTAGATCTTCATCATGGCGACCTGCATTTCCTGCGGCTTGTCCTTCAGCCGCTCGCGCATTTCCATGATCTTGGGATTGACCGCCTTCATCTTGGCCATGCTGGCGTAGGCCTTGGCATTGAGCCAGTAAAACGCGATCTTCAGCAGCACCACCAGCGCCACGATGGACCAGCCCCAGTTGTGGATGAAGCTGTACAGCTTGTCGAGCAGCCAGTACAGCGGCTTGGCCAGGATGGTCAGCCAGCCATAGTCCTTGACCAGCTCCAGACCGGGCGCGATCGCTTCGAGCCGCTTTTCTTCCTGCGGACCGACAAACAGCGTTGCCGTGGTGGACTGGGTGGCGCCGGGCGCGATCGCCGGCAGCGGCGTGATCATGCCCACGGCGTACAGGTTGGTGTCGACCTTGCGCAGGAAGATGTCGCGCTGCAGGCCGTCCGGCAGGATCCAGGCCGACGCAAAATAATGCTGGACCATGGCCACAAAACCGTTGGTCGCCTGCTTCTCGACATCCACCTTGTTTTTCTCGATGTCGCTGAACTCGACCTTCTGGTACTTCTGCGCTTCGGTGTAGATCGCCGGGCCGGTGAAGGTGGAATAAAACGCAGACTCGCCCGGCAGCTTGTTGCCGTCGCGCACCAGTTGCGCGTACAGCTGCGGTGACACGGCGCTGGCGCCGTTGTTGACCACATCGTGGCGCACCGCGATGTCGTAGGCGCCGCGTTTGAGCGTGTAGGTCTTGACCAGCTTGACGCCGCCGACTTCAGCCGATTCGAATTTGACCTCCAGGCTGTCCTGCCCGTCCTTGAGCTGGCGCTCGCCGGGGACGGCGGTCATCGGTGTCTTGTGGGTCGGGAAGCTGCCGCCGCCCGCACCGGCGATCAGGCCGGACTGCGCCACGTACACACGCGCTGCGCTTTCGTCGAGCAGCACAAAGCCGTCGGTCTTGCCGTCCACATCCTTCAGGCGCGGGAAGGCTGAACCGACCAGCGTGCCGCCCTCGGTGTCAAACGTCAGTGTCAGCAGGTCGGTCGAGACCACCAGGCGCTGTTTGCCTGCCGAAGGTGTGCTCGCGGGCACCGCACCGGGCGAGACCGCGGCAGCCGGGCTGGCTGCAGGTGCAGGGACGGCACCGCTGCCGACCGGGCCCGCGGGCACGCTGGCCGTCGAAGCCGGGGCCGGTGCCTTGCTGCTGGCGACCGGCGTCGGCGAGGGGAAAAACGTCGCCTTGTTGCCGTTGAAAAGCTGCCACTGGTCCCACAACAGGACCATGGAAAAACCAAAAATCACCCACAGGATGGTGCGGCGTATGTCGTTCATGACGGCTTCTTTTTAGAGGGGATCGAAGTCACGGGCGTGACCAGGCGGGTGAAAAGGGAAAATCGGGCGGCGCCCGGCTGCGACGAGGGCACCGGGTCGTAGCCGCCGTTGCACCAGGGGTGGCAACGCACCAGGCGGTACAGCGTCAGGTAGCTGCCTTTGGTGGCGCCGTGCTGCTGCAGCGCCTGCAGGGAATAGGCCGAGCAGGTCGGCTCGAAACGGCAGGACGAGCCCAGCCAGGGGCTGAGCAAGAGGCGGTAGCCCTTCACCAGGCCCACCAGGAATTTTTGCGGTACGCGGTAAAGCGCAGCCGCCGCGCGGCGCAGGTCGCTCATGGGGCGCTCGCCCCGGCCTGCATCAGGGCCAGCACCTCGGCGCGGACGGCCTGTGTCAGTGCTTCCGAGCTGGCGCTGACAAACTCCTTGCGGGAAAAATCACGCCGCAAGCGCACCACCCAGGCAGCCTGGGGACAAGAGGGCAAAAAATCAGCGCTCACGGTGTAGATCTGTCTTTTGATGGCGTTGCGCGTCACTGCGCGTTTGGCCCAGCGTTTAGGCACCATCGCCCCGACCCAGGTGTCCTGCACCGGAAACAAATCCGGCGTGGCATGGGTTTTGGCGGCGACGGTTTGCGCGTTCATGGCATCGAGCGCATTGCGGTGCAATGCGAAATGCGTTGTTCTTGCAACAATGGCGCCGGCAAGGACTGCCTGGAACTGGGGTCGGGTTTGAAGCCGCTGCACTGGCGCCTGGCGTCCGCGCTGAAGCAACCGGCAGCCGGAAAGCGGCTTATACAGCCAGGCGCTTGCGGCCTTTGGCGCGACGGGCAGCAATCACTGCGCGGCCGCCGCGGGTTTTCATGCGGGTCAGGAAGCCGTGCGTGCGGGCGCGTTTGACTTTGGAAGGTTGGTATGTGCGTTTCATGATGGTCCTACAGGCTACAAAGCTCCCTTTGCAGAATCCGCAATGCATGGTCGGCGGCTAAAAACCGGCTTGCAAACCCGCGGTGTGTCAGGGAAACCCATGATTATCGCAGATTTCCCAACGCTGGCAACAAGTTAGGCCCTGCAGTGGCGGTAAAGGCTGAGATGGCCCGCTCCCGCCGGGCGAGCCCCACTAGGTTAAAACCCGCAGGAAACTTTTTGTGGATAACTAGGCCGCGCGACTACAATAACGGGTGCCAAAAATTAATAATATCCACAAGCACAAGCCTGCTGGCAACTGTGTCTGTCCAGACCAAACACCCCATGCGTGAGGGATCCGTTCTCAGTTCCAGCCAGGACTTGTGGCAAAGCTGTGTCGACCACCTGGCGCAGGAGTTGCCCGAGCAGCAGTTCAACACCTGGATCCGTCCGCTGGTCGCTGAAGTCGCCGCCGACCTGTCCAAAGTCACCATCCAGGTCGGCAACCGTTTCAAGCTGGACTGGATCCGCGCCCAGTACGCCGGCCGGATTTCTGCCTTGCTGGAAAAAATTTCCGGCCACCCGATTCCCCTGGAGTTAGCGCTCGCTCAGCGTGAAGCTGCCGTCCGTTCTACACCTTTGACGCGCAGCTTCGAGGGCAACGGGGTGACCGAGCCGGTCGGCCTGGGTGTGCCCGAAGAAGTCGCCGGTGCACCGTTCAAGAGCCGGCTCAACACCGCGCTGACCTTCGACACCCTGATCGAAGGCACGGCCAACCGCATGGGCCGGGCTGCCGCCATGCATGTGTCCAGTAGCCTGGGCCAGCTTTACAACCCGCTGTTTATCTACGGCGGCGTCGGTCTGGGCAAGACCCACCTGGTGCACGCCATCGGCAACAAGCTGCTGGCCGACAACCCGGCCGCCAAAGTTCTCTACATCCACGCCGAGCAATTCGTCTCGGATGTGGTTAAGGCCTACCAGCGCAAGACCTTCGACGAGTTCAAGGAGCGTTACCACTCGCTGGACCTGCTGCTGATCGACGACGTCCAGTTCTTCGCCAACAAGGACCGCACGCAGGAAGAGTTTTTCAACGCGTTCGAAGCCTTGCTGACCAAAAAGTCGCACATCGTGCTGACCAGCGACACCTATCCCAAGGGCCTGGCCGACATCCATGAGCGGCTGGTGTCGCGCTTCGATTCCGGCCTGACGGTCGCCATCGAGCCACCCGAGCTCGAGATGCGCGTGGCCATCCTGATCCGCAAGGCCGAAGCCGAAGGCGCGGTCATGCCCGAGGAAGTCGCGTTTTTTGTCGCCAAGAATGTGCGCTCCAACGTGCGCGAGCTCGAGGGCGCGCTGCGCAAGATCCTGGCGTATTCGCGCTTCAACCTCAAGGAAATTTCGATCCAGCTGGCCCGGGAAGCGCTGCGGGACCTGTTGTCCATCCAGAACCGCCAGATATCGGTCGAAAACATCCAGAAAACCGTCGCCGACTATTACAAGATTAAAGTCGCCGACATGTATTCCAAGAAGCGCCCGGCCAGCATCGCCCGGCCGCGCCAGATCGCCATGTACCTGGCCAAGGAACTCACCCAGAAGAGCCTCCCGGAGATCGGCGAGCTGTTCGGCGGCCGCGACCACACCACCGTGTTGCACGCCGTCCGCAAGATGTCGGCCGAGCGCCAGCAGATGACCGAACTCAACCAGCAACTCCATGTGCTGGAACAAACCCTGAAAGGCTGAAATGAATTCTTTTTCAGCCACTTTTCCCAGGAGCCAGGCTCGCCTGACAACTGTGGGGACAACTTTTGAACAACTGGGCACTTATCCACAGGGAAGTTGGATCCGGCAAAGTTGTTCATATTCGGCAGCAGGGTTCAGGGGAGTCTTGCCACATGGTTAAACAAGCGCCAAGTAGTTGATCAAAAAGAAGAAAATAGGGATATCCACAGAAACGTGCTGCCCTTATCTACTACTACTAATTTGAATTAAAGAAATAAGAGGTTAAGACAGTGATTGTTCTCAAAGCCACCCAGGATAAAGTTTTGTCCGTTTTGCAATCGGTCGCAGGCATCGTGGAGCGCAGGCATACGCTGCCCATCCTGGCCAATGTGCTGATCCGCAAGACCGGCGCGCAATTGCAGCTCACAACGTCCGACCTCGAAATCCAGATCCGCACCACGGCCGAGCTCGACGGCGACAGCGGCAACTTCACGACCACTGTCGGCGCACGCAAGCTGATCGACATCCTGCGCTCCATGCCCAGCGACCAGACCGTGTCGCTGGAATCGGCGCAGAACAAGCTGATCCTCAAGGGGGGCAAGAGCCGCTTCACGCTGCAGACGCTGCCGGCCGAAGACTTTCCGCTGGTGCAGGAAGCCGCCAACTTCGGCCCCAGCTTCTCGGTGCCGCAAAAGGTGCTGAAAGAGCTGCTGAACCAGGTTTCGTTCGCGATGGCTGTGCATGACATCCGTTATTACCTCAACGGCATCCTGTTCGTCGCCGAAGGCAAGCAGCTCAGCCTGGTTGCCACCGACGGCCACCGCCTGGCGTTTTCGTCGGCCACGCTGGACGTCGAGGTGCCGCGCCAGGAAGTGATCCTGCCGCGCAAGACCGTGCTCGAGATGCAGCGCCTGCTCAGCGACAAGGAAGGCGCGATCGAGATGCAGTTCGCAGGCAACCAGGCCAAGTTCAGCTTCGAAGGCATGGAGTTCGTCACCAAGCTGGTCGAGGGCAAGTTTCCCGACTACAACCGCGTGATCCCGAAGAACCACAAGAACATCATCACCCTCGGGCGTGTGCCGCTGCTGGCCAGCCTGCAGCGCACCGCCATCCTGACCAGCGAGAAGTTCAAGGGCGTGCGCCTGAACATCGAGCCCGGCACCCTGCGTGTGGCGTCCAACAACGCCGAGCAGGAAGAAGCGGTCGACGAGCTCGACATCGATTACGGCGGCGACGCCATCGAGATCGGCTTCAACGTGACCTACCTGATCGACGCGCTGGCCAACATGGACCAGGACATGGTGAAGATCGAGCTGGCCGATTCCAACAGCTCCGCGCTGCTGACGATTCCGGACAACGCCGCCTTCAAATACGTCGTGATGCCGATGCGGATTTAAGCGCCAACCGCCCTAAAAAAATAAAACCGCCACCCCGCCGAACCCGCTAGCCAAAGCGGGTTTGGTCATTCAAGAGATTGAGAAAACTGAGTTATGACCGAAGAAAACAAAGCCAACGCAGCCACTCCGGACGAGTCAGGCCGCGCCAACGAGGGTGTTCATTCCGGTGAAGGCGTTGAAGGAAGCTCCAATTTCCAGCCCAAGATCGATTCCAACCAGGCCGGTGCATCCGAAGGTTATGGTGAAGGCTCGATCCAGATCCTCGAAGGCCTGGAGGCCGTGCGCAAGCGGCCCGGCATGTACATCGGCGACACCTCCGACGGCACCGGTTTGCACCACCTGGTGTTCGAGGTGGTGGACAACTCCATCGACGAATCGCTGGCCGGCCATTGCGACGACATCATGGTCACCATCCACCTGGACAACTCCATCAGCGTGGTGGACAACGGCCGCGGCATCCCGACCGGCATCAAGATGGACGACAAGCATGAGCCCAAGCGTTCGGCGGCCGAGATCGCGCTGACCGAGTTACATGCCGGCGGCAAGTTCAACCAGAACAGCTACAAGGTCTCGGGCGGCCTGCACGGCGTGGGTGTGAGCTGCGTGAATGCGCTGTCGAAGATGCTGCGCCTGACCATCCGCCGTGAAGGCAAGGTCCATGTGATGGAGTTCTCCAAGGGTTTTGTGCAGAACCGCATCATCGAGCAGGTCGGCGGCGTCGATGTGTCGCCGATGCAGGTACTGGGTGACACCGACAAACGCGGTACCGAGGTCCACTTCCTGCCGGATACCGACATCTTCCAGCAGAACAACGACTTCCATTACGAAATCCTGAGCAAGCGCCTGCGCGAGTTGAGCTTTTTGAACAACGGCGTGAAGATCCGCCTGAAGGACGAGCGCAGCGGCAAGGAAGACGACTTTGCCGGCGCCGGCGGTGTGACGGGTTTTGTCAACTTCATCAACAAGGGCAAGACCGTCCTGCACCCCAATGTGTTCCACGCCATGGGCGACCGCCAGAGCGACCAGAACACCAACATCGGTGTCGAAGTCGCCATGCAGTGGAACAGCGGCTACAACGAGCAGGTGCTGTGTTTCACCAACAACATCCCGCAGCGTGATGGCGGCACCCACCTGACCGGCCTGCGCGCCGCCATGACGCGTGTGATCAACAAGTACATCGAGGAAACCGAGCTGGCCAAAAAAGCCAAGGTCGAGGTCACCGGCGACGACATGCGTGAAGGCCTGACCTGCGTGCTGTCGGTCAAGGTACCCGAGCCCAAGTTCTCCAGCCAGACCAAGGACAAGCTGGTCAGCTCCGAGGTGCGTGGCCCGGTCGAAGACATCGTGAGCAAGCTGCTGGCCGACTACCTGCAGGAGCGGCCCAACGACGCCAAGATCATTGTCGGCAAGATCATCGAAGCCGCACGTGCGCGTGAGGCCGCCCGCAAGGCGCGCGACATGACGCGCCGCAAGGGTGTGCTCGACGGCATGGGCTTGCCTGGCAAGCTGGCCGACTGCCAGGAGAAAGACCCGGCGCTGTGCGAGATCTACATCGTCGAGGGCGACTCCGCCGGCGGCTCCGCCAAGCAGGGCCGCGACCGCAAGTTCCAGGCAATCCTGCCGCTGCGCGGCAAGATTTTGAACGTCGAAAAAGCGCGTTATGAAAAGCTGCTCACCAGCAACGAGATCCTGACCCTGATCACCGCCTTGGGCACCGGCATCGGCAAGGCCGGTGGCACCACCGGCAACGACGACTTCAACGTCGCCAAGCTGCGTTATCACCGCATCATCATCATGACCGATGCCGACGTTGACGGCGCGCACATCCGCACGCTGTTGCTGACCTTCTTCTACCGCCAGATGCCCGAGCTGGTAGAGCGCGGCCACATCTACATTGCGCAGCCGCCGTTGTACAAGGTCAAGTCCGGCAAGGAAGAGCAATACCTCAAAGACAGCGCCGCCCTCGACAGCTTTTTGCTGAAGATCGCGCTGAAAGACGCCGCCGTGCTGACCGGCGCCGACCCCGCCAATGGCCAGGGCACGCTGCTGACCGGCGACACGCTGGCCGAGCTGGCGCGCAAACACCAGTTGGCCGAGTCCGTGATTGCGCGTCTGCGCGGCTACATGGACGCCGAAGCGCTGAAGGCGATTGCCGACGGCGTGGCGCTGAACCTGGACACCGTGGAAGACGCCGAGCGCTCAGCTGCAGCGCTGCAGGCCCAGTTGCCGACCGCTGAAGTGGCCGGTGAGTTCGACAGCCGCAACGACAAGCCGATTCTGCGCATCAGCCGCCGTCACCACGGCAACGTGAAAAGCAGTGTGCTGACCCAGGACTTCGTGCACGGCGCCGACTATGCCGCGCTGGTCGAAGCGGCCGTGACCTTCAAGGGCCTGATGAGCGAAGGCGCCAAGGTCACCCGCGGGGAAGGCGAGCGTCAGAAAGAAGAAAAAGTCGAGACCTTCCGCGACGCCATGGCCTGGCTGATCGTGCAGGCCGAAGGCGCCACCGCACGCCAGCGCTACAAGGGCCTGGGCGAGATGAACCCGGCCCAGCTGTGGGAAACCACCATGGACCCGACCGTGCGCCGCCTGCTGCGCGTACAGATCGACGATGCGATCGAAGCCGATCATGTGTTCACCATGCTGATGGGTGACGACGTCGAGCCGCGCCGGGAGTTTATTGAGACGAATGCGCTCAGGGCGGCGAATATTGATGTCTGATTGGCGCAGAAGTCGATCATGGGGATTCACACAACAAGAGACCCAGGCAAGCCCTTTGCTGAGCCCGAAGAGAAAACGATTGCTCTTCTTGAGTCGCTCATCAAGTCGAGTGAAAGTGTGCTGGTCAAAAAGCTCGCCAACAATGATCGAAATTGGGCAATTTGGGACTCTGAAAAGGAGCGCTACAAAAGCAATCAGGGGGGTCCGCTTTTCCCAGAGGCGGCGCGCGCCAATGGATTTTTTCCACCGTTGGTGCCTGACGCGAAAAAGCGCCACAACCATTCGGTCGATATTGAGGTGTGGTGGCCGACCACGGGAAAATACTACGAATCGCGCTTTATTTGGTATTCGGCAAAGGGGCCGGCCGAAAATCACTTAACGACCAATCCTCGAAGCGAATTTAGCGATCTCGCGCCCGCTAGTTTTCTCCTTTTGTTTAAGTCCGAAGATTCCAGCGCACGATTTCGCGGAATTACGGTTGACGCGAGAGATGAGGACTTGATTGACTACTTGGATGAGGTCTTTGGTGTTCTACAAGCAAATTTTGCTTTCCGTGAGTTTCTTGTAAAAGACTTGAATTTAAATGCACCGTTGACCGCACTACAGGCTCTGGCTCAAGAGGTCTTGCAGGCATTGATGAAGGGCCCGGCTGTTTTAGATACGTTTGTTCGATCTTTGTCCAAGCGGACCCCTCTATCCATTTCTTCCGAAGCGCTCAGGGAGTGGCGTACTGCGAACGGAAACGCAACTCTCGATCCGTATCTTTTGGCAGCTCCCGGGGATACCTTGCACGAGTTGACGCGCAGTCTTGAATTTTCGATTTACAAGAAAGACGAGGCTGCGTACTATGGTCCGCTCCTTATAAATGCGATCTACGGAACCACGCGTAGTCAGTCGCCCGAAGACGTAATTAAGACCATCATTGAGAATTTTGAAGCGATTTATCGGATTTGTCTTAGCGCCGGTCAAACACGAAAGAGCAGAGCCGGTGGATCCTTTGAGGCGCATATGGGACAGATGTTGCGCGATGGGAATGTTCCTCACTTTGCCCAACCAGTATTTGATGGGCGCACACCGGATTTTGTGCTTCCATCCAAGAAGATCTACTTGGAAAGTGACGAGGTAAGAAGGAAAAGCGCGCTAGTTCTGACTCTGAAAACCACGCTTCGAGAGCGGTGGACTCAAGTGGTAACCGAGACTGCTGGATGTCCGATTTTTCTGGCCACTTTAGATGAGAGTGTTCCGAAGGCGACGCTCGACAAGCTTGAGAAGGCTTCCGTCCGGTTGGTCGTTCCTGAACGATTCAAGACATCAGATTTTGCTGAATACGAAGCGCACAAGACAGTGATTACGTTCAAGGCTTTTTTTGAAGAGATTAGACGGTCGAAAAGTAGGTCATGGCTCGCAGCCGGTGTTCCTTGTTTCAATGTCGCCGCTAACTAAAGATTGATGAGAGGTATTTCGACACTCGCGTAACGGCCCGATTTGGCAGCGTGTAGTTTGAAGCTTTCAGCTCACACTCCCAAACGGTGACAACGCGCCAACCGAGCTTTTTTAGTTGCCGCTTTACACGCTGATCTCTGACGATGTTACCTTCGAGTTTTTCTTTCCAGAATTGCGGGTTGCTTCCTGGCCATTTGAAATACTTGCAGTCATGACAATGCCAAAAGCATCCGTGGACAAGGACAACTGTTTGCCGCGACGGAAAAATGAGGTCGGGTTTTCCAGGAAGCTTGCCTCCGCCCAGTACATAGCGGAAGCCTTGTGCGTGTAACGCCTTCCGCAGGAATAGCTCGGGCTTAGTGTTTTTGCCTTTTATACCGGACATCATCCGGCTTCGGGCCGCGACGTCTACAACGTCAGCCACTGCTACGGCTTTCAGGCATGGAAGTTCAAGCTGCGCGTGGCAGTGGTTGTTGTTCCTGTCGAATCGATTCGAGTATTAAGGGTTGCATCGCGCGGGCGACGGCACCTATCACTGGAACGACGACGGAATTTCCAAATTGCTTGTACGCACGCGTGTCAGAGACCGGTATCCGGTGTTCATCAGGAAAACCCATTAGCCTGGCGCATTCGCGCGGAGTCAGGCGCCTAGGGTTTTTCTTCTTGCCCTGATACACAAGAATTTCTGAACCGTCCTTGTAGTACCGCGCTGAGAGTGTTCGCGTAACGCTTTCGGGTGTGACCAGTCCAAAACCAAATCCGTTACCTGCCGCCTGATGCTTCTTCTTGTAGTTTTGTAGATAGGTCCAGAGGTTATCGGTCAGCGTGTATTTGTCCAGAACCTTGTGTTTTGCGTGGTCATAGTATTTGGACCCATCCCATTCAAGCATGGGCTCGTCGACCTTGCGATGAAGAATTTCACCGAGGGTATGCAAGCCCTTGGCCGGAATATCCAGCGTATCCCAGTCAAAAATTACGGGCTCGCGGAAACCAATAATGATGATTCGTTCGCGATGCTGTGGAACGAAATGGGCACCATCAATTACCTTGAAGAAAATTTGGTATCCGAGATCCTGCAGCGTACGTTGAATGATCGCAAAGGTGCGCCCCTTGTCGTGCGACTGAAGGTTCTTCACGTTTTCCAACATGAATGCTCTAGGCTTCTTCTTGGCGATGATTCGCGCCACATCAAAGAATAAGGTTCCTTGGGTTTCATCGGCAAAGCCATGCGCGCGGCCCAGTGCATTTTTTTTGGATACGCCTGCGATCGAGAATGGCTGGCACGGAAAACCGCCCAGAAGTACGTCATGGTCGGGCACATCGTCTTCGTGAATGGTTGTTATGTCGCCATTCAACTCATGAGAGGCTCCAAAGTTCTCTGTATAAGTTTTTTGGGCATATGAATCCCATTCGCTCGTGAAAACACACCGGCCGCCGATCGCTTCGAATGCGTGACGAATACCCCCGATGCCGGCAAACAAGTCTATGAATTTGAAGTCCCCACCCTGATTCTGGGCTGGGCCGAACTTCAGTAGCCGCTGTAACTCCTCCGCTACGTGGGCAGGCGAGAAAAACTGCCCGTTCTCCCAATGTCCCAATACGCTGCGACCCACGTGTTCGGCTACCGCTGAATATTCGCCAGGTTTCTCTCTGGCTGCAGCAAGGTAGGTGGTGATGGCGGAGTGGTCTGCGGTAGTCAAAAGCGAGGTTTTCATGGCGGCGGGAATGGTTGGGCCTATTTTGGCCTATTTTTGTCCCCTTGTAAATTTATCCAGCATTGCGAAATCAATTCGGCTCGTACATATTCAAAATGTTTGGTGTTTGTACGGACTTGCTGGAGTTATGTATGCGGGATAAGCGGAAAAAATTCATTGAGCTGGCAGAGGCGCGAGTCAACAGGACGATCAAAGACGTCCGGCTAATTGGAAATCTGGCCAATAAAAGCGCTTACGACTACTCAGAAGAAGAGGCAAGAAAGATTTTTCGCGCGCTTCAAAAGGAGCTCGACGCTGCAAAAGGTCGCTTTTTGGGGGATGCGGGCGGTAAGGACATCGAATTCAAACTGGAGGACTAAATGCCAGCGAGCAATGAATCAATTCAATTGGAGTTTTTGCCAAATCCGGGAGGAGAAGATGAGGGCTTGGGGCATGCCGGCATCGAGACGTACAGGCGTGACCCATTTCCGGGAGCTGCCAGGGAAATCGGACAAAACAGTCGGGATGCGTCGATGGACCTTCCGGTGCGAATTGCCTTCGACTATCTGGAACTGCCAAGCGGTGACATGCCGGGGCTTGAGTCGCTTGAAGCAGCAATTAAAAAATGCCTCGCACAAGTTGTCGGCAAGGAAAAAGAAGAAGCTTTTTTTGCCCAGGCATTGCGCGCAGTGTCGGGAAAAGTTATTCGCGTACTTCGCATTTCAGACACCAATACGACAGGAGCAAGAGGGCCTTCCGAGAAAGGTACGGCTTTTTATTCACTCTTGAAAGGGAGTGGCGTCAGCATCAAGGACAACGTTGACTCGGGCGGCTCGTTTGGAATTGGAAAGAACGCCGTTTTCGCAATCTCCGATGCTCAAGCGGTCTTCTATTCCACCCTCTATAAAAATGAAGCCGGCGAAGAAAAATATCTGGCACAGGGCAAGGTAATCCTTGTTTCGCATACCGACGATGCGGGCGAACCCCGACGACAGACGGGATACTGGGGATCACCCGGATTCAATCCCGTTTCCGATCAGCGACAAGTCCCTGATTGGCTTAAAAGGTCGGAAATCGGTACATCCATCTATGTGCTCGGATTCCGAGAAGCGCCGGATTGGCAACAGAGACTTGAGTATTCGTTGGTACAGAATTTTTTCCCTGCAGTACACACTGGGGAGATGGAGTTTTCGCTGGACAAAGGAAAACACCTGATAAGCAAACTCAACTTGCAGAGCCAGTTTGCCAGTGAGTCTCTGGTCAATTTTGCGAAAACGAATGACAAGGAAAGCCAGTTCGAATTAGTCAAAAATCTGTATAGATGTCTTTCCTCGGCAGAAGCCAAAGAAAAAGTTATAGATGTGCCGAGCATCGGGCGAGTGGAGATTCGCGTGTTAGTCGCGGAGAGAATGCCTAAAAAGGTGTTTATTGTTCGAAACGGAATGGTTATCACCGACAGTTTGGAGCATTTCGGGGACAAGTTCGTTCGCTTCAACATGTATCAGGAGTTCGTCGCAGTCGTAACTCCTCTCGATAAGGACGGTAGCGCGTTCATCAAAAAGCTCGAGGATCCAAAGCATCAAGAACTCTCGGCAGAAGGCCTGCCGGATGAGGAGAAGCGCGCCCACGCCAGACGCGTGATGAAGAAACTGGCTCAGGAAATCCGCAATGTAATCAAGGAGCACACGTTAACGCAGTTCGAAAGTGAACAGTCTCTTGATGAAATGCGAAATTACTTTTCAGCCCCGTCAAACCCTGACAACACCAAAGTTGAATCGGAGCATGAAGATCCTGAGACTTTGCGATACAAGCCACCGCCGCGCAAGCCCCGGCGGCAATTCAACGCCGCATCATCTGGCGAGGGTAAGGCTGGTGCAGGAGTGACCGGAAGCGACACTGGTCCGGGACCGGCTCCAGGGAACGACTCGAGAGTGAAGAACCCGGATGCACCGCCAAGTCCGAATGGTAGTGGCGGAAACGAGCAACTTCGTCCGATTCCCATCAGGGATGTTCGCAACACCCTTTCGAGTGTTGCTGGCGCGAGGACTCGGGCGATCTATTTCACCTCGACTGAAGATGGAACTGCGGTCTTGTCACTTAAAGCGACAGGGCTGAATTTGAATGAAGAATTACCCGTTCTCAATGCTGTGAATTCGGCGTTACATGATGGGCGAGTTCGTGTTGACGTGAAGGCAAACGTGCGCACTCACATTGAAGTTGAATTTGTCGATGACTATCGCGGACCGATTGATGTGCACATGAGCCTTGTCTCCAGCAACGCACAAGAAAGCGCTTCATGAAAATCGATTCGAACAGCCGGTTTCCACATCCAGTGCTTAGTCAAGATACGGGCGACTATTCGAGCGGTGCATTTGAAGTCGATGTCAGCGTCATCGAAAAGCTAAGAGCGTCGCAGGTCACCATTGAGTACTCGGTCATGCTGACGGAGCCCTCGTTGCTTGCAGCCGTTTCAGACGGAAGAGCCGGTGTTGGGCTGTTTGTTACTTGTCCGGACACCTACTTTAACGACCTGATTGCTCTGGCGCTCGAGCCAAACCAGTTTTCTTTTGAGCCTGGCTCACTGATGGGAAGAGTAGCGATGCGGCCCATGGTTTGGGCGCGAACGAATCTGGAAGACTTCTCGCTCTCGAACTGTCACCCGGAATTCGGCACAGGCGCTATGCACGTCAAGTCGGGGAGCGTGCTTGCGCTGGACGATGTCTTAACCATAAACATCGGACGGGAAAAACTGGCGCAAGTGGAGACGATCTTTTCCATTGTCGAAGCCGTCAAATTGGATCCGGATTCTTTTGCGCTGCAGTTGGACTCGGAAAAGATTCAAATTTTGGTCGCATCAAATATCTACCAGAAGGTCAATACTCTACGCAAAATGACTGTTGGGGGCCCGGTAGTGTTTAACAGCATCTATCTGCCGGCGGTAATGGAGGTATTGAGTAATCTGAAGGATGGGGCGGGTGGTAACGAGGGAAGGCGATGGCACAGAGTGTTTACTGCGAAGTGTGAGCACTTGGGCATCAAGCTCGACGGAAATGACCTTTGGCAGAACGCCCAAAAGCTTCTTCGGAATCCCTTCTCCCAGATTAACAATTGCGTTGAGTTCGCCGGAGAATAGCCATGAAGCGTCTCAAGTATGTGTCGTTGCAAACGGTCGATGGGTTACGAGACAACATTGCGGAAAACGTCCAGCGCTACAAGTTTGGCGATTTCCAGGATTTGATGTCCGAAGGCGATTGGTCTATCGAGTTGGAGTTTGAAGCCGACCTGGCTCCGCTGGCGGAGCTGGACCCGTCCGGAGGCCCGGAGGCAGAAATCCAAAACTCTAAGAAGGTCTGGGCGGCTTTGGGGCGACTCCCCCCTGCGTTGGCTTATGAAGAAGGAATTTGGGTCCGCTTGACCCATGTGGACTGTCTTGAGTTCTCAAGGCAGCGTTGGTTGAAGGAAGCCGAGGACACCAAAGCTGAAAATTTGGTGCGACGGCACTTCTTTGCCGAAGGGCTAAACGGGCGTCGTGACGACAACGCACTGTCCAGGCTTTGGTGGAATGCATATATCGCAAACAAGGTTGCGCCCCATACATTAGTCAATCCGTTGGAGACGATGTTGCGGAGTGCGGATACGCGGTCGAATCTGGTCGAGCGTAGTCGTTTGGCAAGTCGCGCGCAGCTGTCAGCAGGAATTCTGCGGCTTGTTCAATCGTCCGAATGGCTCAGAGAACATGAGCAAAATTTTCGGCAGTTCATGATCGTCGTCAACAGGATGGGCGGCGGCATCGTGTTTGAAGCATTGGCGAGTGCTGACATAGACCGGTTCATGGTTGATTGCGCGCGCCGCGCTGGCATGCCTACTTAAGCGAGTCAGCTGCAAGCGCGCGGGCTTGTAAGACTGCTTCGGCGCGCTCCCTGTCCAACTCAATACCGCGTCTCCCCCGCCACCCGCTCCACCTTGTTGATCGCGTAGGTCGTGAATTCGTCGATCTCTGTGGCTTTGTCGAAGACGGCGTCGGCGCCGGCAGGTAACACGGATAATTGAAGTCGCACACAAAGTCGCAAAAAATTCCGCACCAGTTGCTAAAAGTCTTTATGTAACATAGACTTAGGTATGTCCGCCAAGTCGCAAAAATTCGCGCTGTACGACCATCCGTCGCAGATGGAACCGCTGCTGCCGGGCGAGCAGCACCTGCAGCCGCTGCTTGAGCAGGCGCACGATCTGCAGCGGGCGGCGCACAGTCTGGCGGGGGTGGGCGCGCCGGCGGAGTTGCGGCAACTGCTGCGGGCGATGAATTCCTATTACAGCAACCGGATCGAGGGGCAGCACACGCTGCCGTTTGAGATTGAAGCCGCGTTGCGCAGCGACTATTCGCAGGACCAGGACAAGGCACGGCGCCAGCGGCTGGCGCTGGCGCACATGGACACCGAGCGGGCGCTGGAAGCTGGCTGGAAGGGCTGGTCCAGCGCGCAGGTGTGGTCGGCGCAGATGGTGCGCGACATTCACCAGGACCTGTTTGCGCGCTTGCCGGAGGCCGACCGGATGTTGCCCGAGGGCGATGTGTTGCTGCCGGGCGCGCTGCGTGACCGCGAGGTCAGCGTTGGGGTGCATGCTGCGCCGGCGCATGCCGCCCTTGGCGCCATGCTGGACCGCTGGGGTGCTTTTTATGGCGGGGTGCGGCGCGGCGAGTTGCAGATTCTGGCGGTGGCCGCCTCGCACCACCGGCTGGCGTGGATTCACCCCTTCCGTGACGGCAATGGCCGCGTGGCGCGGCTGCACACGCATCTGGCTCTCGGCTCCCTCGGGCTGACCAATGGCTTGTGGTCGCCCTTGCGCGGCTTTGCCCGCAGCCACGAGGCCTACTATGCCCACCTGGCCGCCGCTGATGAGCCGCGGGCCGGTGATCTGGACGGGCGCGGCAATTTGTCGGAGCGCGCGCTGATGGCGTGGATGGGTTATGTGCTGGATCTGTGCATCGACCAGGTGCGCTTCATGGCCGGTCTGCTCGACATGGCCGGCATGAAGGACCGCATTGCGGCCTGCCTGGCTTTCGAAGAAGGGGTGGTCAGGCGAGGCGTGCGCAGCGAGTCATTGCGGGCGTTGCACTACCTGCTGCTGACGCAGTCAGAGCTGGAGCGAAGCGAATTCAAGGCGATGCTGGGGCTGGGCGAGCGACTGGCGACGGCGCAGGTGACGGCGCTGCTCAAGCGCGGGCTGCTGGTGACCGACTCGCCGCACGGCAAGTTGCGGTTTGGGGTGCCGCAACACGCGCTGCGGTTTTACTTTCCGAGGCTGTGGCCCGAGGCCGAGGCGGATGCACGGTCGTAGCCGGCCTTTCCCCATAAAAATGGCCTGCAGCCCTTGTAGTGCGTGCGTAGGCAGCTACTAAAGTGATAGCGCGCCGGACGCTCGTCCGGCAACTGCTCAATACCGCGTTTCCCCCGCCACCCGCTCTATCTCGTTGATCGCGTAGGTCGTGAACTCGTCGATCTCGGTGGCTTTGTCGAAGACGGCGTCGGCGCCGGCGGCCAGGCAGCGCTGGCGCATGGGGGGGGTGGCGTAGCCGGTGAGGACGACGACTTTCTGGCGCAGCTCGCGTTTGCTGCAGCTTTTGACGACGTTCAGGCCGCTGCCCTGCAGCAGGAACAGGTCCACCACGGCCAGGTCCCAGGCGTTGGGGTTGTCGGCCAGCCATTGGCAGGCCTCGGCCTCGCTGCTGGCCCAGCCCACCATGCGGGCGCCGACCAGTTCTTCGAGGGATTCGGAGAGGGCGTCGCGGATGACGGGGCTGTCTTCGACCAGGTAAATTCGCAGGCGCATCGGGTGTCGGGCTTCAAAACTCGTCGGGAAGCCCCGAGCATACACAAGGGGGGTGGCGAAAAACACGCGCGGTGCATCGCGGCCTGTCGCCCGCGCGCGCGTGCGGCCCCGGCCGCCGTCCTGTGGCGCGGCCGAAGTCATGCATCAAACCGGCCTCCAGCCCATGTCCCGCGTGCGTGAGCAGCTATTGATTTGCTAGCACCGGGGGCTTTTCCCGTGGTGAGCATGTCACGCTCATAATTGCGCTTAATTACATCAAGGGGATGCGTCATGCTGATTCTGCTGCTGGGGCTGCTGGTTTTTCTGGGGGTGCATTCGGTGCGCATCGTCGCCGACGGCTGGCGCAGCGCCACCATCGCGCGGGTCGGCGAGCTGCCGTGGAAGGCGGTGTACGCGCTGCTGTCCATCATCGGTTTTGTGCTGATCGTCTGGGGCTTCAGCCTGGCGCGGCAGCAGCCGGTGCAGCTGTGGATGCCGCCGCGCGGCATGCGGCACCTGGCGTCGCTGCTGACGCTGATCGCCTTTGTGCTGCTGGCGGCCACCTATGTGCCGCGCAACGCCATCAAGGCGAAGCTGCACCACCCCATGGTGCTGTCGGTCAAGGTCTGGGCGCTGGCCCACTTGCTGGCCAACGGCAACCTGGCGCATGTGATCCTGTTCGGCGCCTTCCTGGTCTGGGCGGTGCTGAGCTTTCGCGCGGCGCGGGCGCGCGACCGGGCGGCCGGCACGGTGTATGCCGCCGGCAGCACGGCTGGCACGCTGGCCACCGTGGTGGTGGGCGTGGCCGGCTGGGCGCTGTTTGCTTTCTGGGCGCACGGCGCGCTGATCGGGATCCGCCCCATCGGCTGATGGTTCAAGGTCAAATCGGCCTCCAGCCCTTGCCTGACAAGCGTGGGCAGCTCCTGAATCGATAGCGCTTGAGGCGGTGGCGCCTGGCCGAGCCGGCAGACGCGGCGCTGTCCGACACACACCGGGTGGCGACGGCGTAGCATGAAGGATTGCCCTCAACCGGAGACTTCCATGAGCAACACCAGCAAAACGCGCGACGCGCAGGCCCCGAACAGCGGCAAGGTCGCCAACGACCACAACAAGGTCGGCGAACAGGCCCCCACCCAGAAGAACCAGGGCGAGCGCACGCCGCAAAGCCGCAGTGACCGCGAATCCCAGGTGGGCAGCGGCAACCAGTCGCAGTCACGCCGTGGCGGCGCCGGCTCCGGGCATTGAGCCGGGCCCCTTTGCTCCCTTTCTTTCAGGCATCGAATCGGGCCCCGGCCCTTGTCCGGCGTGCGTAAGCAGCTATCGAAGTCATAGCGGCCTAACACAGGCGGGCGCTGCCTGCAAACTGGGCGCGGCCAATTCCATGCGTTTTGGTGCGTCAAACATGCGGCTTTGACAGCGGTGGACATGGCGCGAACAATGCCCCCTTGCCTTGTTGAACCCTGCCTGAACTGGAGCGCCATGACCCGCCTGACCACCTTGCCTCATTTGCTGTCCCTGCTGCTGCCACTGCTTGCCCTCCAGGCGGCGCAGGCGCGCGAGATGGTCAGCGTAAACCGGCCGGTGGTCAACATGCGGGAAGGCGCGGGCACGCAGCACGATGCCTTGTGGGCGCTGAACCGCGGCTACCCGCTGGAAGTCACCGGCCGCAAGGGCCAGTGGCTGAAGGTGCGCGACTTTGAAAACGACAGCGGCTGGGTCTACCGCCCGCTGGTGGGCAAGACGCCGCACCATGTGGTGAAGTCACGCGTGGCCAATATCCGCAGCGGCCCGACCACCGACAGCCGCGTGATCGGCAAGGCAGAGCAGGGCGATGTGCTGCGCACGCTGGAGCGCCGCGAGCGCTGGGTCAAGGTCCAGCAGCAGGGCGGGTTCAAGGGCTGGGTGGCACGCCGGCTGCTGTGGGGCTGGTAAGCCGGCGCCTCCCGGCGCCGAAAGCCTTCAGGGCGCGACGGCGGTCTTGATCCAGGCGACGATCTCGTCGCTGGCGACGCGCGGTGTGTCGAGGTGGCCGCCCGAGACTTCCAGAAACTTGTTCTTCGGGTTGGCGGGCAGCTTGTCGACGTAATACACCTTGATGGTCTTGAACAGCGGGTCCTTCTCGCCGATCACCGTCATGACCGGGACTTTGGCCGGGATGCGCGGCGCAGTCACCGACATTTCGGCATCCGAGGTCGGGTCGAACCAGGACAAAAAGTCCTTGGCCGTGGTGACCACGGTTTGCTGGCGGCCCTGGTTAATGTCGGTGAAGCGCTCGCGCGAATCACCCTTGCCGGCCGCCACCAGCGCGCGCGCCTCGTTGATGCTGTCGTGCACCGGCTTGCCCCAGGGCTGGGTGTAGTAACCCACGGGCGCATGGCCGGGCGCCAGCCCCACCAGCGCGTCGACGTCGCCGCCGCGCGCCGCGAAGGCCATGCTGGCGGGGACACCCATGCTGTGGCCCGCAATCACAATTTTGGTAGCCCCCTGATCGCGCAGGGCTTTGACATGGCCGGCGATTTCGGCCAGCGCCTTGTCGAGGCCACCGTCGAGGTAGCGGAAGCGGGACCACGGCATGTCGGGATAGGCCGCCACCCAGCCCTGGCGCTCGAAGACGCCTTTTTGCGGACCGAAGTTCGGGTCCTGGTTGCTGCCCGGGTTTTTGCCGTGCAGCATCAGCACGCCGATGCGTTCCTGCGCGGCGGCAGGGGCGGCGCTGAAAACGGCGGCCAGGGCGAAGGTGGCGAGGGCACAGGCGGAGAACAGGCGACGTTGCATGGTCAGGCTTTCCTGGTGGAGGCGGCCGGGCCGCCGGGGTGGAGATTTTTGCGAGTTTAGGCGAGGCCTGTGCCGCTGGCGAGCGGGAAAGCCCGTTCATCCCATGTTCATGGGAGGGTGGCGTGGGTGTGGCGCTCAGGTGTCGGTGTCGGGCCCGCGGCTGCTGCGCCAGATCGCGCGCACCAGCCACAGGCCGCCGGCGACGGCGCCGCAAAAGCCGAGGAAGCCGAAGGCCGGCAGGCCGAACAGGGAGGGCCCGCCCTGCACCGTCATCACGATGGACGAGCCGATGATCAGCGCGGCGATCACCAGCGCCATGGCCAGCCGGTTGGCGGCGCGGTCGAGCTGGTTGCCGACGCGCTTGAGGTGGGCGATGTCTATGCCCACATTGACGCGGCCGCGCCTGGCGTTGCGCAGCAGCCGCGACAGGTCGTGCGGCAGCTGTTCGGCCAGCGCCAGCGCGCGCCTCAGGGTTTTCCAGCCGCGCGCGGCCATGGCCTTGGGCTGGTAACGCTCGCGCACCAGCTGGTGCAGCAGCGGCAGCGCTTCGGTGGCCATGTGAAAGCCCGGGTCCAGGCCGCGGCCCATGCCTTCGAGCGAGATGAAGGCCTTGATCAGCAGGGCCAGGTCGGCCGGCAAGGCCAGGTGGTGGTCGCGCAGGATGGTGGTGACGTCGGCCAGCATCTGGCCGAGCTTGAGCTGCGCCAGCGGCGTGCCGTGGTACTGGTCGACGAAGGCCTCGATGCCGGCTTCGAGCAGCTCGGGCGCCAGCCCGTGGCCGTCGCCGGTCCAGTCGAGCAGCACATCGGCCACGGCGCGCGGGTCGCGCTCGACCAGTCCGAGCAGCAGCAGCAGCAGTTCTTCGCGGCGCTTTTCGCTCAGGCGCCCGACCATGCCGAAGTCGATGAAGGCGATGCCGTTGCCCGGCAGGTAAAACACATTGCCGGGGTGCGGGTCGGCGTGGAAAAAGCCGTCCTCCACAATCATCTTGAGCACCGCCTGCGCGCCACGCTGCGCCAGCAGGCGGCGGTCGAAGCCGGCCTCGGGCGTGAGCTGCTCGAGCTGGTCGCCGGGCACGCCGCCGACGAAGTCCTGCGTGTTGACACGTTCACCGGTGTGGGCCCAGTGCACACGCGGAATCAGCACATGCGGGACGGCGGCGAAGTTGGCGGCGATGCGTTCGGCGTTGTGGCATTCGGCGGCCAGGTCCAGCTCGCGCCGCAGCGAGCGCGCGAACTCCTGCACCAGCAGGCGCGGCTGGTAGGGCTTGAGCGCGGGCCAGTCGTCCTCGGCAATCGCGGCGAGCCGGGCCAGCAGCCGCAGGTCGGCCTCGATCACCTCGCGGATGCCGGGGCGGCGGATCTTGACGACCACCTCGCTGCCGTCGTGCAGCTGCGCGCGGTGCACCTGCGCGATCGAGGCTGCCGCCAGCGGGCTGGTGTCGAAGCGCGCGAACACCGCCTCGGGCTCGCCGCCCAGGTCCTCGCGCAACTGCGCGCGCAGGGTCTCCAGCGGTACCGGCGGCACCTGGTTGTGCAGGCGCTGGAATTCGGTGATCCACTCGGGATCGAACAGGTCGGCGCGGCCGGCCAGGATCTGGCCGAGCTTGACGAAAGCCGGGCCCAACTCTTCCATGGCCAGGCGCACCTGCACCGGCGGTGGCAGGCGCGCCAGATCGGCGGCGCCGTCCCACTTCAGGGCGTGGCCTGCGCGCTCGAGGCGGTCGGCCAGGCCCAGGCGGCGCACGGCGTCGCCGAAGCCGTGGCGGACCAGGACGCCGGCAATTTCCTGGAGTCTTCCGATATCGCGCGCCGCGCCCAGGGTTTCAAGCAACATGCGCCATGCTAGGTCGTGCGGCGCTGCGGCCGCTTGACGCAGCGCAAGTGGCGCGGCGGGCGCCGTGGCGGCAAAAAGGGCGGTGACCCGGACCGGGCTATGCTTGCCAGGTGCAACCATCCCGGCAAGCGGCAGCACCGGCTCCTCCTCATGAAACTTTTTCTGCGTTCCTTTCTTTTCTTTGTGCTGGGCATGGTCCTGCTCGCCGGCGTGCTGCTGGTGAGCACCTGGGCGCCGGACCAGCCGGTGGAGGCGCTCAAGCCGCGCTGGGCGCAGCCGCCCTCGCAATTCATCGCCATAGCCGGCATGCAGGTTCACCTGCGCGACGAGGGGCCGCGCGGCGACCCGCTGCCCATCGTGCTGATCCACGGCACTTCGGCCAGCCTGCACACCTGGGAGGGCTGGGCCGCGGCCCTGCGCGGGCAGCGGCGCGTGATCCGCTTTGACCTGCCCGGGTTTGCGCTGACCGGGCCGAACCGGCAGGACGACTATTCGGCCGAAGCCTATGTGCGCTTCGTCACCGCCGTGATGGACCAGTTGGGGGTGCAGCGTTTTGTGCTGGCGGGCAACTCACTGGGCGGGCAGGTGGCCTGGGCCACGGCGGTGGCATTGCCGCAACGCGTGGCGCAGCTGGTGCTGGTCGATGCCAGCGGTTACCCGCCCGAGTCGGCCAGCGTGCCGCCTTCGCTGCCGCTGGGTTTTCGGATTGCGCGCACACCGGGGCTGCGGGTGCTGACGCAGTACACGCTGCCGCGCAGCATTGTTGAAAAAAGCGTGCGCAATGTGTATGGCGACCCGGCCAAGGTCACGCCGGAGCTGGTGGACCTGTATGTGGACATGACCCTGCGCGCGGGCAACCGCCAGGCGCTGGGCCGGCGCATGGACCAGGGCTACACCGGGGACGTGGCCGGCTTGAAGACGCTGGCCATGCCCACGCTGATCCTCTGGGGCGGGCAGGACCGGCTGATCCCGCTGGAGTTCGGCCAGCGTTTTGCACGCGACATTGCCGGCAGCCGGCTGGTGGTGTTCGACGACCTCGGCCACGTGCCGCACGAGGAAGATCCCGCGCGCACGGTGACGGTGGTGAAGACCTTTCTCGGCATGTAAGCCGCAAAACTTTGTCATCCCGGACTTGGTCCGGGATCCATGTCCGATGACCACCGCCGCTCGGGCTGAGCTTGTCGAAGCCGTTTTCTCCTTCAAGCCTTTGAGTTCGTGAATGCCTGTTGGCCGGGGGTTGCCCGGCGGCAACTCACTTTCTTTTGCTTCGCCAAAAGAAAGTAAGCAAAGAAAAGGCGACCCTGCTGTCTGCGTCCCCTCTTCGCTGGCGCTGCGAGGGGCAACCTGCGGTGCTCGGTCCAGCCGGGGTCTCGCTCGAACTCGCCTTCGGCTCAAACAATCGCGATCCCTGATCCGTCTGGACCTCCGCTCCTCGGCGCATACAGAAGGGTGGGGATGGAATCGGGAGCGGATTCGGGTACGGGATCGGACTCCGGCGAGGGCGCGCTTTGCGCGACCTCGCCTCCCCGAGTGCGTATTTGCATTCTTTTCCCCCCACCCGTCGGGCTGGGCCGAGGAGCGCAGCCGAAAGTGGATCAGGACGGGCGATTGTCTGAGCGAAGCGAGT
>Ga0308010_1000137_pt1 | contig 66797 bp, 55 predicted proteins | sample Neamet129_FD_202368 | JGI IMG/M metagenome (GOLD analysis project Ga0308010, IMG submission 202368) | Marine microbial communities from water near the shore, Antarctic Ocean - #129 | ecosystem: Environmental > Aquatic > Marine > Unclassified | place: Southern Ocean | collected 2014-07-24 | reverse complement strand
TTTTTCTGATGAAGCAGATAAAAAATTAGGCATGATTCAACAAGAACTATTCGATATTGGAGGAGAATGCTCTTGTTCACCGGGCATGTTGCCTCCTCAAATGGCCTTAGTAGGGATAGAACAATGTGATCGTTTAGTAGTCGAAATGGATAATTGGCTAGAGGAGTTATCCCCATTAACCTCGTTCATTATGCCTACAGGTTCTGCCCCTGTTGCAACAATGCATATCGCGAGAACAATTGCTAGACGTGCAGAAAGAAAGGTCTGCCAAATAAGATCAATAGATGGCGAAGATGCAATGAGAACCGAAATAATATGTTACCTTAATCGCCTATCAGATTGGTTATTTGTCTTAGGAAGATGGTTTTCGTCAAAAAATGGCGAAAAGGAAGTTCTATGGACACCTCTTGGTAAAAGATAGGGTGAATTAATTGAGTATAGAATCTGCCGGATTCGAAGGTTTCGCCATAAGCATCTCCCTGATTTTTGCATTAGGGCCTCAGAACGTCTTTATTCTTAGACAAGGAATTATGAAAAGTAATGTCTTTATTTCTTGTCTAGTATGTTCTATTTCCGATGCTCTGTTAATTGCAGCAGGAGTTTTAGGCGTAGGATTATTTCTCTCTGGAATTAATGGATTTGAAATATGGGTTTCAATTATAGCTGCTCTTTTTTTAGTATTCTATGGATGTCTCAGAATAAAGTCATCATTAAATCCCAAAGGAATAGAAATAGGTGAAAATGAAAATGAAAATGTGAAAAAAACAGTACTTACTGCATTGGCATTCACATATCTGAACCCTCATGTATACCTAGATACATTACTATTGATTGGCGGGGCCTCTAGTAGATATGTAGGAAATGAAAGATTGGCTTTCGGGATAGGTGCTGCTACTGCTTCCTTTGTTTTCTTTTTCTCATTAGGATATGGTGCTAGGCTAATGTCACCTATTTTGAATAACCCCCAATCTTGGAAAATTATTGATTTAGTTATAGCGATGATAATGTTTGTCATTGCAGGATTTATCATGTCGCCATATAATCAAACTATACTAGAATTATTCTAGTTATGAATTAAGTATTTCTTTGAGAGAGTCCATAAGAAATATTACGTCCTCTTTACTATTATCCATATGTGGTGCAGATTATATCCCATTATATCGAGTCGATTGAAGATATTTTTTAGCAGATTTAAGAAGTTCGATCTCCTGGTCAAAAGTTACTTGTTGGATTGCTTCATCAAAACTAACCCACATGTAGTTGATATGTTCATGAGATAGTTTGATATTCAATTCATCTGTTTCAGCGAGGTACCAAAAAACTTCTTTGTCGGTAGGCACACCTTTCAATGAGAATGTATACTCTGTTCTTGAGGCCCAACCTTCGATTAGAGCTACTTTAGATATCCCTGTTTCTTCTAATAATTCCCTCTCAGCAGTAGAAAAATGATTTGTGTCCGAACCTTCTACATGCCCTTTGGGGAAACTCCAATGCCCTTGCGGGTATTGTAATAAAAGAACGCTGTCATAATTGATTAAAATGAATCCGCATGATGTCTCCATGAGGTACGCTAGAGGTCATTGATATTCAATTATAGCAGAGGAAGAATACGCAAACACAATTGAATAGGTGCGTAGAGTCATGGAATATGTCCGACGAAGCATTGACTCTCGATATTGAGAGAATTATCACTGATAGCGATCTGGACGGAGTTGTAACTGGGGCAATATTAAGAAGATGGTGGCCCGATACAGAAATTAAATTCGGCCATCCAGGAGACTTGCGTGCAGGTATGATGGATCATTTGATTAATCGAAAAACTGCAATATGTGACTTGCCAAGACATAGTAATTGCGGATTGAGTATTGATCATCATCAATCAAATGAACCAGATAATAATGTCAATTCAGAGATGGTTATATTGTGGGAGCCAACTCCAAGTGCTGCAAGAATTGCATATAATCTTCTAGAAAATAAAACTGATTTGACTGATTTGACAGAGATGATGATTTGGGTTGATAAATTAGATGGAGGGACAATTACAATTGAAGAATTTATGGGTGAAAATCCAGTATTATGGCTAGGAAGAATTATTGGTTCGGATGAGAATATTGCAATGAAAATTCTTGAAAATTTACAAAATAGAATGTCTGTTGAAGATATTTTATTGATTCCAGAAATAAATAAAAAATTAGAAGAAAGGAGAAATAAACAGGCATCTCTAAGAAAAAATATTTCTGAAAATATTCAAATTGTAGATAGATTGGCGATTGCACGATTGGAGAATTTAAAAATAAGGTCAAATGGATATCATGTAACAGCGATTGCTGGGGATGAATGTGACGCATGTTTAGTCATTCATGGAGATACTGGGGCGGACTTCAATGAAGAAGATGGGTATCCTGTCTCTGCTTCATTTTATACAAACTCATTTATCCATAAATCTGGAGGCATTTATGACTTAACTAAACTGGCAACAAGATTTGACGTTGATGGAGGTGGGCATGCTAATGCTTGTGGGTGTAGGATTAAGCCTATCGAAAATGGAGAAGTAATAAAACGAGAGGTCATTGAATATGACATTGAAGAAAATATCAAAGAATGGTTGAAAATGTGGTCTCAAAGATAAGTGAAAAGATATAAAAATCCAAGAAAGGCATGTATCATAATTAGATAAACCATGATGTCGCTTACCCTACCATGTAAATTACTAACTTTAGCAAAAGATAATCCTCTTTCACGATTTTTACTAGATTGAATTCCCAATTTTCTCAAATATATCATGAAAAGGAGGCCTAATATCCCTACCCATCCATGAAAGTGATTAGGCGTTAAATTAGATAAAATAATCTCTCCGTTAATTATTCGAAAATATATCGCCTTTGAAATAAATGCTAAAGAAATGACCCCCACTACCTTAAAAAATAGTTTATTACCACTCTTTTCATGGTTTTCAACCGCTCTTTGCCGATCAGAACCTTTCAATTGAGTGCTTAATTGACGCCATTTTCTCTGATTAAGAAATGACCAAATGACTGTCAAAGCGGCTAAAGGATGGAGGAGTATGATTGCCGTGGCCGCGAACTCCATGGGGGTGGCTAAATCATATCATATCTTGAGTTCTCGCTTTTCGAACCTTGCATAGCAAGGCGGTGCGTTCATGTAGGGGAGTATGTGGGCAATTTATCGGAGTGTCTTCGTTTGGAGCAGTATCTTCTAGATTGTATTGAAGCCCTGCAGCCAGCAGGTGATGATGAAGGCCGTAGGAAACGTGCTATGCAGAAGCCCAATAGTTCATGGGAACTATTGAATAAAAATTGGAAAGCTCTGGCAGTTCTGGCAGCAGAAAAAACTGCACCTAAAGCAATAGATAAAAATGAATTAGAAAATAATTCAGAAAGAGGGAATGTAAATCGAGGGCATAGAAGTAGAATTGGTAGAAGAGGAGCAAGACAGGTTAAACGTGGGTTTGAAGATTACCTATTGACGCCGCAACAGGCTATTGAATCAAAAAATTCTGCTGCGTTTAAATTAGCAGTGTTGATTGCTCAAAAGCATAAAATGAATTCATGGGAGGCGTCTTTTGATGACCAGATGAATTTTCTAAGAATTGAATGTAGTCAAGGGATTCATCCAGTATGGAGTAGATTAGCCAGAGAAGCCCCTGTATTTGCAGAATTAGAAAGGTTTGAAATAAATGAAGAAGAAGAATTGATCATAGATTCAAAAGATTGGATTAAGGCCGCTAATATCGACCCAGCAGATAATTCTAGTATTCGGCAATGGTTAGAAATGGAAATTCCTTTCAAATTAACATCAACTCAGGCACTTTCTCTAGATAAGATTAAGAAAGATCTAGCTGGAAAAGCGAGACCCAAATCTTGGACACAAATTATGAAAGGAAGGCTAAGAGGGCTTGAAAATGAAGGAGCATTGTTGGAAGCAATTTTACTTCTTGGTGCTGATTCTGATGAAGCTGAAAAAGTTTTAACCCAAATAATAGATAACGAAGCAATGGCTCAAGTGGCCACAAAACAAAGAAAATTACATCTTCTTCGCTCAAATAAAACAGAAATTCTAATCGACGCTATAACTCAAGAAGGTGAAGATGGCCTCTCTGAAGCAATAAGACTAGAGGGGTGGAAAAGAATTGAGGGAATTAATCAAGTATTATCTTTGAAGTTATTAAAACAAGGAATTAAAATATTAGAAAAGAATGAACAAAAAATCCCTTCTTCTTTGCTCTGGAAAATTAGTAAAATTCTTTTCCAAGAAAAGAAATATGAAGAATCCATAGCTACAATAGAAAATCTATCATTAACTAATTCTGAAAAGTTAATTTTTGCAATTGAAATAATCTCAAAAGTATCTTCAGAAAAATTAGAGAATACTATTATTGATGCGATTAAAAATGCAGAAGAAGAAACAATTTTATTCGCTATGAGGTGTGAAGATGCCCCCATTTCCATTCAATTAGAATCTTCGAAGATACTATTGGAACTAGATTCTATAAGATACACTGATGAAATTCTATCAGTACTTACTCGTACAGCTGATGTAGAAGGTTTAGCAACTAATATGGCAAAAAATGAATCTTTGGCTCTAGCATATCCTTTCAGAGCACTAATGATCTGGCATTTAATGCCAGCAGAAAATGGCATAAACAATATAGAGCAAATATTCAACCTTCGTAAGAAAGCATTGTCTGCGCTAGAAGAATCCGAAAGAGACGATGTTCTATCGGATGTTTCTATAGCATTAATCTCATTACTTGGAGGAGTTTCATCGGATATGGAATCTATACATAAGATGCTTGACTCAAAGACAATTGTTAAATTAAATCAAGTAAGAAGAGCATTGTCATCTGATGGCGATGGAGTAGTAGATGATTCTCTAATTAAATCACTTAATGATTCTGTCAGTAATACTGAAATGGCCGCTCTAGATAAGAGGTTGTTTGAATCACTGATTAATTCATTATATCTTAATTCTGCTGCGATGAAATTACAATCAGGAAATGATGAGAAGCATGATTCTGCATTATTAACCTTAGAAGAATTGGCTTCAAGAGATGGAAATACTATTCGAACTGTCAGAGAACTTACAAATTTAGTTAAAGAACATAGTATAGGGATTGAATCATTGGAGAAATGGTACAGGGCAAATGATAAAGATTCTTCAGAATATCAAATTATTAAGGCTGCTTTGGAAAGAAGTAAGGGTAACCGATTAAATGCGGCTAGGGCTTACAAAGAAGGAGCGCTCAAGGTCAAAGATGATTATGAAGAATCGTCACTGATTTTAAGAAAAGCGATGATTGAATACGCGCATGCTGGTAAATGGAAAGAGGCTGTAGAATTGTTGAATGAAAAACCAGAATTGGGAACTTTGCTAACTCAAAGGTTTCAATTATACTTGAGAACTTGTGCAGATAATCATGCAGGAAACACAGATTCTGCAACTAAGAAACTTATACGGTTTGTTAGCGAAGAGGAAAAAATTGAGGGAGAAGAATATGACTCTGATTTCAATAAAAGAAGGAAAGAATCCCTCGAGCTTATTCAAAGATATCCAGCCGAACACAATCTACCCGCTCAACATTTCAAGGGTAGAGTAAAAGCCGCTTTATTGAGCTTAGAAAAATCGGGCAATTCTAGACAATCCGACTTAGAGAGAAGATTCCAATTGGAATTACATGAGATGAAGGATATTTTAGAATTGACTTTGCTAGGGGAACAAATAGCAGAGGATAATCCCCTTCGAGGCATTAGAAGGTTCGAAGAAGCAATTGAAACAGGATATTTCAAAGATAGAGAAATTGATCGCCTAAGGGATACACAAAGAGCAGTGTTTGTTAGTCAAAGTGGAAATATTCCAGTAAGAGATAGGAAAACTTTACGAAATCTAGGATTGAAACCATTGATATTAGTTGATACAAATATACTTATTCATGCTCTAAAAGATGATTTATTACAAGAAATTTCTAATGATGAGTTTGGGTCTTTTGATTGGTCGGTTGAGCGGTCTTTCCATATGATGCTTAGAAGACAGGGGGGCCGGAGTCGCTTCCTCTCAATACCTCCTGCTGCTTTAGGAGAATTTGCTAATCGAACGAAAAATCCAGACGCTGTGCTAGATTTATTCAATGACGTATATATTGACAGGAAAGAGTGGAAAAGAAAAATAACACCTAAATTTCTCAAAGAAAGAGTCGCTAAAATTTGTAAATCATTTACTACATGGCCTCAAGAAAAGTATGGCAAAGATCGAAGCGAGATTGATTTGGAAACATTCTTAGTAAAACATGAGAAAATTTTTGAATTAGTTGATGAACAAAAACGTGGAAGATCAGAAGAAATACCGCCTCGTACTGAAATTAATGGAAAGGACATATATCCAGAGCGAGGAGATATGGACATAATGTGCGACGCAGCTTTATTGGCTGCATCTCCATTGCAAGAAATTGGAAATATCCTTGTGGCAACAAGAGATTCAGACTTCAGGTTAGTATCCAGAGCTCTAGAAGAAAAATATGGGTTTGGAGTAGTTTCTGACGCTCAACAATTGAATTTAAGAATAAGGTGAATCTGTCACTCACATGTGAGAAATTAAAGCTTCTCCGAAAGAAGAACAGGAGAGTAATGTTGCATCATCCATCAATCTCTCGAAATCATAAGTTACAGTTCTAGCAGATATTGCGCCCCCCATACCTTTGACTATTAGGTCCGCAGCCTCATCCCAACCCATATGCCTAAGCATCATTTCAGCAGAGAGAATTAAAGAACCAGGATTGACTTTATTTTGTCCAGTATACTTTGGTGCTGTCCCATGAGTTGCTTCGAATATTGAAATTCCAGTATCATAATTGATATTAGCTCCTGGAGCTATCCCTATCCCACCAACCTGTGCTGCAAGTGCATCGGAAATATAATCTCCATTCAGATTCATCGTAGTTAACACACCGTATTCCTTTGGCCGTGTGAGGACTTGCTGTAACATAGCATCAGCAATTACATCCTTGATTATAATTTTATTTCCAGTCTTAGGGTTAGTCATAGTGCACCATGGGCCACCATCCAATTCTGTAGCGCCATACTCATCTTTAGCTAATTGATATCCCCAATCTCGAAATCCACCCTCGGTGAATTTCATAATATTTCCTTTGTGTACGATAGTTACACTCGGCTTGTCTTGATCTATTGCATAATTAATTGCAGCCCTGACTATCCTAGATGTTCCCTCGCTACTAATTGGTTTGATTCCGATACCACTGGTGTCAGGGAATCGGATTTTAGTTACTCCCATTTCATTTTGAAGAAAATTAATCACTTTTCGAACATCTGAACTTCCGGCTTCCCATTCTATACCCGCATATACGTCTTCACTATTTTCACGGAAAATTATCATATCGACATCTTCTGGTCGCTTTACTGGACTCGGTGTCCCTTCATACCATCTGACTGGACGAACACATGCAAAAAGATCTAATTTTTGACGTAATGCAACATTTAAACTCCTAATTCCGCCTCCAACCGGAGTTGTTAACGGGCCCTTTATTGAAACTAATCCGGTCCTCATTGCGTCCAATGTCTCATTTGGTAGCCATTCTCCAGTTATATCAAATGCTTTCTGACCTGCTAAAACTTCTCTCCAATGAATTTTCTTTGATTGAGAATATGCTTTCTCGACGGCTGCGTCGACTACGTTGATCATTACAGGAGTTATGTCAATACCGATGCCATCGCCTTCGATATAGTGCACTATTGGCTCATCAGGGACAATTAATTTACCCTCTTTAATCGAAATTGCGGCTCCAACGGTCATTGCTCTCAGAGGGTCCACTTACCACCCATTCATGAAGCCAACCCCTCTGCCTTAACAAGAGAGGACTTAGATGAAGGGGATCGTTCGATGGACTACTGGTGAAGAAATAGAAGGTGAAACTGAGAATGGTAAAATTACTCCATTCCATAGCGATACCGCTGCAAGCCCTATGCAAATTGTCCTCCAAGCACATGGTGCATGTTCACTTATTGATGTAATTGATGGTTTGAAGCATAGGATGGAAAACGTAAGAGCGATGTGGATTGAACTTGAATCAGATAGAGCTTTAGAAACTCCAAAAACTTTTACTGCAATTAGAATGAGATATGTTGTCGAGGGAGATGTTCCCGAGAAACTTGTTCGAAGATTAATTACACAAAGTCATGAGAAATATTGTTCAGTTGGAGTTATGATAACAAGGTCTGGCGCGACATTGAGTTGGACTTTGGATTTGAGATCATAAAGTAAGAAACTAACACAATTTCTATGTTCGCCGTTTGCTATATTATATAGGATAAATGATGAAAAGAAAGAGTTCCTTTCCTCAAGCATTAAACACCCTCTATTCCGAAGGAGAATTCCATTTAGCCGGGTAACCCATATCGTGGCAAAAAGAAATAGGAGTGTGAAGTTATGCAAACCAAAGTAAAAGATAAATTAGAAACAGCAGAAAACCATGAAATTGAAGGCAATGGAATGGTTGTTGAAAGAAGATTTACAACTGCAGGAGAAGATCCTTTTGATTTGTTTTCTTGGATTTCAATGGATGTAGAAATAAGAAATCCCGATGGCACAATGGCAGACTCTATACATGGGGTAGAGTTTCCTTCTGGTTTCGATGGTGTTCCTGGTAAAATTGCTGCTCAGAAGTATCTGAGAAAGGCCGGAGTGCCTGTTTATCTGCGCAAGGTGGCGGAAGAAGGCGTTCCAGTCTGGCTCCAACGTAGTGAACCAGATTTCGAAAAGTTACAAACTTTAGATACAAAAGATAGGTTTACTGGTGAAACACATGGGAAGAATCTGTTCCGAAGATTGGCTGGCACTTGGACATATTGGGGGTATAAATATGGATACTTTGCTAGTGAAGTTGATGCACGTGCCTATTTTGATGAAATGTGTTATCTAATCGCTAGTCAGCGTTCAGCACCAAATAGTCCTCAATGGTTTAACACAGGACTAAATTGGGCGTATGGGATTGAAGGGCCCCCTCAAGGACATCATTACGTAGATCCTTCAACGGGAGAACTTTGCCTATCGCAGAATGCATATGAGCACCCACAACCTCATGCATGTTTCATTCAGTCGGTTAGCGACTCATTAGTAGGAGGAACTAGTTCAATAATGGGATTATGGAATCGGGAAGCACTTCTTTTCAAATTTGGCTCAGGTACTGGATCAAATTTCTCGAACATTAGGGGGTCGGGTGAACCTCTTTCAGGAGGAGGTAGTTCATCGGGATTACTTTCATTCCTAAAAATAGGGGATAGAGCCGCAGGAGCAATAAAATCTGGAGGGACTACTCGCCGTGCTGCAAAGATGGTTACTTTAGATTTAGATCACCCAGATATTGAAGAATATATTGACTGGAAATCTAGTGAAGAAGAAAAAGTATCTGCTTTAGTCATTGGATCAAATATATTGCAGAAGCACGCCAATGCATTAATGGAATCAATTTGGCAACATGAAGATGATTCGAGTAGACTTGATCAATCTCAAAACCTACCTCTAAGGAAATCAATAGTTAAGGCGATTCGAGATAGTGTTCCTCAGCCGCATGTTCAGCGTATTTTAGACCTAGCTAAACAAGGTTGGAGAGGCGTTGATTTCGAATGTTTCGATACCGATTGGCAGGGAGAAGCATATATGTCAGTCTCTGGGCAAAACAGCAATAATTCAGTAAGAGTTCCTAATTCATTCATGGATGCTGTAAAGAACGGTGAAAACTGGAATTTAGTTTGGAGAACTGAAAAAGATAAAGCGGCGGAAGAAGGCCGAGAACCAGAAGCATGTAAGGTATTAGATGCGGGAGAATTATGGGATAAAATCGCATATACTGCTTGGGCCTGTGCCGATCCTGGCGTACAGTTTGATACTACAATCAATGAATGGCATACTTGCCCAGAAGGCGGGAGAATCAATGGTTCGAATCCCTGCTCAGAATATATGTTCCTTGACGATACAGCTTGTAATTTAGCTAGTATAAATTTACTTCATTACTATGACTTGGATAATCAAACATTCCAAATTGAAGATTTCAAACATAGTGTTAGACTTTGGACTGCGACTTTAGAAATTAGTGTCTTAATGGCTCAATTCCCATCCGCTGAAATCGCACAGAAATCATATGATTATCGAACTTTAGGACTAGGTTACTGTAATATTGGTTCTCTTTTGATGCACATGGGAATCCCTTATGATGATGAAAGAGCGTATGCAATTTGTGGAGCTCTAACTGCTATAATGTGTGGAGAATCGTATGCAACAAGTGCAGAAATTGCTTCGATTTTGGGGCCTTATCCCGATTATGAGCGAAATTCCGAACATATGCTAAGAGTAATGAGAAATCATCGAAGGGCTGCTTATGATGCCCCTGATTCAGAATATGAAGGTTTGACAATAATGCCGCGGGGTATTAATGCAAAGAAATGCCCACAAGATTTACTTGTAGCAGCAAGAGATGCATGGGATCGGGCATTAAGAGATGGAGAAGAACATGGTTATAGAAATGCACAAACAACTGTGATTGCTCCAACTGGGACTATTGGCCTCGTGATGGGTTGCGATACTACAGGAGTAGAACCACAATTCTCTCTAGTACAGTACAAAACTCTAGCCGGTGGAGGATCTCTTAGAATTATCAATAAAGGGGTAACTATGGCTCTACGTAGACTTGGTTATTCTGCTAAACAAACAAAAAATATTGAAGAATTCGTCATGGGTACCAAAAGTTTGAATGAATGCCCTCAATTATCCATAGAAAAATTAGCATCTCTTGGATTCTCGAATAAACAAATTAAGAATATTGAAAGTAAATTACCAGATGTTTTCGATATTAGATCTGCTTTCTCACCTAGCATACTTGGTAAAGAATTGTGTGTAGAAACTCTTGGTATCAGTGAAGAACAATATAACGATGATTTCTTCGATGTTCTTGGATTCTTAGGACTCACATCAGAACAGATTAATGAGGTAAATGAGCATGTTCTAGGTAGAGGGACTATTGAAGGGGCGCCTGGTTTGAAAGATGAACATTTAGCGGTTTTTGATTGTGCCACTCCTGGTGGGAAACATGGCGTCCGATCTATTGATTGGCCGGCTCATGTCCACATGATGGCATCAGCTCAACCATTCATTTCGGGTGCAATTTCTAAGACAATTAATATGCCATCAAGTTCATCAATTTCAGAAATAAAAGATGCATATGACTTGAGTTTCTCAACTATGATTAAGGCGTGTGCAGTTTACAGAGATTGTTCGAAATTATCTCAGCCTTTAATGAATCAACTTGTTGACTCTAGTGCTCTAGAAGAGGAAGAAGATGAAGAAGTTATTATTGTACGAAAAATGATTGAACAAGTTGTTGAAACTTTACCTTTACCTGAAACAAAAGCCCAACCACTTGCAGAATCAATGGTTCACGATTATATTGCATCAAGAAGACCATTGCCAGATAGTTGCGAAGGAGGCAGAATGAAGGCAAGAGTAGGTGGTCATACAGTATACCTAAACCATAGTTCCTACGATGATGGGAGGCTTGGAGAAATAATGTTGACCACTTCTAAAGAAGGGGCAGCATGGAGATCAATGTTGAATCAATTCGCGATTGCAGTATCTTTAGGCCTACAGCATGGAGTGCCTCTTGATGCGTTTGTGAATTCTTTCACATTCCAAAAATTCGAACCAAGTGGAATGGTGATGGGTGGTAGTGGAAGAGTAAAAATGTCTTCTAGTATCGTCGATTATATATTCAGAGAATTAGCAATTAAATACCTAGGCCGGCATGATTTAGCACATGTTTCAGATGAAGATTTAGACCCTTATTCAATAAGTAGACCTGAAATTACACAAGATGGTGTTGTTAGAAATAAAGGAGAAATAAGAGAAGTTCAACAAACACTTGAGGCATTTGAGAAAGTTGAAGAGTCATTAGTTAAAACTAGAAGATTAGCCAGAGAGAATGGATTTACTGGTGATATCTGCACTGATTGTGGAAGTAGTCAAATGGTTAGAAATGGAACTTGCTTGAAATGTAATGCTTGCGGCGCCACTACTGGCTGTTCTTGATCATAGATGCGATTTTAGAATCTCTAATATTTATTCTATTGAATAAATCGTTATGCGATTCGGGACTTAATTCAAGAATTCTAAAAGATATTCTTTGGAAGGCAGGGGTATTGATTTTCGCTAATTCGAATAACATCCCTGATAATTTTGATCGCGATTCTGGATTACAAGAAATCCATGCAATTGGAATTAATTCACTACTATCGTTTGAGTCCATTGAAAGATAATGACGAATTCCTGAATCAATTAATCTTTGAACCATTCGAGCGTCTCCTTCGGCGAATATTTTTTTAGATAAATCAATAAATGTATGTAACTCGAGACGTACCAAAGTCGCTAAATAAGTAGTAGATACCACTCTCGTGTGAGAATCTTCGTCATTTAATAGGTCCTCTAGCAAGACTTTAGCAAACCTACGGTCGTCGGAATCTATACGGGGTAGTTTAGAAGCTAAATCCCTTCTCAAAAATACTTTTTGACTTTTACAAATTTCAAATAAGATTTCTTTTGATTCATCAGGGTGATGAGATATTGACTGAATTGCAGCCATAACTAGAGAATTTGATGATTCTTCTTTGCAATCCACCACTAAATTCTGTATCCTCATAGGGATATTGAGTATGTCAGAGGTTTGTTCGCTGACTGAGAGCCTTTCCAACCAATAGGGCAACACAGTAGAATTATTCGGTTCGTATAATTCAAGAATATCTAAAATTGAGTTTGCTGCTAAAACTCCGCTGGGATGAGCTATCTCTTCAAAATTTGTATTACGATTATTACCATCCCAAGATATATGGTGAGGGCCGGTTAATTTGTTCTGAGGCCAGGCTCCTGGTTGTCTTGCAACTATTATTGAGCTAAATAGATTAAAACACTGTGATTCCGTTATTTCCGAACCTTTTAAAATTAAGCCGATTAGAATACTCACGGCAAGATACCAACGATCTGTATCAGGTGAATTCTCATCTAATGCCGAATAAAACCAATCTTTTATCTGTAATATCAATATTTTTTCTGCAATTAAATCTATATTTTTCAGTAACCATTTTTCTCGTGCAGCTACAGGAGTTATACTTCTTTTAACAAAACTTGGTTCATCAGCCTCAATTATTTGTTCTAATCTATAATAAAATCCAGCAGTATCTACTGAAGAAATACCTAAGGCTTGTTGGATTATTTTAGCAGAATCTGAAGGAGGGTTTGCTGGAAAATCCGGCATTTCTAAAGGGGGATTTGGTAACGGGAAAAAATCAAAGGAGAGACATATGCTGTCCCTCATAAGATGGTTACAAGATTCTCTGATGAGAGATTTTGCCTCTCTCCTTGACATTCTGTCACCGACTTAAATTTCAAGTTCGATATTCAGATTTTGGATTAGCTCCTTATACCTATTTCTAATTGTCACTTCAGTAACCCCTGCAACCTCGGCAACTTCTCTCTGAGTCCTTCTTTTGCCACATAGTACGCTAGCAATATAAATTATTGATGCTGCTATGCCAGTAGGGCCTCTTCCACTCGTTAATTCCTTTTCCTGAGCGGCAGCAATTAACTCATATGCTTTAGACTGAACTTCAGCATCTAAATCAAGACCTGAGCAAAACCGCGGAATATAATCCTCGGGTTTGGTTGGAGGTATTTTCATCTTTAACTCCCTAACCATGAAACGGTATGTTCGACCAATTTCTTTCCTACCTGTACGGCTTGCCTCGCCGATTTCATCTAATGTTCTAGGATTTTGGCATTGACGACAAGCGGCATAGAGAGATGCTGCTGCAACTCCTTCAATTGAGCGGCCTCGAATAAGTCTAGCTTCCACAGCTTTCTTGTAATTAACAGCCGCGGATTCTCTAATTGATTTAGGGAGATCAAGTCGGCTTGCCATTCTATCTAATTCGGCTAAAGCCATTGCAAGGTTTCTTTCTGTGGCGTTACTAACGCGGGAACGCTTTTGCCATTTTCTCATTCGATAAAACTGTGACCTATATCGTGATGAGATTGATTTCCCGGAGTAATCCTTATTTTGCCAATCGATATCAGTTGAGAGACCTTTGTCATGTAACATAACTGTCATTGGAGCACCTGTACGTGCTCTCTGATCACCCTGTTCGGGGCTGAAAACTCGCCATTCGGCTCCCTGGTCAATTACTTTGTCTTCAAGTACCAACCCACAGTCTTCACAAACGACCTCTCCTCGAGATTCGTCACGATTTAGATTACGGCTTCCACATTCGTCGCATTTTACAGTGTCTTCCACGAGATAATCTGCCATCCCATCACATCCTCTTTCCTAAGAAAGGTAAAATATCCCGAATGACGATGTTATTTAAGGTTAACATATCAATGTGGAAAAAAAAGATGGGTGAAATACCAATTCTTACCAAGTAAAAAATTGAGAATGGTGATATATTACCCGACCTTGGCAAGAACTGTTTGGAGGGTTGTGCATGAGAGATGAAGAATGGCCGCACGCAGAAATTTCTCTAAATCCTGAGAAAAGAGTCTTATTTTTGACAAAAGATCTCAGCCTTATACAAAAACAATTGTACGAAGGGTTGAACTTGAAAATGGAAGATTTAACTGTTGATGATTTATTAGATGACATAAATACTGATGTGATGACTCCGGCTTGGGTTTGTTTTGATTATGAGCCTGCAAAAATTGCAGAAAATGCATATGCAGGATTACTGCTCGACGGACGTCGTGTTTTTGAACAACATGCGTTAATAAATGGAAATTTTGAAGTTATTGTCTCGGGACATAGAAAAGGTACTGGATCTAGTAGAGAAACTGCTCCTCAATGTGAAAAATGGTCTGGAATCAAAATTGTAATTGCTGCATCATTCGCACCTATACATGAAAGAAATAATATTAATTTAGGACAGTTGATGGGCGATCATATAATCCTTGAAAGATTACAAAACGGTGAAAAAATTGCATTAAATGAATTTACCAACAATTATGACCCTGTGACTAAATTAATTTTAGAAAATGGAGGAATTCTTCCCTTTGCTAAAGAATTAAAAGCAGGTAATGTCAAACTCCCGGAAGTAAACAAAATACCCCACCCGATGACTATTGTTGAAAAAATAATTTCAAATAAACTAATCGCTGAAAATAAAGAAAAGGGATATCTAAAACCTGGATATGCGGTTTTAGCTTCCGTAGATGGAGGCTATTCTCATGAGTTTACTACGGCACAAGTTCATGAATTCTTAAAAATTGAATATGGAGAAAATTACTCGATACCTAATCCTCCGAAATTTGCAGTCTTTGAAGACCATCTGTTATATGCAACCGATGTCCCTAGATTTGGGAAATTTAAAGAAAAAATACAAACATTAAGAGACTTACAAAATATCTTTCAAAAACATACAGGTGTAAGAGATTATTCCGCAGTTGATGGGGTTTCCCCGGGCATTTGCCATCAAGTAGCTAGAGAAGAATTTATTGATGTGGGTGATTTTATTCAAGCGACTGATAGCCATACTTGTATGGGGGGTGCCAGTAATGCATTGACATATGGAGTTGGATCTACAGAATATGCTAACTTAATTCATAATCAGTTTGCATTCGTAAAAGTTCCAGAAAGTATTAGATTTAATTTGGTGGGGAATTTAGATCCGGGGTGTACTGCTAAAGATGTCATATTACACATATTATGGAAGTATGCCGCAAATTCAGAAACACTGGACAGAAGTATGGAATTTGGAGGCCCTGGACTCGCGAGTCTGTCAATGGATGAAAGGGCGACATTGTGTAATATGGCGACCGAGTGTAGTGCTAAAACGGGTATTTGTGACCCCGATGATTTAACCATCGAATGGCTAATCGATAGGAGACCTTCGGCTACTAAAAAAGAAATTTTTGATTCATTTGTTTTCCCGGATGAGGGGGCAAAATACCATGGAGGGGTTCATACCATTAACTTGGATAATATTCAACCTATGGTCGCCCATCCAGGTGATCCAGACAAAGGAATTCCTTCAGATCCTACAAATGGAGCATATATCAAAGACTTGGGGACTATTAACATCGACATTGCATATGCTGGGTCATGTACAGCTGGAAAAGAGGATGATTTTGCATACTATGCTGAAGTTACAAAGGCGGCCTTAGATGCTGGTCTAACAATAGCAGAAGGAGTTGAATGTTATATTCAATTTGGTTCTAAGACTGTTAAAGATCTATCGGAAACAAACGGTTGGACTGAAATGTTTGAAAGAGCGGGTGTGAAATTAATCGACCCGGGGTGTGGTGCATGTATTGGAGCAGGTCCCGGAGTCAGTGATAATGATCAACAAGTATCTGTTTCAGCGATTAATCGTAATTTCCAAGGAAGGTCCGGGCCGGGCAAACTCTACTTAGCAAGCCCCCTTACAGTTATGGCTAGTGCTTTTACTGGATATATTACGGCTTGGAATCCAGAATTATTTCAATAGATATCAATATTTAATCATTTATCTTTGACAATGACATTAATCCCAATAATGCTGCAGTAAACCAAGCAATTTCTAGGATAAAGAATGCCCATTCATCGATAAGATAAGCCCGTATTGCCAATAATCCTGACCCCAGGGCCATTAATTGTAAATATACTGAAGCTTTGCTATCTAAAATATCACGTGTTTCTAAAAAGAATGCTGTTAATATCAGAATCATACCCATATAAGCTACTACTTCATGGTGTGCTGCATCGATAATGGTATCAATCATGACAATGCTAAAATCATCAAAAATATAGTCTTTCGTCATCAAATTAAGCGCATGCTTCAATAGCCTAAGGAGTTCGGCTACATTCATCACAAGTTGGCCCCAAGTCATTAGGACATGGGAGGACCAAGTGGAGAGATTGAAATGGTAGATGCACACAATATTTCTAATAAACAGAAACAAATCGCCGTAAGTGAGTTTTTTGAGAAGAATAAACACTTTTTAGGATTTGATTCTCTCCAACGTTCATTGATCACTGCTGTGAAAGAAGCAGTGGATAACTCACTTGATGCTTGCGAAGAAGCAAGAATCCTTCCTGAAATAAAGGTTGAAATTAATCGATTGCAGGAGGAAGATATAGAATTAATTTCTCAAGATAATGGTCCGGGAATACCAAGAGATGCGATAGAGAATGTCTTTGGAAAATTTTTGTTGGGATCGAGGTTTCATGCTATTAGACAAACAAGAGGGCAGCAGGGTATTGGAATTACAGGAGTTGTCATGTACGCACAGTTAACTACTGGAGCAAAAACACGCGTTGTCTCAAAAATTGCCCAAGATTCTTCAGCTGTGTTTGTAGAACTAGGGCTTGATACAAGAAAAAATAAAGCTATCAAATCGAAAGAAAAAAGAGATATTTGGAATGATGAATTTACAGGAGAAGAGATCCCTCATGGATTAAAAATCTCGACTGTAATGAAAGCCAAATATCAACGAGGGAAGCAATCAGTGTACCAATACCTAAGAATGACTTCGATTGTTAACCCTCATGCAACAATTACTTTAATTGTTAGAGATAAAGATGGTGAAATAATAGAAGAAGGTAGATGGGTTAGAACAAGCGAACGGTTGCCAAGAGTTGTTGAAGAAATAAAACCTCATCCTCACGGAATCCAATTGGGAACTTTGCAAAGAATGTTAAGGGAATCCGAACAAAATAAAATGATTTCATTTCTTCGTCATAATTTCTCAGGAGTTAGCGTAAGGGCTGCTAAAGAGGTTTTAGTTACATCTGAAGTTGAGGAAAGTAGGAATCCCAAAAGAATAAGTTCTGACGATACCAAGAAAATAATTGCTTCTTTTCAGAAAGTAAAACTTCTTCCACCACCTACTGATTGTTTATCACCTATAGATGATTTATTAATCAAAAAGGGACTATCCAAAGCTATTGATTCGAGATTCGCTTCAACAGTTACAAGGGAGCCAACGGTAAGTCAAGGAAACCCTTTTCAAATTGAAGTAGGGCTCGTGTTTGGCGGTGATTTATCCGCTGATGGCCCTATAGAAGTGTTGCGTTTCGCTAACCGTGTACCTCTAATGTACCAACAAGGAGGGTGTGCATTAACCAAAGCAATAGAATCAATAGATTGGAAAAGATATGGTTTAGATCATCCAGGCGGTAAAGGATTACCTAAAGGGGCTGCTGCGGTATTAATTCATCTAGCGTCAACAAATGTTCAATTTACAAGTGAAGCAAAAGAAGCTGTATCTGATAATGAAGAAGTTTTTGATGAAATTAGAAAAGGCCTTTTAGAAGTAGGTAGAGGATTGAAAAATCATTTGAAAAAGAAAGACCAAAGAAAGAAAGCAAAAGAAAAATTTGAATTAGTCAATGTTATATTGCCAGCGATTGCTGAAAAAACATCGAAGATTTTAGGACGGCAGAAACCAGATCTTGCCCCCGTTATTACTCAAATTATGAATGCTGTATTTTGTGAAGAAGAGCTCGGATGGGACAAGGAAAGAAAACTTGCAACATGCTCAATTAAAGTATTCAATTATACTGCTAGAGCTAGAGCTTACACGATTCTTCTTAAATGGCCTGAAAATGATTCCGTATCTATTGTGGAGAATTCAAATGGAGGCAGAAAAGAAGCGAAAGGAATTTGGGCATGGCGTCTTGATACTCTGAACCCTGGTTCTTCGACCACGATTAGCATTGCACTTTCCGGCCTTACCAAAGGAGATTGGACGGATGCCGATGTGTTCTTCCGAGGTAGTGGGGATATTATTGGTGCAACAAAAATAGATGAAAAGATATTGGAAGAAATACGGAAAACAGAGGCTCTAAGTGCTATTAGAAAAGAAATTTCTGAAATAAATGACAATGTGACTGATAGTAGCAGAGGTTTGATTTCAGAAGTTGTGGTAGTGGAAAAAATAAATTCGGAAGTTGTCGATATTTTCGCTAATTTTGAGGAGGAGTAAATATGAGCGAAATGGGAAAAAGAAAAACTAAAATTGAGGTAAAAGAAGCCCTAAGAGGAATTGCTTCAGAAATGCATGATAAGATGGAAAAGGGCGTACCTCCATCAATGACATTGCCAGTTAGAGCTAAAACAAATATTGGTTTTGATGAAAAGTTAGGCGTTTACAAGTACGGGAAAAAGAAGAGTACAAGAGATGCTACAAGTCTTGGTTCGGCAAGACAATTGCTTCGCTCCTTACATGTCACAGAATTTATTGAGCAAATGATCGATTCAGGAAAATCATCGACTCTAAGAGAAATGTACTACATTAGTGAGGGATGGGGGCATGGCAAATTTAGCTCTCAAAATGAAAGTAACAACCTCGCTGAGGATTTAGAAATAGTTACAAAATGTCTTCGTGAAGATTTTAAATTAAGGCCAGAAGATGATGGCGCGAGAATAATTGGAAACATTACCATTGAAGAAAAAAATCGAAAGGGTGATTGGATGAGAATAAATTGCAGAGACGATGTTGGCGATTCAGGTTATGGAGTACCATATAATGTCGAAGCAGAAAAATTAACTCTGGTAGAAGAAGATGTAGATTTTATCATGGCAATAGAAACTGGAGGGATGTTCGATAGGCTTGTAGAAAATGGATTTGATGAAGAAGCGAGATGCGCATTAATACACCTAAAGGGGCAACCGGCAAGATCTACAAGAAGGATTATGAAGAGAATGAGTCAAGAATGGAATAAGCCAATTATTGTATTTGCTGACTGTGACCCTTGGTCATTTAGAATATTTGCAAGTATTGCTTATGGGGCTATTAAAACTGCTCACATCTCAGAATATCTAGCAACAAAGGGAGCCCAATATCTAGGCATTACTGCTGACGATATATTAGCATACGATTTACCTAGTGATGAGCTAACTAAGCAAGATTTGGGGGCATTAAACGCAGAATTAACTGATCCGAGATTCAATACAGGATATTGGAAAGACCAGATTAATTTAATGAAAGAAATTGGCCAAAAAGCCGAACAGCAATCACTTGCAAAATATGGCCTTGATTTCGTAACTGACACATATCTTCCAGAAAAATTAGCAGGTATTGGTTTAGGCTATTGATAGCCAAATCTGAAATGTTAAGACCTTTTGCTAGCACTTGTGAAAGAAGGCCGAAAACTTTTGATGAGCCGCCTTACAGGGATTTCATGGATGAAACGCCTTTCAGGAATTTCATTAGTGTTAATTATAATTTTTGTAGCATCGTATAGTCATTCGCTGGAAACTATAGTTGAAAAAATGGATGTAGATAAAAATCATTTAGTTAAACTAGAGGCTGGTGAACAAGCAACTATTGAATTATCAAAGATTGGATACTATATGGCAATTAGATATGATGTGATCGGTGAAGAAGAAAAATCAGAATTAAAATTAACTGATTCAAAAGGCGTTGAAATTGAAGGGAGAGAACCGGGGATAATTGAATCGTATAAAAGGACTGATTCAAATGGGAATCCAGTGTATCTAACGGTTAGAGTTTTTGAAATTAATAATAATGGTGATTATAATTTAATAAATCAAGGCAATACTACTCTTTGGTTGGTTGACGTTTTAGAAGTACAAGCTAGCCTGTATTCAGATGGATGGATTATGGCTTCAATGATTAGCTTTTGTTTAGGCTTACCTTTGGGACTTTTTACTCTTATTTTAGGGTTAATAACGTGGAAAAGAAAGAAAAATTCTCCTGAAAAAAAGATTGTTTTTCAGGAAAATATTATGACTACTGACGAGTTATTCAAGAAACAAAATTCTGCTGTAGAAATAGAAGAAAATATTCCTGCACCATTTGTAGTGCCAAGCGATAAATGGGAAAATTGGGATGATGGCGAATGATTTTCAAGTAAATTTCGGTTTTTTAGCATAAGTTGGGTTTTTAGATGTCAGCCTACTACCCAACTCCGGGTTGGTAAGTGATGGTAGACTTTGATGAGGCCATGGCCATTCTCGAAAATCGGGCGAGGAGGCATATCCTTAGGCATTTGGTTAAAGAGCCACATTACCCGTTACAACTATCAGAGCTATTAGAAATAAGTCAACAAGCAGTAATGAAACATATCAAAGTTTTAGAGAATGCTGGATTTGTTGATTCACAAATTGTTCCCTCTGAAAAGGGAGGGCCTCCTAAAAAAATGTATAAAGTAAATCAATCATTTTCATTACGTCTTGACTTGGGCCCTGATTTATTCAGAGCAGAGCATAGAAAAATGCCTGCAGGTGGACCTATGAGGCTGTCGAATAAACTACCAACTGAACTCAATTCTTTGATTGATCGCTTAGGCACGAGAAGGAAGTTGCCAATGTCCGAAGCAATGAATATTTTATCGGATCTGGATTTGGCACTAGAAAAAATTGATGTTCAACGAGATGCTATCATTGCTTTACATCAACAAGTTATGAATAAAGCCTCTAAAGGAGTTAATGAAAATTCTGAAACCTATGAAGAAAGAATAATGGCGAGAGAAATGATGATACAACCAAGAAGACCTCTGGATCTAGATATATTTTCTCAAAACATACGTATTCAACCATCAGACGCTCAAGATATTATGGAAAATATACGAGAAAGATTGATGAAAGATTTCATAGATAATGGAGAAAACTTTGTTTCAATAAATAAGGATACTCCGTTGCCTTGGTGGTTAGTGCGTTAATCAGATTTGATATCCAACTCTTTTTTAATAGTTACAATTTCTTCATCCTTATCCGAAGATTTATCTGTTTTATCTGTTTTCTCAGTTTTATCAGATTTCTTGACACTAGTCTTTTTCTTGCTTTTTTTCTCGACTAAAGGTGGTGAGATTGGCCTTTTCCTTATTATTAAAAGTTCTATAAAGAAAGCAGCTAAAAATAGCCCTATAAATGCTGAAGAAATTATTATTCCATTTTGGAAAAATAGTTCCTGATTTGATCCAGTTGCATATCTTTCTTCTAACTTCGTACTATTAAATAAGCCTAAACCACCTATAAATACCAATATCATATAATTAAATAATCTCTTAAAACCCATGTATATCTCTCCTCAAAATTCCGTATCTGAATCATCATCAAGATTTGACAGCATACTACTTTTCTCAGCAAACCTATCTAATGCTTCCATTCGCCGACCATATAAGACTACTGCTGCAACTGAAATTAAGGCAAAAGTAGCCCCAAGAATTATTGCAGGCACTGAATATCTAGCAATGATTTCGACTCCTACATCAAGAATTCCATTATTTGAACCCATTCCTCCAGTAACTGCTTGAGCGTTATTACCCTCATCTGTTTCGACTATCATATTATCCGGGTCGAGTACTACAACAACCTGATGATGCCCCGCTTCAACTAAGTATAGCAGAGTTATTAATGGAGATTCATCGCCTGATTTTGTTGGCATTATTGCCTCAATTAACTGACGATAAACTACATTTTCTTCATTACAGCCATTTTTATTAATCGATTTTACTGATTGATCTACACATAAAATGACGTTGACGTCTGTGGCATGAGAGTTCCCCTCATTTTTGATCCTCACACTAACGGGTAACATATCGCCAATTTTACCCTTTGTTTGTTCAAAGACTATCTCTTCGATTTGTAAATCTGGGGCCCTTAATCTTAGTTCCAATACTTGTTCATTAGTATCACAATTTGGACGATAATTATCGGGTAATCCGTCTTGATTCATATCAATTGTACAGGAATCTTCCCAGATTGCAGTTTCATCAAAGTCACCACCAGCTGTCGAATCACCAAAACTCGATTTTAATTTAATTCCGATTTCTCTATCTGCTAGAGCAGCAGTTGGGTCAATAGTGACTATTGCAACTAATTGCAAGGTAGTATATGATGGCATCTCAGGTAATGTAATTCTCCCCTTTGAATCTTTGAAACAAACATCAACAGGAGTAGGGTCACCTTGCATCAAAATAATACAACCCCGCTCCACAGGATATTCAGAACCAAATCCTTCCAATAGTGCATATTCAATATTCCAAGTACCCAAGGTATTCAAGCCAGGTACAATATCCCAACCAGCACCATCAACAGTATGATTATGTACAGTTGGTTGATCTGCTACATTTCCATAATTTGTAACATTCATTGTGAATCGAACTACTCGCCCTGGGGCAGTTGTTTTAATTCGACTTTCAACCGAAGGATCTACTGTTATTCTCATGTCATGAAATTCTATTACTTCAACTTGTAATGTAACTAAATCTCTAATCTTAGTTCCTTCAAATGATTCTTCGCTAGATATTTGAATTATAACTGTATATTGGCCCGCTAACGTTTGTTCAGGAATATTTATCATAATAGGAATTTGCTGAGACTCATCACGATCTAATTCTTGGAACAATATACGAGGAATTACTATGTCCCAAACATCAGAATTTCCATCTTGGTCAGTAATTGAAGCAACGGCCATATCATAACGGTCAGCCCCATTTCCGATATTCTCTATTAGAGTATCAAGTTGATATTCTTGTCCGGGATATAACGAAAGTATTGTTTCAGTTGTAGCTTCTAAATCATATCTTTGAATGACATTTGTTACTAATACTACTGAATCTCTAACCTTTGGCGCACCATCTAGAGATGCTTTTACTGTTACAGATTCGCCGATTCCAGCTGTTGCATTAAATGGTGCACACATTTCTGCTGTCACCTTATAGGGTAAATCTACAACTGACCAGTAACGAGGTGTTTCTTGAGATACGCTATTTCCTCCTGGTGCTTCAGAGAAATCTAGATTTACTGTCCAATGGTCGAATCTCCAAGTTTGCTCAGATACTTCGTCAGGTTTGTCGTCAGGACCGCCGGGTGTTGTGAAGACTAGGTGCCCGGGAGTGAAATGCTTAGTTACTTCAATCTCGAACTCAGAGCACTCGCCAGGAAGTACGTGTTTTGTCGTTTCTCCTAATTCAAAAACAATGTTGCCCGTACTCTTAATCGAAACGTTCACCCATAACTCAAGAATATCGAAAGTTCCTTTGTCTACAGATAATACAGGTTCACCTGTTGACCAACCTTTTAGATATATTACAAATGTTCCGGGCTCTTGAGAAGTTGGAACATCAATTTGTAAATTTCTAGTCATTGATTGACCCGGATCCAATGATAACGAAGTAGGGAAAGTGACGCCCCAGCCGAATGGTAACGCCCATTCAGTTTGCCCTTCTAATGTGGTCGGGTCATAAAATGCAAATGTATCATATACATTTCCAGTATTAGTTATCGATATCGAAAACGTCGCCTGCTGGCCCTGTTCAACATCGGCTTGGAAGTGACTGGTGTCTAATTCAATCCCATGTACAACGTCCATCAAAGTTAGAGTTATGGCTTCATCGCGAATTGCAGGATCTTTGTATGAAATTGCTGAAACTTTGATAGTAGCTAATTCATCGCCATGAGCTTGATAAATTGTTGGCGCTCTTACTCTCATGTACAAAGAAAGACTCTCTCCGCCTTGAAGAGATACTGGTGTAGAATCGAAAATTGGTGTATGATTACTTGCAAAGAATATACTGGCGCTCCAGTTCGTAGGAACACCCTCAATCGCCATTGAAAATATGTCAGATACTAATTCAGCTGGCCCAGGAGTAGGGTTAGAAATTGTCATATTATACGTAGTTTGTTCACTAGGCTCTATAGTATGATAGAATGTTTCTGTATCCGATAAAGATACGTCGACTAATCCAGTTAAAATATGCACATAACAAAGCGTGTAAGAGCCCCCATTATTCTCATCGTTACATTTGTTAGTATCAGACCAACCGACATGTGCACCACTGCCCATATCATTAGCAAAAGCTGGAGGTTGTCCTAATTCGGGGAGGGCAGGAGAATTTGGCCCGAGTTTATCGGATTGCCACTCAGTTATAGGAATAAGTTCCCATGGGTCGAAAATTGATGAGGCAACCGAGTTAAGAGGGAATCCAGATGGGTAATCGTTGTTTGTATGATTTAAACGAGTATACATTAGGGTTTCTCCTTGTGTTCCGTTGTAATTATCTAACCACGTCAGATGTACATTGTCAAATGAATCCGTAAGTATAGCTGGCATATGTGAATTAGCACTAAATGGTCTATCGGGAGATATTCCCTCATACCCTTCAACGTTAGATATTGCTGCATCATAAATTTGCTTTATAGCGTACGATGGTAATCCTGCACTAGCGCCATCCCAAGCACCCGCGGAACTTAAACGAAGACGAGTATAATATACTTCATAATTAACATCAATGTCAAAACCATAAGCACGGCCATCCATCCAAGTAAGGTGGGTATTTCCTGAATTATCAATTGCAATCGCAGGATGTAAACTGTAAGCGTCATTCAACGTAATTCTTGTGTCGTTGACTACCACTAAATGGCCATATCCAAGTGCATCGGGGGAAGGACCGATATCTTCCACGTACCTATCTGCAGCAGTATCGACAAAGGTCCCAGAATCTCCCTTCGACCAACCCGGTTTTGGAGAATCTAAAAGAGTTAAAGGGTCTAAAACAGTCAAGAATATTTCTCTAGAATTATTAGTTGAAAGATAAACTAAAGCCTCAACCATCAGTTGCATTTCTGCTTGATTTGATGATCCAGTAGGGAAACTATACATCATCCCTTCAGCGTTCGTGAGAGCGAGGGTTGCCCCTGAACAAGATCTTGTATTAAGACTCTGAAATCCATTCGGACATTGAGCCATATCCATCATATGTGAGCCTACGGCAGTAGAGCCGCTGCCAAATCCTGCCGCCATAAGAGGAATTGGAATTATTCCAGCATTAACACAAGCATTGTGAGCCTCTAGTATTGATTGAGTGTCGTCAGAATCGGTTGCAGGGTCACCGCCATACGGTCCTTCATCGGAAATTGGAATTACTATTTTTGTAGCATTTGGATTCCACTTATGATCTAGCATAGTAGGTGGATTCCCTGGAACTTGCCCTTGAATATCATGCCATGAAAGGCAGGCCCAAGTAGAGGCAGGGCCCCAAAACTCACTGTAATATCCGCCATCTTGAGGGAGGTCTATTGCCCCATTAGCATATACCACTTCAGTTAATTCACGTATACCTCCTGAGTCATCATTTGGTTGAAGGCCCAGAGAAGTAGTTCGAGGTCCTTGATTCCCACTACCTCCAGTCGAATAAGCGGCTGCACAGTTTCCACTTGTAGCAGCTGATGGCCAGTTCCCACTTAATGCATAAAGCGTTTCATACACAGTCATGTTTGCCCTCTCTAGCATTGGTTTCAAACCTTCGAATTGATAACCACTAGCGAAAGATCCGCCGTAGAAAACGGCACACATATCTGCCCATTCAGCATTCATTGAACCTGATGTATCAATTGGAACTACCATCTCTACTTTTCCTCCACGAGTATCATCCCAAACAATTTGAACAAAATCATCAAGATCGACTGCCACGTCGGGGTGGCCTTTGTGGCCAATTATAGGAGTCAATAATGTTTCATCGATTGCAACAATTGCGGTTCTAGCGACTACATCTGCTTCTATCATTGCATAGTAAATTTGAGGTTGTTGATAATACTTATCTAATTCTTCAAAAGAATCTTCCCAAACAATATGAGCGTTTGCAAAAGAATCTACATCGACAGCCGGCCAATCTCTATTTTGAGTATGGCGGGAAACTTCGAAATCATCGATTACTGAAATCGATGAATCAATGGCTACTCCTCCATCAAGATCGTCTTGGGAAGGATCAATCACTGTATATTTGATAGCCCAATTACCAGCTCTATCCGCCCAAACAATATGTGCCCGATCATTATCATCAATGGCGATATCTGGATGCCAAGCTCTACTTTGTCCTGGATTCGATATTTGTGTAGCTGCGATAAGAGTTTCACCTCTAGCATCGACTAATTTATAGTAAAGATGTTGAGTATTGCGGCTCCAAACAAAATGGACATTTCCTTCAGAATCTGAATCTAGCGCCACCATTCTATCGTTTTGTGAACCGCCATTAACAATTTGTACCGCATCAGTAAGTACTACTTCACTTGCTGTAACCTGTGGTGCTATCATTGCAACAAATATGCTCATTAACATCAATGTGACCATCATCACACTACTTCTTTTCTGACTTCTATCCATGATTCAACCTCCAGCCGAGCGCTGTAACAGATGAATTCGTACATTCTCTATACTTAACCTCGACCCTCACGGGTCATTCCATAACTCTCAACTAAAATTAAATTTAAGCCCATTCATCTCTATCAAAACTACGGCCGAAACCGCCTGTTTCGTCAATATCTATGTTCATTTTTTCATCTTTAGAATCCAAAGATTTCGATGTTTTTTCGGATTTTTTAGATTTCCAATCATCAACGGGCCCGGGTTTACCGACCCCAGGGCCATATCCGAATTTTATTTTATGAATTAAAGATAATTTCGTAAGCCATACATGCCTCATAGTATGCATAAATTCGTTTTGAGTTAGGCCATCGAACCAAATTGGTCTCGAGAGATTGAATGCTTGGAGAGGCCCCGGTTCTTGTTCTTTCTTTCCAATGTGCAGTACCCAATCTAAATCGGCTTGAGTCAGGACTATTCGAGTATCATGCAACCAAGTTTCCCAGCCAAGAGGGTCAGTGGAATGGTGGTCTTTCATTTCCGATTGTTGGCCATCATCTACACGCGTTATTGAATAAATTAATACTAAATTTCTATTCTTTGGAATTACAATATTGAATACATGCGCAGCCTTAGTCGGAGGATAACGGACATGCAAATGTAGAAAGTTTTGAGGGTCTTGAACTTCTCTTGTTTCCAATCTTTCACTCTCGAGCCATGTTCTAATTGCATCACCAGCTCCGGCTGCGTCCATGCCCTCTGTTTGATGCCACCCTATATGAGAAGTCCTAATTGGTAATCCAAATTTTCTACTAAAATATTAAATTCTTTGCCGGTTGGAGATTTTGATAATTTTTCTGTATGACAAATGACTCTGTAATCTGACCAAAAATCATATCCTATCAAAAATATTAATGATGATAAATAGAATGCTCCAATTATAATGAGCATGTAGGAAACAGCCAATAAAGAAAGCATATTTATATCTAAGAAATATACTATTAAAATTGATGTAACAGGCCAAAAGAATACTGGAGAGAAAAATCCTGCTAAAAAGAAATACGTTGTCCTAGCATCTTGTCCTTCATCACTTTTATCGGCCAAATATCGAGCAAGTGCGGATTGTATCCCCGATCCAACTAAAGTGGGAAGCAATAAAGAAATCATTAATATTAAACCAATTAGCCCCTTAAAACGTGTTTTCGAATCTAATTTTCTAAGTTTTTGATTTGAATCAATTGAACTGCAGTCAAGACCGTTTGAATTTAGTATTTCAGCAGCTTCTATAGCTACAGGAACTATTGCTTGAAGTTTGTCAACTTTTCTTGTTTTATCACGAATTGCCCTTGTAGCGTGGACCTCTTCGCTAAGTTTTGTAATATACTTTCCAGACCGATTGGCCTCTAAGTTAGCAATTAATTTCCATGCCCTATATGTTTCCCAATCTGGAGAGTCGGGGGTCATTGGTGAAAGTGAGGAAAATACCTTGTCTTTTAATTCAAGCACTGCAGAAAATGGCGGTTCAATCCACTCCCCCGCAGCCAGTCTAGCTGATTCTGATTTGTCAAATACTAAATTAATTTTTATTGGTTGAGCATATTCGACATAACTATTTGCTCTAAACCAATAATGTGTATTCCAATGTAGCCCTGTGGGCTGGATAACAGGAAGAGGTTTTTGCCTTTCCTTAGCGATTGCAGCCGCAACTAAAGCGGCTCTTGCAAAACCGGTTCTGAAGGCATGCAATTTAGAATCTTGATGAGACTTGCCTTCTGGCATTATTACTGCACCATGGCCACCGGCCAAACAATTCGCTACAGTTAACATACTTCTATTGTTTATTTTTTTAGCGAATTCTGGGTCTGTTACTCCTGCATTAATTTCTGCTTTACGTAAAACTGGTTGGGCGCCATCTCTACGAGCCCACCATCCAATTACTGGGCCAGTCACTAAATCATGACGGCCTAAAGATATAATTCTCTTTTTTTGTGTTTTAATCATTATTGAAGGATCGATCAACCCGTTGATATGGGTCGCTACTGAAATCCTACCTCCTTTATTTTCAGGTATTTTATCAAATTCGAATTTACGGAAAATTATTGATAACCCCGAAAAAATCATCACCCTGAACGCATATCTAAACCATAAACTCCCAGGATGTTTCCCTGTATGGTCGTAAGGAGATTTACCTAACTTTTTCCGATTTATCTTATGCGCACTGGCTGATAGTTCGGGAATGATTTCCGGGGCCGCGCTTGACTCAGTCACATATCCGCGTATTAGCCGTAGGTTGAGAATACACCGGTTGAAGTAATTATATGAATTCTACATTAATCCTGCGAAAACTACTTTATTGCAGATAATATAGAATTTGCAATTATCCCGGCGTCTAAATGATCTATGGACTTAGTCGGCCAAATGAATGAATGTTTTGAATTAACATATCTAGGAATTATATGGACATGAAGGTGATCGACTGTTTGCCCCGCAGATTTCCCATTATTTTGAATTAAATTATAATCTGTTGCCCCAGTCACTTCCATAATTGCGCGACAAATCTTGGGTAAAACTCTCCCCAAAGATTCGGCCGATTTTTCCGATAAAACATCCATAGTAGAGGCTTTTTCTTTGGGTATAACTAACGTATGCCCTCGAGTCAACGGATTAATATCTAGAAAAGCATAGATAAATTCATCTTCATACACTTTATGAGATGGGATTTTACCACTTAATATCTGAGAAAAGACACTATCACGTATGCCGCTCATTACAATATTCAACCTGTTTTTACCATTGACTCTAAGATACTAAACATCGCATCAGTTTGAATTGCATGAAGAAGTTCGGTATTCATAACTTTAGAAGTATCGGTTAAACCGATTTGAGTGTCTTTTAATACCTTAATTGCCGACATCATAGATTCTTTATTCCCGCCAATATTCTTTGCAATCTCTGATACTTTCTTTGAAACCTCTCCGACTGAGATGCCCTGTTGAGTATTATATTTCCCTAATTTTTTCGAAATTTTAATTACTTCTTTATTGATTTTATCGCTACTACCAAATTTAGCATTAGGTGACCATTTGCCGGCATGATGGCCGGCCGCTTCTCCCGTGACTAAATCTTCGAGCTGTAAATTACCAGAAAGATAGCCTTTCCCATGCATTCCAGTATTCGCGGATCTTCCAGCAGCATAAAGTCCCGTAAACCACATAGATTCTGACTTGAATGTGACTCTTCCATTATCGTCAACAGGAGCCCCCCCTAGTGTGAAAGCTACTGATTCCATAAGGGGGATTACTTCTGATGTAGTATCTAGCCCGGTTCTTTCTTCGACCCGCCTGATGGCTTGAGCATACCATATTTTAGCATCCTTATCTAATCCCCGTAAGTCCAAAACATATCCTTCATCAGGTTCATATTCACCCGTACTTACATCTTCGCCCGATTCTTTTCTATATCTTCCGCCCGCACTTAAAATATCAAGGGGCAAATGTAAATTTGTATCTCTAACCGTTAATCGATGCTTTGGGGTATTTGACATTCCCTGGAGTTTTACTCCTGCGGTTGCTGCTAGAGCTATTCCTGTACCCGGGCCCTCGGAAAAATTATTCCAAAGTCCTTGATAACCGCCTGTAGCTAGAATTATCGCCTTGGTTTGAATTCCAAAAATTTCCCCGGATTGTAAATTAAGTACTGTGAGGCCTCGAACTTGTTTATTGTCCATCACCAGAGAAAGTGAATGTAAATCTGTCCTTCTCACAATCCCTCTCTTGATAACTTGCTCTTCGAGAATTCTAGTTATTTCCCTAGATGTTGAATCTCCACAACCTACCAATCTTGGCCGACTATGCCCCTGACCTGAAGAAGCAAGCGGCAAACCTCCTTCTCGCCTCTGAAGCACTAGCCCCCAATTTTCTAATTGTCCTAAAACACGGATTCCTTCGCCGCATACTCTTGCTACTACTGACTTATTGCATGTATCCCCTCCAGCTAAGATCGTATCATCTCGATGAGTAGTTGAATCAACTTCATCAAAAGAAATAGCTATCCCACTAACTGGAGACGCCCCCGTGCCTGAGCCTATACTTCCAGAGTCTATGATAATTGGTTTAGTTCCAGCATCATCTGATGCTATAGCCGCCCTAAGGGCCGCTGGACCGCTGCCGATAATTACAACATCCCAAGATTCCATGTTCTCTCGGACTCTTCGAAAAGATTCCTTCTCAAGAAGATGACGCTATGGACTGTATCCTAAAATTAATTATTCAGATACCGAAAGTGCGAGTTTTCTAACTACTTCGGCTGCATCTGTCATTCTAGCTCCTGCACTCTCTGGATGTAAACTTGAGGTCAAAGTAGTTTGCACGATAGTGGAAGATAATGTATTTCCATCGTCGCCATTTATAGTGACTTGAACTGGATGCGATCCTGAAACAGTGCTTGGCCATGCTAAACCTATCCAAAGTACTAATGCCGAATCTAGCAATCCATTCAAAGTAACTATTTCTTTAGTTCTAGTCCTTGGACATGGTACTCTCAATGTTTGTACTTCTGGTTCCCCATGGGCTGTGACTATGTCGACTTCTATCGTCATATCTTCCTGCCCACCATTATGCACCATAACAAAAAGATCTGATTGCCCATCAGAAGAACGTGGAGGAAGATCTAAATCCATTCTCCAATTATTTTCACTTAAACTTAATTCTCCATTTTTTGATGCATCGTGCAATCTATCAATAAGACGGAATAATCCGGGTTGCCATGCACGAGTATGCGCTAAAAGTCTATGAATAGTAGTAATATTAATTTTTAAAGTCGTATCAGTTAATTTATCAATTGCTGACACTTTATACACTTCTCTAATTAACGACATCATCTCATCAGTTGTTAACAAACCTCTCGCGTTCAAATGTAATGCCGTTAGCATATGTTCCAAAGCAGCATCAGGAGTAGTTTCATCTCTTGCTTTTGTTGAAAGTAACTTGGCCCAATCATCCCAACTTGCTGCCGTTTCAGGGTCTAAATGAGCCACTAGTACATCCGTCAAAACTCTATTCAAAATACTATCATGTAACGTTGGCGCGTGTAAAGAAAGTAATGGGAATTTATTAGAACGCATTGGAATTGATCCCTCCAGTTGGAATGTATTTAACCAAGAAATAAAACCCAATATTACTGCTGAACTGACTAAAATCTTACCTAATACATAGCCTGTATCTAGTTCCCATACTGCAAATAGTGCTAATGCCGATAAAATTGAAGAAAATAATCTCACCCTTTCTCGTAAAACTCTTTCATGAAGAGTATTTAGAATCCTTTCGACCCCAGGGTACGCTTCTTTAGATTTGAAGCCTTCAATTCTCAATTGAAGCCGGTGCCGGGCAGACATTTTAGCAAATAATGAAGAGAGATTAGGAGGTAAAAGTAAGATTGAAAGAATACTGAATATGATTATCGCTGAACCGATGGATGAATATTCCCAATCGGTTAGGATTACACCAGCTGAAGTGGGTGCGGCTATAGAAAACCAAAACCTTATCGAAGGCATGTACTTAATAGTTGAAATCCATGTCCAAAACCTTCGCTGTGAGTCGATTCTTTCCACTCGTCGTGAAAACGCTCTAGAATTATTTGGATGTGCATCCGACTCTTCCGCGTAAGGTGTCGGTAGAGGTGCTTGGGTGCCTTTCACAGCACTACGGGGTGTTCAATATCCTTGATGGCATCGGAAGATTCTAGTGAAAAACATCATTTTGTACCACCCTTACATTTCTTGAAGCATATGCTCTCGCATAGACGGGCGATTAGTGTAGTCTGGATATCACCTTGGCCTCCTAAGCCGAGAACCCGGGTTCAAATCCTGGATCGCCCGCCATTAAGAAAATGCTAATCCGTGATTTCTTCCAGCTTTAGCGACCCTATGGAGAAAGTTCTCTAATGGGATTCTGGCATGCATTGAATTTCTTAAGTTTTTATCGCAATCGGCTAATGCATCTAAAATTTCACAACGTAGGTCTTCAGTAATGGAAATTCTTCGCCCAACTATCACTTCATGTATTTGTGAAATGACGTCGTCTGAGTCCAATCCATGTTCATTCATTAATCGATCTACTTCTGCAATTGCTCCTGTGAGGACCTTTCTATTTTTGCCGTTTTGTTTTTCCCATTTCCATTCTACAACTTTTCCCCGTAGAGCCAATTCTAATAGGTGACGCCCTGCTTGTAAGGTGGTTGCTTGAACTAATTTGTGCACTGCTGAACGATCTCCTGATAATCCACGAGAATCAAGCATTTCCAATGTAAAAATTGATTTCCGGAGATTACCTTCGCAAACATATGCTATATCACCAATAACTCCCTCGTCCTGAATTATATTTTGCTTCGTACAGATTGATTCAAGAGTGGATATTAATTGATTCTTAGATGTAGAAGGAATTCTTATCATTTGAGTTCTTGATCTTAGGGCATCTATTATTCGACTTGGAGCTCTTGCAACTAAAATAAATCTCGATGCATTGCCAACTGTTTCCATCATTCTCCGCAAATATGCCTGCCGTATGTGACCTAGGTGATCGGCGTCTTCTAAAACAATCAAACGACTTACTGGTAATTGCCCCTCTTTCAATTCGATTTCTCGGCCAGCAGGAGCTATGTCGGAAGAATTTGAAGAATATATGTTCCTGTCAAATGCGTCTAAAGACATTCTGCCGGCTAATGTATCCGAAGAATCAGTGCCACCCGGCCGTAAAAAATTTTCAAATTTAGCCATAGCACCGCTGGTTCTAGCTAAATCGCGACACTGGAGTATATGCGTTGTCGATCTCCATCCTGGGCCCAACATTTGCCTAGCAACCAGTTTCCAAGATGCTGTTTTACCTACACCAGCAGGACCTGTGATCAAAAAATTGGGAGGATTGGGCGACATACTGGCAGAAGTTAATGCTTGGCGCAAGTTTTGAGGCATTGCTAAAGACTCAAAAGTTTGAGGAGAATATTCACTCAGCCAACTCGACACGAGTTAGCGTCAGATACGAGGTTCTTGAACTGAGCGCTTCTTATTCTGCCTTCAAAATCTTATGACGGCCGCCCTTACGAGGCTTGACAAATATGCGATATCCACAAGAACGGCAAGATTTACCTGTTGAACCTGCTTCTGACCAAGCTAAATTCCCACAACGGAGACATTTGTATCGAATTTCTAAAGGATCCATAGTAGATTCACAATGAGTACATTTTGGTAAGTCTGTTTCACTCCAAGGCCTTCTGTCAGTACGGTTACACTGACGGCATTTGTGAAGAATTAGTTTCTCAGCGCTCTTTGCCATTAAACCCGCCGACCAGCGGCCCCTTCTTCAATCTGTGGTTGAATTATTGAGCCCTGCGAGCCCTGAAACATACGCTCACAAAGTTCTCAAAAATTTTGCCACCATACTCGGAGTCATTCACTTCTGGGTGAAATTGGAGGCCGAATCTGTCCTTCGCTTTATTCTCCATGGCTTGAACTGCGCAATTTTCACTTACTGCAGTAATTTTGAATCCATCCGGGACTACAATTACTTCGTCGTTATGACTCTCCCAGACACCTTGTTCATCGGGAGTATCGACAAATAACTCCCCGCCTCCATCAATTAATTCGATTGTAGCAGCACCGAATTCTGGGTGAGGGGCTTCTTGTGATTTACCGCCATAAAATCCTGCCATGAATTGATGGCCCGCGCATATTCCTAAAATTGGTATATCTAATCCGAGGTATTCCGCACAATTTCCTAGTTCTCCCGTCAAGCCCACTCTTGCCGCCCCGCCTGATAGGATTAACCCGTCAACTTTTCTTAACTCTGAAAGAGGAGTTTTATTCGAAAGAATTTGAGTATCGATGCCGAGATATCTGAGCATTCTCCATTCTCTATGTGTCCATTGGCCACCATTATCGATAACATCGATTACCAATTTCTCCTCGGACATAATGTAATCGAGTAGAAAGAGGGTCATGAATTAACCCCCGAAAAGACTTCTGAATCGCAAACCCCTGTTTGAGTGCGATTGAAATACACGACCTTTGTCGTGATGCTACTGCCCCGATGGTGTAGTGGCCTATCATGCAGCCCTGTCGAGGCTGCGACCCGGGTTCAAATCCCGGTCGGGGCGCCACTTAGAATACTAAACAAGGGCGTTAGAAAGGAATTCGGTTAATTTGGAACTATATTCTTCTGAATTACCACCTAAAGCGTCTACATGGCCTCTGTCATGAACAAATGATTAACTATAATCTTCTTTTGAGATCCATGCTTCGAACGAACATAGGCGCAAAGAACTACTATAATCTCTTTTAATTTTTAATTCTGGTCTAGGTTTACCCGGTGCAATGGGGGGAAGAATCTGATTTATTTTTTCGTTGACTAAAGGAATTTCTGATTCAGCAACTATGACTCTACCTCGTATCAATGAGGTATTCTTACGATTAAGTAGGGGGATTAAAGTGGGAAGAAACTCTATCGTACGGTGTGGAAGATTTACCAAAACTAAATCCCATTTACCAAAATAATCGGGGTTTTTGGAAAGTTCTGTAGCATCAGCCAAACCAACAATCCTATCGTTATAATATTGTTGTAATTTTTCAGGTTCAAGGGGGTACTCTCTTTTGTCCCATCTCTTAAGATTCTCAAATAATAATTTAACTGCAGCAGAATTTAAATCTGAAGCAAGTATATTTCCAGTTAAATTTTCTTCTGCGATTAACGTAGATAGGGCAGGTCCGACACCACAGAAAGGATCACAAATTGCTAATGGACGATTTAATTCCTGACGCAGTTCTTTGGCTAAACTAAGAGTCTCAAGTCTTTCGGTTTGAAGTTTTGTTGAATAGTAAGCAACTTTTGGGTCACAAGAAATTAATCGACCTGATTCTTTAACTAGAACTTTTGTATCTACAATATCATGAGGGATATTATCAGTAAATATTGTCGATTCTTTTTTAGCACCTATAACTTCTAATTCTCTGATTCTAAATTCGCCCATTACTCCCCCATCGGACAAAACTAATCTGATCGACGGATGAGAACGTAGTTTGGCTTCAGCTATTTCGGAGGTATAGGACTTGACACTATCGTCTATGCGAACTATCATCATATCTCCAAAAAATTCATGCGAAGAAGGCCAAGATTCTTGATGTTTAGAAACTATTTTTTCGCTAACTAATTTAGATAAATGATTCCACCAATCTGTATCTATTTTTTGATCTATTTTACCTTCACACACTATTATCTCATAATCAGAAAATGGATTTGGAAGGTTGCTATCTGCCGAAATAGATAGAGGGATGAGTCTGGCAGAACCATCATCGGATGAGAAGATCCTTTGCCCTTTTGCTAACCAATCCTGTTCAATAATTTGAGTAAGAATACGCTCAACTTGCCTATTCGGTACCAATAAGTGCCGCATCATGTTCATGATGTGCAGACGGTTAGGACGCTTCACCATGACGGAGACAAGATTGCCCGCGGGCTTATGGCTTATCGGCCTAGGACCAGGGAATTTAGAATATATGAGCAAGTATGCTAACGATATTGCTAACGCCTGTTCCAGACGATTTTTAGAAGGTTATACTGCTATTTTACCTCCTGATCAAGAACAGAAATTAGAGGAGTCTGTTGGAGTTTGGGAAAGGATAATGCGCCCTGGTGTCGAAAATCCGGATGAATTATTAAATTTGGCTAAAGAAAATTCCGTTGCTCTTTTGATTGTGGGAGATCCGATGCAAGCTACTACTCATGTGGATTTAGAATCAAGATGTGATGAAATGGGAATTAATTTCAATGTCGTCCCTGGAATTACTGCAACTGCACTGGCTGTATCTTTATCTGGCCTACAATCATACAGATTTGGAAGACAAGTCACTATTCCTTTTTCTTATGGAGATTACCTACCCTGTTCGCCCTTGGAAATGATTTGTAATAACTATAAAAATAATTTACATACTCTTGTACTATTAGATCTTGATCCAACGGGTATGGGCTTAGATAAACCAAGCCCCATGACCCCTGTTGAAGCAGTATCTCTTCTCGAAAAAATGGCTGAGAAGATATTGCAAGAACCCAGTGATTTGAAAAGGTTGGATCTCCCTGTAAATGAATGGAGGGGGATTTTGTTAACAGATATTTCTACAAAAAATCAAAAAGTTTCTGCGGGTAGTTTATCTCAACTTTCTAAATTAGAGGGGGGTTGGATTCATTGCATGATTATTCCCTCGTCTATGAATCAAAATGAATTAGAAGCTTTTCAAAGAAGAATGGCTGTTTGACCTTGGAATCGACGGGCTCAAGGGTAGGTGGCGTTTCGCTAGTTTGTATAATATGGCAGGAGGACCGGCAGAAGTTAGTTTTCCCGGTGATAAAAACCGTAGGAAAAAGGTACGCGTTAGAGGAATTAAACAGGCTTCTAAACAAATACAAGAAAGATTAGAGAGGGATTTGGACGCTTTAATAGATGATCCTGAAATATTTTTACCAACAATAAATGTTGAACTCGGAAAACCACGAAGAGACATGATGGCAGCAAGTTTGAAAGAAATTAAATATGTTGGAACCAAACGTCATGAGAGGAAATGGCTAGCAAAAAGAATGGTTAAGAGAAGGGGTTGTGTAGTTTCTCGGGCACTAGCAGGTAGCTTATTGGCGGCATTAGAGGAGGATCATTCGACTGTTTCCGTGTTCAATAATCCAGTCTATGGTTCTTCAAGTTTCATTCGAAGAGGAAATGGGAAACAATCTCATCAAGTAGGAATACAGAACTTTAATCACCCTAAACTAAGATTGTTAGTTTGGGATGACCATGCTAAAGCAGGACATTGGTTCTTTTCTTGGAAAAATGGTTTTGAATATACTGGCCTGTCGCCTTTAGTACCTGATGAATGGGTTGATGCAACCCTAGATTCTTCCTCGATTAAACTCTCAGGAAAAGATGTAAGATGGTCGAAAGGATTGGATGAAAATACAGTCATGAACAATGAATTTACAGAATCAGGTTGGTTAAAAATTACTTTTCAAAATGGAGTAAGTGCGGGATTATCGCAAAGCTCTTTGGCAAAACTAGAGGATGCTTTTATACCATCCATCGCATTAACAATGTTGCCGCCTAAAATTTCTGAAATTATTGAAGCAGAATGGATGTGGAGGCCCGTTGGATGGCCAGAAGACAAGCCTCTTCCAGACAAAGGATTAGAAAAATTAGATGAAATAATTCTAGCTTGGATGTCGATGACTTTGGAAGATTCTTCTCTGGCGAAAGAATGTAGAGCAAGCATTCTAAATTCTATAGACGATGGTTTTGTCAGTGGAATGAATTGGTATAATGACGATTCAAAAGACGACTTTTTGAAATTTTTATCCGGCAGTGAGAGTGAAAAAATTGCAATTTCGGTTATTTTAGAAAATTTAAGCTCGGGAATACACGTTAGACAGGACGGTTTTACCTTCGAACTTGAAGATAGAGTCGTACGGTTTGAAGATAGTTCTTGCCACCCTATCTTGGTTTCTTTATGGGATGAACATGGACTTATTGTTCTCAAAGAAATGTTTAATCTAGAGGGTGAAAAGGCGGAAGAAATTTATAAAAAACAATTACAAAGAAAACAAGGGTTTGGTGCTTTTTTACGGGAATTGGGATCTAATCTTTCTACCGCTAAAAGGCTTGATTTGTTACCATGGAAAAAAAATCAACTCCCTAGCCCTCTTAGTTTCGCTGATAAATTAATCAGAAAAGCGGGAGATGATGGGGTCGCCTCAACAGTTTCTATGGCTAGAAAAAGTGATGGGTTAGAATCTGCAATGGGTTGGGCATGGCTTGTTGTGCATGAAAGAACCGAATCGGATGCGTGGAGATTTGATTCGTCCGCACGAGATAAGGGGAGTGATTGGGTTCCCGCTTTGAGAATGCTGTGGAACTCCGCTGAAAAAATTCTAGCTAAAAACCAAAAATCCGCTAAAGAAGATTATATTATGGCAATGGAAAAATTAGCAGAAATAGCTGGTGCAGGAAAATTATCTAAGCCTTGATTATTATCCAAATTGACACTATTAGTAAAGATGTCCCCATAATTCTGTTGAGTATTCTAGCTGACTGTGGCGTAGAGAATAATTTCCTCAACTGTGTACCAAAGGCAGCCCAGCACATTACTGCAGGAAGACCACATACAAGATTCAGTAAAACAAGTAGTGCTTTGGCGCCAAAGGTTGTGCCAAATAGTGCCCCGAACTGCGTCATAAGAACTAAGAAATGTATCCATGCTTTCCCATTAATGACTTGGATCATTACCCCTGTTTTTAGACCTAGCCTAGTACTTTCCTTTTCATCGTCAGCCATTGGAGATGATTGCCAAACCTTGTATCCGAGATAAGCTATGTAAATTGCCCCTACATAGGTGAGTGCATCAAAAAAAGATTGATTTTTCTCAATAAAAACTGTTGCTCCGCCTACAAATAACCCTAATGTTGACCACCCAATTGCCATTCCCGCTATGAGAGGGAGGGTGTTTCGAAAACCATACTGAGAACCATGTGCCGCGCAAAGGACATTGTTCGGGCCGGGAGTAAAACACATTGGTATGGTAAAAACCAATGCGGCAATAAATAATTCAGTATCCATGCCGATCACTAAGCACGAGACTCGAGTAATTCGGATGCTGCAAGTAATCCTTGTTCTATATCTTTCCAGATATCTTCTACGTCTTCAATACCTACGCTCATCCTAACAAAGCCAGGGATTACTCCTGCTTCCAGCCTTACTTCTTCGGGTACGAACATATGGCTTGAGTTGAATGGACATTCAACAAGACTTTCTACGCCCCCTAAACTTGTTGCTTCTAATGTCATTTTCAAAGATTTTAGGAATTTTAGAGCTGCTGCGTCCCCTCCTTTCAATACAAAGGCTAGCATTCCACTCCCTTTCGGCATTATTCTTTGTGCTAATTCAAAATCATCATAATCCGGTAAAGAAATATGGTTGACGCTATCAATCATCGGATGATTCAAAAGCCTACTAGCCAATTCTGCTGCATTCGACGTATGGATAGGCATGCGAGCATGTAGAGTTCTCATACCTCTTTCTAAAAGATAGCACATATGAGGATCCGCTGCACCACCGAAATGTACTTTTTTGGGGAAGATTTTAGCAACTAGATCTCTCTTGCCGGCTACAATGCCTGCAATTAGATCTGAATGCCCGCCGAGATACTTTGTGCCCGAGTGAATCACTAAATCGAATCCATGTTTTACTGGATTACATCCCCAAGGAGATGCAAATGTATTATCGACTACTGAGATAAGGTTGTGCCTCTTTGCGATTTCAGACATTGCATCTAAATCGCATACTTTCAAAACAGGATTAGATAGAGTCTCTACATAAATCATTTTAGTATTTTCTTGAATTGCAGCCTCATATGAAGAAGGATCACGCATATCGGCCATTGTAACTTCTATTCCAAACCGCGGTAAATCTTCAGTCATAAGGCCATATGTTCCACCATACACATCTGCACTAGCAATTACATGATCGCCGCTGGATAATAATCCCAAAAGAGTTGTAGATATTGCTGCCATACCACTAGCAAATGTTTCTCCGTCTTCGGCCCCTTCCATGGCGACTAATTTTGCTGTAACCGCTTCAGAATTAACACTAGATAGCCTGGCATAGAGCATTGTGTGTTGGGCACCTCCTGCCCAACCCGCATATCTTTCTTCGGTCAAATGATAAGTCGAAGAGAGAAATACAGGAGTATTCACGCCACCACCTATTGGATTTGTTCCTGAATGTACTGCTTTAGTTGCAAACTTCTTGTCGGTATCATCGGTTGCCATATATGCCGGAAGAGGTATTGGCAAATCAACTAAACGGCAGGATAGGAATAATCGTGTCGAGAAAATGACGGTTTGAACTACTTTACCCGACTTTATGACGGAAATACTAAGAAAGAGATGACTTGACGTCGTTTTATGCCTTTTTCCAAATTAGACGCCAAAGATTCAGGAATACTAAAAATGTTAAATGATGACTCCAGGGCTACTACTCAAGCAATAGCTGATGCCTTGAGTATGCCAAGAGTCACAGTACATGATAGAATTAAGAGATTACAGGATCGTGGTATTATCAATAAGTTTTCAGTTGAAATAAATCGTAAAGAATTGGGGTGGCCACTTCATGGTTTCATACTTGCTAATTGGGTTGGCCAGAGGGGTGTAATTGATAGAAGATTTGTCGCTGAAGAGATTTGTAAAATGCCATTTGTTGTCGGATGCCATATTGTCACTGGACAATGGGACTTTATTATCGAAGTTGTGGCAAAAGATATGGCTAATTTGGGAGATTCGATATTAGATCAATTGTCTGATATCAGTGGCGTGGGACACACACAAACATTAGTCTCGTTCTACAGTTTTGATGGAGTTGCAAAATCTTTAGGTTGATTTGTTTCAACCCCCCAAAGATAGCCTGTTAATTGCAGAAATAATGCTACAATAGGGCCTATTAAAATTGCAAAAATAACTGTCCCAAAACCAAAAATACCCCCTAATTGCCAACCGATTGCAAGAACGATGATTTCTATACTTGTTCGGACTTTTCCTATCGGTATTTTTGTGATCCTTTGGATGCCTGTCATCCAACCATCTCGAGGCCCCGGCCCTAAATTTGCTGTAAGATAGAATCCGCTACCTATGCCAACTAGAACGGTGCCCACTAATACTTGGATTAATTGGAATAATGGATCTTTTGGGTGAGGTAGTTGAGGCTCCATAATATCTATCGCAGCCGCAATAAGAATGGCGTTTAGTATAGTGCCGATTCCGGGTTTTTCTTTGAGAGGGACCCATAAGAGTAGGACTACCATACTAATGAAAAATGTTGCTTCACCGATTGTCCAATTGAATTGATTGCCGATACCTTGTGCCAATACTGTCCAAGGAGCAACTCCCAATCCTGCAGCGATAATTACTGCATCCCCAGTCCCAAATATCCACAGTCCTATTACTAAAATAATGAGAGTTTTTGGTTTTGGTTTCACCGACATTGGGTCTTCGGAACTCCACGTTGTTGTAGGGACTTTTTTTGCTAATTTAAACAAAGTTCACTCACCATTCACCCATTCAGAATATTCCTTTGTAGAGTCTGCTGGCCAGCATAATATCTCAGGATTATCATAAGAATTATCAGATTTTATTTTTAATAATAACTCTTCTTTAGACTTATTGGATGTTTTGATTTGAACTTGCCATTCAGTAATGCTTTGTATAACTCCCTCCCAACGAAATATAGATTGTATTTTGTGTGTGTTGACGCATGCCGCTAATTTAGAATCGATAATTGATTGGGCCCAAAAACCAACTTCTGCTTCATTTAATTCTCCGGAAAGAGTTGTTTGAATGATGTATACTGTATCTCCCATAGGGTTCGCTAAGCCGCTTTCCAATATAGCCTATAGCATATATTCAATGCCTGTGCATACATCCGAAGTTACGGCGAGAAGATGGAGGAGTGGGAAAAACCTATTGATTCGGGAGAAATTCCTGAATCAGGAGCTCATTTTGACGTTATCGTTGTAGGTGGTGGTCCCGGAGGTTCGGCTGCCGCTGCATACAACGCTTTGAATGGCTGTAAAGTTCTTCTAATAGAGAAAGAAATTTGGCCAAGAGACAAGGTTTGTGGAGATGCAGTTGGTGGAAAATCTCTTTCTCATGTAAAAGAGTTAGGAGTTCTGGACATGATTGAATCTACACCACATTATGTTGTAGATTCAATTGTTTTCGGAAGTGCCAACGGGTCCGAAGTTCGCGTTATGCTTCCAAAAGAATCCTATGAAAAAATGGGATTACAATCAGGTTATGCTCTACCGAGGAAACAATTTGACTATATGATGTTCAAAAGAGGGCAGGAAATTGTTAGAGAGAATGGCGGCACTGTAATTCAAGGTTTTTCAGTTAATGAAATAACGATTGAAAAAACCGAAAGTGGCCATAAAATTACTGGAATTACTGGCAACATTGGCGGGAGGAGGTCGGATAATGAAAATATGACTTTTACTTCAGCCCTCACTATAGGCGCGGGAGGATATAACTGTCCTGTCTCCCGAGTAATAACTGAAATACATAATGAACCACATAGAGATGATGACCATTTCTGTGGGGGTTATCGTGAGTATTGGGACAATGTAGAGGGTTTAGGGGGCGAAAAAGGAGCTATTGAAATACATTTTATTGACGAAGTATTACCGGGATATTTCTGGTTATTCCCAATACAGGGAAATAGAGTTAATGTCGGAATCGGAATGTTAATCTCAGAACATAGGAAATTAAAAGGAGACAAAAAGAAATCTCTCAAAAAAATACAGAAGTGGGTAATAAATGAGCATCCAAGATTCAAAAAAAGATTTGCTGGAGCCACTTTGGTGCCAGGTTCGGAAAAAGGTTGGCAATTACCATTTGGTTCACCAAGAAAAAACCCGCCCTCTCCTTTCCAACCAAGAAGGTCGGCTATGGCGGGAGCAATGTGCGTTGGAGATGCTGCTAGTTTGGTTGATCCATTTAGCGGCGAAGGAATTGGGAATGCATTATTATCAGCAAAATTAACCTCAACTATTTTCGATAAGAATTTACATAAAGATGGTTTTTCAGAAGATTCAGCGAATAAATATATGCAACGATTATGGGAAGACTTGGGTTCAGAATTAAAAAATTCTAAGACTTTGCAAAAAGTAATGAAATGGAAACTATTGACTAATTGGTTCGTTAAGAAAGCATCAAAGAAAAAAGAAATTGGCGTAATGATGTCGGAAATGATTGCCAGTAAGGAAACGCAAAAAAAATTGTGGAGTCCTTGGTTCTTAATGAAAACATTACTACTACCGTGAGGAGTTTTATTTTATGAAAAATTTAACCTCTGGTTTAGAAAATATTGAGGCGGTTTTTTTAGACTTAGATGGTACTATCTACATGGGAGATAATTTAATTCAGGGCGCTGTTGATTTTTTAAATCGAATAGAAAAGAGAGGAATTAAGAGATTTTTCTTATCTAATAATTCAAGTAAATCGGTAAGTCAATATTTGGCAAAATTAGAGAAAATGGGCATTCCTGCTGTCAAAGAAGAAATTTTACTATCCACTCATGATTTATTGTCTTGGCTCTCGGCTGAAAATATATCACAAACATATCTAGTTGGCACAGAGGGAATGAGAGAGATGTTGGAAGAATCTGGAGTTAATACTGATTCAGACGATCCCCAATTTGTAGTATTAGGTTACGATACAGAAATAACTTATGAAAAATTGACTAAATCGTCTATTTATCTACATAGAGGCGTCCCCTTGGTAGTAAGTCATCCAGACATGGTCTGTCCTTCGCCAAATGGAGGTTTACCTGATACTGGGGCTTATTTAGCACTATTCGAAGCTACCACTGGAGTCACCCCCACGCATATTTGCGGAAAACCAAATCCCGGTATGATTCTACATAAAATCAATGAGTTGGGGCTTGAAACTAACGCCTGTGCAATGATTGGTGATCGACTTTATACTGATATGGAAATGGCGGATAGGGCCGGAGTCCATGGAATTCTAGTTCTTTCTGGAGAAGCTACAAAGAATGATGCTGAAAACGCCCCACAGCAACCAAGTTTAATCGTTGATTCAGTAGCTTCACTTTGTTAGAGATATATATGCCCCTAGCATTCGGTGTGATATTAATCACTTGTTGCTTTAATAATAAAAATCATTCGGGGGCGCCATGGAAGGTACTACTGACCCGTCGGTTTTACAAGATAGGCTATACTACAAAATAGGTGGTTTTGTTTATGATAATGCCAAGGTTGTCTTAGTAGCTACTTTACTTTTAGGCGTAAGCCTGGCTGGATTAATGACTTTAGAGCCGAAATATATCGAAGGTTTTGGAGAAGGCGATTTAGAATCGGTACACGGTTGGAAAGCACTTGCATCTGGTTTTTCAGATGAAAATGAAAGTGGCTATCAGGTGTTTTATGTTTTATTTTATCACCCTACAGGAGTTTCCAATGATTCGGAAATTAGATCGGCGATGGAAGGTACTGTGAAGATTTTTGAAAATAATGAAAATATTGCAATAGATTATCCGTGGTTCACTAATGAGGCAAATCAATCAAAGTTGATTAGCGAGGTAGATAGTTCTTGGTCAAGAATTCGGATCCAAATAAATTTAGATAGAGAGGAGTCGAAAAAACTTTTGAAAAATACTATTGAAGATTTAGAGTTACCAGAAAATACTCCTGAAAATATGGAAAAATGGGTTACTGGTGATTTGGCTATAGATGTTGTTTTTGATTTGACATTAGAGGAAGAATTAATCAAAGCAGAATTAATATCCGGGCCACTTACTTTGATAATATTACTACTAGTATTTGGGAGCCTCGTTGCAGCAGGATTGCCGGTATTAGCCGGCATTTATACTGTCGTTGCTGCAATTGGAATTGTCACAGGGTTAACATATATTTTTGATGATATTACAATTTATGCAAACAATATTGTTTCATTGTTGGGGATTGGGTTAAGTGTTGACTATTCCCTATTCATCGTTAATAGATTTAGAGAGGAATTAGCTAGAGGTCGAGATCATAGGACTGCCATTGCAATAACAAGTGCAACCGCTGGGCGCGCTATTTTCTTCTCGGGAATGACTGTGATGGTGGGTTTAATGGGTATGTTGTTTTTTGAAAATACGGGATTGCCTTCCCTAGGTTGGGGTGGTATTTGTGCGACTTTCGTTGCGCTAACATCTTCTATGGTTTTACTTCCTGCTGTATTATCTCTCTTAGGAGATAGGGTGAATTCATTCAAAGTACCTTTCTCTATGGAAGGTGAAAATGGAGAAGATGGTTTTTGGTCACGAATTGCTGAAGGTGTTATGAAACGCCCTATTTCCGTACTTGTTCCCGCAATATTAGTGCTATTAATCGCAGGGTCCCCTTTCATTCAAGCAGAATGGGGGATTGTAACTTGGAAAGCTCTAAGCCCAGATGATGAAGCCAGAAATGGTTTGGAGATTACAGATGAAAAATGGCCAGGAAATGTTGCAAATACTGCTCTTGTTGTATTTGATATTGAGGACGGGGTAGAACCCTTTTCAGAGGAAAATCTTCGGAACCTATATGCATTCTCGAAAGAAATTCTAAGTATTGATCGGGCTAGTTATGTATACACCTATGCTCATTTTGATTCTTCAATGAATCAGGACGATATGATTGCTTTTTGGGATGAATCTAATGATCAGAATTTAACAGATGAAGAGGCCCAGATTTTAGCTCTTCAACGTAATTTCCACAAAGACGCATCTGTTGGGGAAGGAGTTGTAGTACTAGTTGTCGGCATAGAAGGAGAGCAGTCTAGTGAAGAGGCAAGAGTTGTTGTGAAAAATATCAGAGCACTAGAAAGTAAAAACATGCAATTTGGCGGTGAAGGAGAGGTTCATGTTGCAGGGATTGCTGCATATAATCAAGATGTTTTAGATGCTGTTGCAGACAAGATGCCTATCGCTCTAGCATTTATTTTTATATCCAGCTATATTCTTATATTTTTCCAAGTTAGGTCTGTTATTTTACCAATAAAAGCACTAATTATGAATATTTTATCTATCAGTGCATCATTTGGAGTTTTAGTATGGATATTTCAGCAAGGCAATGGGGCTGAATTATTGAATTTTACCCCTCAACCAATTGATCCGACAACTCCGGTAATGATTTTTGCTATTCTCTTTGGATTAAGCATGGATTATGAAGTCCTCATGCTATCAAGAATTCATGAAGAATGGGAGCGGACAGGAGACAATACAAAGGCTGTGGCCGTAGGATTACAAAAGAGCGGCCGCATCATTACTTCGGCTGCTTTAGTTATGATTACTGTATTTGCGGCATTTGGTATATCTTCAGTAGTTATTATGAAACAATTCGGGTTGATGCTTGCTCTGGGTGTAGCGGTTGATGCTAGTATAGTCAGGGCTTTGGTTGTGCCAGCAACTATGCGATTAATGGGTGACTTAAATTGGTGGGCACCAAGTTGGTTGGCTAAAAATAACGAAATTAGTAAAAAAGAATAGAGGCGCTAAGTCGAAGTGCTATGCCCTTGACGAAAAGGCATGAGTGAGGGGATTGTAGTAGTTACTGGCGCCAGTGGATATATTGGAAGTCATGTTGTCGCTAATCTGTTATCAAAAGGAAAAAAGGTCAGAGCTACTGTCAGAGATGTTAATGATTCAGAAAGAGTCAGCCACCTCAAGGATCTAGAAATCTTAGATGGGGGCTCTTTGGAAATTGTAGAAATGGATCTTTTTGATTCCGATAGCGTAGATTCTGCTATTGCCGGAACTGCTGACGTCATACATACTGCTGCCGCTGTAATTGTAAAATCTGAAAACCCCCAATCTAAAATTGTCGACCCAAGTGTAATAGGTACGAGGAATGTTATTTCTGCTATTGAAAAAAGTGGAACTGTTGAAAGATTTGTCCATACTTCCTCGACTGCTGCGATTAGACCGGAAAATTGGGAAGATGGAGTTACTCTTACGACTGAAACTTTTGCATCTGATGCAACATTAAAAGAGAATCCTTATGGATTGGCAAAATATAGTGCGGAAATGATTGTGAGGGAATGGCACGAAAATTTAGAAGAATCAAAAAAAATGAAAATGGTTACAATACATCCCTGTATGGTCTTCGGCCCGCCTCTTTCGCCTCGACATCTGAGAGGATCTTTGTCTGTCATAATGACGCTAATAAATCGGGAATTACCCGCGCTATTACCCATGCAAATAAACATCGTAGATGTAAGAGATGTCGCTGAAGCACATGTGAGAGCTCTCACCATGGGCGAGAATGGTGGAAGATATTTAACAGTGGCTGGGGATATGATGTGGGTGGATATCTCTAAAATTCTAAAGGCGAAATTCCCTGAAAGGAAATGGCCGATAAGACAATTACCATATTATGCGGCTCTCTTGGTTTCTGCATTTCATCCCAAAGTCAGCGTCTCTTGGGCGAGAAGGCATTTGAAAAATAAATTATACTGGGATGCTAGTCCTGCTGAGATAGATTTGAAAATGGAATGGAGAACACTAGAAGAAACCATAACTGAAACTATTCCAAATATTGTAGATAATAATTGGAAATAAAAATTTACACAACGATACTGATTATGTTTTATGCTATTGAATATGCGAAAATACTGTGCGTACCCTTGCAATGCTCGTCGTCTTGTTGATGACCGTTCCTACTTTATCCGGTTGTTTCGCAGGAGAAAAAATAGAAGAAACTGTTGAAAGTGGACCTTTTATTTTTGAAGAAGGTGAGATCCCAATGACTACCTGGTACCATTACCCGGGCACTGTATCTAACCCTGCGGCAGTCGATGCAACTAATCCCTTAGCTGTTACAAATGCAAATATAACAGCTAATCTTTCGGGCGATAACCTGCCATTTTATGCGAGTGGAACTTATTATGGAACCGGTTGGGATACTTTTGAGCCCACTTTAGGAATTACTTCCTCTGGTGCTATATTTTTCACCAATTATAATGGATTAGGCGATGGAACCCATATTATTAGATCTAAAGATCAGGGGCAAACTTGGGAAGATGTAGGCCCTTTTGGACAGGTCGATGATGACTCTGGCCAGACGCCTAATTCAAATGATCCTTATTTGTATGTAGATAAGTTCAATGATCGTTTGGTGAAGTTTGATATGCACGCCTTAGTATCGATGTTTGTCGAATATTCCGATGACGATGGTGAGTCTTGGAGCGTTCCATATCCTGTAGAAGGTTATGAACTCCCGCAAGATCATCAAAGTATTGCCTCTATGCCGCACTCAAATGCATTGGTTGGAGATGTAGTATATGTTTACTGTATCAATACCGGGTCTTCGGCTGCGGGGCCAATGTGCTCACGTTCAGTTACAGGTGGGCAAAGTTGGGATCAACAAGCAATTGGTTTCCCAGTAGAAAGCTTTCCTCAATGTTCTGGACTCCATGGGCACGTTGCAGGAGGGTCTGATGGATCTATCTATCGAGGGAATCCTTCATGTGAAGGCCCAGCAGTATATCGTTCACTTGACGGAGGTTTTACTTGGAGTGAACATACCATAACTACAGAAGTAGGGATGCAGCAAGGTTGGCATTCTCATGAAGTTGCAACTGCTGTAGATGAGGGAGGCAATGTACACGCTACTTGGATATCAACTGATCAAATGATTTGGTATGCTAATTCGCAAGATCAGGGTGATTCTTGGAGCCAGCCTCTGATGGTCTCTGCTCCGGGCGTTAAAGAAACTGGATTTCCTACTATCTTTGCAGGAGACTCTGGAAAAGTAGTTATTGGCTATATTGGAGAAATGAATGATGCGGAAGGAAATAATACTACGTCAGGTGGAGTAGGCTGGGGCGGATATATGGCAGTTATGACAGACGCATTCGCTGAAATGCCCTTGATTACTAGTGTTGCCGTAAATCTCCCTAATGACCCGCTAGATGTCACCTCTGATTGTGGTAATGTAAGGTGTGGCGGATTTGGAGACTTTATCGATGTGGAGATCGATGACGAAGGTAGGGCTTGGATCGCTTTAGCACATAATGCGGCAGGATTTGAAGAAGCTATAATTGGAACTTTTATGACTGGCCCTGCACTTTATGGTGAATTGATCAGTTTACCTGAACTCCCCAGTGGTGGGAATTTCACTTTGAAAATGTTATGATTGATTTGCCGCTATTGTGATGTATGTCATGCAGGCTCGAAAGAATATGCGTACAATAGCCGCCGCCATGGTATTGCTCATTTTGGCACCCATTATTTCTGGTTGCTTTGCAGGAGAAGTAATTCAATCTATCAAAGGAGATGGTCCTTTCGACGAAATATGCCCGGAAGGCATTGCAAACAACACATGGTATCATTACCCAGGAGGGATTGATGCATTAACAACCCCTCATATCATAAATGAAAGTTCGATATTAGGGGGTGAAAATATACCTATATGCGCGGAAGGAACTTACTATGGAATAGGTTTTTCGACTTTTGAACCAACCATAGGAATAACTTCTGCAGATAATTTGTATATGACTAGTTGGGGTAATGGGCCTGGCGGCTCTACCGCTATCATCAGGTGCTCTAATATGATTGAAATGACTAATGTTTCATCATATTCTTGTGAAAATACCTACCAAGGAGCGATTGCAAATAGTAATGACCCCTATGTCTATGTAGATAGGTGGACTGATCGAATAATGAAATTCGATATGCATGCCCTAATAGGGATGACTGTGGAATGGTCGGACGATGAGGGAGAGTCATGGGGACCTCTTGGATTAACTTCGTTTGCTACGGGATATTCTGTTCAAGATCACCAAACTATTGCTTCATCTCCTTACAACGCTGTTTTACATGAAACTACTTGGGTCTTCTGTGTTAATGGTAATTGGCAATCTCCTCTCTGTTCAACAAGTAATGATGGGGGTTTGACGTGGGGGCCTGAGGTCCCGGGTGCACCGGCTAATTGTAACAGTGGAGGTTTGACTGGACATATGGTTGGAGCCAATGATGGAAATTTCTACAGAGGAAATCCAAGCTGTGACGGAGAGGGATATTCAATATACAGAAGTACCAATGGAGGATTAACTTGGTCAGAACATAAGCTTCCTACTGATATTACTGGTACGGCTGATACTTGGAATGCTGAAGAAGCTCAAGTATATCCTGATGAAGAAAATAACCTACATGCGATGTGGATGGGTGTAGACGACCTTCCTTACTACTCATATTCTTTTGACGAAGGAGATTCTTGGAGTGAACCAATGATGATTGCCCCCCCTGGACTTAATGGAACCGGCTTCCCAGCAGTTGCTGCTGGAGATGCTGGAAGAGTTGCTTTCGCATACCTTGGAGACACTGGTGGGGATACATGGAATGGATACATTTCAGTCATGACGGATTCATTCAATTCAACCCCTCTAATAACTACAGTTCAGGTAAACAACTTCGGAGACCCTTTGAGTCTCGAAGCAGATTGCGGATACAATAGATGTGGTGGATTCGGAGATTTCATAGATATTCTCGTCGATAATTATGGAAGGCCTTGGTTCGGTCTTTCACATAATATCGGAAATGGAATTCAAGATGAGGGGATATATGGAACTATGATGCTGGGCCCTAGTCTTAGAGGTTCTACTATTCCTTTGAATTCTTTGCCTGAAGGCGGATTTATGACTTTATCTTGATTATTATATCGAGAATCATCATTGGTTTCAAAAACCATTTGACCAAATGTCAATTCCTTGGGCGATAAAGCCAGCGGCGAAAATTAACATTGCAACTCCACAAAGAGATAGGGCATTTTTATACATTTTAACAGAAATATTTCCACGAGTTTTGTCGAAGATATATGCTATGAAAGTTTTGACTAATATTATTGAAACCAAAAATGATAGGGCATATGCAACTGGGGCTAATGGCTCTTCTTTTGCAGCAGTTGCCATCAAAGGACCTCCTATCAGAAACCAAAATACATACACGTTTGGGTTCAATAGATTTGTTAGTAGCCCTCTTTGAAATGCTCCCTTGGAATCTGTAAGTAATTCATCACTAATCGGTGGATCTATTGAAAAACAGTCAATACCCATCTTTATGAGAAATATTCCCCCTATAATCGATATTGTAAAAAGTGCAAATGGTTGAGTGGCAAACCAACCTGCAGCAAATAGGCTGATGATTACCAATGGTCCATCCGTGAATATAGGCGCTGCTGCTGTCCAAGCACCCGCTCTAAGGCCACCAGAAAGCGTCTCTTTGATTACCATGGTAAGAAGAGGGCCTGGCTTGATTCCCTCTACAATACCCAGGGTCACGCCGGCTAAAGCTAATGCCAATATTAAATCGATTTCCATGCTAGCCTCATCTACGTGCTGCTAATTTTGCAAGAAGTTTTAGTATTTCTAAATATAACCAAATTAATGTAACTAATAATCCAAAGGCAGCACGCCATTCCAACTGTTTGGGCGCCCCTCTCTCAACACCTCTTTCGATAAAATCAAAATCTGCGACTAAACATAATGAAGCGATTCCTACGACAAATAATGAAAATAAGATGCCGATAGGGCCAGAACCATGTATCAAAGGAATTTCAAATCCAATAAATGATCCAATAAATGTTAATAAATATATCAGAACTATTGCAACAACAGCCGAAGTTACAGCAATTTGTGTATTTTTATTCCAAGCAATTAATCCTGCTCGATAAATGGAAATCATTGCTCCAAGTATTAGGAATGTTAATACTGCAGCTAAAATACCAAGTCCTGGCATCTCTACAGAACCTTCTATCATCCAAGTAACTCCACCTAAAAATAATCCCTGACAGCTTGCATATGCACAAATCAATAGAGGATTCATTGATCCTGAAAATATTATTATCATTGCCAAAATAAATCCAACTATTCCGCCTATGAAAGAAAAGATTAGAGAAAGTGGTGCAGAAATATATGAAACGATGGCTAAACTGATAACAATTCCCAATAACAAAGCGGTCTTATCTACTACTCCATTCATTGTCATTAAATTTGATTCGCTATCTTCCCACCAAGAAACTTCTTTGTAAGCACTTTTTTCAAATGTAGAATCATTTAACGCAGGGTTCCCTGAACGATACATGGTTCTATCTCAAAGGGAGGTGCTACTCAAATCTTGGCCCTAAAATCTGTTTAAAGTAATTCTTTTAGATGTAATCCTGTATAACTGGCTTCAACTTTCACCACATCTTCAGGGGGTCCTTCCGCTACTATGAACCCGCCTAACTCTCCGCCTTCTGGCCCGAGATCTATTACCCAATCTGCACATTTGATTACATCAAGATGGTGTTCAATTACAATTACAGTATGGCCATTTCTACGTAAACGCAGTAAAACTTCGGTTAATTGGTGTACATCAAATAACGATAGCCCAGTTGTTGGTTCGTCCAAAATATAAACAGTATGGCTTCTGGTTGGTCTGTGAAGTTCAGAGGCTAATTTGACTCTTTGCGCCTCACCTCCAGAAAGAGTTGTTGCAGGTTGGCCTAATCTGATATATCCTAGGCCAACGTCTTTCAAAGTAGTGAGGATTCGATTCAATGATTTTTGATTTTTGAAGAATAACGATGCTTCTTCGACAGACATTTCTAAAATCTCTTGAATGTTTTTTCCTTTCCATTCGACCTCTAGGGTCTCTCTAGTGTAACGCTTACCTTTACAGATATCACAAGTCACCCAAACATCTGGTAAAAAGTTCATCTCTAATTTTATTGAACCCGCTCCTTTACATGATTCACAGCGTCCACCTTTGACATTAAATGAAAACTGCCCCGGCAAATATCCTCTTTCTTTTGACATTGTTGTTTCAGCGAAGAGGTTTCGGATGTGCCCAAAGGCACCTGTATAGGTTGCAGCGTTTGAACGGGGGGTTCTTCCAATTGGTGATTGATCTATTACAATTGTTTTATCTATCTCTTCGAATCCTTCTATTTTATCGTGACGTCCTGGAGACGTGTCGCTGCCATGTATCTCACGGAGTAATGCTGGAGCTAATGTTGAAGCTATTAGTGAAGATTTGCCTGAACCAGAAACTCCTGTAACTGCTACAAAGCACCCCAAAGGTATTGAAATGTCTATATTTTGTAAATTGTTTTCTCTTGCTCCAAGTATACGTAACCATTTATCCGAATCAGGTTTTTTCCTATCTTCTGGAATTGGTATCTTTCTTTTACCTGACAAATACGCCCCTGTAATACTTTCTTCGTTCGAGAGTAATTCTTCTAATTCACCACTAACTAATACTTTTCCGCCTTCTTTTCCTGCGCCAGGACCAATATCAACTAACCAGTCTGCTTGTTTAAGAGTCGCTTCATCATGTTCAACTACAAGCAATGTATTGCCTAAAGACGTTAATTCTCTGAGTGTTTCTAAAAGTCGATTATTATCGCGTGGGTGGAGTCCAATACTAGGTTCATCGAGAACGTACATAACCCCGGTGAGCCTTGTACCAATTTGAGTTGCTAGACGGATTCTTTGGGACTCGCCTCCTGAAAGTGTACTTGCTCGTCTATCTAATGTAAGGTAATCTAGACCTACTAATGCAAGGAATCTCAAACGTGCCTCAATTTCTTTAATTATTTCAGTCCCAATAAATATTGACCTTTCAGAAAGTTGATCGGTTGATGATATTATTTCACTACTAGGCTTGTCTCTACCTAATTTTTCCCAAGTATTATCTAACTCTCCTGCTCTCCAATATTGGACGACCGCTAGAGCTTCTAAAACACTACAGGAAGATATTGCAGGTAAAGAAACTCCGCCCACTATTACTTTACTCACTGCATTATTCAATTTTCGACCTTTGCAGTCCGGGCAAGGTTCATCATTCATAAAAGAGGTCATTCTAGATCTAGTTCTATCAGATGATGTTTCAGTATAAGTTCTGCGAATCCTATTGAATACCCCCTCCCAGGGCCTTAGCATGTTGTATGATGACCCCTTTTCAGAAGTAAATTCAAAGGAGATCATAGTGCCCCCAGAACCATAAAGAAGAATGTCTTTATCATCGTCATTTAAATTGCCAAAATTGATATTTGAAGGAATCCCATAGTGCTCACATACCTGTGTCATTTGACTTTTATACCAACCCGACATCATTGATGATCTAAACGGCCGGATACATCCTTCCTCTACTGTAGATGTTCTATCAATAACTAGGTCTGGAGAAAATTCTCTTTGAACCCCTAGTCCCTGACAATTTGGACAAGCCCCTAATGGATTATTAAAAGAAAATACCCTTGGGGACATTTCGGGTAAAAACGCACCGTGTTCAGGGCAAGCAAATTCTTCAGAATATGGGATTACTTGGCCTTTTTCTGTTTTTTCTGCTTGTTCGTTTCTAACTACTTTACTGTTCTTTGGCTTATCTAGGCTTTCAATAGCAATTGTTCCGCCGCCGAGGCGTAATCCAGACTCTATTGCTTCAGTCAATCTTTGCCTGTTTGCACGATTCAATTTTAATCGATCAACTCTAACGTCGACATCGTGCCTTAGATTCTTCTCTAATTCAGGTGGGTTTTCAAAACCAGCTTCTCGGCCATTGATTTTTCCTTCTAAATACCCTTGTTCAACTAGTCCTTTGAATAAATCCGCATGAGTCCCTTTACGATTACGAATTGTTGGGCTCCATATTGCAATTCCATGCTCTTCGAATCGCCACATAGCATCGTCTACAATTTCTTGCACCGTACGTCTAGCAACTTCACGATCACATTCAGGACAATGTGGTATGCCCACTCTCGCCCAAAGTAAGCGCATGTAATCCATGATTTCGGTAACGGTTGCAACTGTTGATCTTGGATTATGGCTTCCTTGCTTTTGATCGATGCTTATCGCTGGAGAAAGGCCTTCTATCGAATCGCAATCAGGCTTTTTCATTTGACCAAGGAATTGCCGTGCATATGAGCTCAAACTTTCCACATATCTTCTTTGTCCTTCGGCGTATAATGTATCGAATGCAAGGCTAGATTTTCCTGAACCTGACACCCCTGATATCACTACAAATTTACCTCTGGGAATATTTACATCAATGTCTTGAAGATTATGTGTCCTAGCACCTTTTACCTCAATCCATCCCTGATCGATGATTTGCTTTTTTTTCTCCACCACCATCTTTCCGCCCCTTCGTTGTACTCAGCGAAATATTGGCCGCCCTTGAAGACATGTATTCTTTTTTCAATCAACTAAACCAAAATGCATCAATTATTTCTCCGATGCTTGCATTGTCACCAGGAGGCAATAATGTCAGGCCATTATGGGCAGTCATGCTTTTGATATTACCACTTCCTTGGTGAGTGTGCGTAGTAGCAACTAAACCATTCTGGCCACTTGTTATTCTTATTCTCCTTAAACAGAGTTTTCCCTTCGCACCTTTCACATTATCCAACATCTTGACCCTTACTTTCTTACCTAGACTCGGATTTTGGTTTTCACTTGTGCCAAAGGATGCTGAAAACCATGGGCATACCAGCATAGAGAATACCACATGGCTGCTTACCGGATTACCGGGTAAACCAAAAATTGGAATGTTGTTCCATTTACCGAATATAGGTGGGCCGCCTGGCCTCATATCAACACGCCAAAATATTATTTCACCCTCTAATTCCATTAATTTGCGGACAATGTCCCAATCTCCCATGGAAACTCCTCCACTAGTTATTATTGCATCACAATTTTTGGCAGCATGATTCAAAGATTCCCTTAATCTATCTAAAGAATCTGTTACTACTTCATAACAAATGGGTTCTCCCCCCATTTTTTGTACCAAAGCCGCTATTCCAAATGAGTTGGATTCATATATTTCCCAATCTTTTATCTCGGATCCTGGCTTCACTAATTCATCGCCTGTACTAATTATTCCGATTACTGGTTTACGAAAAACTTCTATTGATTCATGGCCCATTGTCGCCGCGAGAGATATTGAGGCTGCATTCATAAAATTTCCAATAGATAGAGCTTCTTTCCCTTTCAATAAATTTTCTCCTTTATGGCGAATATATGAGTCCCGAGCAGGGCCAGAAATGATTACGTTCTTTCCATCCATTTCACTATCCTCTATCATGACGATTGCATTTGCGCCCACCGGTATTTTAGCCCCCGTCATTATCTTACATGCTTGACCCGGCCCAATAGTAGGCGTTATTGAAGATCCTGCTTGACTGGTTCCAACTATTTCTAAGGATGTCTTTTCGGCCAGAGAACAATCCTCTTTGCGTACGGCCCAACCGTCCATTGCAGAATTATCGAAACGAGGGTCGTCCACTTTGGATTCTAGTCCATTACCCAAAATCCGCCCAAATACCTTGCCTATATTTACTCGTTCGAGAGAGAGTTCGGTTTTTTCCATTTCAACAAGAGTAATTGCGCGTTCTAGACTTATTCCCCTCTCCATATCTGCTGGGAGTATGTTGATGCACATCAATAGTGCGTTTGAATAGAGGGGCGTTTTATTCAAATATCATTATTAATTAGGAGTTATTATGTTAGTTGGAGGAGAGTTTTTAATTCTTCTAGCTTTGTTTCTTGTTGCATTGCTTTATTCCAGTGTAGGGCATGGGGGGGCTTCGGGATATTTAGCGATTTTATCATTGACTGTTTATGGCGAATATGACGGTGGTTGGTTGAAACAGCATGCCTGGTGTTTGAATTTGGTAGTTGCGGGTATTGCATTTTATCATTATCGAAAGGCCGGATATCATGTGCCCAAACTTACTTTACCATTTATTTACGCGAGTATACCTTTCGCCATAATAGGCGGATATATGGAGATAAATGGTGAACTTTATGATATTCTTCTTTCAATAACTTTGATATGGGCTGCTTATAGGTTATTTGAGATTAAGCAAGATTCCAGTGACGAACTTATTGCCATGCCTGAATTTTCGAAGGCTTTACCCATAGGTGGTGGGATTGGTTTGATGAGCGGAATCATTGGCGTTGGTGGGGGTATTTTTCTTTCACCGATTCTTCTCTTAAAAGGGTGGGCGACACCTAAAAGCGCTGCTGCGACTGCTTCGTTTTTCATATTGGTGAATTCAATGGCCGGCCTAGTTGGAGCTGGTATTTCTGGACAATTAGAAATTGATTATCCGGTGTTGATGCCTTTTGTTTTGGTGGTTTTGTTTGGTGGTTTTCTTGGATCTAAGTATGGGTCACAAATTGCACCTCAGTCTGGAATAAGGTATTTGTTAATTGCAGTATTATTAATTGCATCGATAAAAAGAATTTTTACGATCTCTTTAATGTGAATTATATTCCAATCATATCGGAATGGCCGCACTCTGAATATGCACAAATAACCTTGTAACGTTCTCTCTTCGGCCTTGGGATACGCATTGTCGAACCGCACATAGAACATTGATGTGTCACTATTTCGGGCTCTTTTGGAGTAGGATCTTCAAGTTCTTCGAACGATGCTGCTGTAGATGTCCAGCCAATTTGATCAGTGTAGGTATCTTCTTCATCAATTATTTTCTTTTGCCTTAATCCGAGCTTTATGTTGATCTTGCGCCCGCGCTTTTTCTTTTTAGGAGCCGGTTTGCCCTTAGGTTTGCCCTTCGGTTTGCCCTTTGATTTTTCTTTGATGGGTTTTTTGCTAGGAGGCTTTGGCGGCGGAGGTGCTTTGCTAGGCGGCTTTGGTGGCGGCCTTTGCGGTGGTTGAGGCGGTTTTGGAGGAGGCCTTTGTGGTGGTTGAGGCGGTTTTGGAGGAGGCCTTTGTGGTGGTTGAGGCGGTTTTGGAGGAGGCCTTTGTGGAGGCTTTGGTGGTGGTGGTGGAACCTTATCTACCATGGCTATCTTCTCTTGGCAAAGCGGGTGACTCTTTCAAAGAATCGGGGCTACAGTATCTTTTTGGCGAAACTATGCAGGATATGTGAGTAACGATTCGCAGGGTAGCGGGTATAATTTTTCTCTTGCGCCCAACCCTTCAAGTTCAATTACAAATAGGCTGCCGATTACCTCGGCTCCTTGTTGTTGACATAGTTTTGCACATGCTTCGACCGTACCCCCGGTCGCAAGTAGATCATCAATTATGATGATTTTTGCCCCTGGCTTGATTACGTCATCATGCATTTCTAATATATTGGACCCATATTCCAATGAGTATTCGATTTTAATGGTTGAAGATGGGAGTTTTCCTGGCTTCCTTACTGGAATGAATCCTACCCCTAATTTTGCAGCCAGTAATGGCCCAAAAATGAAACCACGGGCTTCGGGGCCGACTATTGCGTCGGGCCTCCAACCCTTATGTTCACATATTGAGGCAAACATATCAGTTATCTTGTTAAGAGATTCTCCTGAATTAAGTAGAGGGGTGATGTCTCTAAACATTATTCCGTCTATTGGAAAGTCCGGGATTGTACGAACTTGTTGTTTAAGGTACTCTGTTGATTTTTTATCAAATATTGACATATGATGCACCTTGGTGAGAGGGGTCTCCCGGGCCAAAAGGCCCGAGAGCTCCTTTTACGTCATTTTCTTAATTGTTTAACCCGATTGTCTGGAATATCCAATCAAAGGTAGATTGGTCACCAGGACCTAGGTAGAACATTATCATGAGTATAGCTAGAGTACCGATGATCTTGTTGATTTCATCGAACTTGCCCATTCCTGCTTTAATTGCAACGTATGAGATTACACCCCATGCGATACCATCTGCGATAGAATATGTGAATGGCATCAGGACCATTGTTAGGAAAGCCGGCAGAGCTACTTCTGCGTTATTCCAGTCAATATCTGCTGCTTGCCTCATCATCATAGCGCCAATAATTACCAAAGCACATGCTGCTGCGAATGTTGGGATTGCTTGGAATATATTCGAGAAGAATAATCCTGATAGCATTAAGACACCGACTGTAACTGCTACTAATCCAGTTTTGCCGCCTTCTTCTACACCAGCTACTGACTCAATGTAAGTTGTTGTTGTGCTAGTACCTGTTAGTGCTCCAACAATTGTTGCTGCTGCGTCTGACATGAATGCCTCATCAGAGTTCATTAGTTCATCATTTTCATCAACATACCCTGCTTGACGCCCTACTGAATAAAGAGTTCCTGCAGTATCAAAGATATCAACGAAGAAGAAAGTTATCATAACTAATAAGAACGCGCCCATTGTAGTTCCGCCGTCTGTTCCAACATCTCCTAGCGCACCTAATGCTGCACCCAGTGTTTCTTCTGGTAATCCTACGAAACCAAAGTCAGCTGATGGCCATTGTGCGTTAACTCCTGCCCAGCCAGCTCCTCCTGCTGCGAAATCGTTGTACGGGTCGTATGCTTGGGTTGCCCATCCCCAAAGAGATGCTCCCATAATACCAATGATAATTGCACCAGGTATTTTTCTTGCCATCATCACCGCAATTGCAATCAATGCAATCATTGATATGAATGCCCCGTGATCATAAGTGAATGCCTCTGTTTGAGCTAGATTAACTAATGTTGCTCCATCATCTTGGATCCAACCCATTTCCCTTAGGCCAATGATTGCAAGGAACATTCCAATTCCTGCTCCGGTAGCGATTTTTAGATCTGTAGGAATTGCATTAATCATTGCAGTTCTCCAGCCTACTTGTGGAAGAGATATTATCATGAAGAGAATACCCTCTACCAATACTGCAGCTAATGCTACATCCCAGGCAACTCCCATTGCGCCAACTACAGCGAATGTGAAGTATGCGTTGAGCCCCATGCCTGGTGCCAATGCAAATGGTAAGTTGGCCCAAAGCCCCATTACCATACAACCAACGAAGGCTGCTACTGCCGTTGCGAATAATGCGTCGTCATAGGGAATTCCCGTTTGTCCGAAGTTATGCAACATTGCCGGGTTGACTATGAGAATATAGGCCATTGTCAAGAATGTTGTTAATCCTGCCCTCAGCTCTCCATTCACTGTACTTCCCGCTTCTGTTATTCCAAATTGTTTGTCTAATGCGTCCATATTTTTTTCATCTCCTATTTTTCAATCACCCTAGACGTGATGTCCAGATAAGTCCCCATTAATGCACGAGGCCTATGAATTGTTCGGAGACCTTGATTCACGAACTAACCCGAATAGGGGTGCCATTAACAGGTAAATGAATTGTTATTTCGTCCCCTAATTCGGAAAAAATAACATTTCTACTTTCAGGCGACGCATGGAATAAAACCATGTCCTTAGGTGCGCATTTCTTGGCAAAATTACACAAATCACTATGCCCTGCGTGGTTTGATAATTGGAATTGCGATACTTTCAAATCTATTTGCGTAATATTACCGAATATACTTATTTTCCCCTCCTCAAGGAGCTTTCTTCCACCGGATTTTTCAGCTTGGTATCCCGTCAGAAGAATTCCGTTTGCTGGATCATTTCTCAGGCGATTTAGATACCATAAAGCAGGCCCGCCATCTAACATTCCACTAGTAGACACTATTACGTCTGCTTGTAATGCCTTCTTCCTATCCGATTTACTTGAAACTTTTTTAGTCCACTTCCAAACTTTAGCCAATACTTCTGGATCTCGTATATGTTGAGGATTATCGAACCATTTTTGTGTCAACCTAGTACCCATTCCATCATAGTGGACATTTAGGTGTGGAGCTTCACGATGAAGTATTCTGAGGATGTCTTGTCCTCTGCCGGATGCAAACGCTGGTACTAATGCAACCCCTCCTCTTTGGACTATTTCTTTAACAGATGCAACAAATCTGGCTTCTTCCGTGGGACGATCTGGATGTTCTTTTCCACCATACGTTGCCTCTAAGCAAAGTATATCACAATCAATGGGTTTTGCTCCAAATGTGTTTGGACTATCTCTGGTGTCAAGATCTCCTGACCACAATATTGTGTGAGTTGGAGTTTTAATTTCGACCATTGCAGCTCCAGGCATATGGCCCGCTTGATGGAGTCTGCATTTCCACGCACCAACTTCGAACCATTCCCCATATTCATGAGTTGTCCAAGATTCGAGAGCATACTCTAAATCTCTTTTGTCCCATGCAAGAGGATATCCTTCTATTCTTGAGACTTTATACGTATCTCTCCACATTATTTCTGATACGGCTGCCGTCAATGATGTTCCATGAAATTTAACATTATTAAATTGTGTAAGCCAAGGAACCATTCCTATATGATCTATGTGACTATGTGTAATTATTGCGTCAGTTATAGGAGGACTTTGATCTGGATATTTGGGAGGCCTGGTTGGGGCTAATCCATAATCTATCAATAATCTAGTGCCCGTGTTATCTTCTATAATACAACCAACATTACCTACTTCATCCCCCCCTCCAAGGAAATGAAATCTGATTCCTTCTTTAACAGGATCAGATGGATATTTTGTCGATTGTCCTGGATTGTACAGTACCATATGATTCCCCGGAGATGTCTCTTTTGATGAGGGCTTTGGAGCCCCACCCCACAATTTCTCTTGGAAAGAGGTAAAAGTTATTCTCTAAATTAAAATTCTATACTAATGTTTATTTCCTTTCGATTTTATAATAAGATTGTATATCAAAATCTATCATAAAAAATGATTTTATTAAAATCTATCACAAAAAAGAAGCTGCAGTGGAAGCAAAGGGGTTGGGGGACACAATTGAGAACCATCCCCCCCTCTTAGGAGCGTGCCGAGACAAGTCAATTCAATATTTGTTGTAGACAACGATCGTTGTTTTGGCTGTGCTGCGTGTGTTGCATTATGTCCAGTAGATGCTCTTGTATTGGAAGATATTTTAGCTATAGTTGACGAACCATCTTGTACACATTGTAATTTTTGCATACCTCACTGTCCGGTCCATGCACTTTCAATTATTAAAAAATAAATTCACACCATCATTCTAATAATAAAACATCTTCAGATATATCATGGATACTTTGAAAATTATTTCGAAAGCCAAAGATATTGAATCTTGGACAATTGAAAAAAGAAGAATCATTCACCGTCATCCCGAACTAATGTACGAAGAATTTGAGACTAGTAAATTAGTTCAAAATACGCTTTCAGAATTGAATATTAAATATGAAAAAGACATAGCCATAACTGGAGTCGTTGGAATAATAGGGAACGGAAAAAGCCCCTGTATCGCCCTAAGAGCTGATATGGATGCATTACCCATACATGAAGAAACAGATGTTGAATTTAAGAGTGAAATCGATGGAAAAATGCATGCCTGTGGTCATGATTGCCATACTGCTATGCTACTGGGGGCAGCTCGTTTATTAAAAGAGAACGAAAAAGAAATAGAAGGCACGATAAAACTAATTTTTCAGCCTGCAGAGGAAGGCGGTGCAGGAGGGAAAATGATGAGGGACCAGGGAGTTCTTCAAAATCCAAAAGTCGAACAAATATACGCATTACATGTTGCTGGAACAATGCCAACCGGCACACTGGCATCTAGAGAAGGAACTCTTTTGGCTGCAACAAGTACTGTGAAAATTTTAGTTAATGGAAATGGAGGGCATGCAGCAGCTCCTCATCAAACAATAGATCCAGTAGTCACAGGGGCAAAAATAATACTTGAACTCCAAACAATAATCTCCCGAGAACTCAATCCTCTTGAATCTGGAGTTATTAGTATCACAATGACAAAAGGAGGAAATGCTACGAATGTGATTCCTTCCACAATGGAGCTACAAGGCACAATCAGATCATTAACGCTTGAAGGTATCTTGAAATTACAAAAGAGAGTAAAAGAATTAGCCGAGGCCATTGCAATAGCCAATCGGTGTAAAGCAGAAGTGACATTTCCTGGTAATGACTACCCTCCGACGGTGAATGACGCAGAATGTTGGAATTTGGGGAAATCTTCAGCAGGAGAAGTACTCGGAACAGAGAAAGTAACCGAAATGTCCCCTATCATGGGAGGCGAAGATTTTGCGTATTATACTCAAGAAATACCTGGATGTTTTTCTTTTCTAGGAGTGGGGAATCCAGATATGGATGCCATTTATGATGTTCATCACCCTATGTTCAAAGTTGATGAAGACGCATTATCCCTGGGCGTAGCAATACACGTTAATAATGCATTAAAGGCATTACAATCTTTGAACAAATCTAATGATTAGGACTTTTTAAAATTGAGGATTGGCTAATATGAAAATCGCAATCATAGGCTCGGGAATCGAGGTTTTCTGTTGTGCTCATCGTTTAATGGACTTGGATCCGAAGTTAGAGATTCATGTTTTTGATGAGAAAGCAGAGGCGGGGATGTTTGGTGAAGAGCCCGGTATTTTCCAAAAATGGCCAATAACACCCATTTCTTGGTATGGGGAACTGTTTAGTCAGACGCCAAATAAAAAATCAACAGCAGTGAGATATTCTTGGTTTGTAAAATCTCTTTCAATAGCCTTAGCTAAAAGAGGGGCCACGCACCATCTTAAAACGAGAGTTAAAAAAATCGAAAATAATTATGTCCAATATTCTGGAGCCGGGCATTTAGGTTCCGGGGAAATAAAAGTTCAACATACAATTGATTTCAGGGGGAGAAATTCCGAAAAAAAGTGGTATGGCGCAATTTCAAACACCAAAATTGAAGGTAAAATCTGTGGGATCAGATCGGACGAAACAATTGAAGTATGGTGGGGAGAAGAAGTAGATGGCAACTTTTTCCAAAGAATGGATTGGTATGGAGAAGACCCGGAAAACGCAATATCCAACAGGGTTCTTTTAGGTATAGAGGAAGCAGAACTAACAATGATTTAACATAATTATTGTAAAATATTAGATGCTTAATGCGAACAGGAGGCAATATGAGTGCAGCAGGCAGCCAGGCATTAGAACATGTTTCTAACCCAAATATGGGAACTCGTCACGCTATATTGATAGATCCTGCAGATCAAACTCCCGACGTTGCGGGTAAAAGAGCGGTTGCCGCGGTGGCGGCAGGAAGTAAGATGATACTTGTTGGAGGTTCGAGTGGAACAGATATGGACAATGTCGATGCGACAGTTGTTGCAATACAGGAAGCTTTGGAATTAGTTGCATGGGCTTCGTCGCAAGATTCGGGGTTGGATGAGAAAAATTGGAAAGTCCCTGTTGTTCTTTTCCCACAAGGATCCACCGCACTATCACCAGCCGCCGACGCCATTACTTTCATGATGCTCATGAATAGCAAGTCTCCTAAATTCCTAATCGAAGAACAAGTAGCTGGCTCCTTATTCATCAAAAAAGCAGGAATTTCTCCACTTCCAATGGGCTATATTATTTGTGCGCCAGGTGGCAAGGCGGGAGAGGTGGGTATGGCCGATTTAATACAACCCACAGAAATAGACAGAATCGCTGCGTATGCAACAACAGCTGAATATTACGGTTTTAAAATAATATATTTAGAGGCGGGGAGTGGTGCAAAAACGCCAGTATCTCCTGATTTAATCAAATCCGCCCGAGAATCTTGCAATCTCACAATTATTGTTGGTGGCGGAATTAGGGACGGTAAAACTGCAAAAATAGCGGCTGACGCTGGGGCTGATTGGATAATAACAGGTAACTTAACAGAATCATTTGATGATGCAGACCAACTACAAAGAGAGTTAACTAGTTTCATAGTCCAAATGAATAATTAAGAATTTTTAATTGAAGCAATTAAACGGTCGATTTGTGACTCCATGTCCAGGATAAGGATCATTTGTTCTTCTTCTACTTTCAATAATCGGGCGTTTTCTTCCTGTAATTCTGCTAGGCGAGTGTCAGAATCACCCCCTCCATCAATTCTTCTTATTTTTTCATTTTCTAATTTTCCTTCTAATTGTCCGCAACGCATTTTCATTACACGTAATTGTTCTTCAAGATCAGTAATGGAAGGCCCGTCCCCATGTTCCAAGTCCACAGCTGCCAACTCTAATTCTAATGCGCGCGCACGCTGCCTCGAATTAACTAAATCTTGTTCCATTCTTACTACTTCATCCCAAACTGAAATAACTTCTTGAACTAATTTTTCGTTTGGAAATTTAGCCAATCTTTCTTCTAAAGACCCCGCCTCATTCTTCGAAGTGGATTCCGGCTTAGAAGAAGACCCCATCATTAATCAAGAAACATCACGGCTCATACGTTCTTGAACCTTGAGTAAAAGTCAGAGCATTAGGCATTGATATTTAGGGATAAACTCATTTCCCGTTTTTCGTCGCGTTTATATCGAAGTCGAAGTTCGCCGGTAATATGATGACATATCGCGCAGAAGGTTCATTCCGCCAAGGAAAGACAAACCAAGAGTTCTCAATGGACTTGGTTGCGACTGATGAAGATGAAGCAAGAGAGAAAATAATGTCGCATTTTGGAAGCCGAAATGGCGCTAAAAGACGTGACATCACTATTGCTAATCTTCAAACAATCGATCCATCTGAATCCTCTGCACCAGTTGTAGTATCTCATTTTAGAGACAATTAAGAAATCTGAAATCTAAGAAATCATTAGTTTTATGAATTTTTAACTAACCTTGGCACGCAACGGTGAAATGACAACGTCCTTAGGAAGGGACGTGTTAAAGAAAGCCTTCATGCGTCAGTATTGGCGTATTCAGCAAAGTCAAACTCTTATTTCTATGGGTTTTTGGATAACTACGTTAACTTTACTTATGTGGCCATACGTTAGCTGGCGCTTCGATTCCAACAAAGAAATGTTAAGCATACCTCTAACTTACTGGGGCCTCATCGCAATTGCATTTTCCGTATTAATGGTAGTACTTATCATTGGATGGACCTATGATGTATTCCTAGGTTTATGGAGAGAGCACCTCACAGTAGTACAAGAGAGAAACCCGTTTACTACGTACAAAGTCAATGCTCCATTTGGTATGCTATTGGCGCAGACAAATACAATTTTACGTAAACTTTCAGAAGATGATGAAGATATACTACGTCATTGCGATTTTGTAGATAGATGGTTAGAATGGAATTCGGAACAGGAAATATGGGCGCGAACCATGTCTTCTTGGAAAGAAATAGTTGGCGATGAAGACCCATATTTATTCCATTTAAGCGAAGAATCTAGAGATAAACTAGAGTCTGCTGCCGAAAAAATGCAAGATTTCTGATTAAGGAGTTGAGGCTTTGGACGTAGAAAAAAT